>Ga0180437_10010558_pt1 | contig 11241 bp, 8 predicted proteins | sample SS_ome_4_FD_132410 | JGI IMG/M metagenome (GOLD analysis project Ga0180437, IMG submission 132410) | Hypersaline lake sediment archaeal communities from the Salton Sea, California, USA - SS_3_D_1 metaG | ecosystem: Environmental > Aquatic > Non-marine Saline and Alkaline > Hypersaline > Sediment... | reverse complement strand
GGGGAACCACCGTTCGGGCTTGGGCGCCGGCGCCGTTTCCGGCTTGCGGCGCCCGGCGGTCAGGTCCTCGCCCCGCAAGTAACGGTCGATCGACTCGGCGGCCTCGTGGCCGTGGGCAACGGCCTCGACCACCGAAGCGGGTCCGGTGACCATGTCGCCCCCGGCAAAGACCCAGCCGGCGCTCGTCTGGAGCGTCAGCGGGTCGGCGGGGACGGACCGTTTCTGATCGTCCCAAAGCGGGTCGTCGTCGGCCAGGAAGGAGAAATCGGACCGCTGGCCGACGGCGATGATCACCGTGTCGGCGCCGGTTTCTGAGAAGTCCCCGTCGAACTGCGGCGCGAAACGGCCGTCCGCGTCGAACACCGACGTGCACCGCTGGAGCGCCACCCGCGACACCTTGCCGCCGGACCCCACGATTTCACGCACGCCCCAGGAAGGATTGATGGAAACATTTTCCTCGACCGCGTCGGCGATCTCCCAGGCATGGGCGGGCATCTCGTCGCGCGACTCCAGGCAGACGATCTCAACCTGCCCCGCCCCTTGGCGGCGGGCGCTCATCGCCACGTCGATGGCCACGTTGCCTCCGCCGATCACCACGACCTTCCCCTGGAACTCGGGCCCGCGACCCAGCTTCACGTCGCGGAGGAAGTCGAGGCCCAAGAGCACGCCGTCCAGGTCGGCGCCCTTCAGGGGCGAGCCGTCGGTGCTGCGCGCGAGGGGAACCGGGCGCGTGGAGCCGATCGCGAGAAACGCCGCCTCGAAGCCCTGCTGCTTGAGCCCTTCGAGCGTGAAGTCCCTGCCCAGCACCGTGCCGGTCTTCACCTCGAAGCCGCTGGCCAGGACGTCGGCGACGTCGCGCTGGAGCGCCTCGTCGGGCAGCCGATAGCCGGGCACGCCCAGAAGCATGGTCCCGCCCAGCTTTTCGTGGGCCTCGAAGAGCGTGACCGGGTAGCCCTTCAAGGCCAGATTGCGGGCGGCGGTCAGTCCTGCCGGCCCTCCGCCGATCACCGCCACGCGGGGCTTGGCCGGGTCGATCTCGCCCACAGGCGGTGGGGCAGGGTCTTCGCCCTGGGCCCGCCGCGCGGCGATCCAGTCGGCCGCGAAGCGTTTGAGCGGATTAACCGCCACGGCCTCGTCCAGCTCGCGCCGGTTGCACTCGCCCTCGCACGGATGGTGGCAGATCCGGCCGCAGGCGGCCGGGAACGGGTTGCGCTCGCGGATCAGCGCATAAGCCTCGGCAAAGCGGCCCTGCCCGATCAGGGCCACGTAGCCCTGGCAATTGACGTGCGCCGGGCAGGTCATCACGCACGGCGGCCGCGCGAGCTTGCTGATCGCCATCCCGCCCGGGATGGCCTGCGGGTAGCGCTTGAAGATCGCCTTGCGGGCCATCGTGTCCTGGTCGAACTCGCTGGGCAGCTCGACGGGGCATTTCTCGAGGCAGTCGCCGCAAGCGTTGCACTTGTCCAGGTCGACGTAGCGCGGGTGCTTGAGCACTTTGACGCGGAAGCTGCCCGGCTCGCCTTCCACCGCCGTCACTTCCGCGCCCGTCACCACGTCGATGTTCAGGTGCTTTCCCACCTCGATCAGCTTGGGCGAGATGGTACACATCGAGCAGTCGTTGGTGGGGAAGGTCTTGTCCAACTGGGCCATGCGGCCGCCGATCGCCGTGGTCTCCTCGACGAGCGTGACACGGAAGCCGGCGTTGGCCAGGTCCAGCGCGGCCTGCATCCCGCCGATGCCGGCCCCGACGACCATCACCGCGCCCACCTTGCCGCCGTCCACTTGTTGTTGCCTGTTGTCAGCCATCCCGCACCCTCACAACAGCCCTTTGCTCTCAAGCAACGGACTTGGATCGAGAAAGTGCTTTTTCCACCACCGGGCCGTCCGGCCGTCGCCCAAGGCCAGCGCCATCAGCTCGGTCACGTAGAACACCGGCAGGCCGTAGCGCACGCCGCGCTCGGCCTCGATCTCCGTCTGGCGCATGTCGAGGTTGGCCTGGCACATGGGGCAGTCGGTGACGATGCACTCCGCGCCCGCCTCCTGGGCCGCCGCGAACAGGTCGCCGCTGAGCTTGCGCACCAGGTCGGTGCGGGCGACGGCCAGGCTGCCCCCACAGCAGTCGGTCTTGTACGTCCACGGCCGCACCTCCATCCCGATCGCCCGCATCAAGTCGTCCATCGCTTCGGGATTCTCGCACCGTGCGGCGCCGGTCACCTTGGGCGGGCGCTGGGAGAGGCAACCGTAGTAGGGAACCCCAGCCAGGCCGGTAAGCCGCCTTCGCACCTTCTCTTCGATCCGTTGCAGCAGCTCAGGCCGTTGGAAGAAATCGTTGACGTGGTAGATCGGCGCGCGGCCGTCGTAAGGCTGATCCGCAAAGCGGCCGGGCGACGCCCGCAGTTGGCGATCGGCGTGTTTGAGCCGCTGGAAGCAGGCCGCGCAGGGGATGAGCAGATCGAGGCCTTGCCGCTCGGCCAGGAGCAGGTTCCGTGCCGAGAGACGCACGGCCAAATCGTCGTCGAGGAAGTGGGCCGAGGAGGCGCCGCAGCAGTTCCAGTCGGGCAGCTCGGCCAGGACCACGTCGAGGGCCTGGCACACCGCGCGGATGCTCTCGTCGTACTCTGCGGCCGTGCCGTGCAGCGAGCAACCGGGATAGTAGGAGACCTCGACCATCAATCGCCCTCGTCGCCCTCGTTCGCAGGCTCCGGCTTGGGAACGTACATCCGCCGCACCTCGCCTTTGGCGGCGATGCCGCGCGGCAGCAGCCCCAGCTTACCCCGCTTGAACATCTCCCAAGCCAGGCCCACGTCGCTGAAGAGGTCGCCGCTGGCGAGCTTGTAGCGGGCGACCATGCCGAGCTCAAAAACACGGCCGTAGCGGCGGATCGACGCCAGGAACGCCTCGTGGAACTTGACCACGGCCGGCTCGGCCGGCGGCACGCCCCGCGCCCGGCCCAGTTGCCGCAGCACGTCCATGAGGTGGGCGATGTCGATGTCGTTGGGGCAGCGGGTGGTGCAGGTCTGGCAGGCGGCGCAGACCCAAATCGTCTTCGACCCGAGCACCTCCTCTTCCAGCCCGAGCTGCACGGCCCGCATCACCTGGTTGGGCTTCAGATCCATGGCGAAGGCGAGCGGGCAGCCGTTGGTGCATTTGCGGCACTGGTAGCAGCGCGAGACGCCCTCGCCGCCGCAGGCCGCCACGGCGGCGAGAAATGCAGTCTCAGGCTGGATGGCGGAAACTTCGGGCATCGAAGGAGACGAATAGACGACCGAACGGGTGAAGAACGGCGCGCAAGCCAATCGCCGACTGCGTGCTCCGTCGGCATTGTACGCCAAGCAGTATAACGTGTAAAGCAAACGACCCGCGCTCGCCACCTGCTTCAAAGATGCTTGATGAAGCCAGGGTGTATCAAAGCTTCAGTCTCGCCGCGCGGAGCGTGTTCTTCATCAGCATGGTGATGGTCATTGGTCCGACTCCGCCTGGGACCGGCGTGATTTTGCCGGCAACCTCCTTGACGGCCGCGAAGTCCACGTCGCCCACCAGCTTGGCCTTGCCCGACTCCGTAAAGCCGATGCGGTTTACGCCCACGTCGATCACGGTGGCGCCGGGCTTGACCATCTCGGCGGTGACGGCATTGGGCTTGCCGGCCGCCACGATCAGGATGTCGGCCCGCCGCGTGTGCTCGGCCATGTTCCGGGAGCGGGTGTGGCAGACGGTGACCGTGGCGTTCGCCCCGGGCTTCTTTTGGAGCATGATCACGGCGATGGGCTTGCCCACGATGTTGCTCCGCCCCACGACGACCACCTCCGCGCCCTCGGTGGGCGTGCCGCTGCGCACGATCAACTCCTGGATGCCCGCCGGCGTGCAGGGCGGGAAGACCTCCTCGCCGATCAACAGTCGGCCCACGTTGACGGGGTGGAAGCCGTCGACGTCCTTGTCCGGGTTGATGGCGTAGAGGACCTTGCTCTCGTTGATCTGCTTGGGCAAGGGGAGCTGCACCAGGATGCCGTGGACCTCCGGGTTGCGGTTCAACTCGGCCACCAGCTTCAGGAGGTCTTCTTCGCTCGTGCCGGCCGAAAGAGTGTGCTGCAAGGAGTTCATGCCGAGTTCCCGGCAGGCCTTGCCCTTGGCCGTCACGTAGGAGACCGAGGCCGGGTCTTCCCCGACCAGCACGGTGGCCAGCCCCGGCACGACGCCGTGCTTCTGCTTCAGTTCGGCGGCCTCTTGGGCCAGTTCCGCGCGGATGGCCGCGGCCACCTCTTTTCCGCTGATGATCTGTGCACCCATCAGAAGAGTCCTTTCACATGGCCGGTGTGTACGTCGACGTCCACGCGCCGGTAGGCCGGGTCGGAGCACGTGCCCGGCATGAGCGAGATGTTGCCCGCCACCGGGCAGATGAACCGCGCCCCGCCGTAGACCAGGAAGTCGCGAATGGGGAGGGTCCAGCCCTTGGGTGCGCCCTTGCGAGCGGGGTCGTGAGTGAGGCTGAGATGGGATTTGACCATCATCGTGGCGAAATCGCTGAACTTCGAGTCGGCTTCGAACCGTTTGGCCTTGGCCTCGGCCTCGGCGGTGAAGCTGACGCCGTCGGCCCCGTACACCTCCTTGGCGATCCGCTCCACGCGCTGGCGCAAAGGGGTGTCCATCTCATAGAGGAACTTGAAGTGGACCTCGTCGTTGCAAGCGTCCATCACGGCGTCGGCCAATTCGAGGGCCCCCTCGCCGCCGTGGAGCCAGTGTTCGGAAACGGCGACGCGGGCCCCCGCCTGCTCGGCCATCTTGCGGACCAGGGCGATCTCGGCCTTGGTGTCGCTGTGGAAAGAGTTGACGGCCACGACCGGATTGATGCCCGCCTTCTTGACCGTCTCGATGTGATGGACGAGGTTGCACATGCCGTCTTCCAGCCAGGCCAGGTTCTCCTGGAAATAATCCTTGGGGATGGGCTTGCCGGGCGGGCAAGGCAGCGCCCCCGCGTTCACTCCGTGGTGCTTCAGCCCCCGGACCGTCGTCGTGATCACCGACACGTTGGGCACGTTGCCCGAGTAGCGGCACTTGACGTTCCAGAACTTCTCGAACCCGATGTCGGCGCCGAAGCCCGACTCCGTAAGATGGTAATCTGCCAGTTTCAGGCAGATCTTGTCGGCCACCACGGACGACTGGCCCACGGCGATGTTGGCGAAGGGGCCGGCGTGGACGAAGCAGGGCTGGCCTTCGAGCGACTGGAGGAGGTTGGGATTGACGGCCTCGCGGAGCCAGGCGGTCATGGCCCCGGCCACCTCGAGGTCCTCGCACGTTACCGGCTTGCCCTTCTTATTGTAGGCCACGACGATCTGGCCCATCCGCCGCCGCAGGTCGGCCAGGTCGCTGAAAATCGACAGGATCGCCATGACCTCGCTGGAGACCGCGATGCCGAATCGGCTCTGCATCATGTAGCCGTCCATCGAGCCGCCGATGCCGATGATGATGTTGCGCAGCGCCTGGGCACAGAAGTCGATCACCCAACCCATCTCGACGTTGGTCGGGTCGACGTCGAGCCGCTTGAGGTTGCTCTTGGCCAGCCGCGCGTCGTCGTAGTTGCGCTCGTGCTGGAGCCGGGCCGTGAGGGCGACCATGGCCAGGTTGTGGGCGTTCATCACCGCGTTGATGTCGCCGGTCAGGCCCAGGGAGAACTCGGTGAGCGGGATACACTGCGAAAGCCCGCCCCCGGCCGCCGAGCCCTTGATGTTCATGGTCGGGCCGCCGGAAGGCTGCCGGATGCAGGCCACGACCTTCTTGCCGCGCCGGCCGAGCCCCTGCAACAGGCCCATCGTGGTCGTCGATTTTCCTTCGCCCAGCGGCGTAGGCGTGATGGCCGTCACCTCGATGAACTTCCCGTCGGGCCGGTCCTTCAGCCGCTCGAGGACCTTCATGTAGTCCACCTTGGCCACGTAGTTGCCGTGGGGAAGCAACTCCTCCTTGGTCAGGCCCAGCTCGTCGGCAAGCTGGTAGCACGTCTTCATGCGGGATTCCGCCTCTTGGGCAATCTCCCAGTCCGCGTGTTTCGTCGGATCCAAAGCCATAGAGACCCTCCCTTCAACTCCCGGTAGTGATTTGTCCCCCGACCGCACTCACCGCACTCGCGTGGAGGGTAGCGTTAACAGAAGCGTTGTGCCGTGTCAATATACCGGCAGCGCCCAAGTTGTGGCGGCGAAGGCTCCGGCGGACTCAACCGAATGAACCGCAAGTACTTGCGTTTGCACAACGCAAGCGTGCCCAGCTCATGTATTGAGGCCGGATGAGGGCGGCGGAACCAAAGAACGGCTCCATTTTCTGCGTCGCCGTGCTTCAGGCGGACTCGTGATCGGAGAAGTCTGCAAGAGATCGAGGATCAGTCGCAGCTTCCACCGGCCGCCCGCGTGGGCGATGCCATACGCACGGAATTCATCGGTCAGGGCGCGGCAATGCCGCCGACTCACACGTCGCTGATCAGCTTGTCGTAGAACTCGACGTAGCGGTCGCGCTGATCTCCGGCGCGGGCGGCGATCGCGCTGCGAGGGTGCTGGTTGAGCTGGCCCGTGATGTTGTACTCGACGTACGGCCCCCACTCGACCTTCTGGCGAAGCGGGTGCAGGCAGTTTTGCAGCACCTCGTAGAGGGGGCGGATGTGGAACTTGGGGTTTCTGAGGAAGCCGATCAACAGTTCCATCGGGCAGTTGCCCGCCCCGCGCCCGAGACCGGCCATCGAGGCGTCCACGCGGTTGGCGCCGTGGATGATCGCCTCGATCGTGTTGGCAAACGCCAGTTGCTGGTTGTTGTGGGCGTGCATGCCGACCTCCTTGCCGGCTGCCTTGGCGTATTCAAGGTACTTCTTGACCAGGATTTCGATCTGCTCGGCATACAGCGAGCCGAAACTGTCGACCACCACCAGCACACCGGCCGGCGTCTCAGCCAGCACCTCCAGAGCCTGGTCGATTTCCTTATCCTGCGCAGTGGAGACGGCCATCAGGTTGGCCGACACCTCGTAGCCTTTCTGGTAGGCGTCCTTGATCATGTCCACCGCCTCGGAAACCTGGTGGACGTAGAAAGCCACGCGGATCATGTCGAGCACGCTCTGCTGCTTGGGGAGGATGTCGGTCCGCCAGTCCGATTTGCCCGCGTCGGCCATTGCCGTCAGCTTCAGCGGCGCGTCGTTCTCGCCGACGATCCGCCGCACGTCGTCCTCGTCGCAGAATTTCCATGCGCCGAACTGGTCGCGGGCGAAGAGCTTCTTGGAGGCCTTGTAGCCGATCTCCATGTAGTCGATGCCCGCCTCGACGCAGGCACGGTACACGGCCCTGACGAAGTCGTCGTCGAACTGGTGATCGTTCACCAGTCCCCCGTCGCGGATGGTGCAATCGAGGACTTTCAACTCGGGGCGGTAGGTGATCCACGGGGCAGCGCTCACGGCAGGTTTCTCCGTCGAAGGCAGGGGAACGGTGGGAGCAAATCGGTGGGAATCCAGACAATTCTGCGATACCATCCGGCCACTGTCAATTCGCGGCGACGCCCATCAAGCCCATTCGGCAGAGGGGGTGGCAGCCCATGAGTCCCCTGAATGGGAGGGGGGCGGCTTGCCGTTGCGTTGGCTGGGTGCGCCGGCTTGTTGTTTCGCGCTCGTGTGGCCCTGCCGGGGGCCGCCGGAGCCGTCGGAAGGGCCACGCACTTATGGAGCGTGACAGGCTGCCAGAGCCACCAGCAGCACGGCGGCGGTTTCGGTGCGCAGGGTGCGGGAGCCGAGGTGAATCTGCTCCCAGCCGGCGGAAGTGGCGGCGGCGATTTCCTCGCCGGTGAACCCGCCCTCCGGGCCGACGGCGAGCAAGACCGTGTGGCTGGGGGCAAGTTCGGCAAGCTTGCCCGACGCCAGCACTTCCAGCGGGGGCCGTCCCATTGCTGCCGCTTCGCTCGGATGGGCCAGCAGCCGGACGGCGTCCTCAGGGCCGGCGGCGACGAACTCGGTCCAGCCTTGCGGCTCGGCGATTTCGGCCAAGCGGTTGCGGCCGCACTGCTTCGAGGTCTCGATCACCGTCCGCCGCAACCGGCCGAGCGCGCCGGTCGCCGGCCGCGCGACCGAGCGAGCGGTGACCAGAGGGACAATCCGTCGGACGCCCAGCTCGACTGCCTTTTCGACAAGCCAGCGCTGCCTATCCCCCTTTGGAAGGGAAACTCCCAGCGTCAGGTCGACGGCCAGCTCGCGGTCGATTTCCGCCCGGCTGAGAACGCGAAGCTCGACGCGGTCGCGTCGGATCGCCTCGACCGAGGCAGCGAATTCGACTCCGCTGCCGTCGAACAGCAGCAGCCGGTCGCCGGGCCCGACGCGCATGACGTGGATGGCATGATGGGCCTCCGGGCCGTCGAGGGCCGCGGTTTTTCCCTGGATAGGGGGGGCGACAAAAAACCGGTGGCTCATCGACTTTGACGGCTGGGGAGGTTATTGGCAGTCAAGTTTCGCGGCGGATTGTACCGAAAACAGAATCGCGAGGGAATCGGCCGGCTCCGTTTGCGCGCCGCCGACGCCGGGGGGCCGACGATTTCGCTTTCCGGGAATTCCGCTGACAAAGGGCCTGCCCGATGTACGCGACCCACTGGGGACTAGCCGAGTTGCCGTTTCGGAGCCGGCTTGACCCCCGCTACTTCCATCCGAGCCCCACCCACGAGGAAGCCCTGGCGAGGCTGCACTTCCTTGTCGACGACCGTCGTCGCCTGGGCCTGCTCCTCGGCTCGCACGGCAGCGGCAAGTCGCTGGTATTGGAGGTCTTTTGGCAAAACGTCCGCCGTGTGGGGTGGCCCGCCGCCCGGCTGGCGGTGGCGGGTCTTCGGCCGAGGGAGTTTCTTTCGGAGCTGGCCTCGCAATTCGGGCTCTGGCCGGACCCGGCGGCGCGGCCCTGCGAGCTTTGGCCGTTGATCGGCGATCGGATCTCGGAATATCGATACCAACAGTTACCGGCCATCGTGCTGCTGGACAACGCAGATCAGTCGGAGGAAGCCGTTCTTTCCTATATTGCGAGGCTTTCGCAAACCGATATGTCGCCCGAGTCTCGGCTGACCGTCGTGTTGGCTGCCGTGCCGGAGGGGGTGTCGCGGCTGGGCGAGGGCCTCTTGGAACAGGTGGAGTTGCGGATTGACCTGGAGCCCTGGAGCCGGGCCGAGACGGCCGACTATCTCAATGCCGCCCTGGCCAAGGCCGGAAGCGACAGGCCGCTATTTGCCGAGGGGGCGGTCGCCCGACTGCACCAACTGGCCGGCGGCGTACCGCGCCGCGTCACTCATCTGGCCGACTTGGCCCTCTTGGCCGGCGCCGGCCAGAACCTCGACACCATCGACGCCGAAATCGTCGAGTCGGTCTACCGGGAGTTGGGGACGGTGCAGGTGTGAGGGTTCAGGGTTCGGCCCCTTCCCCCTCGCCCTGTCCGACGCTACCCTGATCCCATGACCGCCCAGCGCCGCATGATCCTGTTGACCGACGGCTACAACAACGCGCACGTGGCCAAGACGGCCATCTGCACGATCCGCTATCGGCCCGAGGAAGTGGCGGCGGTGCTCGACCGCGCTGGGGCGGGCAAGACGGCCCAAGAGGTGCTCGGTGTCGGCGGCGCGATTCCCGTGGTCGCCTCGCTGGCCGGCGCCCCGGAGGCCAATACGTTGGTGATCGGCATCGCCCCGCCAGGCGGGAAGATCCCCAAGCCTTGGCGGGCAATCGTGCTCGAGGCCATCGCGCGAAGGCTCGACGTCGTCTCCGGCCTGCACGATTTCCTGGCCGACGACCGCCAGTTCGCCGCCGCCGCCGAGCGGCAGGGCGTCCGCCTGATCGATCTCCGCCGTGTCGAGCATTTCGACGTGGCCAATCGACAGGGCATCCGAGAGGAGTGCCTGCGGATCCAAACGGTGGCCAATGATTGCAGCGTGGGCAAGATGCTCACCAGCGTCGAAGTGGTCGAAGGGCTCAAGCGGCAGGGCGTCGACGCCAAGTTCGTCGCCACCGGGCAGACGGGCATCCTCGTCGAGGGCGACGGCATCGCGGTCGACAGGGTGATCTGTGATTTTCTCGCCGGCGCCGCCGAGAAGCTCGTGCTCGACAACCAGCACCACGACGTGATCGTCATCGAAGGGCAGGGGAGCCTGTTCCACCCTCGCTACTCCTGCGTCAGCCTCGGGCTCCTGCACGGCGCGATGCCCGACGGGCTGATCCTCTGCTACGAGATGGGACGCAAGGAGATCTACGGCATGGAGCAGTACCCTCTGGTCTCGCTGGAGCAGGCGCGGGAGTATTACGAGGCTTCGGCCAACCTGATGCACCCGTGCCGGGTGATCGGCGTGTCGATCAACGGCAGCCGCTTTGGCGACGCCCTGGTGGCGGCCGAGCGCGAGGAGGTCCGCCGCCGGCTGGGCCTGCCTGCCTGCGACCCCTTCCGGCACGGGCCCGATGAGCTGGTCGAGGCCGTCTTGGACCTGAAACGGGCGCTGGGCAAGTGAAGCTGCGACTCCGCCAGTTCGAGCTCCCCTTGAGGCACGTTTTCACCATCGCCCGGGGCTCCATGTCCGTTTGCCGCACGCTCGTCGTCGAGCTCGAAGAGGACGGCGTTCGCGGCTACGGCGAGGCGGGTGAAAACCCCTATTACGGCGCGACCTTCGACAACATGACGGCGGCGCTCGGGCGGGTGCGCGCCGAGGTGGAGTCGCGCGGGTTGACCGATCCGGCGGCGCTCTGGGAGAAGCTTCGACCGCAACTCCAAGAGAACACGTTCGCCCAGTCCGCCCTCGACATGGCCGCCTGGGACCTTTGGGGAAAGCTCCACGGCTGGCCGGTGTGGAGACTCTGGGGACTGTCGCTGGACGACCTGCCGCCGAGCGACTACACGATCGGCATCGACGCGCTCGACGTGATGGTCGCCAAGCTGGCGGAATTCCCCGGCTGGCCGGTCTACAAGATCAAGCTGGGCACGCCGGACGACCTGGACATCGTCCGCCGCCTCCGCGAAGTCACGGACGCGGCGTTTCGCGTCGACGCCAACTGCGGCTGGACGGCGGACGAGGCGATTCGCAATGCAGCAGCCCTCAGGGAGCTTGGCGTGGAGTACGTCGAACAGCCGCTCGGGCCGGAAGATCGCCGGGGCATGCGGCAAGTCTACGCCCGGAGCGTGCTGCCGGTGATCGCCGACGAAAGTTGCCGCGGCGAGGCGGACGTCGACGCCTGCCGGGGGCTTTTTCACGGCGTGAACGTCAAGCTGG
>Ga0180437_10010557_pt1 | contig 11242 bp, 4 predicted proteins | sample SS_ome_4_FD_132410 | JGI IMG/M metagenome (GOLD analysis project Ga0180437, IMG submission 132410) | Hypersaline lake sediment archaeal communities from the Salton Sea, California, USA - SS_3_D_1 metaG | ecosystem: Environmental > Aquatic > Non-marine Saline and Alkaline > Hypersaline > Sediment... | reverse complement strand
TAATTCTGAAATCTGATGACAAAACTCCCGAAAAAATTAAAAGGCTCCTCCTTTTTCAAATCCCCTGCTTTCTTTTGGTGCTTCCCTGGTTTGCTGTTTTTTATGCAAAGTATAATATGTTTCTTCCCAATTGGATCAAACCAGATGATTGGCTGATTAAAAACAATCCCTTTATTGCCATTATGTTGAACAGACCCTTTTATTATTACATTCTTAAAATGTTTATCATCCAGCCCCTGGTTCCCATTCTCTTGGGTTTTTACGCGTTGCGGTTTTATAAAAAGAACAAAATCAATCCCTCTTTTCCCCTGTTTTGGTTCCTGGTTTTCCTGGTTATCCCCACTATCCAGGGGATTGCCGGTCACGGCTTCCAGATGAGATACCTTGCACCTCTTTTTCCGAGCATTTATATGTTGCTTTACCTGTTTTATAGGGAAATTCGCGTGCAAAAAAGGTGTAAAGCCACGCCCTTTGTAATTATGCTCCTTGTGTTTGCCGCGCTTCAGGCAACCGTGTATCTGTTCTGGTCCGAATACGAGGAATTCTTCTGCTTTTTTGAAATTGTTGGATTGATTAAGTTCTAACCGGTTTTCCCCCAAAAAATCGATAAATTATATATTCTCAGGCAAAAAACAGTTGCCAATACAACTTCTTTTTCTTTTATCCTTATTATTTATCTGTTCGATCAATTTTCAGGGAGAATTTTTGTGAACGATTTTAAACGCTTCTATCCCTTCGGGGAAATTGAAAAAAAATGGCAGAAATACTGGGAAGAAAACAAACTTTTTCATACCAAATCGGACGATCAACACCCCAAGTATTATGTCCTTGAGATGTTTCCTTATCCCAGCGGCAAACTCCACATGGGACATGTGCGAAATTATTCAATTGGCGATGCTATGGCGCGCTTTTTTCGTATGCAAGGCTTCAATGTCCTCTATCCCATGGGCTTCGATGCCTTCGGGCTTCCCGCTGAAAATGCTGCCATCAAAGCCGCTCGCAAACAAGGCACACCCCTCGATCCCGCAGACTTTACTCAAAAATGCATCGAGGATATGGTGCAAAGCCTGAAAACCATGGGCTTTTCCTACGATTGGAAACGCTTTCTTGCAACCTGTTACCCCGATTATTATAAATGGAACCAACTCATCTTCCTCAAAATGTTCGAAAAGGGGCTTGCCTACCGCAAACAGGCGGCTGTCAACTGGTGCCCCGATTGCTCCAGCGTGCTTGCCAATGAACAGGTCATCGACGGAAAATGCTGGCGCCACACCGATACCAATGTCGAGGTTCGCCAACTCACCCAGTGGTTCTTCAAGATCACCAGCTACGCCGAAGAACTCCTCTCCGAACTCGATAATCTTAAAGGGTGGCCCGAACATGTGCGTATCATGCAAAAAAACTGGATCGGCAGGAGCGAAGGCTGCCTTGTGAATTTCGAACTCGCCGATCCCAGGCAAGGGGAGGATAAAATCATACCCATCTTTACCACAAGACCCGATACCCTCTATGGCGTTACATTTATGGTTTTTGCCCCCGAACATCCCTGTACATTGCAATATTCCCGGGGAACCCCCCACGAGGCACAGGTTAAAGATTATGTCAATCGCGCGGTTCTCCAGGATCGCAGCGTTCGCACCGCGGAAGACCGCGAAAAAGAAGGTGTATGGCTCGGGCGCGAAGCTGTTAATCCCCTTACCGGAGATCGCGTCAAACTCTATACAGCCAACTTCGTGCTCATGGAATACGGAACCGGGTGTATTATGGCAGTTCCCGCTCACGACCAAAGGGATTTCGAATTCGCAAAAAAATATAATATCCCTATCAAGGTGGTGATCCGCCCCGAAAAAAAAGAAAATATCCCGCACGATCAACTCCAACTCGTGGAAGATTGGGTAAACCAGGATTGCCCCGAACATGGCTCCGGCATGAAGGGCGCCTATATCCTTCCGGGCATCCAGGTTGCTTCCGGTCCCTTTACTGGTATCCAATCAACCGAGGCAATACCCCAAATTATCGATTATGTGCAAAAAAATAACCTCGGGCAACGCTCCATACAATACAAACTCCGCGATTGGCTGATTTCCAGGCAACGCTATTGGGGCACCCCTATCCCGATTGTGTATTGCGATAAATGCGGCGCCGTGGGCGTGCCTGAGGAACAGCTCCCTGTTACCCTTCCCAAGGACGTCTCCTTTAAAATGGGCGGAAATCCCATTAAAACCTCCTCCGGCTTTGTTGATACCACCTGTCCCCAATGCGGCGGCTCCGCTAAACGCGAAACCGATACCATGGATACCTTCGTGGATTCCTCCTGGTATTTCCAAAGATACTGCGATCCTAAAAACGATCGCCTCCCGTTTTCAAAACAAGCCGACGAAAAATGGATGCCCGTGGATCAGTATATCGGCGGCGTGGAACATGCCATACTTCACCTTTTATACGCCCGATTTTTTACAAAAGTGCTCCGGGACCTCGGATACACAAAATACGGAGAACCGTTTAAAAACCTTTTTACTCAAGGAATGGTGTGCAAGGATACTCCCTATTGCCCCCAATGCGCCGCTGCCCTCCCTGTAAGCTCCGTGAAAAATGGCAAATGCCCCCGCCACGGTTGCGATGTTGAAATGCGAATTGTTCGCATGTCCAAATCCCTCGGCAACATCGTGAGTCCCGCAGTTCTTATAGAAAAATACGGGGCGGACGCCCTTAGAATGTTTATCCTTTTTGCCGCTCCCGCAGAAAAGGAACTCGAATGGAGCGATAAAGGTTTGGAAGGTTGCTCCCGCTTTCTAAACCGCCTCTGGCGATACGTTATTAAAAACCAACAGCTCCTTAAACAAAGCAAAGTCCTCTGCGAGGCTGCCCCTTTTGATCCCGGCAACAACCCAAATGCCAAAAACCTTTACCGGAAAACCCATATCACCATTCAAAGAATAACTAGCGATATTTCACAGCGCTTTCATTTCAATACCGCTATTGCCGCAGCTATGGAACTCCTTAATAATATTGCATCCTTTGATATTAATGAAAGCGAGCTTTCTCAAAAAACCGCCTTTATTGCCGTTAAAACCCTGACCCTGCTCCTTTCTCCCATTGCGCCCCATATTTGTGAAGAAATCTGGAATAAATTGGGTTACACTCAATCGATTTCCCTCGAATCCTGGCCCCCCTTTGATCAAAAAGCCGCAACTTTTGAACAGATTACCATTGTTGTTCAGGTTAATGGCAAAGTTCGCTCACGCCTTACTGTTGAAGCTGATACCTCAGAGGAGATAGTAAAGAATAAAGCCCTTTCAGACCCTCATGTACAAAAACACATCCAGGGCAAAACCATCAGGAAAGCAATTTATGTTCCCGGCAAAATTCTTAATATCGTAATATAAATAAATCTCTTGCAATAAAAATTCGGCGTGCTCTATAAGTATCTCTGTTTTCGTTCGAAAATAAAGAATGTTGTTTTTGTCTCCTTTTTAGAGGTTTTCTTAAGTTTGTAAATTGTATTGTATTTACAAATAATTAACCCTAACACTCCTATTTAAAATGTTTTAGGGTAAAGATGTTTTTCTTTTCAGCCTAATTTAATTTCTGAAGGGATGTGACAAAATTAATGCCGCGGCACCTTAATGATATTCGATACAACACAGTGAATCGGGCGCTTCTTCTTCTCCTCCTCGCTTTTTGTGTCTTTTTTATCCAGGCAAACCTCTTTTTTTCACCTGTTTTTGCCCAGCAAACACCGGTTGTTTCAGAACCCCTTAATATTGATACCATCATTGAACGCATTCGCCTCTACTACGGTTTGAAGCAATATAAACAGGTTCTGTTGGAATGCCGAAAACTCGAACAACTTGATCCGAATAATAAAATGATTCTTTATTATAAGGGCAGAGCTGAAGCACGCTTGAAGGAAATGGGGATGCTGGAAACCACCCTTGAACAGATCGCTCGCGAAGCTACTCCAGTACCCACTCACACTCTCCAAACACCTGCCCCTTCACCCAGCTTTTCGCCAGCTCCCTCTCAAACCCGTGTTGCCCCGCTTCCCACGCTTCCCGGATTGGCTCCGACAACCAAAACCCCGATTCCCAAAACAACCAGCCCTTTTTCTGGCGCCGTAGCGCCTGTTATTCCGAGCTCCACCCCCCCCACTGTTGCAACTACGCCCCCGGAAATTACCCGTTCGGAAACCCCTCTTCCAACGTTGACTCCTGCAGAATCCACTCCGGCTCCTCCGGAACCCACCGTATCAACACCCCCGGAACCAGAGCCCCCTTCAGGTTTGCTTGCCAAGATTAAGAATCTTCAGGCTTCCAATCCTCCGCTCTTTTTCGGACTGCTCGCTGCTGTTATCATTTTTATTGCCGTGTTTGCCTTGCTGGTATTTTTTTTCATCCGTAGATTTACCATGAAAAAACACCTGGAAACTCTCAAAAACATGGCTTCTGAAGGAAAAGAAACCATTGTACAAGAGCCCGAATCCAAAGCCACCATACCCTATGAAGAACCCGAAGCTCCGGAACTTACCCCTCCTTTCCCCTTTCAATCCAAGGAACCGCCCCAACCCGAAATGGAACCGGAACTTCCCCCTGCCCCCGGGGTTGAGGATATTCCCTCTCCCGAACAAGAACCTCCCCCTCTGCCGGAAATGCCTGAGCCCGCTGATATCCCCTCTCCTTCCGGTTTTCAGAATATACCCCAGGATACACAGCAGGAACTCCCTGAATTGCCCGATATTCCCAGCCCCACGGCGCCCCCACCTTCCCCATCTCCTCAAGGGGAGCAAATCCCGGGATTTGCTTCTGATGTTCCTCCTGATCTTCCCACCTTGCCCGAGGCTGAGCCCCCAAGCCTTTCTCCCCAGGCTGAGCAAGATGTGGAACTCCCTCCTGTTCCCTTAAACCTGGAAAATCCCATTGAAGCACCCGAACTGAAAACTCCGCCTCAAGATGAACTATCCCCTGATCCCCAGGCTCCGGCTCTTCCTGAGAGCAAATCGGAAGAATCCCCGGAACTTGAAGAGGAAAAGCAGGAAGATGAAGTGCAACCCGCAGTTTTTCCCTCTCCCGAGGAAAACATGCACGGGGAAAAACAGGAGGAACCCAAGGCTCTTTCCATTGAACAGGCTCTCGGTATGGAACAACCACCCCCCGAAGATCAACCCGAACCTTCCCCCGAAGATCAACTTCTTGTATTCGACAATAAAGAAGAACCACAAAAAGAAAAGGATTCCGCAAGCACCAGCATGGAACTTGACGCCTTCCTTTTTTCACCCTCCTCAGAGGAAAACGCCGAAACCATCCTTGATGTTCCCTCAAAAAAATTGCAGGATCAAACTCCGGAACAGAGCACCCCCGAATCCGGCGAAATTCAACTCCAAGAGGAAGAATCCGAAAGCGAAGAATTGAAAAGCCTTCTCTTAGGCGAAGACGATCTTGCGGAAACCAAAATTAAACCCCCTGAAAAAGAGGAGGAAGAGTTTACGCCGTTTGCCTTCACGGAACAGGAAGACCTGGAATCACCGGATAATGGCGAACCCCCTCCGCTCTCAATCTCAATGGAAACAGAGGATGGTTTGGGCGAAACCAAGATCAAAGACGCCCCCTTTTCCACCTCCGGCAGAATGGAAAGACTCTCACCCTTTGAAGATAAAGAAAGGGAGGACCACGGAATATCACTTCCCTTTTCTGAACCTGAACCCCTGCAGCCCGCGCCCTTTAACCTCGATCAATCCGAACCCAAAACTCAGCCCCCTGTTTTTGAAGAGCAAAAACAGGTTCAACAGGAGAAAATCTCCCTGGATATTCTGGGGCAGCCGGAACACGCTTCCCTTGATCTCGATCAGGAAAAACAAACTCCCCATATCCCCTCTGCCCCCCCCTCGTTCGCCCCTCCTCCCCTTGATAAATCTCCGGAAGAAAAAACCAAAAGCCCCGATGACGTACTTTTTGAAAAACAGTTTCAGATGGGAAACGACGCCTTTGATAAAGGGGATTGGAAAAAGGCAATTTATTACTTCAATATTGCCGCGGCTATCAAGCCGGATCATAAAAAACTCAAAGAATTGCTCGCAACCGCTCGCAAAAATAAACGCACCTCCGGATAATTTTGCCCCCGCATTCGCTCCCAAAGGAAGGAAGCCCTGAAATCCTATGCCAACACCCCTCTTTGCCGATGTTGCGCTCAAGCTGCCTCTCTCCAAAACCTATCAATACGCCGTCCCTAAAAAAATGCTTAGCCAGGCATGTGTGGGACGGATTTGCAGGGTCCCCCTCCGCAACACCCGCGCCAACGGCTGTATCGTCAGCCTCGGTTCGAAAAAAAAATGCCCCTTCCCAAAACCTATCCATAAAATCCTTACTCCTGATTTCTCCGTTCCACCGCCCCTTATGGATTTGGCTCATTGGATATCCGATTATTATTTCTGCTCCCTGGGCGAGGCGCTTTCCTGCGTTTCCTTTATTGGGTTTAACGATTGCAAAAAACGCCTTGAAAAATGGGTGCGCCTCCGCGATCCCTCGCGATTTAAAACACCAGAGTCCCTTGATTCCCTCAGCTCCCGCCAATCCGAAACCGTTCGCTATTTTCTTCTCAATCACCTGGAGGAAATCAAACTGAATCCCCTCCTGAAATGCCTCAATCTCTCCAGGTCCGTGATTCAAAACCTAATTAAAAAAAATATCCTCGAACTGTTCGATGTTGCACTATTCCGCAAGGATGGCTACGAGGAACACCTGGTTGCCAGCTCCCCCCTTCCCCTTAACGAGTTTCAAAAATCCGCTTTCGAACCTATAAAATCCGCTGTTTCAAAACGTATCTATAAAACATTCCTCCTGAACGGAATTACAGGAAGCGGAAAAACCGAAATTTATCTCCAGGCGCTCGATCTCGTTATTAAAAACGGTTCCCAGGGAATCGTGCTCGTACCCGAAATCGCCCTTACACCTCAAACCCTCGAACGCTTCCGAAGCCGGTTTGGAGATAAAATCGGCGTGTACCATAGCCAACTTACACTCGGGCAAAAATACGATCTGTGGCACAGGATTAAACAGGGCGAAACCCAGTGCCTCGTGGGAGCCCGCTCCGCACTGTTCGCCCCCTTCCCCAGGCTCGGGCTCATTGTTGTGGACGAAGAACATGAATCCACCTATAAACAAAACGAAACCCCACGCTATCACGCTCGCGATGTCGCTGTTATGCGCGCACGATGCGAAAACGCTGTCGTGATCCTCGGGAGCGCCACCCCCTCCCTCGAATCTTTCTATAACGCTCAAATTGGTAAATTCACACTCCTTACCCTTCCTGAACGCATCGAAAAAGCGCCCCTTCCCACTGTGCGGCTTATAGACATGACCGCAGAGATCGCCCATAAAAAAACCACTGGAATCTTTTCACGCGAACTCCTTGGCGCAGTTCAAAAACGCCTGGAAAACAGGGAACAGGTGATCCTTTTCCTGAACCGCAGGGGATTCGCCAACTTCCTTATGTGCCCCTCGTGCCGCAAGGCGGTGGAATGCGAACATTGCTCCGTGACCATGACCTATCACAGTGTGGGCAACAGGCTCGTGTGCCATTATTGCGGGGAAATGAAAGCCGCTTTCAAAACCTGCCCTTATTGCGGTTATGAAAATCTCATGCAGCTGGGAATTGGCACTCAACGCCTGGAACAGGAACTCTCCGAAAAATTCCCTGCAGCTCGCATACTCCGCATGGATTCCGATTCCTTGGGATCGCGCAAGGTTTTCCTCCAAAAATGGAAAGCCATAACCGCCGGAGAGGTGGATATACTATTCGGAACCCAGATTCTCGCAAAAGGGTTCGATCTCGCTCCCGTGACACTCGTGGGAGTTATTTCAGCGGATCATTCCCTTTTCCTTCCCGATTTCCGGAGCGCGGAACGCACCTTTTCCCTCCTTACCCAGGTGGCAGGCCGCGCAGGTCGCGGAAATATTCCCGGAGAGGTCATTATTCAAACCTTCCTCCCCAAACATTACAGCATTGTGGACGCCTTGTCCCAGGATTATAACGTGTTTGCCAACAGGGAACTCAAAAACCGCAAAGCCCTTCGGTTCCCCCCCTATTTTCGCCTAATCTCCGTGCTTTTTACCGGAAAAAATCCAAAAATAGTTCCTGAACGCATCAGGCGATTCTCCAACCTCTTGCGTGTGTTTCGTAATCAACTCCGCTTAAAAAACGTTTCCGTACTCGGTCCCGCTTCGTCCCCCATCTCTAAAATCGGCGATCAATACAGGTATCGACTCCTTGTTCGCGGCGAAAAAATGAGCCAAATGAGGTGCCTGATTCAAATGGGTCTCGATAAATACCATTCCTTGAAACTAAAACACCCCTGCCGCATTACTATCGACGTCGATCCCACAGACCTCCTTTGAATTACAACATTTCTCCCTAAAATAACCACAAAAAAGGCTTCCCCGTTGTTTATCCCCACAAATCGAAATCGAAATCGGGTCTCGGGATCGCCCGCCTCCCATAGTCTTTACGCTGAAAGTCACGCCAAAGGCATGAGAGGGGGGATCGAAACTCGAATGTCGAATCCCGATAGCGATCCCGATACCGATGTTTATTTCCTCAAAATCGCCTGCCACTCATAGTCTTGGCTTGAAGCATATGAACTTCGGCGCGGCAGGCAATCACGACCACGACCACGATCACGATCACGATCACGAATTCTTTGAGAGGGTCATATATCTGTTACCCTTCTCCTGAACTAAATCCATTACCTATGTCTTGAAGCTGTTTTATTACCTATGTCTTGGAGCTGTACCATTCATTTTGAACATTACTTTCACCATTGAAACATTGACCATTTATTTTTACCATTGATAATACATCCCTGATTTTTGAATAAGTTGTATTGATATGGAAAAAAACCGGAAAAAAACCTCTTTCCTTTTTCCCGAAAAACTCGATCTGGTTATTCTCCTGGTTGTCTTCCTTGGCTTTGCACTGAAAATGAATTATCTCTTAATCCGCGTAACAGGGAACTATCGCCTTTATGTGAATATCTTCCGCACCGCCAACCTTGCGCTTTTTATGTTCGGCTTCGGCGGACTCCTTATCTCTATCCGCTTTGGAAAGCTCCTCCTCGGAGTTTTCTCCTGCATAATCACCCTGTTCTTCTTTGCGTTCGTGTTTCATTTCAGGTATTTCGGCACCATTGCCAGCTGGACAGACTTAGGCCGCGCCAATACCCTCGCTCCCGTTATCAGCTCCCTGTTCAAGCAAGTCGCTCAACCCATAGATTTTCTTTTTCTTTTGGATCCGTTCATTATCACCCTTGTCGGTGTTGTCAGCATCATAAAAAAAAGAAAACCCCGCGCCCTGCGCCGCGTTCCTTATCTCGCAGCCATCTTTCTCGCCCTCTTCTTTCAGATCTCTCAAATGATCGCATTTAACATTCGCTATCAAAAAAACTTTGCCTCCTTGAAATTAGTGGGAAACTCCTCCTTTTTCAATTGCCACGGAGCCACGTTCTATACCTTCTACGATCTCTATCACCATCATAAAATGGTAAGCAAAAGCAAAGAAATCAAGCCTGTTCTCCCGGACCCCCCCGAATTCTTGAAAATGCGGCAATACAAAATCCCCGCTATATTTAAAAACGCCAATGTTATCCTTCTCCAGGTGGAATCCCTCGATTCCGCCATCCTGTTCCGTTCCCATAATGGATTGGAAATCTCCCCCAACATTAACCGGATCGTTCGTGAAAATGTCTTTTGCGATCGTTATTTCGCACAACACAATACCGGCACCGTGGATGCGGATTTCTCCCTCATCACCTCCAACTATGCAGGGGAGCATTACACCGCGTTTACCTTCTGCGATCTTACAAAATTCACCTCCCTTGCTAGATCCCTAAAAAAATACGGATACCACACCTGTGCCATGCATGCCAACCGCGCCACTTTTTACAACCGCAACCGCGCCTTTACTGAGCTCGGTTTCGATAAATTCCTTTCGCAAAAAGACTACCCCCCGCCCCCAAAAGGCGCCTGGACATTGGATGATTACCAGTTCCTTGAAATCTCCGCAAATCGCCTCGCAGAACTCAAAAAACCGTTTTTTGCCTACATCATAACCATATCCACACACACCCCGTTCGATTTTCACCCCCGCAAATACGATCCCCCCGAATTTGGCGATATAAACTCCACGCTCGTTAAAAATTACTTCTCCGGCATCCGCTTCGTTGATATTGCCATCGCAAGATTTTTAGATATCCTGGAACAAAAGGGGCTCCTGCAAAATACCATCGTTGTTCTCCTGGGAGATCATACCTCCAAGGTGAATAAACAAAGCTACTGCGCCGTGGATTACATAAAGGAACCCATCAAGGATATCGGGGAATATCCCGAGCATGTTCCCCTTGTTTTCATTTACCCGGAAAAACAGGCAGAGAAAATCGATAAGTTTTGTTACCCCGGAGATGTTCCTCCCACCATTATGGACCTTTTGGGTTTTCACGAGGATTCCACCCCCTGGATGGGGCGCTCCCTTTTTTCAAAGCCGAGTTCCCCCATTATAAACCAGGGGAGAAAGGTCTTTTTCAACTGGAATGGCGATTTTTATTCCGGCGCTCCGGGAAACGTTGTTCTCTGGAAAAAAACCGTGTGGAGCGATCCGAAGTCCCCTCCCGTTCCCGCGGAGTACGCGCAATATATCTTCGACCTGGTAAAATATTCCAATGACCTCCTCCTGAAAAATTATAGATAGTCTTTCTCCTTCCTATTTCTCCCTTCAAAGTGAAAACCTCCGGGTTAAAATTAATTTAAAATATCTTGACAGGTTATCACAACTTTCATCAGATAAAATGAAATTTGGATAATGGGAATTTCTTGGATTCGATTTGCTCATAAAAATCCGGTTTCTATACATTTTGAAAAAATTTAAGTTTCGAAATACTTCCATATTTTAAGGTGCTATTCAAAAAAAAAGGCGGTGCAATAATGACAACCAAATACTCCTCCCTTATTATTCTTCTATTTTCCCTTTCCCTTGTGTTCACTCAGTTGGTCTTTGCCTCTCCGGAAAATCCCGATAATACGCAATCCCTTTCAGGATTGTTTATCGCGGATTTCTACGCATCACCCACCCAAACCCTTGTTTTTGAAAATATCTCGTTCTTCGATACATCCGTCGGGGCTCCCACGAGTTGGCAGTGGGATTTTGGCGATCTGAATTCAAGCCAGGATCAAAATCCAACTCATTCCTACGATACACC
>Ga0180437_10010556_pt1 | contig 11242 bp, 8 predicted proteins | sample SS_ome_4_FD_132410 | JGI IMG/M metagenome (GOLD analysis project Ga0180437, IMG submission 132410) | Hypersaline lake sediment archaeal communities from the Salton Sea, California, USA - SS_3_D_1 metaG | ecosystem: Environmental > Aquatic > Non-marine Saline and Alkaline > Hypersaline > Sediment... | reverse complement strand
TACGTAATCGACGGCGTGGTGCCGGGGCCGATACACATGGCGGCGCTAGTGCCGCCGACTCAGGAAAGGCCCAACGTCCACTTAATGATGCTCGATGCGCAGGTCGAGGCCGGCGAAACGGCCGTAGTCGATTTCCCGTTCCCGGCCGGCTCGAGCGTGCTCGAGGGCGCCGTCACCGTCGAGGACGAGCCCGCACCGGTCGGAATCGTATCCGTCGCGTTCCAGGACGCCGCAACCCATGCGCTCGTGCAGCGGGGCTGCCCGATTTTGTGGTACGGGTATTACCGAATCGAAGGCATTCCGGCCGGCGCCGTGACCGTTATCGTCGAGTGTCCCATGGGCGAAGGCAAACTCGGACGCCGCGAACTGCCTATGAACATCGAGCGCGACATGACCCTCCGCTGCGACTTTGACATGAACAACGATGACATCACCGACCACGAACCCGACACCAAAGGGTTCATTTCACTAATGCCAGGGTCGTTTCGTGAGTAGATTTTTCCCCGCAGGTTGTGCTAGAATTTCGATAGACGTTGGGTGGCGGTGTAGCTCAGTTGGTAGAGCAGTGGAATCATAATCCATGGGTCCGCGGTTCGAGTCCGTGCACCGCTACCATCTAAGATCAATTCGGCCAGTGACTTGCGCCAGGGGTCGCTGGCTTTTCTTTATGCCGCGACTCAGAGTCCGGCCCCGTGATAAGCCACTGCCAGAGCGAACTCGACCGTGCAAGCCAGGAGAGGGATTGATCCACGAGTAGACACAGATTGGCAGGAGGCCCAGAGAGGAATTGTCCGGGGAAGCACGCCAGTATTCGTTTTGATTTGTGTTCATTCACGGTGTGCGATATGCTGCCCATTGAGCGGATTCCAGCGACGGCTTTGTGCCGACTTGTGTCGCTCACGTTGACCCGTTCTGGCCAGGAATGAAGGAGAAAACGGTGTTCACTGAGCAGATGGCATGGCAGATCGCTGACGAGGTCGCCGGGGCCCTCCGCGTCCGTCCAGTCGCGGACGACCTTGTCTCGGTATACTTGACCGGAGGTCTTCCGCGCAATGATTTCACGCCGGAACGCAGTGAAGTGGATCTGTTTTTCATCCTCGAATCCCATTGCCACGACTGGTCCGCGGTAAAGGTCTTTGAGCAACTGGCCTTTATAAAGGAGGTCGACCGTTCCTGGGGCGGCGGCGTGCGCAGGCCGCGTCCGTGCGTTGACGTCGGGCCTTGGGTAGCAATTGATCTCGTTCCGCGCAAGGACAACGCGAGCAAACAAGACGTAATTCGACTGCTGCGCCGTTCCGGCATGAAATACTTGACGATCTACGCCTTTGATTTCGTCGCGTGTGCCCGTCCCATATTCGGTCGGGACATACGCGAGGCGCTTCTCGTGATAGACCCGCGAGAACTCGTACCGGATCGTCTTCGTTCACTGTTCGAGACACTGACACGGTACGCCCATGATATCTCCCCGGAATGGGCGGACAAAGAGGCGGTTGAAGGACATATCACCAAATGCAGTACTTTTGAAGTGGCGCGAGCGCTCTTTCTACTCTATGGGGACAGGACGCTCAAGAAGCAACCGCTATTCGAGCGTTTCGAGAAGTGCGTTCCAGAGTTCCAAGGTAAGGGGTTCTTCAGGGATCTTTTTGCCGAATACCTGGACGCGTCGTTTCTTGGAAGGTTGACGACGGCTGAACGCGTGCATTTCTTCTCCGAATGTCTGCGTTTCGCGGAAGGCGCCGTGAACCTGGTGTGTCCAGGCAACGCGCAATCGTAGCCCGGAAGGCCACGATCTGTGCCGTCGGCGAGCCCGGGCCGCTGATGCGCAAAACGCTGTGAGTACAGGAAATGCATCTTCGATTCACCTCTCCTGGCGAGCACGAGCCAGGCACCGTCTTCAGCTTGCTCAAGCAGGCATGGGCCCCGCTCTGGAACTCTGTTCTGGAAGAGAAGATTCGGCAATTCGATCGCGAAGTCACTGAGCACGCTGCGACCGTGGGAGCGTGCACCTTCATCACGTGTCTGGATGAGAAGCCAGTTGGCATGGCGTCCTACGACCCCAGACAGAAACCGGAAATAGGCATAATCGGATGGAATTGTGTCGTTCCGCGGCATCAGCGCAGAGGAATCGGGAAAAGACAGATTCAGGAGATCATTCGCATATTTCGAGAGAACGGCATACGCAAGGCCTGCGTAACGACTACAGACGAGGACTTTTTCGTCCCTGCGCAAAGGACATATGAGTCTTGCGGGTTTGCCGCAGCGCGCAGAACTGAAGACACTAATATCGAGTATGAATTGGAACTGGTCTAGTCGCTCACGCTAAGCCGGGCACATCTTCAACATGTTTAAGACAATCTCAATCGGAATCATAGCGTTGATCTTCACGCTGGCGTTTGTAAATGCAGCCGACGAAGAGATCTACGGCGTTCTAAGGATAGTGCGTTACAGTTTCTACGCGATCGCAGCGCCCACCGCTGCGGTCGGTTTCGTTATTTACACACAAAGACGGCGCGGCAATCCGTTGATTCTGCACCTCGGGGCCTACCTCGTTCTGGCAGTAGGCTTGTGCGGCTACGGTACCTACGCAGCCAACGGCAAAACCGACCCGAACACCGCCGCCCACATGCACGTGATTCTCTTCCCTGTGATTTACTGCGCGTATACGCTGATAACCATGTGGGGCTTCGGTTGGATTCACCGGCTCATAAGCAAACGCTCCAATCAATGCCCCGAGCCGGGCGCGTCGCCCCGGTAAGTTTCGGCGTCATCGACAAGAGCAGTGCGAATGGCAGAGAGAGTGCTTTGCGCACTGGTTGGCGGCTTTCTGGGTGGGGTCATTGCAGCGAACGCCTTGTGTGGTGGTTGGACGAAATGAGCAGGCTTTGCGTCGACATCGGCGCGGCGGTGTGCGCCATTGCGGCGTTTGTGTGGGGCAATCCGCTTCTTGCGTTCTCGAAACACCTGTGATGCGAGGTCTACCGTTCGCGGCCCGCTAGATCTGGTTCGCGCCGCGTTCGCGCAGGGCGCGGACCGCGTGCCGGACGTCCTGGGCGCGGTCTTTGCGAGCCACCAACACGGCGTCTTGGGTGACGACCACCACCGCGTCTTCCATGCCAATGACGCTTACGGCCATGTCCTCGGCCCCCACGGCGTTGTAGACAATCGTGTCTTCACAATCGATGACCACGGGATCGCCGAATTCGATGTTGCCGTTCTCGTCGCGGGCCCGCGTCCGGTCGAGGGCAGGCCATGCGCCGATGTCGTCCCAGGGGAAGTCGGCCCGGGCCACGCGGACGTTGCTTGCGTGTTCCATGAGAGCGTAGTCGATTGAGATGTCTTCAAGCGCTTCGAAGATCCGCTCGACGCCCTGCGGGTCGCCGTTCTGCATCGCGCCCGCCATGTCGCGCGTGGCGGCCGCGAGTGCGGGCCGTGCCTGCTCCAGTTCCTCGAGAAACGTTGAGATGCGCCAGAAGAACATCCCGCTGTTCCAGAAGTAGTGTCCCGTATCGCTGAAGTCCTGGGCGCGTTCTCGGCTGGGTTTCTCATGAAACGCCACGACTTGGTACACGGGCACGTCGCCATCGTTACAGGGCGCCACGCGGACGTCTTCGCGGACCTGTATGTAGCCGTAGCCTGTCTCTGGTCGGGTGGGCACCACGCCGACCGTCACCAAGGCCGACTCACCTTCAGCGGCGGCCAGCGCGGCGGATACGGTCTTTCTGAACCGTTCCGTGTCTCCGATGCGATGGTCGGCGGTGGTAACGGCCATGATGATGTTCGAACCGTCGCCGCCGTATCTAGCTAGCATGTGGGCGGCCGCGTAGGCGAGGCACCCCGCCGTATTGCGCTTACAGGGTTCCGCTATGACGTTCTCATCGGGCACACCGACGCGGGCGTCGCGGATAACGTCGACGAGGCCCCTCCCCGTGGCGACGTAGATGTACTCGGGGGCAATGAGCGGCTCGATCCGCTGTACGGCCTCGCCAAGCATGGTGTCGGTTTCGCTGCTGAGGCATAGGAGCTGTTTCGGACGCCGCCGCCGCGAAAGCGGCCAGAACCGCTCACCTGAGCCGCCGGCCATGATCACGCCTACCTGTACGTTGCCTTTGTCTCTCATGACAGTATGCTCCCCTTTGTCATCCGTTTCCCGTGACGTTGCGTCCGCAGATACAATGGCTTATCTTGATGGCCGGGATTGTACCGACCCCTTTCCTGTGTTATCATTACATAAAGTGGGGCAGAGCGCCACTCCTCATCCCGAGAGGCATGAAGATAACATGAGGTAGCTTAACACGTTATGAACGGTTTTCTTAAACAGGTGTCTTTCTGGTTGATCATTCTGATCATCGTGGTCCTTGCAGTAACGACCTTCTCAAATTTTAAAGAGCCCGGCAGAGAACTCCTCGAGACGGATTTCGTTGCCCAAGTGGAACAACGAAACATCGACGGGAAAGTAGTCGTCACGCAACTGGGCGACAATTTCTATCGGTTTGAGGCCAGTCTCGTAAAACCCGTTGACGCACAGAAACGGATCTCTTTCAACTCCAACGAATTCTCCGAGGACTGGAAGGACCTCATGAGGCAGAACGGGATCGCTTGGACGACGAAAACCGACAGCGGCGTCTGGAAAGGTCTCCTGCTCCAGGTCGTTCCGCTGCTGCTCATCATCGGCGTGTTTTGGTTCGTGATGCTCCGACAGATGCAAGGCGGCAGCAACAAGGCCCTGTCGTTTGGCCGCAGCCGGGCCCGAATGGTCAACCAGAGCGACAAAGTCGTCACCTTCAATGATGTGGCGGGCGTGGACGAGGCCAAGGAAGAACTCGGAGAAATCATCGAGTTCCTCAAAGATCCCAAGAAATTCACCCGACTCGGTGGCAAGATTCCAAAGGGCGTGTTGCTGGTCGGCCCGCCCGGTTCCGGGAAAACTTTGCTGGCCAGGGCCGTGGCCGGCGAGGCCAACGTGCCCTTCTTCAGCCTGAGCGGCTCCGACTTCGTCGAGATGTTCGTCGGCGTGGGCGCGAGCCGCGTACGCGACCTGTTTCAACAGGGCCAGAAGCACGCGCCGTGCATCATTTTCATTGACGAGATCGACGCGGTAGGCCGTCAGCGCGGCGCGGGACTCGGCGGCGGCCACGACGAGCGCGAGCAAACCCTGAACCAACTCCTCGTCGAGATGGACGGATTCAATACGAGTGAAGGCGTCATTCTCATGGCGGCGACCAATCGGCCGGATGTGCTCGACAAGGCGCTGCTGCGCGCGGGACGATTCGACCGGCAGATCGTCGTGGCCAATCCGGACATCACCGGGCGCGAGGCCATCCTCGATATCCACGTGCGAAACAACGGCGTGCCCCTCGCGGAGGACGTTTCGCTGCGAACCATTGCTCGGGGCTCTTCGGGCTTCTCGGGGGCCGATCTGGCCAATCTGGTGAACGAGGCGGCCCTGCTCGCCGCGCGGCGAGCCCAACAGCGTGTGGACATGCAGGACTTTGAAGACGCCAAGGATCGCGTCTTGATGGGGCCGGAGCGCCGAAGCATGGTCATAAGCGCCAAGGAAAAGCGCAGCACCGCTTACCACGAGGCCGGCCACGTCCTGGTAGGTCGATTGCTGCCCGACGCGGATCCCGTACACAAGGTCACCATCATCCCGCGCGGCCCCTCGTTGGGGGCGACCAGCATGCTGCCTGACGAAGATCGGCACAACCTGTGGCGGCCCTATTGTCTGGCGGAGATCCGCGTCCTGATGGGCGGACGCGCGGCCGAGGAAGTCGTCTTTGACGAGTTCTGCAGCGGCGCGGCAAACGATTTGAAACGGGCCATGGAACTGGCCCACGCGATGGTGTGCCAGTGGGGTATGAGCGAACTCGGGCCGATTTCGTTCGGATCGAATAACGAGGTGTTCCTGGGACGAGACTTTATTCGCGAGCGCGATTTCAGCGAGGAGACCGCCTCCGCAGTCGACAAAGCCATTCACACGATCCTCGAGAATGCGTACAATGATGCCCGGGCGATGGTCGAGAAACACAAAGACATTCTGACCGCGCTGGCCGAGGCCCTCGTCGAGCGGGAGACGCTCGAGGGCGAGGAGGTCGACGCAATCATCCGCAAGCACGGCGGCGCAGATCTTCTGCCCGCGAAGCAGGCCGACACCGAAAAGGCGGGCCCGCGGAAACCCGCAGACGTCGCGCGCGGCAAACCCGCGTCGGAAACCACGCCCGAAGTCAAGGACGTTCCGCCGGGCGACGTGGTGCCGGATACGGCATAGGACACAATGGCTGCACAGAGCGCCGTCGAGCACACCGGTCAGAAGACCCTCATAATGGGGATTGTGAATGTGACGCCCGACTCCTTCTACGACCGCGGCGCGCACCAGGACCCCATCAAGGCGTTGGCTCACGCCAAACAGCTTTTCGCCGACGGGGCCGACATCGTGGATGTAGGCGGCGAATCATCCCGTCCCGGCGCGGAACCGGCGGGTCTCGAGACGGAACTGAGACGGGTTCTGCCGGTACTCGAGGGATTGAGCGCCCTCGGCAAGCGTGTATCCGTGGACACGTACCGCGCTGAGACGGCGCGGCGTGCATTGGCGCTTGGGGCGTCGATGGTAAACGACATCACGGCGCTGCGCGGCGACGGGGATCTCGCGGGTGTGATTGCGGATGCGGGGTGCGAATGTGTCCTTATGCACATGCGGGGCGCCCCGCGCACCATGCAGGACAACCCCGAATACGACGACGTGGTGCATGACATCTGCGCGTTCTTCGAGGAGCGCGTCGAGTTCGCTATGCGGCAAGGAATCAAGGAGAACGCCGTGTGGCTCGACCCGGGATTCGGCTTTGGCAAAACGGTGGCGCACAATCTCGATATCCTACGCCGCCTGGAGGCGTTTACGCGGTTCGGCCTGCCGTTGCTGGTGGGCACGTCGAATAAATCCACCATCGGGGCCGTGCTGGACCTTCCCGTCGATCAGCGCATCGAGGGGACGGCCGCCACCGTGGCCATAGCAATTCAGAACGGGGCCAACGGTGTCCGGGTTCATGACGTCAAGGCGATGGCGCGCGTCGCCAAAATGACTGACGCCGTCGTACGACACGGCTGAGTGCGCTTCGCGCAACGTTTGCATGAGGTAGCAATGGGCGAAAGACTTTTTGGCACCGACGGCATACGGGGTGTGGCAAACATTCATCCCATGACTTCCGAAATGGCCTTGCAGGTGGGGCGCGCGGCAGGTCACATTTTTCAGCGAGAGGATCGGCCCCACACCATCCTGATCGGCAAAGACACCCGCTTATCGTGTTACATGCTCGAGAACGCCCTCACCGCGGGACTCTGCTCGATGGGAATCGAAGTGCTCTTGGTCGGCCCCCTCCCCACGCCCGGCGTGTCATACATCATGCGCAGCCTCCGGTGCGACGGCGCCATCATGATATCCGCATCGCACAACCCCTTCCAAGACAACGGCATCAAGTTTTTCGGCCCCGACGGGTTCAAGCTGCCCGACGAAGTCGAGGATGAGATCCAACGGTTGGTGTCGGACGGCGACGTGGACGACGTGCGCCCAACTGCGGAGAAAATCGGCACCGCGCGCCGCATCGACGACGCCGTGGGGCGCTACATCGAGTTTGCCAAAGCGACGTTTCCCAAAGGCATGCGTCTCGACGGCCTCAAGGTTGTCTGCGACTGCGCTAACGGCGCCGCGTATAAAGTCGGGCCGTTTGCATTGTCCGAACTTGGCGCCGACGTGATCGCCATCGAAGACCGACCCAACGGCAAGAACATCAATGATCGATGCGGATCGACCCATCCGGAGGAGATGCGGGCCCGCGTGATCCGCGAGCGGGCGGATCTCGGAATCGCCTTTGACGGCGACGGGGACCGCGTGGTGATGGCCGACAGTGAAGGGCGGTTGTTGGACGGGAACGCGCTGCTCACCATCCTCGGCATTGACATGCTCGAGCGCGGCGTCCTCGCACGGAAGACCGTCGTGACGACCATTATGGCCAACGGCGGACTCGAGCGGGCGTTGCGGCCGTTCGGCGCCGCAGTTGTCCGGACGAAGGTGGGCGATCGCTATGTGGTGGAGACGATGCGCGGAAAGGGGTATAACCTGGGCGGCGAGTCCTCGGGGCATATCGTGCTTATGGACCACAACACCACCGGCGACGGGTTGATAACGGCCCTACACGTGTTGGCCACATTGGTCGGCCGGGACCAACCGTTGTCGGTACTGGCCAAGGCCTACCAACAAATGCCCGAGGCACGGCGGCAGGTCCCGCTCAATGGCCGAAAAGCGCCGTCCGCCGAGCAACTTGGCAAAGTCCGCGAAGAGGTCGAAGCCGAACTCGGGGACAAGGGCCGAGCCGTCATCCGGCCGTCGGGCACGGAGCCGATCATTCGCATTATGGTCGAGCATGAGGAACTTCGGGCCGCTGAGCGGATCGCCGATCAACTCGCTGAGAAGGTAGCCGCGTTGAGGGCTCTCTAAACGAACCGACGCGTCGGCCGCGGTCGCGCGGTACGGTTGCCCCGGTTATGCGTCTCTGGCGCCGGGCAACGAGGGAAAATGGCGCGCCCGCTTCGCGCCGGCCTATACGGAAGGTCTAATGCCATGATCGAACTCGGGGTAAACATAGACCATGTGGCCACGTTGCGGGAAGCCCGTAAGGGCAATGCGCCGGACGTCCTCGAAGCGGCCCGGGCGTGCGAACGCGCAGGCGCCCATCAGATCACCGTGCATCTGCGCCAAGACCGGCGCCATATCCAGGACAGAGACGTGGAAACGCTGGCCGAAGTGCTCGATGTGCGCCTGAACCTCGAGATGGCTGCCGTGGATGCGATTGCCGCGATAGCCAAGCGCATTAAGCCGCATACGGTTTGTCTCGTCCCGGAGAACCGGCAGGAAATCACCACCGAAGGCGGCCTGGATGTGGCCGGCGACCAAGATCGGCTGGCTGACGTCGTGGCCGGTTTTCGCGCCGAAGACATCAGAGTAAGCATGTTCATCGACCCCGAACGCGCACAAGTCGACGCAAGCGCGGCGATCAACGCCGATTATGTCGAACTCCACACCGGCGCGTACGCAAACGCGGCGGGCGATGCCGCGGCGCGTGAAATCGAGCGACTTAGCGCCGCCGCGGCGCACGCTATCGACTGCGGGCTCGGGTTTCACGCCGGCCACGGCCTCACCGTGCGCAATCTCCGCCCCGTCGCGCGGATACGGGGTCTTCAGGAAGTGAATATCGGCCACGATATCATCGCACGGGCCCTATTCATCGGCCTTGAAAACGCCGTCAAAGGAATCCTCGACGTCTTGGGCGAGTGTTCGCGCTAAGAAAGGCATTGCCGCGCGTGCGCCTCGCGTAAGCTACCTCTATCGTTGCTCACCTACTGTGACGCCGCAAACCGGATCACCGTAGCCGAGTGGGCCGGGAACGAGGCCGCATCCGAATCGATGACCGCGCGTTGCGCACGTATGTTGTCCGGGTCTTCGATCGAGTTTTCGGCATTGACATCGGCGTGCCAAACACGCCACTGGGTGAAGCCGCGAACGTACTTATCGCCGACGCGAAGTCGTGCGCACACTTCATCGGTGGCCGACGAATTGACGATCTTGAGAATACACTCCTCCGCCCCGGAGTCATACGTCGCGACAACATTGAGCGTCTCCGGCGCCTCCACGTGGATCAGTGCCGGGGCGTAATTGTCGCGGTAGAGCTTCATCACGACGTAGTTCGGCGCGACGAAGCTGCGGTGCGCGTCGTGGTTGATGAAGGCGTTGTTCCACGCCGGGGCGGTTGTCTTGCGGATGAAGAGCGCCGGGCACGACATGGCAATCGCGTCGCTGTACCGCTCGAAGCCGTTCAGCACCATGCCGGCATAGAGCCCCGTCCGCAGCGAGATTGACTGCTGGTTCCATTCCGTTACGGCGATCTTGATCGCCGGATTAGCAGATTTCCTGATCAGTTCGCCAGTCTTTCTGAGGAACTCCGGATAGGCCGCGCCGTCGTTCATCTCAGCCTCGAATGAACCGGCCATATAGTGATGCACGCTCAGATAATCCATGTGCGTTGCGGCAAGTTCGAGGACGCGCCGGTTCCATTCCAGATCATGCCCCGCACTACCGCACACAAGGAATCTCAGCGAAGGATCTCTTGCGCGCAACGTATCCACGAATTGTCTCGCGCGCTCAGCGTAGTGCTCGACGCCCATGCCCCAGGTCTCGTTGCCGATTTCCCAGTACGTGACGCGGTACCGCTCAGGATAGCCGTGCGCGGCGCGTAACGCGCCGTATTGCGTGTCCGTTCCGCCACTGCAATACTCGAACCAATCGAGGGCTTCCTGGATGTAGTCGCCGAGCGCATCCGCCGGTTCGTGATGACCGATGTTTATCACAATTACCGGTTCCGCGCCGACATCTTCACAAAGTTTGAGAAATTCAAGTGTGCCGAAATGGTTCGGATCGAGCCCGCCCCACACGTAGTTCGGTTTCGTAACGCGATCCTTCAACCCGCCGATGCCGTCCTTCCAACGATAGTATTCGGCGTAGCAGCCGCCGGGCCACCGGATGAACGTCGGGCGGATGGCCTTCACGCGCTCGAACACGGCAGGGCGGTACGGCGTGTCCGCTCGCGACAACGTGCACTGGTCGATCCATACCTCCCCTTCGCCCTCAAGCGTGATCGACAATTCCCCATCCGCGGCCGATTGGCCAGGACAAAACGCGAGCGGGTACTTTACCCACGCGGACTCCCGCACCTCGAATTGCCTTTCTTGTTTCGTATCGCCGGCCGTCAGCGCTACTGCGACCGAGCCGTTGCCGCGCAGCCAGACGGCACCGAGGTAGTCGATGCCCCCCTGGACGGAAAAGCCCTGCTGCGCGATGCCGCCACCCGTCGGCCCGGCATGAACCCGTTGACAGTAATCGCCGTTGAGTGGGTCGTCACTCGCCCACGTGCACTGCAGGTCATCGTCGTGCGGAGATCTCTTGTACCACATTGACGAAATGGTATCCTTGGGCTCGACCGGCCGAGGTTGCAGCACGTAAAGCGTTTCATCGCCTCGGGTCACGCGGACGTTTCGGTAGCGCACTTCCGTCGACCAGCTTCCCAGGCCGATTCGACCGCGGCCGAGTTCGGCGTCTTCAAATGAACAAAGCCTCTCGCCGTCGAGGAAGCACGCCACCCGGGAATCGGCGACCTGTACCTCGATCTGATACCAGCGGCCCGATTCGATGATGGTTTCC
>Ga0180437_10010555_pt1 | contig 11242 bp, 9 predicted proteins | sample SS_ome_4_FD_132410 | JGI IMG/M metagenome (GOLD analysis project Ga0180437, IMG submission 132410) | Hypersaline lake sediment archaeal communities from the Salton Sea, California, USA - SS_3_D_1 metaG | ecosystem: Environmental > Aquatic > Non-marine Saline and Alkaline > Hypersaline > Sediment... | reverse complement strand
GAGGGAACACGAACGCGCAACGGCTCTTTCACGCCGATTTTGCCGTGGGCGAAATTTCGCATGCGTTCCAGAACGGTATATGTTACTTCGTGCCCTCTCGGCACCAACATGAGACCCTTTTTGCTTTTGACATGCTCGTCGGTCACCATGCCGATCTCGAGTTCCGCGACGGTGATTTCCCTCTGAGCAACTTTTACTTGATCCAGTTCAAGATTTTCCAGCGCATTTACAATCGCCGGATTGTATTCGTCTTTTCGTTTTCGAAGTACGGACAAGGCAGTTTTCGGGGATATCGCTCGGACTACCAATTTGTCGTAATCCAGAGCTACTTTGAGAATCTGGGCGCCCAGCGCCGCGGCGCGATCATCCCCGGACCAGTTTTCTGCGCCGGTGTACTCTTTAAATAGTATATGCTGCCCCTCGATCATCCGGGCCACGATATCCAAGCGAGGAATCTTTTCCATCAGTTTACCCGCCACTTTCGGATGCGATTTGAACATTTTATTTTCGACATAGCTCAGTTCACGGCGGCAATATATTTTATTGATGACGGCCTGAGGCAACGTCACGCACCCTACCTGCGAAAGCATCGCGGCCACCTCATACTGCCAGACGTTCGGTAATTGCAATTCACGTGCCACATGTTTAACATACCGCTTGATTCGGGAGGCACAACTGAAAGCCGAAGGATTCACCAGGCTGAGGATTTCCGTTAATACTTTAACGCATCCGCGCAGGGTTTTTTCCAACAATTCCCGTTCGCAGAATATCAGCCGATATTGTTCCAACCCTGCCAGGAGGGTTTTGGCCATATATTCCGGGGCACAGGGTTTGGTCAAAAAGCGGAAGATGCTGCCTTCGTTAACGGCGTCAATGGCGGTTTGCAGATCCGCGTTCCCGGTCAGCATCATTCGTACACTTTCGGGATGTTGCTGGCGGACTTTGGATAAAAATTCGATACCGTTCATGCCCGGCATGCGCATATCGGAAACCACCACGGCGAAGGTTCCGTTGCCGGATAGGATTTTCAGGGCTTCCGTCCCGCCGACCGCCGTTTCTAATAAAAATTGTTTGCGCAATTGACGTTTATATCCGTCCAATAAATTCACGTCGTCGTCCACAAACAATATTTTTTTATGCATGCCATTATCTCTCACTTCGTCACCGGTTGTTGATTGATATTACATTCTTCCGAACGTCTCAATTCCGCATCGATTTTTTTTATCAAGGTATCACAATCTTCAATTGGTGCATCTACAACCATCGCTCCCTTGGATTCCATATCCCTATTCGTGATTTCGTGATGTTTTTTTTTCAATTCCGTTAAGCGATTTGATTGTTGGCGAGTTATCTTTAGTAAATCCCGGCTCTTGGACATCAATTCTTTATGCTGTAAGGCTTGCCGAATGGTGATCGCCAAATCCAATCCGTTGCATGGTTTGATTAAAAAGCGATATATTTCCCCTTCGTTAATCGCCGCCATGGCGGTTTCCAGGGACGCATTTCCGGTCAGAATAATTCGAACGACATGAGGATATTTCTGCCTTATGATGGAAAGGAGTTTTGTCCCCGACATGCCCGGCATTCTTTCATCCGATACCACGACATCCACCGGCCCCCGCCCCAGAATACCTAAAGCTTCATTGGCCGAATTAGCGCTCAGAACTTCGTACGTTTCCTTTCGGAGAATATATTTAAGGGACTGAGTGATATTCGGCTCATCATCCACAAACAACACTTTTCGTGCCATGGGCAACTCTCCTGTCTTCAACATACCGCCTTGTCTCGGGTGCGGTAGGCATAACATAAGCAATCAAAGCGTTCCGCCATTTGAATTTTCGTCAAATACGCCATATCCACCGGTGAATCAAGCTCATGGGTATTATCGGGCGGATACCCTCGCCGCGTGAGTAGATTGGCCAAATACACCGCGGTTAAAATGGAAAATTGCCCGGTTTTCGCCTCGGTGGGACAGTGGTGGTATAGCAAGGCCTCAATGATGTCATGAGAAACGCCCCATAATCCCAAAAGATACGCACCCACCTCCGCATGCGTAATGTTGAGAAATTCGCGCTCCGCTTCACATAATGCGGAATGGTCCTGAGCCACCTTCTGCAAAATCCGTTCATACTCCTGCGGCATTTTGGCCGCCAGTACCAATTTGCCCACATCATGGAGCATCCCTGCCAGCATCGCATAATCGGCAAAACGTTGATTGGTATTTTCACGTTGGGCAATCCATTTGGCACCGTCGCCTACGGCTATACAATGTTCCCATAATTTGGTTATTGAAAAACCGGCCGAAACCGACGAATCAAACTTGGAAAACACTTTTATCGAAAGCACTAAGGACTTAATAATATCCAATCCCAGCAAAGCTACCGCCTGGGAAATACTGCTGACAGATTCACGAACGCCAAAAAAGGATGAGTTTATAAGTTGTAATATTTTGGCACTCATGGCTACATCCTGGGAAATAACCCGTCCTACGTTTCGGATCGAGGCATCTTCCGACTGAAGCTCTTTCATCAGTTCCGTATAATGAGAAGAGAGGCAAGGCAGGGACTCTAAATCGGAAATCAATCCTTGCAGCTTATCATTTTGTAATATATTTCGCAACAAACATACTCGCCGGATGGTATCCATGAGGGTTTCAGCATCACAGGGCTTGGCTAAATATTGATGGATCGGACCAACCGAAGAGCGGAGAATGCTCTCCTTAGATGTCTGACCGGAAAGGGCAATCCGCGCAATTTGCGGATACATTTGTTTAACGCGCGATAAAAGCTCGGCGCCATTCATACCCGGCATCCGCATATCGGAAACGATGACATCGACGGGCATAGTTGCCAGAATAGCCAGTGCTTCTTGGGCTCCGCCGACGAAAATCATATCCCACTCTTTGCGTAATTGGCGCAGCATGCGCCGCAAGCCGGCCAACACATTGGGCTCGTCATCCACAAAAAGGATTCGTTTTTCCTGTTGCATAATTCGCCTCAATATCTGTGTCGCCCCCCGAAGATTTCAGGGGTAATCGAATAGTAAAATTTGTCCCTTTACCTACCTCCGTTTCAAAGGAAATCGTGCCGCCATGCTTTTCTACAATAATGGAGCGACAAATTGCCAGTCCCTGTCCGGACCCCTTGCCTACCTCTTTGGTCGTGAAAAAGGGATTGAATATTTTATCGCGAATTTCATCGGAAATCCCGGGACCGGTGTCGGCGACTCGAATTTCGGCCCACTGCCCCCGCCGGCGCGTTCGGACGGTGATTGTGCCTTTGTCCTGCGAAACGTCTTTGGCCGCCTCCGAAATGGCATCGGCGGCATTGACAATCAAATTGAGAATCACCTGATTAATCTCCGCCGCCATACAATATACCGGGGGCAACTCCGGATCAAAATCCGTTTCAATAGTCGCATAGTATTTCCATTTATTGGTCGCGATAGTAATCGTGCTCTCGATTGTGCGATTCATATCAACATGGGTTTTGTCCGCAACCCCGGGATGCGCGAACTCTTTCATCGCCCGGACAATTTTCGTAACATGTTCCACGCCTTGAATCGACTGCCGAATCGCCTGCGGAACCTCCTCATTTAAATACTCCAAATCAATTTCCTGAATTAAAGATTCCAATTCCAAAATCATATCGGAGGGAAAATTTGCCTTTTGAATCTGATTTGCCAACTTGTCATATTGAGTTAAGAGTTTCTTGAGATCCTGAAAGGCTTCCTGCATAAATCGGATGTTATCGCCGATATATTGTATGGGCGTATTGATTTCATGTGCGATTCCCGATGCTAATTGTCCGATGGACTCTAATTTCTGCGCCTGCGTGAGTTCTTTTTGCAAATCAATTATTCGTTCCCCCACTTTCAATCGGGCCAATAATTCATCATTCTCGAAGGGTTTGATGACGTAATCGTTCGCCCCGGCTTGCAGCGCGGCGGCGATCTTATCCGTGCTTTCCGGGGCGATAAGCAATATCACATAAAACAGACTGGATTTATGTTCGGTCTGAAGTTTACGGCAGACTTCTACTCCATCCATTTCCGGCAGGATCCAATCTAATATAGCGAGTTGTACATCGCCTTCTTGATTCAGGATCTGCCATGCCTGTTGTCCATTTTTCACGACCATCACTTCGTAGCCATTCTTCTCCAAAGTTACCTGGAGAAGCTTTCGAACCTCTAAGTGATCATCCGCAATCAACACCTTAACCATGGGTTTCTCCTTAGGTCATTTCAGACCCGTCATCCTCTTTTAGAGTACGCTCCAGGACCTTTAATTCCTGATCCATATTTTCCAATAACGCTCTTACCGTTTTCGGGTTATCCGCTTGGGCGGACTGCTCTATCTCAAAAGCGGTCGCCCGGAGGGCCTCGGCGCCAATATAGGCGGCGGCGTCTTTGATCTTATGGGCTTGGCGTGCCGCCGACTTATAATCCGCCGCTTCCACGCATTTGCGGAGTTCCTTCACGTCGTCTTTCGTAACTTCACAGAACGGCCGCAGAATTTCCTGCAACCTTTCTCGTCGCTGTCTGTTTCGGTTTATTGCCCTGATTCAAGATCCTCTCTGCTTCCTCCTGCAACGGGGGGGATTTAATCTCTATATCGGTCGGGATTGTCAGTGAGAATATCGCGCCTTTGCCCGGTTCACTTTTAACGGTGAGATTTCCTCCCAGCAGCCCGGCGAGTTGTTTGGAAATCGTCAATCCCAGCCCGGTTCCGCCGAATTTTCGCGTGGTCGAGCCGTCGGCCTGTGTGAAAGATTCAAAGATCGCCTCCTGTCGATGGATCGGGATGCCGATGCCCGTATCCTCGACCTCGAACCGGATATGAGATTTGGCGTTGATTTCCCGTAGAGATATCTCTATCCGCACGTGTCCGGTCTTGGTAAATTTAATCGCATTGTTGATCAGATTGATTAAACACTGACGCAGACGTGTCGGATCGGATCGAATCCGGGAGGGCAGGTTTTCGTCGAAATGAATTTCGAATGCCAATCCTTTTCTTTCTGCCTCCGGTTTCATGATGGATTCCACTCCGGCCAGCAGCGGCTCCAATGAACAGTCGGTGATTTCAGGATCCAACCGGCCGGCCTCAATCTTCGAGAAGTCCAGAATGTTGTTAATCAGATTCAATAGGTTTTGGCCGGATTCCCGAATGATCCGTACATATCCCCGCTGTTCCTCGGTCAAATTCTCATCGATCAGAATATCGCTGAAACCAAGGATAGCATTCATGGGCGTGCGGATTTCATGGCTTGTATTGGCCAGAAATTCACTCTTGGTCTGATTCGCTCTCTCTGCCTGCTTACGTGCTTCAACCAGATCTGTAACGTTAATTACGTTCAGCAACACACCGCTGTAACAATTGTTTTGGTAAATCGGCTGCATCCGTAATATTACTTCTGCACCGCCCATTTGGCGTTGCAGGGTGAAAGGTTTGGAAGGTATATTCTCTCGGAATTTTTTCACCAGCTTCTGTATGCGCTCAAGGATTTTTCCTTGGTGGAAAGCATCGATTTTCTCGCCGATCAGCTTATCTCGTGGAGTCTTGATAAATTGGCAAAAGTACTCGTTAACCTCAACAATTTGATTGTCGGCATCGGCGAATATTATCCCCTCATCCATACTGGAGATCATCGCGAAGAGTTTGGCGGATTCGCAGGCAACTTGTTCTTCCGCTTGTCTGCGTTCGGCAATCTCCTTATTAAGCTTGTCAATGGAGGTAGTGCTTTGTTCCAAATTTTTGGTCATTTTATCAAATGCACGCGAGAGAGCGCCAATTTCGTCTTTTGCTTTCGTGGTTACTTCATAGTCCAGGTTGCCCCTGGCTATCCCTTCGACGCCTTGATGCAACTTTACAATCGGCTTTGTGATAGTACGAGATATAAAGTGGGCAAGTGCTATACCCGCAACCAGAAGAAAAGCAAAAATCATAAGCATGGCATGAGTCAGTTGGGCGACCGGCGCCAAGGCTTCCTCTTTGTTTATTTCACACAGCAAACCCCAATTCATCTCCGGAATGTGTGCATGAACCCCCAGGACATCTATACCAAGATAATCCTTGCATAAAATTGCTTCGTGTTCGTGCTTCTGATCGCCGAAACGTTCGATATCCTTAAAGCAATTCCTCGCATTTTCGGTATCAACTTTTTGTTTCAGGAAAGTATCCTCTACAAATCTGGAAGGAGTTATCATATAGCCGTCTTTGTTTATAAGGTATATTTCCCCGGTTTGCCCCAAACCATCCCGGTTTTGTGTGACACGATTCAATTCTTCCAGGGAAATTTTTATCACGGCCACTCCCAAAACTACCGAATTTTTCTGATCAATAACCGGAGCGGAAAAAGCAATTGCATTTAGATTTTTATCCTGAGAAAAATAGGCATCTTTAATAAAGATGCCTTGTCTGCCGTGCAAAAAATAGGGATCATCACTTTTGTCTTTTCCTATATCCCTTTCTTCGCTGGAACCGATAATCATTCCACGTTTATCTAAAATAAAAATATTACGGGCATAATTTGCTCTACCTGCCGTATTTGTTAGCCGGCGTTTCACCTTGTCATATTTCTGGGCATACTTTTCATCCTCTTTGCTGGTCAATAACAATTCTTCAATGACAACGCTTCTCGATAATTGCATTATTGCTTCTTTTTGCATTTCCAAGAACATTGCAACATGATAGGCTTTTGATTGCGCAGTACTTTCTAACTGCCGGTAAATATTTTCCGTAAGCATTTTTCTGGAAATAGCTTGCGCAATTATGATAGCCATCGCACCTGTAATTAAAACAAGAGCGAAGGCAATGCTAAATATTTTTGTTCGGATTTTCATATTCACTGCTCGTTATGGTCATCAAGCGTACCTGTTATCATGGTGCTCGCTTTATCTCAGTCATTTCAGTTTCTCACAACATAAGTTACGCCCATGTCGAAGTTTTCTGAGAGATTACTTTAGAAAATTGTTGATCGTGCGCGTAAATCGACTGGAACACGCGCTCGAACGTCGTCCTTGTTATCGAATCGATACATTCTCTCGAGGGATCCCGTACCATCTAACGCGTTTCTTCCTCAAAATTCGTCGGTTTATACGGACGCACCGAGCCTAAGGTATCACCTATATTCGCAACCGTTACAATCCGGATACCATAGGTACTTCTTATCCGGCTACATCCGCCCGATAAGACCCTGCTGAAATGGATTTCTAAGGTTCGTACCCTCCCTACCTTCAATCTCAAAACGGATCCGTCATTTAACGGGAATCTATCCATACTGAATCCATCTTCCCGTAATCTATTCGGCATAAAGTGCCCTTAATTACGCCTAGGATTCTGCTCCTATTTCCTCAAAGAATTCCTAGGCTGTTTTCTTGGATAATCAGAGATTCCCTCGAACGGCAGCCCCCTATACCCAAACCATTGATTTCAAGACTAATATCCACTTTTGACACCATCGCAGGAAAAGCAAGATTATAATAGACCCGGAATGGGGGGTGCGTATTATTACGCACGAAAACCCGTGGGTAAATATTTTTATCCCCTCTACGGACCTGCACGTCCGATATATTTTTGGCACTCTTGAAAACATATTTTTTTGACTTAATCATTCAAGGTAGTTATGTTTTGGGGGATAACATATTTTTTCGTACGTTTCGCCACCCTGTAAAGCGGTAGTACAGTCATAGTAATTTGTCGATGCCTTTAAACTGTTTTTACGCTTCGCTTGAGTATGGAGCAATTTCCTTTTTGGGTTACCCTGCCGGGAATAACCGCAATATTTCGCGTCTTCGAGACCTCCAATGAGAAGAAGCAGACGCAACAGGAACGCTATCTTTTTCTCGGATCTCTTCCCTTGGGATCCGGCTCAGGGTTGGACTCAAACGCGAGCAGAAACTCTTTCATTAGAACTTGAACACAAAATTGTATTGCTATTTACTTTATTTTGCGATATATAATTAGTACGGAAAGGATACGTAATATGGCCTCCGATAAAATCGCGTTGAGTGTATGTGCACATCCTGATGACGCAGAATTCTTCTGCGCCGGAACCTTGGCGCTGCTGCGTCAAAAAGACTGGCAAATTCACATCGCTACGATGACTCCGGGCGACTGCGGTACCGTTGAATACTCCCGTGAGGAAATCAGTCAAATCCGTAAGGGAGAAGCGGCCCGTGCCGCTGCCGTTCTAAACGGGCAATATCACTGCCTGGAATGTGATGATGTGTTTATTATGTATGACCGCCCGGCTCTCATGAAAGTGATCAAGCTAATTCGCGAGATACAACCGTCGCTGGTCTTGACTCAATGCCCGGAAGATTACATGGTGGATCACACGGCAACCGGACGCTTAGCCATGACCGGCTGCTTCTGCTGCGGTCTTCCCAATATTCATATCGAAGGAGTGGATACGTTTGAACCCGTACCGCATTTGTATTACATGGATCCGGCAGAAGGGAAAGATAACTTTGGTGAAGTTATAAAACCCCAATGGGTGATTGATATATCAAATGTATTTGACACCAAGCTGGAGATGCTTTCCTGCCATGAATCTCAGCGAAATTGGCTCATGACGCATCATGGTATGGATGAATATACCGAAATGATGAAACATTCCAGCGCCGAACGAGGCAAACTGATCGGTGCAAATTACGGGGAAGGATTTCGTCAGCACCTCGGTCACGCTTTTCCCCAAGATAATCTTCTCAAAGCAGAATTAGATGATTTGGTCCATGAATTGTAAGGAAATATTACCATGGCTCGTAAATTGAGTATCTTGGCCCCCGACTGGTGGGATTATACCACTCTGGAAGATGACATCTTAAACGATGCCGCCAAACTAACCGCTCGCGACATGCTTCAACTTTCCCGGGAAGGATTTCAAGTAAAATTCTACGATACATTGGAAGACTTTTATCTCGCCGAGGCCCTGGAATATATCTCCTCCTGGCAGCAGGCAACGGCGGATAATCCGGCAGGGATCTGCGGTCCCATCGGACCTACCGAACAACTGCCTCTGATCGCCCGACTGGTCAATGAACTCCATCTCAACCTAAAACACGCTCATTTCTGGGGCATGGACGAATGGTACCTGGATGGTAAGGAAGTGGATGCTACTCACCCGCTGTCGTTTGAAAAGGCGGATCGGGAACTTTGTTTTAACCGGATAGAGAAACATCTCCAAATGCCAGAAGAAAATCTGCATTTTCCCAAAGCAGATGTTTCCCCATACATCCAAAGCTGGAGCGGTGTTCGCTGTGCGGTCATGCAGGGCGGCCAGGGTGATATCAAACACTGGGCCTTCAACGATCCTCCCAAACGAGAGGCCCCATATGATATAGCCCCCCCTACTCCTGAAGAATACGGCAAACTCACCACTCGGGTAGTTGATTTACACCCTGTTACAGTGATGCAAAACGCCCGTACCAGCGGCGGCGGTGTCGTAACCGGCGTTCCCACCCAGGCCATCACCGTCGGCCCCGTCCAGACCTGGCAGGCCGAGAAAATCTCCATCTGGCAAGCCGGCACCCACGATAATCCCTTTGGCATGCGGCTCACGACCCTGATGATCGGAAAGCAGATCGCCGATAGCGCCGTTCCGATGTCACTGCTGGCGAATCATCCCAACGTGCAGTTTAATTTTTACCGTCCCGGCATCGGTACCTGTGATGTCGAAATGCACTAATTAGCCTTGGGGGTTATTCGCACCTTGGCCAGGTAGATACTGGTCTTGCCTTCGTGGCTGGAGTAGTAACTCACATATAATATATCATTATACCAGACCAGTCCGGGATAACTGGTATCGCCCCCACTGGGAAGTTTCAGAAGCGTCTCCATTCGGCCCGCATCAAAATCAATATAGGTAATGGCCGTATGGGCGCCGCCGGTTAATATTCGCCCCGCTCCAATCCAATATCCTCCGGGAATCGAAATGAAATTCGGACCGCCGAAATAGCTATCCAGCTCCTGCCACTGCCAGTGGGTATAGGGTGGATTACTCATACCCAACATCGCATGATTATTCTGCCGACCGTCCCGACGCATCAGAGCGTATCCTTTATTCTTCGTATCGAATCGTAAGGTTACTTCCGTAGGACGATGTTCCTGAAATAATTTCTCTACCTTGGTCTCATAATCCCTGCCGTCCGTACTGACCAGCAAGTCCAAACCGTTTTTTCTTCCGTAAGCCATCCCATAGGCGATATTTTGATGCCAGGTGACGCACCATAACCAACGGCCGGGTTCGACGACTAGGACCGGTGGCGTCCACTCTTTCCCGTTTTTCGAAAACGAGACCATGGTACCTGTCGGTGCTGATTCGTTGTCTTTTTTTCGAGGCGCAGCCCCCCCTACCAGCATTAAACGATCCTCAGGATCAATACAGAGATGAGCGTCTCGCAGGTCGTAACCTTCTAATTTCAAAAGAGTTACGGACTGCCAGGTCTCCCCTTTTTCCGATGTGACCACGCGAATCGCACCGTCCGTACTGACGTGCTTTCGCCCTTCCCGAAAGGCACAGTAAAACTTGCCTCGCCACCGTAACAGATCCGTAAAGGCGTTATGTTGCCCCTTGTCCCATATCTTTTGTACCGAAATAAGTTCTGCATTTACAGGCGGTTTCCCCATCAATTTTGCCGTACCTGTACCGACAAAACAGAGTAGGATAACTATCTGAAACATTCTCATTCGTACGCCCCAATCCTCTTTATTCGCCGGATGATTTATCATCGGGCCTATCTTGTTTCGCTTCCATTTCGGCAATCCGTTTTTTCAGGCTCTGATTCTCCTGGTTCATCGCCTGTAAATTCTCGTTGGCAACTTTAATTTTCTCCTCGGCGCTATGTAAGGCTTGATACAATTGTTTATTACGAGTTTTGGAAGTCGCCACTTCCGTACCCAGATCCTTTACCTTACCTTCTAAGAGTTTCAGGCTCTTGTCAATAGTTTGCCATTTATGACTGAACTGATCCCGTTCGCTCGACGTCGCCACCAGTTGCCCCTCAAGCAATTTCACCTTATCCTGGGATTCTTTCATGATCTTTTCCATCTTAGCCCGTTCCGTCTTTAATTGTTCGACCATTTTTTGTGACGCGGTCAGTTTGCCCTGCAATCCTTGCGTAGTTGCCTGAGCCTGCTTTAATGACGCTTGCAGGCTCTTACGTTCCTGGGTCAACTGCCCCGCTTGTTTCGTCGCGTCAGCCATATCCTTCTCGAATTGGCTGATTTGCTTCCGGGCCGCCT
>Ga0180437_10010554_pt1 | contig 11243 bp, 10 predicted proteins | sample SS_ome_4_FD_132410 | JGI IMG/M metagenome (GOLD analysis project Ga0180437, IMG submission 132410) | Hypersaline lake sediment archaeal communities from the Salton Sea, California, USA - SS_3_D_1 metaG | ecosystem: Environmental > Aquatic > Non-marine Saline and Alkaline > Hypersaline >... | reverse complement strand
CGATCCAAAGGGAGCGAAGTGGGCTGGCAGGTACGGCGAAAACACTCCGCTCCTCCAAATGCAATTGCCCTACAACCTGAGTGACCGCTACCGATAGTAGAGCAACACCCACTGGTCAAGTTGTACGATACTGGACCTCTCCAGCCGCCAGCCCGCATCTGTCTGCACGACCGTCCACTCCACGTCCCACAGGGTGGCCACGACCCGACCATCCACATTGTCATAAGCGCGTACCTGAGCGGCGACGTTAGCTACACCACCGCTGCGAGCCCGTTCGTGCACCACACCAACCTCCGCTGCGATGGTGGTGGCGAAACCAGCCACCCAGGGCTCATAGGATTGGGCTGCCCGGGCAGGATTGCTCAACAGATTGTAGGCTCCGCGCATATCACGGTCATCTACCGCCAGATAGAAAGAGATGACGACATGCTCGGGTGTATCGCTGAGGTAAGCGTGGGGACGATCCAGAAAAAACCAGTCATACCGCTCCCAAGTCCAGCCGTAATTGGCTCCATCCCAGGTATGAACCGCCTCCCACACTAAATCGCTCCCGGCATCGTAGCGAACGGCGATTTCATCGGCCAGGTCGCCGTCAGCGTTACCTAGCCGTATGCCAGCATCCCCTTCGAAGGCACCCAACAGCATGTAACTCGCTCCTTCCCAGACAAAGATGTGAAGGAGGTCTGTGCTGGTTTTCGCGTGGCCCCAGATGAGAATCTCGGTTTTCCCGTCAGCGTTGGTATCCCGCACCTCTACCTCGCACGTTGGATACACACCCAGACCATAGTCCTCCTCTCCGGGCTCTTTCCCCAGCGGCTTCAGATCATGCCAGACCTCGCCGTCCAGAATGAAGGCCGTCAGATGCGATGGTTCATCGGGCCGCAGGTGGAGACCTACCCACTCCGGCGCTCCGTCGTTGTCGGTATCCTCCCATCGCAGACACAGTGGCTCTATGCCCGCCTCCGCCAAGCGGGCCCGGACCTTGGCAACGGCACTCGTGACCGCAACAGGATCAGCAGTCGGCGTGGGAACCAAGGTCAGTGTAGGAGCGGGAACAGGCACTGGAGTATGGGAGGGAAGGAGCGTGGGCGGAAGCGTTGGCGTGAATGTTGGTGTGGGAGTGGGAGCGTAGGTGTAGGTGGGGATGGACGTTGGAGCGGCGAGGCAGGAGGCAAACAGCAGGAAGCAGAAGAATAACAGACTGGTAGACCGGCAAGTTCCTGCCGACATCCCCTTCACCTGGTCTCCCCCTTCCCCACTCCCTCGATCCCTCAATCCTGAATCTTCGAATCCCCAATCGCGCTACGGCAAGCCCACGACACGCATCTCCCGGGGGTGATCAACCAAGAAGTCGAAGCGCACGGCTTGCCTCTCGCCTGGCTCTAGCTCAAGTTCCCATCGCAGTACATCCAGCTCCGACTGCTCCGCCGGCTTGGGCTCGACCGACTCCAGTTTCACCTTGATGTCCTCGTGACGGGGCACAGGGACGTGATCGTAGAGTGTGATCTTTGCCTCGCTAGACAGCAAGTTCTCTACCGTGATCTCGTAACCGTAGCGCAGACGCCGGCGGTCGCCGATCAGCTTCTTGTCTACCTCCCGCCGCTTCAGTTCTCGCTCGACCCGCACGCGGTCATCTGTACCCAGATAGAGCTCCAATTCACCGTTGGGAGCGGTCAGTTCCAGTTCTGTCGTGCCGATGAACTCGTCGCCGGCAAAGAGATTGGCCGATCCGGCCAGCAGGGTGTAAGGGCTGTTGTTAGCGACCTTGGCCCGCCGGTAGGCCGCCTCGGCGAGCTTGGGCGCGGTCACATAGTCGAGTTCGGGGACCATCTCAAAACGAGCTACAGTCACTTTGTGGAGTGCGCCATCAGAGGGGACCGTGACCGTGCCAGGCACCTGGTAGGTCACTGCGGAGCCAGCGGCCTCCACCGTTGCCGTCACCGGCTCCACCTCGACCTCATCCGCTCGAACCATCGCAAAGTCGGCACCGACACCAGCCAACGTCGCCTCCATCGCCGCGGGAGCAGCGGGGGCGGCCAACCTCGCCGGGCTTCGGACAGACCGAGGTTTCGGAGCGACGATCGACCTGATGTACCAGGGATCGAGTTCGGGTATCGTCTCAGCCAGAGCAGGCCGGGCAGTGGAGAGGGTGAAGGCAACGTCAGGCCAATCCTCGCCGGTCTGCTGAGTCACTTGGGCGAGGTACCCCACTTCCAGCGCAGGCTGCTCACCCTCCTCCAGCAGCCGCATATCATAGAGCGGCTGCCAGCCCGCACCAGATACGACGTAGGTCAGTTCGACGGTCAAATCGCCCGCCTCGACCACTTCCACTTCCACCACCGCAGTGTATCGCTCGCGCCGTCTAGCTCCGCGCAACTGGCTGAGCTCATTCTCCAGCTTGCTCAAACGCCGCTCCGCCTCGCGCCGCCGAACCGTCAGTTCTAGCAGAGCCGAGTTGAGCCCCTCGGTGCGGGTGCGCAGACCATCGAGGAGCGCCATTTGAGTTTCGGCGTCTATCTTGCCATAGGCCAGCCCCCGGGCATAAGTCTCCGTCTGGCTGGCCAGTTGGCCCAAGACTGCCTCTTCCCGCTTGAGAAGCTCAGTGTGCGCGTCGAGTTCGCGCATTTCGTCCTGCAGAGATTCAACCTGCTTCTCCAACTCGCGCACGCACTCGGCTGGTGTCTCGACATAGAAGTCACGCCGCGTGTCCACGGCGACAAGGCGCGCGCGAGCGGTGCCTCGAGCCAAGGCCCGCACCGAGGCGGCGTCGAGCTTGAGCGGTAGTTCCGAGATCTCCAGCCGATGGTTGCCGGGCTCCAGCGTCGCCGCGCCTCTGCGAGTGACCCGCGCCCGGTCGGGGTAGACAGCGACGGCGGAAACTGTGGATTGTAGTTCGGTCATCTCGTGCTCCTCACCTCCAGCTTGCGTATTCCCCACCTACAGCTTTGTCCCAGGCAGTCAGTCAGTTGACGAAACGCCAGATCTCTGACCGTCGTCGCCCCGTCTCCCTAACCTGACAGCCGCTTGCCCAGCGCCATCGCCTGAAAGACTCGCGACTTCAGCCACCCGCCGAATCTGGCCGAGGCGTGTTCATCCTCCGGTGCGTAGACAGGATCATTCAAAATCAGGTAGAGCGCCCGCTCCACGCCGTGGGGGATGATGTCCCCGGCCATGCCATAGCCGATACAGTCGTACCCCACCATGTACAGGTTCTCGACGGGCAACTGCGGGTCGATCCGGTCCGCGCCACTCTGGCCCAGCCGATGAGCCATCTCCTTTTGTGCGGGTAGCGATTTGTCCGCCGTGGTCGCGGATTGCCCTCTCCACCCCTTTCACGATGGCTGCCGTCCCGCCGACGGCCGTGCCCCAATCCGCTATCTGCTCCAGCGCATCCACGATGGCCCGTTTGGTCTCCATAGCCGAGAAGGTATCCACCGTCTGCGAGGCAAAGCAGTAGGTGATGATCGTCTCCACATACTTGGCATACTCCTCGTTGCCGGGGAAATACGCCTCCACGTACTGGCGAGCCGCCATATCGTCGGGATAGTGCGCCCGGGGATCGTACATATCGGCGATCCACCGATAGACCTGGGCCATCCCCCGCGTCCCACCGACAAAGATCTCCTAGGCTTCATCTGTGGAGGCGAAACGACGACCATCCTTCATCACCACCCAATGCTCGCCCCGAGACCCGACATCGTGAACAGTGACCCAATCAATCGACGCCCCGAGTTTGTTGCACAGCCGTCCAATGCGGCTGTTGGGGCCGGGACACGTCCAGGCAGCAGTGGTAATGGCATAGTCCTTTCGAGTACAACGTCCCTCGTCAACCCGCGGCCAGACATCGTCCTCAAGCTCCAGAGCGATCGCTCCTTCTGGACAGATTAGAGCGCAATAGCTACAACCCGTACAGCGTGTCTTGTCAACAGAGATGGTCATCACAACAGACTCCGCCAGGATGTTTGGAGGGCTATCCGAAACTACTATACCACAGCCGGTACTAAAAGGCAAAGTGAAATCGCCAACGCTGCGCATTTCCCCATTTGACAAGCCGTCAAATCAAGTTACACTATAGCCAAGCATCAAGCAAAGGGATTGCCCAAAAAGGAGCGGGACGCAGTGAAAATTGGCCAACAACAGTCACCACGAGCCACAGCTTTCCTCAATCAGAATCTGATGTGGGTTGGCGCGTTCGTCCTTGTGTTCATCGTTGGCCTGATTGCTGGCGGTCAGGGATGGCAACGAGCCGTTCAGGATCTACGATCGGTCCCTGCCCAGCTTATGCGGTCCGTATTCCCCTCGCAGGCTGAAGGCGTGCCCGCTATGATAGTGGAGATGAACTTTACCAACTATACAGACATTCTGAGCCAACGAGAACAGGCACTAGAGGCTGGCGTGTACATCCCCTCGGGAGGGGACTTTGTGACCGCTACCATACAGTTGAACGGCTCTGCAACCCCAGTGCGGATGCGCCTATTGGAAGGCCTCTCCGACCACCTGGGGGATGACGAGAAGTGGGACTTTGAGGTTCGCACGCGCCAGAACCGCCAACTACTCGATATGCAGCGGTTCTATCTCCAGGACCCGGCGGCGAACAACTGGCTCAGCCAGTGGGCCTTTGCCCGCACCCTCGAGCGCGAGGGCATTTTGGTGGCCCGCTACCGGTTCGTCCACCTGATCTTTAACGGCGACGACTGGGGGATTTATGCGCTGCAGGAGGGATTTGCTAACGAATTACTGGCGGCACAGGGGCGAACGGAAGGCGTCATTGCCAGGTTCGACGCTGACCTATTGTGGGAGTCAATCGCCCACTTTGGAGGAGACGCGCACGCCGCCTATGCTGACCCAGTTTCCAATCTCTCGGCCAGCGATTTTCAGTACTTTGAGGTCGATACCTTTCGCGACGCGGACATCGCCCGTGATCCTGAGCTGACTGCACAGAAGAACACCGCGATTGGCTTGCTGCGTGCGCTCCAGACCGGTCAACTGAAGGCATCCGACGCGTTTGACATAGAGCAATATGGACGGTTCCTGGCACTGGTTGACCTGTGGGGTGCAACGGAGGGTACGTCACTGGTCAACCTGCACTACTACTACAACCTCGTCTCGGGCCGACTGGAGCCGATTGGCTTCAACGCCAACGCACTGGGCTCCGACGCCCGCCTATCACTTGCCGCCACCTACGATGATCCTATCCTGCAGGCCGCCTACGTCCAAGAGGCACAGCGTGTCAGCCAACCCGAGTACCTGGATCAACTGCAGGCTGAGTTGGAGCCCGAGTTCCGGCGCTTGCAAGGGGCGATCCGCTTGCTCCAAGAAGCCAACCCCAAGAGCCTTGAACCTCTGTGGGACCGGCTACGCCATCGCCAGGAACAAATGCGTCTTTCTCTCAGCCCTGTGCAGCCCGTGTTTGCTTACCTGGGATCACCCACACTGGCCATGAGTGGGACGATGCGCATTGAGGTGGCGAATGTTCTCAATCTGCCCGTGGAGATCATCGGCTTTGACATTCACGGGGCGACGTTCCTGGAGCCAAATCGAGAATGGTTGCAGGGCCAATCGGCTGAACTGCTGACCGATGATACTGATAAGGTTGTCCTGCGCGCGTTTGACGCAGGCCGAGCCCCGATGATTCGCCATGTTCGCTTCGACATCCCGTTGGTTGAGATTCAGCGTCTGGACAACGAACTGGACTATATGCAAGAGCCAGATATCCAAGTGATCACCAGGATCCTCGGCCTCTCCACCACACACTGGACCCTCGCGCGCCACGGCTACCCGGATGTTTTCGTCGTAGGGACCCAAGATTGAAGATGTTGGACAATCTACGCTACGAGATCAAGCTGGTGTGTGATCACCATAGGCTGCCCCAGGCTCGATCGTGGATCCGGCTCCATCCGGCGGGATTTGTCGTGGCCTATCCACCGCGCCAGGTCAACAGCCTGTACCTGGACACACCACATCTGAGCAGCCTGAACGCCAATCTGGAAGGCGTCACCGAACGTCAGAAGCTACGCCTGCGTTGGTATGGGGGCGCGGTGACGGACTTTCAGCCCTACCTGGAACTCAAGCAAAAGCGCAACCTGCTGGGAAGAAAAGAGCGATACCTGCTGCCCTGTAGACTGGACATGGCCTTGCCGTGGATAGATATCCTAGAGAAGGTTCGCGCCAGCGCTCCGCCTGATTGGCAGACGCTATTGCAAACAGTGAACCAACCTACCCTGCTCAACAGCTATGAGCGGGAGTATTACGTCACTCCTGACGACGCCGTACGCGTCACGCTAGATTATGCCCAGGCTGCCTATGACCAGCGGCTTTGCCCGCGCCCCAACCTGCGCGCTCGGCTTCCCATTGCAGATGGCGTGGTGATTGAAATCAAGACCTCGGACGAACAGGCGGAACGACTGCAGGAAGTTGTCGCCCAGTTCCCCGTGCACCGTCATCGCAATTCAAAGTACGTTGGCGGTTTGCTGGTCGCTCTGGGCTGAGCAGGTCAGTCCCTTTCCTCCACCATTTTGAGATACAATGGACATCCCCCGCCACATATGGGTAGCTCGGGACAGTCGCGGCACTTCTCCGGCACGTAACGTCGCTCTCGCAGAGACAGGGCCAGATCGTGGTTCCAGATTGCCTCCCAGGGATCGCGCAGGATGTGGCCCAGCGGCTCGTAATAGCTCTGACACGGGATGACAGCTCCATCGGGCTCAACGCACATGTTGTATAAGGCTGCCGTGCAGGCTTTCACCCCCAGCTCCAACTGTAGCGGGGAAAGAGCGCAGTACTGGGTGGGCGTATACCAGATGAGGCGCAAGCCGTGCTGGTCGGCCGCCCCCCGCACCCGCTCCAGGATGGGGACCAGCTCCCCCTCACGGAAACCTGTGCCCACCGTGGAGCCACGGCCTGAATAGATAAGGCTGTTGCAGGCGAAAGTGGGGACACCCAGCGACCCGATGAGAGCGACTGTCTCCTCGATCCCAGCCACGTTTTCCCGGGTCAACGTGGTGTTGGTCGTGATGTGGAGACCAGCCGCCACAGAGTTGCGCATCCCCTGCACGGTCTCCTGCCACGCTCCGGGAGCCGCCACCATTGTGTCATGCACGGCCTCATCGTGGGATTCCAGCGTGATCTGGACGTGATCCAAGCCTGCCGAGACCAACGCCTCCACGCAAGCAGAATCAGAAAGGCGACGACCGTTCGTCAGCAGCCCTGTCACCAACCCCAACCCCTCGGCGTGAGCCACCAACTCGACGAGGTCACCTCGGAGCGTCGCTTCCCCCCCGGTGAAGCAGACGTGGGGAATGCCCACCTCCCACACCCGCTCCAGGATGTCTTTCCAGGTGTTCGTGTCCATCTCGGGAAAATCAGTGGAGCGAGCGACATAGCAGTGGGGGCAGACGTTGTTACAGCGATAGGTCAGTGCCAGGTCCATCCGGTAGGGAGCCGTGAGAGGCACCGAGAAAGGATCTATCCGCTCCACATCCAGACCTATGATGGGGCAGGTGCCCTCTTCGGGGAAGAGAAGCCGCTCGATTTGCGCCTGCATGTGGCGGAAGTCAGTGCGAACGGTACGGACGTTCACGCGGTAGCGACGGCTGATCTCCCGCACCGCCAGGTCCTCGGGGATACCCTCCAGGGCCAGACGGGCGTACTCGGCTGCCGTCTGGTTCAGATGGAGCACTTGCGAGGCATTGACGACGAGTAGGCCCCGCCCGTCCGGCTCCACGCGCAGGTGCACCCGCACCCGTCCACCAGCCTCATCGCGCCATTCGTAGGCGTGCAAGCCAGCGGACAAGGGTCGCTGGGGTCTCAGGCGGTCACGCAGGCGAGCCAGAAGGGCATGTCCTGACCGAAAACGAAGGGACATTCAGTGCTACCGTCCACCCCCGGCGCAGGCACAGGCACAGCCCGCACAAGCACAGGCGCAGGCACAGGCACAACCGCTGCCTCCACCCCTGCCGGAACTCCGACCGCTGGTTGAAGGCTTCGGCGGCGGGTTGGTCACCTGGGTCACTCCGCTGGTAAATCCAGTCACGTTGCGGACGATGTTGCTGGCTGTACCCTCGACCCCACGCACGATTGAGGCAGCGAAGGCAGCCCCGGGCAGGGTCGGCAATGATAGAGTCCTGGAGGCCGTGCCAGCCGGCCGTGCCCCACTCGTCGGCGTCCCCCGAGTGGCGCCAGCCGTGGCGTGCGCCCAGGGCCGGTAGAACCCCCACCAATACGGCACGTAGACCGGACCCGTCCGGAAGACACGCTCGGTGCGATCGTCAAAGTCGTCATCCAACATTGTCCACTCCAGCCCCTCGTCGAAGCGTTCGCTCCGCACCTCCGGCGTCTCCGCGCCCTCCACCTGCTCCCAGGCCCGCCGGACGATGTCGCGGTAGTAGGCCACCGTCTCCTTGCGGCTGAATCCCTTCATCTTGTTGTTGACCACCTTGACCAGGTCTGTCATGGTTGACCGAAGCTTGGCTTCACTGAGAGTACCGTCTTTCTTCACAGCCTCCAGGAACTTGTTCTCATAGGGATGCAGATCATCCGGCCGAGGCTCATTGACTTCGATCTTCAGAGGCTTGTCGTCGAGAACTGTCACCGCTCCCTTCTTCAACAAGCCAAAGAGTATCATCGTCAACACCTTGTCCAGAGGTGTCTCCAAGACGATAGCTGCCTCCGCCGCCGTCAACCCGCGCTTGATACCCACCCCCTCCACCTTCATCGAGGGAGGCAGGTATTGCATCTTGCGTCGGCGGTTGCCCCACGCGGACAGCCCCACGATGCCTGCACCGATAGCAAACACGAGGAAGACAGGATTGCAGCAGCAGCTAAGGGCGCCGGTAACCGCGGCGAACAACTCCTCCAGGGCCGAGGGGCCCTTCTGGATGGCCGCCTCATCTACGTACTGACGAGGAAAAGAGGCTCCGAATATGTACTGTCGATCCGGCTCGGCCGTAGAGTGACGCCAGGTGTAGAGCACCCGCCCCTCCCCGTCCAGCGCGGTCTCCGGTCGGTCATAGGGCCAACCGCTTGGACTCTGATGCCAACGGGGTTCCTCTGGTTGCACACCTGGCGGCAGATGGAAGCGCACCGTCAGGTCGGTGCTGCCGCGAACGAACTCGCTCCCGAAATAGGTTGGAGAGAACTCGGTGCTAGCGTACTCGGGATCTTTGCTGTCCTCGTAGAGCATTCGTCCCACCCGGTCCACGACCACATGCACCGTGCCGCTATCTCCGGGATCAATCGTCCCACTCCCCAGCCAGACAGCCACGCCATGCTCGCCGCTTCCCTGGTAGTCACTGTCAACTCGATCGATTGGTATGCCGTCCACGTCGCCGCTGATGCCTGATATACTGTAGTCGCCGGTGGGCAGGCCCAAGTCCACCACATCAATGGGATGGCCACTCAGGGCACAGGTGAAAGTGAACCAGTATTCCAACCTAACTGAGCCATCCTGGTTGACCCACACGTCCACGAACTCCTCATCCAAAGAGAAAGAGTAATCCTGGGCGTAGGACGGGAAGGGCAGGCACAGTATAGCAGAAAGCATGGTGAAGAGGACAAACAGAGCTAAACGCTTGTTCCAACGCATCACTTTTCTCCTTTCGGGCCGCACTATCGGCCTCACCACTTGGGCTCCTCGACCATCTGATACGCAGAGCCACAGTAGGGGCAAGAGATAAAGATCGCTCCCTCCCTGATACTGATGCTGTCCTTCTGCAACTCACCACCACACTTCTGGCACTTTAGCGTCTCCAGCTCCATATCACCGCTGAGATCGATCTTCTGAATGATCTCCTGTGGCGGCTGGGCCGGTTTGGGCTCGCGGAGTTTGATCAAGGCGATGATTCCCAACCCGATACCCACGCTGATCACCCCGACGATGATCCACCCCACCTCTCCATCGGGGCTGAAAGCCGCCCAGATAAACAGGATGCCAAAAAAGACCAGCATGGCGGCGATTATATACCCAATGATTTTCCCCCCGGACATCGATTGCTCCTTCCTCAAGAATAGATAGCAGTCACGCACTGACGCCTCAATCCAGTGTTCTCTATGTACTTGGTCAAAAACCACTTCATACTCTTGTAACGGTCTTGCGCCCAGCCTCTGCGCCAAAGCGCGAACCTATTGATGAACAAGTGCTATGCTCATCAGACCACCTTCCTGCCCCAGGCGTAAAAGGTCGGGACAAAGAGCAGACGCCGACCGTCCGCCAATGCCTGGCGATCCGCGACGCGCAGCCGGTGCATCTCCTCAGATGAGACAAGACCGGCAAGATCACGTTCGCGCATTGCCCACTCCGCTTCAAACCCATGATCAGGCAAAGCCGGGAGGCTCCAGCGACCTGCCATCACGCCCACTGTGGCCCGCAGACCAGCCGCTACAAACAGCTCCCCCAGCCGCCGGCCGATCTCAGGATCGGCACCCTGCCGACGCAGTGCCTTGGCCTGAAGATCACCCAGCGGCACCATCTCGGGAGGATGATCCACCCGGCCACCATAGTCAGGCTCGGCGCAGGCCAGGACGTGGCCGCCCACTCGGATCACCCGTGCCATCTCTCGAACTCCCCGCGCAGGATCTGCCAGCCATAGGAGCAGATAGTGACACACCACGACGTCAAAAGAGTCATCAGGAAAGGGGAGAGTGTGGGCATCCCCCTGCGTATAGTTCACGCTGCTTCCTTGGCTCTGACCCGGCGGCCGACGGCGGGCAAAGGTCAGCATATCCGTGTTCAGGTCCAGACCCATGACGCGGCCAGAGCAAAATCGAGCCAACTCCTTCGCGATAACCCCGGTGCCACAGCCAACCTCAAGGATAGCAGCCGCCCCGACCAGCTCTACCTGCCGCCAGAGCCACACCCGAGTCGGCTGGGTCCAACTCGCCTGCACCGAGAACCAGGCGTGCCATTCCTCAGGCGCCAGCGACGGACAATGCCAGGATTCCAACTCCATCTTCTATACGTAACTACTCGTCGATCGGTTTTCCCCGCAAGCTGGCAACCCGCTCCTGGACAAAGGTATCGTCGGGGCGTAGCTCCAGATACAGTTGATCGTCTGCAATAGCTCCATCCACGTCTCCTTGGCCCTCGCGAGCGTAGCCCCGCCTCACATAGGCTAGGGCAATTGCATTTGGAGGAGCGGAGTTTTTTCGCCGTACCTGCCGGCCCACTTCGCTTCCTTTGGATCGCCAGATCCGAAGGTTGGGCCTGCCAGAGGTCTGTATCTGGCGATCCAGACCGAGCGGATGGG
>Ga0180437_10010553_pt1 | contig 11243 bp, 16 predicted proteins | sample SS_ome_4_FD_132410 | JGI IMG/M metagenome (GOLD analysis project Ga0180437, IMG submission 132410) | Hypersaline lake sediment archaeal communities from the Salton Sea, California, USA - SS_3_D_1 metaG | ecosystem: Environmental > Aquatic > Non-marine Saline and Alkaline > Hypersaline >... | reverse complement strand
TTGTGAAGCTCGCCGTGCTCACCGAGCAGGTGCTTACGGCAGAGTAGGCTCGGCGCAACCATCCACATTCTCATGTGCGCTCTCCACGGCAGCTATTCTCTCGCGGTGATTGGCGAACAGCCTCCCTATTGCGATCTGCGCCTTGCTGCTGAAGCGTCCCGAATAACGATTAATCCTCGGCCGCCAATCCGTGAAAACTCCCAACTTCCGAAAAATTGTGACGGCACTACCCTGCTCAGGGCCGATGTAATGGGTTGGTCTTTCGATGGACTCGGGCCGGACCCCTCGGGGTTTGTGCTCAAAAAGGAATGCGGGGCGCCCCGCCTTTTGCCACCAACGGAAGCAAGAGGAGCACAACCACCCGCCGGTGGACTCTTGGCATCTCATGCACAACCAGCTCACGGCTCGTTATCCTACCGCAAGAGCCTGAGGAAGTCGCCCTCCTCGTACTTGGCGGGCAGGTCGATACCCCGGATTCCCTGCTCTTCGACCTTCGTGCCCCGCCGCGCGTAGGCCCAGTCTTTGATGGCGCCGGCCGCCTCCAGGTTCTCGGTCAGGCATGCGGTTACGGCATCCTGCGCCTCGCTCACGGTCTCGCAGCCGGTGATGACGAGGTGCACGGTCGCTACGTAGGCCTTCATCAGTTCCTCCCTTCTCAGGCCCTTGCCCCGTTAGCCGTCCCGTTGGACGTTGTCCGCCCGGCACCACGCGGAGGTGGGGCTTGCCAGGCTGGCCGGGGTTGCCCCCGGCCGGTGGTTCGCGTTCAGCCCTTTCTCGTATTGACCGGGTCGCGCGGCCGGACCAAGACCGCCGCAAACCCCTCTTCTTTGTGCCAGCCAACACACTCCGAGCACACCCAGTCCTGTGTCGCAAGGTCGACACGCCAGCCGTTGGCTTCGGCTCGCTCCCGCAACACTTCTCGCGACAGGAACGGACCAAGAAGTGTCCTGCAGACTACGCACTCGACCCTAAAAAGGGTCTCGATGGTAATGTCACCGTGCATGCGCTCCTCCTCTCGTGCGGGTGGCCCCTAGGCCTCAACAGGAACCCCGGCCAAGATGGCCTCGACCTGCTCCTCGGCCTCGAGTTTTGTGCGCATCGTCTCCTCCTTTCAGCGTACCGCCCAACGCCAGAACCGCACCCCGTATCCCTCGTCGGCGTTCTCGGTCTTGGCCCGGAAGGTCAGCCCCTTGCCGTCGTTGGGGAAGGTCTCGTACCCGTCCTTCCCGGCAAACTTGATGATGAGGGCCAGGGCTGCTTCGTTGGCCTTCCACATGGCCGAGTAGATCCCCATCAGCCCGCTCTCCGCCGGGTCGCTGTAGTCGAAATCCTCGACCACCCACACGTATCGCTTTGCAGCCATGGGTCCTCCACTACTTCGTGATGTAGCCGGTCAGGATCTTGCTGCCCTCGGGCAGGACCATGACCAGTCGGAAACCGTTGAAGATCCGATACTCGGCCAGGCGATTGCGCCCCTCGGCTTCGGCCTCTTCCAGCGTGCCGTTGAACGTGCCCATGCAGTCGCCGCTCAGGGTTTGGAATTCCCATCCCGTCTTCATGGCGCCTCCTCTCTCAGGCCCTTGCCCCGTTCGCCGCCAGCGCTCTGGCGTTGCCCGCGCGGCACCACGCGGAGGTGGGGCTTGCCGCGCTGGCCGGGGCTTCGCGGTCCCCGGCCGTCGATCCTTCTCGTATTCGGATGTTCCGTACGCGATCCGGTTAGCCGTCACACTCGACATCCGGTCGCCCAGGTTGTGTCTTGGGCTCCGGCCCTCTGTGGGGAATCGCGGAGCCTAGCGTTGCCTGGTTATTTTATCGTACGACTTTCGTCGCCGCGCTTTATCCGGTTCGTCTAGCGTCCAACGCGCCCGGCTGAATTCAGCGATACGCTCTTGGTCCAGGTTCTCTGGTCCTGTCGGGGGAGCGTTACGCAGGGGCCGGTAGGCCGTCCTGCTTCCCCGCCTCTCGCCGTCACACTCGGCGGTCTGGTCTTGGCGCACCGGCGAGGCGTTCCCTACTCTCCCCCTAGCCGCTCTCAGCGTGCCCCGGGGTCATCCCGGGCCAGCGTGGTTAGGTGGCCCGGCGAAGTCAAACCCTCGGGTCTGCACTCGGTCGGTGGCTCTGATTGTCTGGTGCGGTCGAGGTGGGAGCAGCCGTTGCCGGCGCCTTCGCTCTGAAGTGGTTGGGGTCTCGGTCCCCGTAGGTCGCTACCCGTGGCCCCGCGCTTTTCCTCCTGCCTCGCCCAAGGTATGATACCCTGTGGGGGGCAGTATTGCAAGACTTTCCTCGTTTTCTATCTCTAGGCACCGCATAGGGTTAGGCTATCCTTCTCGAATTTTCTGTGGGCCTGAATTCCCGGGCCGTTCGGGGCGTGCGCGCTTTTCCCGGGAATGCCCCTTGAATTGGGGCATGTGCCCGCGATGCTCGCGCTTCAAGACGGCATCGGTAAGGAGATCTGCCTTGGACGACGACCGCGACCCCCCTCCGCACAACGGTGAACCCCCCGAAGATCCCGAAGATTACGACGAGGAACCCGGTGACGATACGGCCCCGGATGCGGGGGAGACCGGGCCAACGGTACCGGGTGACCAACCGGGTGAGGGACCGGGCGGCGACCGGGTGGCGACCGGGCGAGGCACCGGGAAAAAGACCGGACGGAAGACCGGGAGGAAGAAAGTGACAGAGCCCAAACGAGAGCCGAACAAGGCGGTCGATGAACGCTACATCGAGGTGAGTGCCACCCGGATGACGCCGCACATCGTTAACCTTCCCGATCAGCGCCGCGTGAGGTGTCGCGGGCAGAAGATGAAGTGGGACGGGCACTACGACCTGAAAGGCCTGAAGGAGCAGGTGGCGGACTGGTGTGCCGTCCATTTCGGGAAGGGGCATATCCAGGTCCGCGTGATGGACATGGAGGACCGCAAGAAGATCATCCGGAACTGGACCTTTGACCCCGATGGCGAGGTCAACGTCGACCAGATCATGGAGGACCTGGAGAAGCGCCCGGATTGCGGCATGGCGGTGATCAGTGCCTACGGCACGGTGCCTCCGCCGCAAGCGACCCAGAGCGGGTACGAGATGAGCGAGGTGGACCGGGCCAAGCTGGAGGCCCGGAAGATCGAGGCCGATGCGGACATTGCGGCGGCGAAGATCAAGAAGGCCGAGGCCGAGCGCGAGGCGGATCGGCGTCGTCGGCGCTTGCAGGAGGAGGAGGACCGGGAGCGCGAGGAGGACGAGCTGCGCGAGGAGGCGCGGAAGTTGGGGGTTCCGGTAAAGGCGCTGGAGCGCCTGAAGGCCCAGCAGGACCTGGCTGGCCCCGACTATCTCTTTGGGCCGCCGCAGGGGGGCCAGCCGCCGCAGCAGCCCATGAACGAGATGGACATGCCCATGAGCCGGGCGGAGTACTACCAGCAGCGGGAGACGGAGGGCCTGCGGATGGAGATCCAGGAGTTGAAGGCGGCCCTTCGGGATGGGCAGGGGTCTCGCAGCAACTTGCCGGAGCTGGTCACGGCGATAGGCACGGCCATTGCGCCGTTGGTGGTGGCGATGCAGGACAAGGCTGCCCGGTCGGACGAGGCGGCGCGCGAGGACCGCAAGGAGGCCTATCGGATCCTGGCCGAGAGCACGAAGGGCTCGGACAAGATGATGGGGACCTTCTTGGAGTTCCTGAAGACGGCCACGGACCAGAGCAAGCTCTCGGACGACCGCATCCTGCGCCTGTTGGAGTTCGGCCAGAAGATGGGCGGGGAGGGCGGTCAGGGCTGGATCAGCGAGATCGGCACGGCGGTGGGGGAGATAGGCCACGGGATCGTGAGCGCTCTTCATGGGGGGAAGCGGCCGGCGTTGCCGCCGCCGCAGGGGGCGCGTGCCCCGGCGCCGCAGCCTGGTGGGGTGAGCGGTCAGCCGGTTCCGGGGTACACGACGGGGGCCTTGCCGGCGTCGGCGCCCAGGGCGCAGTTGCCTCCGGGGCATCCGCCTCCGGCGACTGTTCCGCCGCCCATGCCCGGGGGGGTAAGCTCGGGGGCGCCTGTCGCCCCTGCCAATCCGCCGCCGGAGCCGGCTGCGGTAGAGGAGGAGGAGGTAACGCCGATGACCTTTGAGCAGGAGATGCAGGGGGCGGTAAGCGAGGTGGTCCGTTCCATGCTGCGTCAGTGCCAGAGTCGGCCGCAGAATGCGGAGTGGGTGGAGGTGGCGCAGGGGTTCCTGCCGGAGGCGGCGATCCACACGGTCTTGGAGACGGCCAGCGAGAACGACCTGATCGAGTACTTCAAGCCGTTCGTGCCCCCGAAATTGGGGGTGCAGTTCTACATAGCCATGCAGGGCGACCCGCGCATCAAGGCCTGGCTGCGTGCGGGCCTTGCGGATCTCAAGGAGTTGATCAACGAGTCCCTGGAGGAGCAGGGGGACACGCCGGCCCCGGAGGTCGTCACGGACGAGAGCGAGGACGATGACCCGGTGGCCGAGGACACGGTACAGGGGGAGGATCACCGGTGAGCCTCATAGTGCCCGAGAGCGCCAAGGGGGACCGGAAGAAGCCCTTCTGCCCGTTCCTGACCAGCATGCTGGTAGGCGGCAACGAGCTGGGGCAGATGGAGGCCCGGCCCATAGAGGTGGCTTGTGCCGAGAAGAAGTGCCGCCTGTGGCTGGAGGCCGAGGGGACCTGCGCCTTGGTCCGCATCGCCACGGGAGGGGACGGCAATGCCTGAGGTCTTTGATCCCGGCAACCCGAACCCGGACGCCATGACCCCGATGGAGGCGCTCACCCGGGCGATGGAGGCGCTGGAGGACATCGCGGAGAACACGCAGATCCTGGCGGATATATTCGGACGGGCCGAGGACGTCCTGGTGGAGTTCCCGGACGATAAACCCTTGAATGCCCGCAAGTTCCTCGCGGCCTATCGCGAGAAGGTGGCCGAGGATGAGGCGGATGAGGGCGAGGAGGAGGAGGGGGAAGATACCGACTGACCCCTTGACAACCCCCCTGCACGTGTTCTAAGTTACCCATGACGCCGCGAAGGCGTCAAGTAATCAGTCCGGACCCTTGGCTTGAGAGGACTGTACTTGGCGGCGACCGGCAAGCCTACCAGACTCCACTGCCCACAGTGCGGACGTTTCGTCGGCAAGGTCCAGGGGACCTATGCCGAGCTGTGGTGCAAGCGGTGCCGCCAGTGGTTTGCCTTCAAGATCAAGGACGAGAACAGGACCAGCGTTCGGGAGGCGATAGCCTAGCGCATAGCGGGGGTCAGACATGCGGATAGAGGCGAGTTACCCCTTCCTCGGGGGGTTGCCGGGGACAGAGAGAACCGTAACCGAGATGAACCGCCTCGTCCGCGAGGGCCGCAACCACCCCGCTATCGTACACGACGCCCGGCAGATCGTTCGCAACGTACCCCGCAAGGATTACGCCGCCGAGGCCGAGGCGATCTTCGCCTGGATCAAGGACAACATCCGTTATACGCGCGACCCGCGCGGCACCGAGTGGCTGCAGCGCGCGGAGGTGACCCTCAAGGAGGGCCACGGCGACTGCGACTGCCTCAGCGTCCTGCAGAACGCGATGTTCGAGGCCTTGGGCATGGAGACGGGTTTCGTGGCGGTGAAGGCCGAGCCCCGGGCTCCGGAGGAGTTCTCCCACATCTACCCCATCGTCAACACGCAGCACGGCTGGCGCGCAGCCGACGTGGTGGCGAACGAGAGCTATTTCGGCTGGCAGCCCAGCAGCGGGACGTGGGGCCGGAAGGTGTTTCTGAACCGATGAGGGATTGCCCAGACACAGGCGCAACCCTGCAAGGAAGGAAGGAGGACACACAAATGTCACCGCGCGCACGTAGCGGCAGCAGAGGATACTCATGGGGCACCCCACACGAGCACCTGGGCAAAGCAACAGATCTCATGATCCGCGCCGGTGCTCTAATGGAGCAGGCCTACCGCGAGATGGCCAAAGGAGTGAAAGGCGCTCGCAGTAGAGGCATGTCGAACAAGGTCAAAGCGAATCTCGCCAAGTTTGAGAAGAACATCGCAGATGTGGTAGAAGAGACCATCGATATAACGGACGCACTCGAGGACGAAGACTACCGCATTCGTAACGAAGAATAGCGAGGCAAACATGAGCAACTACCTGACCCCCGAGGACATTGGCAAGCTGCCCCCTGGCCTTCGCATGAAGATCCAGCAGCTGACCCCGACGCAGATGGAGAACATCAAGTCCCGTGTACGGGCGAGGATGAACCATCGGGACCAGAAGCGGCGGCGGCTTGACGAGGCGGCGGCGAACCGCAAGGCGCGGGAGATCGTGCAGGATGCCCCGCCCACGGAGATCTTCGACCGTTTCGAGTACAGCATGCCGTATGCGCCGAACGTGGACCCGCCTCCCCGGCGCTACAAGGTCTCGCCTCGTTACGAGGGGGAGTTGGTGGACATCCCGATAGACGTTGCCGAGGGGGCGAAGGCGGAGCTGGTGGAGACGTACGGCTTCGATGAGGACTCGGCGGCGGTGATCGCGGGGAATGCCATTGACCGCTGGGTGGAGATGGGCAAGCCCGGGGTGGCGAAGATGACGAACGAGCAGGCCACCAAGGTGGAGGAGGATTTTGTCCCGAAATTCCTGATCCATCCGTTGGGGGATCCGGCGCAGTTCAGCGGGTTCGGCCAGTTGCCGGATTCGCCCACGGCGATAGCCCCTGCTCCGGTTCCGGTGCCCGTGGTGGTAAACCAGGGGCCTACGACCAGCGCGGTGGTGGAGGCCTACAAGGATGCCGGTTGGAAGAAGGTCGTGCCGCTGTTCATCGTTGGCGGCCTGTTGTTCCTGGCGGCGAGGAGGAAGTAGATGATCACCAAGGAGGAGCTGGAGACCGGGTACATGTCCGGTCGTGGTTCGGCCTACAACCCGCTGGGCACTGCGCGCAGGCCTCGTTTCCCCTTCGCGCGCCTGAACGGGGTGAACGACGGCGGGTACGCCTCGCTGGATTACATGATCGCGCAGGACTCCGGCCACAACGTCGAGGTGGACAGCCTGCCGACCCGGGAGGACATCGCCATGCGCGGCATGGGTGCTTTGCCCTCGTGGGTACCGACAGGATGGACGGGTGCGGCCTTGGCGGTGGTAGCGGGCTTCGGCCTGGTTGCGATCATCAAGGGGATGCGCAAGCGGAGGAAGAAATAAGGATGCACATCTTTTAGGAGAAGAAGAATGGCGGGACTGGCAGAAGACGAACTGATGGAACTGTACGAGATCAAGATGCTCCTGGAGACCGTGGAGATGGGGCTCATGCGCTTCCGGAGGGAGCAGAGCTATTACCGGGACGTACCCTTTGGGGGGTGGCTGAAGCGAACTGGCGAGGCAGATGATCGAATTTCCGCCATATTGGAGTCCCACGGATTCTTCTCGGAGGAGGAAGAGCCGGACTTCTAGAGAGCCGTGAAGATCCTAAGGAGCGGAGGAGGAAGTAATGAGCCGCAGGGACTTGGAGCGGGAGTACGCGGGCATGCTCCGCGAGGACGGCCTGACGATACGTGGGCCGGGGAAATTCGAGGGCGAGCCCTTGTACATCTTGGAGTTCTGGGAGGGGATGATGTCCGGGGGCGGGGATGAGACCCTGTACTTCGGGCCAGAGGGCGAGGCCGAGGTCTTCATCATCACCGATGAGGATCGCAGCGAGTGGCCCGAGCTTGAGGACACGTACGCGGTGGCCCTGTGGACGTCGGAGCAGGGTTTCGCCAACCTGGAGCACTTTGCGGACGAGGCGGCGCTTGAGGAGTACCGGGCTCGCGCCGAGGAGACAGCAGAGGCGTTTGAAGATCCGGAGGAGTGGTAGCATGGCAAAGTTGAACATGAAGAAGTTGGCGCTGGTTGGCGGCGGGGCGGTGGTAGCGGTCTACGTCCTGAACCGCGTGGCCAAGGCGGCCATGCCGGATCCCACGGAGGCGACGAAGGCGGAGGTGGAGGCGAAGGCCAAGGCTGGGGCCGGCAGCAACGAGTTGGTCCAGACGATACTCAAGGACCCCAAGGTCCAGGAGTACGTCGACAAGATCAACGCGGGTGCCGGCAAACTGGAGGACAAGGCCAAGACGGTAGTCAGCGGCCTGCTGAGTAAGCTCGGCATTGGCTGAGGAGGCAGTGATGACCGGTAACAAGTGGATCTGGGGCCTGGTGGGCTTGGGCATCGGCTACGCCGCCGCGAAGTGGGTGGTGAAGCGCAAAGAGATGACGGCGGGCACGGAGCGTCCGATGGCCACGCCGTTGCCGGCGGGTGCCGGCACGGAGGGGACGGTGGGTGCGTACTACGACCCGCAGACGTACATCCCCACGCCGAACCCGGCGGGGAAGGCGTACGGTGCGGAGTCGGCGGCGACCAGTTACGCGCCACCGACGCCCAGGACGGAGATCGATGGTCGGCGGGACACGAGTCACGACTTCTTCGAGGAGTCTGAGGACTTCGGTGGCGGGGACTTCTAGCCATGGCTTACAAGCTGAGCGAGAGCCAGCAGCAGGAGATCCTGACCCTGGCGGCCAATTTCCGGGGCGGTCCCATTGCGGATGCCCGGACCCGTCTGAAGCTGGTGACCAACGAGGCGGCGAGGCAGGTCCACCAGATCGAGCTTGACCGCTCGGACGAGACCGCCAAGAACTTCAAGTCGAACGCCCTGCAGAACAACTACCCGACGAAGGAGGGCTACGAGAACGCCCTGCAGTACCTGAAGGTGGTGGGGCCGGAGAAGATAGCTCTCATCCGCAAGAAGATCGAGGCGGACATCATCGACCCGACCGGCAAGGGTGCCATGGAGGTCCACAAGGCGGTACTCAGCGCGGAGGAGGCCCAGGCCAAGGCATCGGAGTGGCTGACGGATCCGGGCAAGACGATAGCCGCCGCGAAGGACACCGCGCTGGACGTTCTGGAGCAAGGGGGGCAGGCCCTCCTCAAGGTACAGACTACGGCACTGAAGAGCATGTGGCCCATCTTGGCCATCGGCGCGATAGGCGTGGGCATATACCTATTCGGCCCGACGATCCGGCGGAAGATGGCCAGGGGGCAGGAGGGGATCTGATGGCGCTTACCGCCAAGCAGCAGGTCTGGGTCGATGAGGTCTTGAGCAACGACGAGGCCAGCACCGACGAGCAGCTTGTGGCGCTGTTCATCGACGGGGGCGTTAGCCCCGCCGACGCGGCGCACTATGTGTCCCTGCGCGGCAAGTACCTGCGCATGGAGTTGCCGTTGTCGCTCGCTCGGGACGTGCGGCGGGTAGCGCCACGCCGCAACACCAGCGGGTGGCATCCGGACCAGCGCGCACGCCATGCGCGCCTACAGCGTTCACGCAAGTTCCGTGGCGGCGGCGAGCCCACGCTCCTGCAGGGGCGCAGCGGCTACCGGGTAATGCCCGACGGATCCAAGCAGGATATCGACTTCTCGGACGAGGTGGACAGCTATCGCGTGGGGGATACCTACGTGAGCGCCTTCCCCGGGGTGGGCACCCGGACCTACCGCATTACCCATGTCGACAAGACGGGACTGTGGGGGAAGTTGATGTCCGAAGAGCGCGCCAATCCCGCGCTGGCCATCATCGGCAACCCGCCCAAAGAGGACTGGTACGGTCGCACACGATGGGAGGTCATCTACAACGGCATCAACGGACAGCGCAAATGGCAAAACATCTTGGCAAAAGACATGGATGAGGCTATCCGATCCGTCCAAGGGATACACGGAGGATTTTACGAGAACTTCACCGCTTATCCGATGACTGCGCCCAAAGCCAATCCCGCCCTGGCCATTGTTGGTAATCCGGGAGGCAAGAGAATGAGACGTCACAACCCGCCGAGCAAGGCGACGATCCAGGCCGATCTCCGGCGCTTGCAGAAGGAGATCGACAAGAACAAGCGCGAGGCGGCCAAGGCCGCAAAGGATCCGGAATGGGCCGACCTGGAGTCGATGTACCTCAAGGATGCCCGCAACCTGTCTAGCATACGCGATGCCATCCGCGCGGGCGACTGGGCGTCTGCGGCAGCGACGACCAGAAAGCTGGAGACCATGCCCCGCGAGCAGATCCCCGTTCGCCTCTACAATAACATCTGGCGCATGGGCGAGGGGCAGAAGGGGCACTGGGGCATTCAGAGCCGCCAGCGCCGGCTGCGCCGCAAGCGCCGCAACCCTCGCAGGCGGTTCCAAGACCTAAGCGTCGGCCAGGAGTTCATTTTCGCGGGCGAGGTAGATTGGCCATACAGCGGCTTCGCCAAGGGACCGTGGCGAAAGACCAGCGCACGCAAGTACCGACACGCAGAGACCGGCGAGGAGCATCGCGTCGGCAGCATCAATGCGGAGGTAATTCCCGCCGGCAAAAGCAATCCTTACCGCAGGGAATACGTCGACGCGCCGCTGTTCTACAAGTACCGAGGCATCAGCGTATACCACACCTTCAAGAACGACGACGCGGATAACATGCCGTGGGCTTACTTCTACTCTACACACCCCGACGGCAGGGATCCCTTCGACGTTCGCGCTCTGCCCGGCGGGCACGAGAGCATGAACCTTGACAAGATCAAGAGCGTCCTCAAGACCGCGATCTCGAGCGGTGTGGTTACGTACAGCGGGATGCGGGGCAACCCCTCGCGCATTCGCCTGCCGAAGGGCGCTCCCAAGGTCCCGCGCTACGGGAACCTCAAGAAGATGAGCGACAAGGAGCTAGTGCGCCTGGCGAACAAGCTCATGGACCGGGCGTGGAAGACGATGGGCGGGACCTTCGACTACCCCACGCTGAACGTGATGGCTCCGGAGTTGTACCAGGCACTGCAGGAGGTAGCGGCCGAGGGCCGCAGGCGGGGGTTCAAGGTCAAGAACATGCCGACCCGCAACGCACCCAAGGCATTCCACAGAAAGTTTGCCAAGATCTGGGATAAACGCGCCGACGAGACGGAGGAGAAAGAGGGGTCGACGTATTCATCGGGCTATTACCGGGGAATGGCCACGGCCCATAGACAGTCTGCCGATCACGTGCAACGCCGCAACGGCATCGAGAGCCATGTGTCCAGCTACCTTGAGGGAATAGGGGTAAACGGATACCTGGAGCCCGAGAAGCTGCGGCTGGGGAGAGCAAGCAAGCCGACCTGGATAGTCAAGGTGGAGCACGTCGATAACCGCCAGCATCTCGATGCGATTACCGATGCACTGGCTCGCGATGTATTCACGGCGCATGCGCGTTTTCAGGTTAGGGACGTGACCACGGGCATACGATCCCGAGTTCGGGCTGGCCACGCCTCT
>Ga0180437_10010552_pt1 | contig 11244 bp, 8 predicted proteins | sample SS_ome_4_FD_132410 | JGI IMG/M metagenome (GOLD analysis project Ga0180437, IMG submission 132410) | Hypersaline lake sediment archaeal communities from the Salton Sea, California, USA - SS_3_D_1 metaG | ecosystem: Environmental > Aquatic > Non-marine Saline and Alkaline > Hypersaline > Sediment... | reverse complement strand
GGCATTCACCTCGCTCACTTGGTTGTCCCCGAACCGGGCACGATAGTCATGTTGGCCGGCGGCTTGCTCGTCCTCTTGCTGCTGCGCCAACACGGCGTCAGTCCTCTCGCCGCTTCCGGAGCGTCTCGATCAAGAAAAACACCCCGGCCGTGAGACCGCCGGCCAGGTAGCCTAGTCCGGCGCCCAACGGAATCGAGAAAATCAGGAAACAGAGCATCTCTTCGGATTGGGGACCGCCGTGCAGCCGGTGAGATGCGAAATGGGCCATGTAGATCCAGGCCACGATGACCTCGACGGGAAACAGACAGGCGCCGACCCAGACCGACGCCGCCCGGGGGTACTTGCCGCCAAAGAGCAAGATTTGTCCGAGGCCCACGCCTGTGAAAAGGATCGCGATCACCGTGAAGACGATCGGGTTGGCGTCGAGCATTTGCATCGTGGCGAAGAGCACGGCGTACATGGTCATCAACAGCATCAAGACGGCCATGCCGAACCGGCGCGGGACGCCGACCGCTTCGGTGTCCCAGCGCGCCCCCTTGGGTCCGGTCCAAGGACGAACGGGCCGGACCGGCCGCGTGTCCAGCGGGTAGCCGGTCCGTTGCCCGCGCTGGAGAAGTCCGAAGACCGCGCGCTCGACGGTCTCGTGCGTAATCCCATGGCGCGACAAGAGCGCCGTGAGTCGGTCGTCGGCACCTTCGATGATGGCCAACAGCAGGTGCTCCGGGCCGAGATGGTCGTGTTGCAGCGTCCGCGCCCGGGCCTGGGCCCGATCCAGCAGTCCCGACAAATGGCGATCCAGTTCCTGCGGAAACAGGGAAAACCGCGTGCCGGCCATGGTGATCGACCCGTCCGAGAGGTTCTCGCCGGGTTTTTGCCCCTCGATCAACGCGTCGAGTTCGCGCGTGAGGCCCCACATGTCCACGCCCATGTCTGCCAGGCACGTCAGCAGCGGCGTGAGTTCCCAGCGGAGCATGGTCCAAAGCGTCAGCATCGCGACCGACGAGCGATCGAAGACCATCAAACCGCGGGCAGCCGCACGAATGGGAACCTGTTCGACGATCTCAATCAGGCCCTTCACGCAACGGCGGGCATAGAGTTCCTGGTGCCAAAGCATGGGGACTCGCTGGACTGTGGCCAATGGATTGTTGCAGCGCCATTGTGCCCCGGCGGGAAGTTTTTGGCAAGACGCGAGAGAGAAACATCTAACCGGCATGGTTCACGGGTCAGGAACGGTCACTCACGGTGTGCCACTGCTTCGCAGAAGCAGTGTCTCTGTGAGGGCTTGCGGCCAGCACTGCTTCTGCGAAGCAGTGGCACACCCTGGCGAGAGGAATGCGGGCTAGTGCACCTCGCCCGGTCGGCCGGGATCGTTGTCTGCAAGGGCAGCCGTGTGCTATAATGTGGCCACGCCAGTGGCCGTCAAACCCGCCCTCGACAGTTTGTAGTGGCCGCATTCATGCGGCCTTTGGCGGGTGTTCGCCGCGCGGCCCCGATGAATCGGGGCACTACGAACGGGTTTGACGAGTACTTGCGCGGCCACACCATCGGCCCCCGTGACTTGATAAACTTACCGCGATCGGATGATAGACGCACCAACCCAGAAAGCGAGGAGCAACGTGAACAGGATTTACATCGGTGGAACGGTTTTTGCTTTGGCCGTCGTCATCGCAACCGGCGCCGCCGCGGCGGACGCGACCGACTTCAGCTACCCGCCCACGATCTCGCTGGAGGAGGTTCAAGCCTGGATCGCCAAAGCGCCGACCGACCACCCGCGCTTGCTCGCCACGCAGGCCGAGTTGGCGGCGGTGCGCGCTGCGCTCGAAGGCGACCCGGCGCGCCGAGCTTTGGCCCGGGCCGTGATCGACCAGGCAAAGCATCTGGAGGACGTGGCGCCGGTCACGCGACGTCTGCAGGGACGGCGGCTGTTGGACCAGTCGAGACGCTGCGTGAAGCGCGTGGTCGTGCTGGCCACGGCGTATCATCTGACCGGCGACGCCCGCTACGTTCGCCGCTGCGAGAAGGAGATCCTGGCCGCGGCCCGGTTCAGCGACTTCAACCCGAGTCACTTTCTCGACACGGCCGAAATGACTTTCGCGCTGGCGATCGGCTACGACTGGCTTTATGACCAGCTCGACGAGGCAGCTCGAAAGGAGATCCGCACGGCGATTGTCGAAAAGGGCTTGAAGCTGCCGTTCGAGACCCGGCACAAGGGCTGGGTCCGTTCGCGAAACAACTGGGGGCAGGTCTGCCACGGGGGCCTCACGGCCGGTGCGCTGGCGGTGATGGAGCACGAGCCCGACCTGGCCGCCCGCACCGTGCACAACGCCCTGCACAACGTGACGCATTCCATGGCCGCGTTCGCACCCAAGGGCAGCTATCCGGAAGGACCGGGCTACTGGGCCTACGGCACCAGCTACAACGTGCTGCTGATCGCCGAGCTGGAGAGCGCGTTGGGGACCGATTTCGGCCTGACCAAGGCCCCCGGCTTCAGCCAGACCGGCCAGTACGTCCCCCTTGCGTATGGACCCTCTGGACTGTTCTTCAACTATGCCGACGGCGGATCCGGCCGGAGTCCGCAGCCGGCCCTGTACTGGCTCGCGTCGCGTTTCCACCGGCCCGACTGGCTGTTGGGCGAACGCGAGCAGTTGCTCCGCCGCGTAGCGAGGCTCAGCCCCCAGCGCGCCGCTTCCAGCAGCGACCGCCTGCTGCCGCTGGCGTTGCTCTGGATGGACGGCGCCGACAGCCCCGAGATCCGCATGCCGCTGCATTGGCACAGCGAAGGAGAGACGCCCATCACCCTCCACCGCAGTTCCTGGACCGACCCCAAGGCGACGTTCCTCGGCTTCAAGGCCGGCTCCCCTTCGGCCAGTCACGGCCAGATGGACGTCGGATCGTTCGTGCTGGACGCCGACGGGGTCCGCTGGGCCCTGGATCTCGGCGCGGAAGGCTACCACGGCATCGAATCGCGGGGAATGAACCTCTGGGGGCGGTCCCAGGACTCCGACCGTTGGACCATCTTCCGGCAAAGCAACGCCGGGCATAACACGCTCGTGATCGACGGACAACTCCAGCGGGCCTCCGGCCGCGGCGACGTTATCCGTTTCTCCGACGATCCGGCCTTCCCGCATTCGATCGTCGATATGAGTTCGGTCTACGACGGGCAGGCCGAGAGCGTCAAGCGCGGCGTGGCTCTGGTCGATTCCGGCCGGGTGTGGATCCAGGACCAGCTCACGGGCCTGAAGCCGGGCAGTCGCGTCCGCTGGGGGATGATTACGCCCGGTGCGCCGGACGCGCCGGGCAAACCGGTCGTCAAGCTCCGCCAGGAAGACGCCCAGTTGACGCTGGCCATCATGTCTCCGCAAGACGCTGCGTGGCAGGTGATCGATACGGCCAAACCGCGCCGGGAGTGGGACTCTCCCAACCGTGGCACCTGCATGGTCGCCTTCGAGGTGACCGCGCCGGCATCGGGCCAGGTGACGCTCGCGGTGCTTGCCACCCCGGGTAGCGCCGCGAGTTCCGCAAAACAGCCGTTCGAACTTCGTCCACTGGAGAACTGGGGGCGTTGACGCAGACCCGCAATGCGGCGGCCCCTCAGGAGGTCGGATCATGACCTTGTCAGCATCGTTTCTCGGAATATACTCTTGCGATATAGCCTCGGTGCGCAGTGCGTGCCTGTTTTCAGGTCTTTTTACTAGAAAGGACAGGAGTCCAGTGGTCAGGGTTCAGGGTTCAGCACTTCGCTTCCCATCGTTATCCCGAAGTCCTGAACCCTGAACCCCAAGCCCTGAACCCTCCTTTAGCTCCGGCCAACAGCCGCGTTATGAAAGGTGTACTTATGAACCAAGCCACATGTAGATGGATCGTGCTTTGCCTTGCCGTTGCCGCAACATTATGTTGCGCCGGCGCACTGACAGCCGCCGAGCGCCCCAACTTCGTCTGGATCCTCTCGGAAGACAATTCCACGCACTACCTCCGACTGTTCAACAAAAACGGCGCGCCGACGCCGCAGATCGACTCGCTGGCAGCCGCGGGCGTGGTCTTCGAGCACGCGTTCTCCTGCGGCCCGGTGTGCTCGGTCGCCCGCACCACGCTGATCACCGGCTGCTACGCGCCGCGGATCGGCACGCAGTATCATCGCCGGGCCAAGATGGCGGCCATGCCGGACGGGCTGCGAATGTTCCCGGCCTATCTACGCCAGGCGGGCTACTACACCACCAACAACAGCAAGAAGGACTACAACGCCGAGGAGGGCAAAGGCGTGTGGGACGAATCGTCGCGGCAAGCCACCTGGCGCAACCGCCCCTCGGCCGACGTGCCGTTCTTCCACATGCAAAACTACGGCATGTCGCACGAGAGTTCGCTGCACTTCAAGCGGCAGCAAATGCAGCCGGACCAGCTCGGCACGTCGCCGGAAGACGTCTTTGTGGCGCCGTGTCATCCCGATACGCCGACCTTCCGCTACACCTACGCCCGCTATCACGATCGCATCGGCGCGATCGATGACGTGGTGGGGAAACTCGTTTCCGAACTGGAGAAAGACGGGCTGCTGGAAGACACGTTCATCTTCTACTTCGGCGATAACGGCGGCGTCTTGCCGGGAAGCAAGGGCTATATTTATGAAACGGGCCTGCACGTGCCGCTGGTTGTGCGCGTCCCCAGCCGGTGGAAGCACCTCGTGACGCTGAAACGAGGCACGCGCGCCGAAGGGTTCGTCAGCTTCATCGACTTCGGACCCACGCTGTTGCACCTGGCCGGGCTGAAGGTTCCGCGCCAGATGGACGGCCGGCCTTTCCTGGGGCCCGACGTTTCCGAGCAACAGCTCAACGCCCGCGACGAGGCCTTCGGCTATGCCGACCGCTTCGACGAGAAATACGATCTGTGCCGCTCGCTGCGCAAGGGCCGCTACAAGTACATCCGCCACTATCAGGCCTTCTATCCCGACGCGCTGCAGAACAACTACCGCTACCGCATGTTGGCCTACCAGGAGTGGCGGGCGCTGTATCGCCAGGGCAAGCTCAACGCCCGGCAGCGTCAGTTCTTCGAGCCCAAGCCGGTGGAAGCCCTCTACGACCTGGAAACCGATCCGTACGAGGTCAACAACCTGGCCAAGGACCCGGCCTATGCGGAAACGCTCGGCGAGCTGCGCGGCCGCTTGCAGCAGCGGGTCAAGGGGATGCCGGATTTGAGCTTCTATCCGGAGAGCCATCTGGTCGACCGGGCCCTGGACAACCCGGTCGCCTTCGGCCGGGCCCACGCCAAGGAAATCGCCCGGCTGGTCGACGTGGCCGATCTGAGCCTGCTGCCGTTCGTCGAGGCCGGGCCGGCGCTGGAAAAGGCCCTGGCTTCCGCAAATCCCTGGGAGCGCTACTGGGCGCTGATCGCGTGCAGTAGCTTCGGAGACGAAGCGAAGGCCCTGGTTCCCGCGGCCAGGAAGCGGCTGGATGATTCCGAGCTTCTGGTGCGCGTCCGTGCGGCGGAGTTCCTGGGGATCGTCGGCGCGGCGGACCCCCGGCCGACGCTGGTCGACGTGCTCAACACGACCACTTCGCCGACCGAGGCATTGTTGACCTTCAACACGGTCGTCTTCTTTCACGATCGCACACCGAGCGGATACCCGTTCGATCTGAAGGCGCTCGACATGCAGGTCACCGCCGGCGAGGTGGGGCGCCGGATCGAGTATCTCCAAAGCCGGTCACCGTGAACGCATAAAATCGAGTTTGTCGCATTACTTTCTGTTACGGAGATTGGCGTTTCGACACATTGGCCGTTTATTGATGCTCAGATAGACAATGCGACATGCCGTTTAGCGGCCGACGGCACGTCGGCCGGGATAAACGCCTCCGTCGCCGTGTCGGCGACGGCTAAACGATGCGCCATTAGCTTTCTGAGGATCAATGAACCGGTATGCGAAGGATCATTTTCCGCAGTAGATACGCATTACACATTAAAGGAGGACGAGCAATGATCGGTCGACCCACCATATTTCAAGCGGCTGTGGCCACGCTGGCAGGCGTTGGCTTGCTGGTTGCCATGCCGAGCGACGTTCCGGCAGCCGACGACACGGCCCTGGCGGCAGGCGTGGCCAAGGTAGACATCACGCCGGAAACGCCCGTGCGGATGTACGGCTACGCCGCCCGGAAGACGGAATCCGAAGCCGTCGCCGGCCGCCTGATGGCCACGGCCCTGGCCATCGGCGACGATCAGGGCCAGGGACCGGCCGTGCTGCTGGCGGTCGATTGCGGATCGGTGCCCCGAGCGATTCGCGACGAGGTCTTCCGCCGTGTGGCCGCGAAGCACGCCGTTCGGCCCGAGCGGTTCGTGCTGTGCAACTCGCACAACCACTCCGGCCCCAATCTGAAAGGTATGGGGTCGATCCAAGGCGCCGAGCACGAGCGGCTCGCCCGGTATGCCGATCGGCTGACCGAGCGGCTGGCGTCGGTCGTGCTCGAGGCGCTGGCGTCACGCCGGCCCGCAGAGCTGGCGTGGTCCAAGGGATCGGTCGATTTTGCCGCCAACCGCCGGGTGCTCGAGGACGGCAAATGGGTCGGCTTCGGCGCCGTGCCCGAGGCACCGGTCGATCACGGCCTGCCCGTGCTCCGTGTGACTGCGACAGACGGAAAGCTGCTGGCGGTCGTGGTGAACTACGCCTGCCACAACACGACGCTGCGGGGCAACTTCAAGCAGATCCACGGCGACTGGGCGGGCTGCGCGCAAGAGGCATTCGAGGCGGAGCATCCCGGCTCACGGGCGGTGGTCACGATCGGCTGCGGGGCCGACGCCGATCCCTGTCCGCACGGCACCGTGGCACTCTGCGAGCAGCACGGGCGGGCCCTGGCCGCCGACGTGTCGCGGTTGCTGAAAGGATCCACCTGGCAGCCCGTTCCACCCACACTGGCCGCACGCCACGCCGAACTCGAGATACCCTATAGCGAGGAGTCGAAGTCCGAGACGTTTCAGATCACCACCTGGACGTTCGGCGACAAGCTGGGGATGGTCTTTCTGTCCGACGAAGTTGTGGTCGACTACGCCCGCCGACTCAAGCGCGAGTTGGACGGCGACCGGCTCTGGATCTGTGCCTATAGCAACGACGTCTCCCGCTACATCGTTTCCAAGCGGCTGATAGGTGAGGGGGGATACGAGGTCCGCAGCTCGCTCAGTTCGCGGGTCACCGAGGGACACCCGGAGCAACTCCAGCCGGCCATGGAAGACCGCATCGTCGAGGCGGTGAAGTCGCTGTTGCCGGCGAGTTTCTCTCCGTAACCAGTGCGATAACCGTACTCGGGGACTGTCCCGATTTTCGCGAAGCGAAAATGGGACCGTCCCCCTCTGCACACTGGAAGTTGTTCCCGTACGAGTCATCACGCGGCCGGTGGCCGCAACCAAAGGAGGGTTCAGGGTTCAGCGGTCAGGGTTCAGGACTTCGGGTTAACGATTGGAGGCGGAATGCTGAACCCCGAACCCCGAACCCTGACCACTGAACCCTGGACTTCTCTGGCAAAAGGACCTGCAAACATGCGCGCACCGGGCGCAAAAGTCACTATCAAAGACTCTAACTATCGCAGCAACAGACAGTTGCGGCGTGGGTCGTCGGGCGGTCGGATGCGGCGGTCGTTGCCGGCACGGGTAGAATCACACTCAACTCTTCCCCTTAGACAAGGGGGAAGGTTGCACAACGCACCTCGACCGTTGCATAATGGGGGCCACCGAGTTCTCGACGGCCGTATGCATCGTTCCGCCGGAACGAGCGGCTTTCGATAGAGCGTCTCGATCGAATTCAAAGGAGATCTGCTGATGAGAACCACACGAATCATGTTGGCACTGGCCGTTGTTGCGTTGCTCGCGCTTCCTGCTATCGCACAAGAGAAAGCTGAGAAAAAACGCAAAGCACCGCAAATCAGTGCCACCGGCCGGCTGATGTTGAGGATGGGAAAGCTCCGTGAAGCGCTCAAAGCGGTGGACCTCACCGCCGAGCAGAAGGAAAAGCTCGAAGCCGTCCGCAAGGAAGTCGGCCCCAAAATGGGAGAAGCCTTCGGCAAGATGCGAGAGATCCTCACCGAAGAGCAAGCCAAAGCGGTCGAGGAGGCGGCGAAGAAGGCCAGGGAAGCCGGCAAGAAAGACCGGGCGTTGGTCCAGGCGGTCGAGGCGGCCATCAAGCTCACCGACGAGCAGCAGAAGAAGCTCGACAAGGTCGCCCAGGAGATGACCGCGACGCACCGGGCGATGATGAAGAAGGTCATGGGCATCCTGACCGCGGAGCAGAAAGAGAAGGTCCGCAAGCAGATGATGCCCCAGCGGGCGAAGGCCGCCAAACCGGCGGAAAAGAAGAAAGCGTAGAACTCGTACGTGAATAACTTGGGGACTGTCCCGATTTTCGCGCAGCGAAAATGGGACTGTCCCCTTCGGAATCCGGGAAGTTGTTTCTGTACGAGTTCTTAGGGATGACTCAAGAACAACTTGGGGACTGTCCCGATTTTCCCGCAGCGAAAATGGGACTGTCCCCTTCCCAAATGCGGAAGGTATTTCTGAGTCATCCCTTGGCGGAGTCTGATCGGCGCGGTTGTCGCGTGGTGCGGGTATCTCGTGGAAAGGAAGGCGACAGATGAACCCGAAATTGAATCATGTCTTCTCGCGAAGAAGCATCCGGGCCTACCAGCCGGCGGAGGTGGACGAGAACGTGGTGCGCGATCTGCTGGAAGCGGCCATGGCGGCGCCGTCGGCCGTGGCCAAAGACCCCTGGCACTTCGTGGTCGTTCGCGACCGCGAGCGGCTGGCCAAAATCGCCGAGGGCTTGCCCAACGGGAAAATGCTCGCCGGCGCCGGCGTGGGGATCGTGGTTTGCGGAGACCTGCAGCGGGCACACGACGGGCAGCTGTCCTACTTGCTGCAGGACTGCTCCGCCGCAATCGAAAACCTGCTGCTGGCCGCCGCCACCTTGGGCCTGGGCGCGTGCTGGCTGGGCGTGCATCCGCGGGAAGAGCGTCTGGTCCACCTCCGTTCGGTGCTGGGCATTCCCGACGCGGTCATTCCCATCGCCACCATCGCCATCGGCTGGCCGGCCGAGTCGCACCCGGCGCGCACCCGCTATCGCGAAGACGCGGTGCATCACGAGACGTGGTGAGCCTGGAGTCGAGATGTAGGGTGGGTCGAGGTACGAGACCCACGCGCGCAGTCAATGAGCATTCTTAACCGCGTGGGTCTACACGCTGATTCGCCGATCTGGCTACGTGGGGTGCGGTCGGTTCGTGTAAGGATCTGCAACAGAAAGCTCGCCGGACGGCAGTTCGAAGTAGATCCGACCATCGATGGAATACACGTTGGGTACACCCTGCTCGCGGCTCTCCGCTTGGGCTTTCGCCACGGCGGAACTGGCGATGCGGAGGAAATCGTCGACGCGCGAGTAGGTGGCGGGGTCGAGTGCCGCGCGATCAGTCATGGTCGGAAGCCTCCACCAGGCGGATGAATTTGGCAAACAGGTCGGTGTCGCGGATACTTGACGCGCTATGGGAACCGGCAGCCACGCATTGAACCTGTCCTGTTGCATTATACATTACCACCCAATGGTCGGCCAGTTCTCGATAGACGTTCCAGAAGTTCCGGATGCTGCGGCCAAATCGGCGACGCACGTCCGAGATGGGAACATCATGGCCGCCTTTGCGGACACGTTCTTCGATTCGCGAAATGCACGTGTCTACGGAGTCCAGATAAAGATAGGCCATCGAGATAGTGAAACCGGATCGCGTCAACGTACGTCTCCATACCGACGACTCACGGCAGCGTGGGTATACAACACGCGGTACCACGTGCCGTGCCACCGCGCAATAACGCGCCGTCCGAGGACGGTGATCCTATCACACAGATTGCGGGGCGGCAAGCAATGAGTGGGCAGTTCTGGCTGCGCACCAAACGTTGCATTTGCCCGTCAGGCCCGCCTAATCGCCGACGTGTTCCTCAATGAGTGTCCCATCTTCCGAGTACACGAAATCCCAGCCCGCATCCGGCCATTTGTCGGAAGTGAACGTTATTTCTACTCGCCACGTACCATCCTCGTGTTGCAGAGACACGGCTGAGAGGTCATAGGGCTTGTATTCGGGGGAGCCGGCTTGCAGCTTGTGAAGACATTCAGCGTGCTTCGCCGCAATGAGGGTCTCCAGCGCGGCGAGCCTCCGGGGCAGATCCGCAGGAAGCGGATTTGCGTACACGCTCAAGTCGTACGGGCCCAATTCATGTACGGTTTCCCACACTTCGAAATCACTGCGCCAATACAGCTTGGCGTTTGGGTATTCCACGGAAGGATCGGTCTTCTTGCGCGTTGAGAAGGGCCACATAAGAGAAACCTAACAGTTGAGTACTGCATCCAACGTGCGCTATCGTATTGTACCCGAGACGCCACCAATACAATCCGTTGTACGAAACTGCCGCGGCATGTCAACTATGGCATCACATCGGGCGCGAGGACGGTCGGCTTCAACCTTGGCAAACCGGCGGAAGAGCCGATCTCGAACGACGGCTTGCCTGAGGGGCTCTTTGCCAGATGATTCCTGTGCTGATATGCTTATCGTATGCTTCGAGCACGTTGGCCACGGTGGGACGCTCAACTCAAAGTCTCGCCGAAGACGGGCAAGACTTCGAACCGCAAGGACCACTCCCATGAATCGTAGTCGCGTAAGTGCTGTGTTGTATGTCGGACTCGTCCTGAGCGTGATCGCTGCGGCGCATCAGGCCGCCGCGGCCGAGTACCGGCCGTCTTCCCGGCGACCGAACATCGTCGTGCTGTTGGCCGACGACTTGGGCTACGGCGAGTTGGGATGCCAGGGCAATCCCGAAATCCCCACGCCGCATATCGACTCGATCGCCCAAGGCGGCATCCGCTTCACCAGCGGCTACGTCACCGCGTCGTATTGCAGCCCGTCCCGGGCCGGACTGTTGACGGGACGTTACCAGACCCGTTTCGGCTACGAGCAGAATCCGGTCGGGGCGCTGAACGAGGATCCCAGCGTGGGGTTGCCTCCGTCCGAGGTCACGCTGGCCAAACACCTCCGCAACGCCGGCTATACCACGGCCCTGATCGGCAAGTGGCACCTGGGCGGCACGGCACGCTACCATCCGCTGCGCCGCGGCTTCGACGAATTCTTCGGCTTCCTGCACGAAGGGCACTTCTACGTGCCGCCGCCCTATCGCGGGGCGACCACGATGCTTCGCCGCCGGGCGCTCCCCGACGGCAGCCAGGGCCGCTGGGAAGGCGAG
>Ga0180437_10010551_pt1 | contig 11247 bp, 9 predicted proteins | sample SS_ome_4_FD_132410 | JGI IMG/M metagenome (GOLD analysis project Ga0180437, IMG submission 132410) | Hypersaline lake sediment archaeal communities from the Salton Sea, California, USA - SS_3_D_1 metaG | ecosystem: Environmental > Aquatic > Non-marine Saline and Alkaline > Hypersaline > Sediment... | reverse complement strand
TTCCTGTTGAAGATGTCAATGGTAAAGAAATTGTGACCATCGAGGGTCTGGCACGAAACGGGAGGCTTCATCCCCTGCAGGAAGCCTTTATTAAGCACGATGCCCTCCAATGCGGATATTGCACCCCGGGGATGGTGCTCACTGCGTATAGTTTATTGATCCAAAATCCTCGGCCTACCCTTGAACAAATCACAGAGGCTATGAATGAAAACCTCTGCCGATGTGGATCTCATCAGCGCATTATTCAGGCTATTCAGGATGCAGTCGGTAAGATGAAGGGAGGTCCGATGCTGTGAAAAAAGACGATTTTCTTGACCTTGATTTTTATGACATAAAACCCGCCTTTCCTCTCAGCCGGCGAGAGTTCCTGAGATTGATGGGAGGAGGCATCTTCATCTTTTTCTTCCTGGGCGATCCCCTCGCCGCCCAGGAACAGCCGCGTCAGCGGAGGTTTCGCCAGGACCTTCCCGGTGATTTCAATGCCTTTCTTAGGATCGGCGAAGATGGCCGCGTCTCATGCTTTACGGGTAAGATAGAGATGGGCCAGGGCATTATCACCTCATTGGCCCAGATGCTGGCCGATGAACTCGAGGTTCCTCTGGATTCAGTGGATATGGTAATGGGTGACACCGCCCTCTGCCCCTGGGATATGGGGACCTTTGGTTCCATGAGCACACGCTTTTTCGGACCTCCTTTGAGGGCGGCGGCAGCCGAAGCCCGTGCAGTTCTGATTGAGTTGGGAGCCGAATACCTGAAGACCTCTCCTTCCAAGCTTACCGTTGAAGGCGGGGTCATATTCCATGTGTCTCAACGCCAAAAGATGGTCACCTATGCGCAACTCACCCAAGGCAAGAAGATTGCCAGACGACTAAAAAGGGAAGCAGTGTTGGAAAAGGCTTCGGATTTCACGATTGTGGGGACCCCGGTTTTGCGCAGGGATGCAGAGGATAAGGTTACCGGAAAAGCAAAGTTTGCCGGAGACATTCGGGAGCCCGGCATGCTTTATGCCAAGATCGTGAGGCCTCCTGCCCATAATGCCAGGTTGATTCGTGTGGATACTTCCGGGGCCAAAAAGATCAAAGGCGCTCGGGTCATCGAGGCCGATGATCTTGTTGCTGTTGTGCATGAAGATCCTGAATTGGCAGAAGAAGCCTTAAACCATGTCAAGGCTCAGTGGATGAAGCCGGTAGCCACAGTGGACGAAACAACCATCTTTGATCACCTTGTTAACGTCGCCCCTGAAGGGCAGGTGGTTTCGCAAGGGGGAAACCTGGCCCAAGGAAAAAGAATCTCTAAGTCCGTCGTCGAACATACCTATCTGGATGGCTATGTGGCCCATGCACCCATCGAAACCCATACTGCCCTGGCTAAAATCGAGGGGGACAAGGCTACCATCTGGGCATCCACTCAAACGCCTTTCCGCCTCCAGCAAGAAGCAGCCTCGGCCCTGGGTTTACCAATCAAGCATGTCCGAGTTATCACGCCCTTTGTGGGAGGGGGCTTTGGGGGGAAAACTCAAAATCAGCAAGCCGTGGAAGCGGCTAAGCTGGCCAAGTTGAGTGGTAAACCCGTCCAGGTCGCATGGGCCAGGGCCGAGGAATTTTTCTATGATACCTTTCGCCCAGCCGCTGTCGTCAAGATAAAGGCCGGAGTCAATCGCTCAGGCCTGATTACCCTGTGGGATTATGGCGTATATTATGCCGGAGAGAGAGGGGCGTCCCACTTCTATGACATTCCTCATCACCGTACTGTGGCATATGGCGACGGGTGGAGAGGAACACCTGGTTCTCATCCGTTCAAGACCGGTGCCTGGCGTGCCCCAGGTAATAATACCAACACCTTTGCCAGAGAATCGCATATAGATATCCTGGCAGCAGAAGCCGGAATTGACCCTCTTGCATTTCGCCTGAAAAATCTCAAAGACAAAAGGATGATCCGAGTCCTCAAAGCTGTTGCAAAGAAATTCGGCTGGAAGCCGGCCAAAGCTCCCAGCGGCAATGGCTGTGGAATTGCCACTGGTATTGATGCAGGCACCTATGTGGCTCATATGGCCGAAGTGGAAGTGGACGAAAAAACAGGGCATGTTCATGTGAAGCGGGTAGTCTGCGCGCAGGATATGGGATTATGCGTCAATCCTGAGGGTGCAAAAATACAGATAGAGGGCTGTATCACCATGGGGCTCGGATACGCCTTGAGCGAAGATATTCATTTCAAGGGCGGGGAGATATTCGATCTGAATTTCGATACCTATGAAATCCCGAGATTTTCCTGGCTCCCCCAGATTGAGACAGTCCTAATAGATGATAAGGAGGCCGCTCCTCAAGGAGGCGGTGAACCAGCGATCATTTGTATGGGAGGTGTCATCGCCAATGCCATCTATGACGCCATCGGGGTCCGGATATTCCAACTCCCGATGAATCCAGAACGCATTACACAAGTCTTGAGCTCGAGGCGCATATAGGGTGTTGAGGCGCGGCCCCGTCTATACCAACCGTACAGTTCAGAGAATCTTCGTTCAGCAGATCAGGCTTTTCCTTTACGAGCTTCTGAATCCATTTCTGGCTTCTCTTAACCGCAGGGCCTTGTGGAATAAGTGGTATAGTTAATTACTCCATAATTTCCATAGGTAAAAATTCATGATTCAACTTTTCCAAATTAGATTTGGTTTCCTTGAGCCTTAAATCAAACCCACTTCAGCAGGATTCCGCATGCACACCACTCGTTGTTCGTGACGCAGACAAAATCATACATTTCGTAGTTTCCGAAACGAGCTCCTATCTAACAATTGCTAAAAAAAGATTTATCTCGCACGTCGAAGATGCCGCAGCGCGGTGCTCCGTTGAACCGGGTTCACCCCGTGAAATTTACTCCTGTAACAGCGAAGCGTATTTCACTGGGTGACCCTTCGAGTGTTAAATTGGGGTTAAATGCGCAGCCTATTTAACTGGGACTTGACCAATTTATTTCACATAAGTTCATTCAGAAACTATGTCCCCTCACATGACTTTGTTGACAAGATTATCTCAGTTTTCATAAAATAGAGTCGGGATACAAAGAAAAAGTAATTCAAGGCAGTCGACTACGTCCCGTACTGCATTACCCTTTTACTTTTATTACATCAACTATCAAGACATGCGAAAGGAGACGATGATGGCAAAGATCCTGGTTATCTACCACAGCCAGCAGTTCGGAAACACGGGGATTCTGGCAGAGGCCCTTGCCCAAGGGGCGCGCGGGGAGGGAGCAGAGGTTATGCTTATCAACTCCAACGAGCACCGCGTCACGCTCAATGAGTTTTTGACTGCCGATGCAATTGCGCTGGGCTCACCGGATTATTTCTCGTACGTTGCAGGCACGGTCAAGACGTTCTTTGACGATATTTACCAGTGGGACAACGCAGGCGAGACGGTGAAGGGAAAACAGGCCGCCCTTTTCTTCTCCCACGGGGGCGGCGGCAGGGTGAGGGGGCCCCTCGAGCAGCTTGCGGAAAGGTTTTTCGAGCAGGTGGGTGAGACAGTGGGAAGCCCTCGCCCCATCACCGATGATGCCAAGAACCAATGCGCTGCTCTGGGCAGAGCACTCGCACAAAGAATCAAATAAACAAGTACGTAGCTATAGGAACCAAAATTCTATCTGTCGATTCATCGATTGATATTCTATCCTGACTGGGCATGAGACAATTATTCCTTTGCTGGCATCCATGCATATTGAATGATTCAGAAAGGAGACCGACAGCTATACGTGTAGTTTGAGATAGTAATACGGGACGCCGACAAAACATCTTATTTCGTATTTTTCGAAGCGCTCTATGATCTAGCAAGAGTCAAACCGGGACTTGGTCCCTTTCAGTCGAAAATGATAAAAAGGGGATTCATGCCACTTCAAATCCTCGAATAGCATCCAGCAGAACTCGCATTGCTCTGCAATCATCCTCGTTATAATCAAGTATACGTTGTCGTATTTTCGATTCCCCAGTTTCAACCCACCGATGATACCATTCAATGGATGCAGCGCCGGAAGGATGAGTGTCGCGCCATCTGAATCCCAGATATGATGCTATGGTTTTAATTGAAAAATCGTACGTTGGCCATTCCGTCTTTGATCGAACAACATCGTGATAAAGATCAACCGATACTTCTGGAGAGAATATTTCCTCGATCTCTTCTTCTGTTGCAATGGTTGGATAGAGCTTTTGCAACTTTCGCCACAAGGTCCTTTCATACGGAGAATAATAATACATCACGCATGGTCTATTGGCTTGCACATACTTCCATGCCTGAGCAAAGGCCCGGGCTTCTTCTTCAGGTGATGGCTGTTCAGCAAGAAAGGACACATATCGTTCAGTGCTATTTTCACCACCGCTACGCTCGACAAATCCATGCAAATAGCAGATATCCCGCATAGGATCAGTCTCGATGTCAAAAAAAAGTTCGCGTTCCGAATAAGGTAACTGTATCGGCTCTTTCACATATGGCCTTGCCCCTGGTTTGCATTGTATCTTGGCACGCACTTGAAACTTTTCCAAGGAGTTGAGACTAATACGCGGAAAGACTGTTTTCTTACCATTCGAGAGTTTTTCAAGATCAGCTTCAGCTAAATGCTTAATACCAGCGATACGAGGCACCATAGCATCACGCTTGGTCCGCCCTAATTCAGGAATTAATGTCAAATCGTTCAATTCCCTCAACCGCGTTGTGCAGGACGTATACCAATGGCAGAGCTTGCAAATTTGAGCATACGCAGGAAGGGTTATCTCACGTCCCTCAATGATATTTTTGGCAGCTAAAAGGGAGGATTGATAGAGTTCCCATAATGTGTGAGGATTGCGTACTCCTTGTGGGGCATCAAGATCGTACATCACCTCCTCACCATGCACGTCCCAAATAAAGGGAGTGCGCCCACCCGAAAATCCCATTCTTTCAAGTATGTCGGTATAAAGGGCAAGTTGCACTGCATAATGCTTTTTAGGCTTACCGTCGGCATCATCGCTTGCGCCTTCAACACCGGCACCGCTCTTGATATCTCCTGCAACATAGCCACCGTGCTTTTGTCTGAGGAGATCGGGCTCGCCAAGAAGATCGTCTGCCCTTATTCGGCCGCCATATATGAGCGTATCTCCACGTGACATTGCCTCTGTGGTCATTCGCTCCTTTTTTTGATCTGAAAAAAATCTGAGATTGACGAACGGTACCTGTAATCCTTCTATAACCTCTCGTTCAAAAGCGTTCCCTCTTTCCCATAACAGCTGCACGAATGGGTTTATCGGGTCCCTTTTGGAAAAATCTTCGAAAAGATCCATAGTTACGCGATGCGGGCATTGCACGAGATCATAAAGCATTGAGGCGGTAATTGATTTTTTCATCTTTTTTAGATCTCTCACTACCTTTTTTTATTCATGAGAGCATGAATATTTTTAGGAAATAAGAGGGTGTTTACAACTATAAATAACACTGTGAGCTGCACCTTCATTTCACTGAAATGGGAAGCCAAGAATACTTATTTAGGTATACCTGCCCGCCGTCATTTTTACCCGCCGCCCTTCGGGCGGGTTTATCCGCCTATGGAGAGTTTGACCCCAAATTCACTGAAAATTATCGTTTTGGATATCCCACCGATTGAGCAAGAATGACCCTCTGATCAGCTCTTAGCCTCATGGCCTTTGCCAGGGCCGGCCTGTCGATAAGGGCACGCACAAAAGTGGCCAGTCCTTCGGAGGCGCAATAGAGGTACACATTCTGACTAATAAAGCCCGTGTCTGCGGCCGAGTAAAAGATCTTCTTATCGGTTGGTACATCCCCCATCCTTGAAAAATTCGCCACATAGATGAGATTTACCGGCACATCTCTCACAAACCCTTGCCGCCCGGTCATCGCCCTGATGTCTCCTGCCAGGATCGGCGCCAAGGTGTGAGTTTTTGCCTCATAGAGGTAAAGGCCATCCACGGTAGCCACGTAAATATCGATTTCCTGCCAGTTCCTGGCAGATGGTGCAGTGCGCTTCCCCGAGTCCGGGCGATTTATTCCGAAGGCCGCCCAGAGCAGATCTGAAACCACGTGCAGAGGTACCTTTTCAGTGCTGAATGCGCGGGAAGAGCTTCTGTCCTTAAGCACCTGCATGAGGGGTCTACCGATGTCCATGTGGGGGTTTGAAAGCTTGATCGGCTTGAGCTCCTGCGCAGACGTGACCGAGGGGCACACGAGCAGAACGCTTACTATAAGGCAAGCAACTAAATGCGCTATGATGTTCATGATATTCCTCCCTGGAGTGTGATAGTTATTTATAATAAAGGATTCTTAACAGACAGAGAATAACAGAACTGGGCTGTATTCTCCACAATCATTTTAATTCTTTCAAGAGTGAACAGGCCTTTAAGGGGTGGTGTTTTTCGGAATGAGGGTGTGTGCGGTGCACAGGGAAAGGGAAATTCACGACTGAGGGCCTGATCCCTCCCCTCTTGCTCGTTCATTGCCTTGACGCTTTTGGTTATTCAACAAAAGCCACAAGGTCTCTCCGACTCCTAAGCTTCTTAGTTATTTACCAGAGCTCCATCTTTGCTTGTTTTAGCGGGGGCCAGTAAATAACTTATAAACGTATGTACCCCACCTCCAACGATTAATTGCAAGAGGCAAAAAATAAATCGTTTTGGAACCAACCTCACCCTTCACGTTCTTTCTTCCGTTCAGAAATTACGTTCCATTCTGATCTTCTCATAGGCCTTGTGAATTTCGCGGAAGCGCTTTGCTGCAAAATTCGTAAACTCCTCTGGAAGGCCCTTTGACACTATCGTGTCAGGATGAAAATCCTTCACAAGCTTCTTGTAATTTGACCTTATTTCTTCATTCGAGCTTTCAGGGTTGCAGTTCAAGACCCCGTAGTACTTGCCAAGGTCGTCAAAGTATGTTGCCTTCAGATTGTTATATTGCTCCTCACTGATCCCAAATATCCTTGCAATGCTCTTGAGGGCAGACTCTTCAGCAGGGTGAAACGTGCCGTCAGCGGCTACAACCTGAAATAGCAGATCAACGAATGATAAAAGAATAGTAGGATGGTCCCGTGTGGCCTGGTACAGTTGGACTGCAAAGTCTTCTAACGAGTATTCAGACTTCTTTGCTTCGTTGAATATCTGTTTTGCAAACCGCTTTTCAGTTTCAGGTATTTGAAGACCTTGTATGAATTTCTGAACAACAGCAATCTCATCCCTTGTGACCATGCCATCAATCTTGGCGATTTTCCCCAATATCGAAAACAGACTGATAAAATAGGCTGCCTGGGCCTGTTCAGCATACTCGATTCTTGGCTCCTGTGGCGCCCCATAGGATCGAGCCGAAATCCCTTGCTTTTTGTCGATAAGGTGATGTCCTAACGCTGCACCAGCTATGGCGCCAAGTGGGCCACCGAAGAACAGGCCCAATGAGCCAAATGTGAGTTTCCCGAACCAGCCCATACGCTTTCTCCTTTATATGATTGTAGTGAACTCGCTTACGTGTAAGAGGCAAATCTGCCCTTGGTTGAGGTTTGCCTTTACCATGAATAAATCATAAATCACATAACGAAATGTCAAGGTTAAAAATTAAACCCCCTCCTTTGGCGACTCAATTTTACCATATGAAGAATGTAGCCTCAGCCCTTTTATGGGGGAATTTCCCACGTGAAGAATCAAGGAAAAAATAGAGAAATTTTTGTATTGCCCACTAAATGCTATGTTTCAAAGATTTTCCCGTGCATTGGTCTATTAGAATTAGTTTTCAGGGCTATTATCAATAGGTCGAGGGTTTACCTCTGGAGGGATTACCCGCCGTCCGTTGGGCGGGTTTGACCCCAAATTCATATCAACCCCTGGCTCCGTTTCCTCCTGGGGCCTTTCGCAGACGTATTGCCAGTGGTGTTATCTCTACCAGTTCATCATCATTAATATAGGACATACACTCTTCAAGGCTCATTTCGACAGGGCTACTGAGCACAACGTTTTCATCAGAGCCTGCTGCGCGCATGTTCGTGAGCTTTTTCCCTTTGGCTGGATTCACAACAAGGTCGTTTTCGCGGCAATGCTCTCCCAGTATCTGTCCGGAATAAACGGTGACACCGGGACCGCTAAAGAGCTTTCCGCGCTCCTGCAGGTTGAAAAGGGCATAGGCAACCGTGGTGCAGGTCCCTTTTGCAACAAGGACGCCATTTTTCCGGTTCCTGATCTCGCCTGCATGGTACCCGTACTCTACGAAAACATAGTTCATGACCCCCATGCCTTTAGTAATAGTCATGAATTCCGGACGAAAACCCAAAAGTCCCCGAGTCGGAATTTTGCAAACAAGGCGCGCTGTGCCGTTCCCGTTTGTCTGGTGCAATTCGCAGATGTGGCCCTTGCGCAAGCCCAGCCGCTCGATCACTGCACCCATGTACTGTTCCTCTACATCCACGGTGAGCTCTTCAAAAGGCTCCAGCAGCCTTTCTCCATCGCGCCGCATAATAACCCTGGGCCGGGTCACCTGGAATTCATATCCCTCCCGGCGCATCCGCTCTATAAGAATCGACAGGTGTAGCTCACCTCTTCCTGATACCTTGAATCCCGATCGCCCCTCCAGTTCCTCAACCACCAGTGCTACATCGGAAAGGGCCTCACGGCGCAGGCGTTGCCCAAGGTGCCGAGAGGTAACATATCTGCCTTCCTTTCCTGCAAAGGGAGAATCGTTCGGGATGAAGCGCATGGAGATAGTCGGGGGGTCAATTTCCACAGGGGGCAGCGGGACAGGATCTTCAGGATCGGTGTAAGTTACCCCTACGGTAATTTCATCCATCCCGGCAACTGCAACAATTTCACCAACTCCGGCAGCATCGATGGCCACCTTGCGGTTTCCTTCAAAGTGGTATATCTTGGTGATGCGCGCAGGAATCAGCGTGCCATCACACTTGGCTACAGCAATGTCTTTATTGATATTCAGGGTTCCATAGGTGATTTTCCCGATTCCCAGCCTTCCAAGGTAGGGAGAGTAATCGATCGAGCTGACAAGCAGCTGGAGGGGGCCGTCTGGGCTTCCTTCCGGCTGTGGTATATGGGTGATTATCTTTTGGCAGAGTGGCTCCATAGAGGAGGGATAATCGGCAACATCATCCAGCGCGTAGCCTCCACGCGCAGATGCATATACCAGCGGAAAATCCAAAATATCCTCCGGCGCCTCCAGCCTGACAAAGAGATCAAACACCTGATCAACCGCCCAATCAGGTCGTGCCGCAGGCTTGTCTATCTTATTGATGACAACAATTATAGGTAGACGCAGGGCAAGCGCCTTTTTCAGCACAAAATAGGTCTGGGGCATTGGGCCTTCCTGTGCATCAACAAGCAGCAGGGCGCCATCTGCCATCTTCAGCACCCGCTCAACCTGGCCGCCAAAGTCTGCGTGCCCCGGCGTGTCAATAATGTTGATCAGAAAATCCAGGTAGTAAAATGAGCCGTTCTTTGATGCAATGGTGATCCCCCGCTCCCGCTCAAGATCAATGCTGTCCATAAGCCTTTCGGCAACAACCTGATTTTCGTGGAACATGCCGCTCTGTTTGAACAGCTGGTCAACAAGGGTTGTTTTCCCGTGGTCAACGTGTGCGATAATTGCGACGTTTCTTAGTTTTTTCTGTTCCATTAATAAAGGGTGACGCTGGTTAAAAGCATCATGACATAAGGTAGAAGATATACGACTGGTATGTATATTGACGCAGTCACTTCCGACCTTCACACTGGGCACACCCAAAAAAAGCGGCACCTTACAGAGGTGCCGCTTTCCATGCCCTACGGTGTTATAGTACCTCTACATTTTTGGCCTTTGGGCCTTTATCACTTGTCTCGAGATCAAATCGAACTCTTTGGCCTTCATCCAGGCTTTTAAATCCGGATGCATTGATGCCGGTGTGATGGACGAAACAATCCTGACCATTTTCCTGCTCAATAAAGCCAAAGCCCTTTTTGTCACTGAACCACTTCACGGTTCCTTCTGCCATAGCGTCTTCCTCCTTTCACATATTCTCTGCACAGTCAGGATAAACGCTTCGGCAAAATAAAAAGACCATTAAAGTTGGTGTTACAGCTTTAATGGTCCCAAAAATTTTCCTTCTCAAAGCCTGTCAATCCGAACTCGCTGTTACTAACTTAATGCGGATTCACAGGATTGTCAAGGGTATTTAAAAAATCGTAAAGCGATTAAATCTTTTTTTGATACTTTCTCTGCTAGCAGTTTTATATAAATAAAGAAGGTTTTTAATCTCCTTTTGACGTTTGTTCTACCGATTTCTGCTCAAAGCTTGCCTTGGCGGGCTTGACCCCAAATTCATTGTTGTAAAAATTTCCCTTGATTAGAGTAATGTCTGGCATAAAAAGTCGCGGATTGCCTTAGTGACTTCGTGTGGTTTTTCAATCGGGGAAAGGTGACCAGCATCTTCGATATTTACCAGTTTAGCGTTTTTGATGTTTTTTTCTAAAAAGGTTGCGTACTTGAAAGGTGTTATGATGTCATCATTTGCCGTCAGTATTAAAACTGGAACCTCGATTAAGCTAAGCTTCTCAGTCACATCAAAACTGTCACATGCTTGAAAGTCACCTAATGCGATGTCAGGTTGGCATTTTGAACATGCTTCAATTTCCGGCCGAAGTCTTTCAGCGTCGCTTTTATTTGAAATTGCGAAAACACAAAGCATTTCAACGAAATCGCTATAATTCTTTTCGATAGTTTCAAAGATCAAGGGCATCACTTTGAGCCTTGCGCCTGTATTGATGAGAATACCTGCAGGGAAACGATCTCTGTTATTTATTAGAAGCTGCTGAGTAATAGCACCACCCATACTCAGACCGCAGGGAATAGGTCGAGGTGCTTTGATTAGGTCGAGAAAATCTATAACCGAATGAGCATAATCGGAGATATTTTCTTTACCAGGACTTTGACTTGTGCCATGCCCTGGGAGATCAACTGCAACCGTATTCGCAAATTGTCTAAGAGATTTTACTTGTGATTCCCAAAAAACATTGGTTAAAGCTGCTCCATGAATGAAAATCAATGTCGGCTTGTCTGCATCGAGAGGCCAATGACCTGAAATAAACCCAATCCCACCTGTTTCCCGATTTTCCATGAGAAAACACCATCTTTTGATGTTAATCAGACTTTAATATTGAATGAAAGCAAAAAGTAGCAATCACTCTACAGAAAGATTTCTATATAGCGGAGAATGTTTTGGACCTTGCGGATTTCTCGTTGACCCAACTTTATTAAT
>Ga0180437_10010550_pt1 | contig 11248 bp, 20 predicted proteins | sample SS_ome_4_FD_132410 | JGI IMG/M metagenome (GOLD analysis project Ga0180437, IMG submission 132410) | Hypersaline lake sediment archaeal communities from the Salton Sea, California, USA - SS_3_D_1 metaG | ecosystem: Environmental > Aquatic > Non-marine Saline and Alkaline > Hypersaline >... | reverse complement strand
TGCGTTGAAGTTAGGCGAATAATATCAACCTAATTAGCCCCGTCTATAATGGCGGGGCAAGGTTTTGTTTATGTATAAACTCATCACAATTATCGCAATTATCACCCCGCTTTTACTGAGCGGGTGCAAGATTATCATTTCATAGGGCGACACATGGCGGCATCAAAGGGCACATTCGAGACAATCCGCGATTTAATATCAAGTGGGAATATAGACCAGTCAAATGTTGATTTGCTTATGCTTGCTGGCATGGCTGATATAAAAGATGAGTTAGATAGTTTTATGAGCGATATAAATAAAAATTATGTGAGGCGCGATGAGAAACGCGAGGAGGAGCAACGCGAGATAAACGATAAAGTCAAAAAAATGTGGGGAATTTACACCGTCCAATTGTGGATGGCTGGTATTATAGGCGCAAACATAATCGCCCTAATTTGGGCACTTATTACAGACAAAATTACAATCGTTGCTATACCATAAATTGGTGACAATTTGAATAAATTTATAGTCTCGCTCAGTGATTTGCATTGCGGTTCTCCCGTTGGCATTTTACCGCCCGGGCAGTGGCAGCTACGCGCGGCGAACATCAAACAGAACGCAGGGCAGCGGCTTACATGGCGTATGTTTTGTGATCACGCTGATATTATCGGCAAAATGCGTACCAATGCAAAATTAATCGTAGTGTTAAACGGCGACATGGTAGAGGGCGTGCATCATGGCAATTTGCAGGTGATGACATCGTACATGCGAGAGCAGGAAGCGATAGCGCAGCACGCGATTGACCATATTTTAGGATTGATGAAATTCACGGAGGGCGACGCGCTCTATTTTGTAGCAGGAACAAATAGCCACGTTGCAGAGAGCGAGGAGCGATTAGCGCGTGATTTTGACGCGATACCGTACCGCAAAGATAGTTCAGTAGATAGAGCGGATGGGCGTTATTGTCACCCGTCTCTCAAATTGAATGTCAACAGGAAGCGGGTATGGTGGGCGCACAAACTCGTAGGCGTTGGTAAGGGCCCGAACCGTGAAAACTCTATGCGCAACTACATGCGGCGATTACGCCTCGATATGTACGCAGAGAAAACAATACCGCCTGATTATCTAATAGGCTCGCACTTCCACCAGCGGCTAGGCGTGCCAGATGCGTACCGTGACCATCTCATGTGGGGCTTTGTTTTACCGAGCTACAAACTGAAAGACGACTACACGTTTGAGGGTTTCGCCCCGTTTGGGCTTAGTGAGATAGGTATGCACTGGATAGATATTGACGACACCGGGGAAAGCCGTTGGGGATGGTTGAACCACACGACAGAACAAGTGAAAGAGAGGAAAGAATGAAAAAGTTTAGAGTAATTTTAGCGTCATTGCTTTTTGTTTTGGCGACAGTCATTTTGCATGTTGGCGCAAAAATATCAGATGAAGCAGCGCATCATTTTTGGCGTGGCGTAATGGAGGGCTTAGAGAAATGAACACAATTACTGAGCAAGAAATCGAAGAACTATTCTACGACACTGACCTAATGGCAGCCCTTGCAGGCGAAACAATGCCGACGCGCGAACAGGGGCAGGGCGTGACTGCGAGTGAGTACGCAAAGTGCTATAATATCAGTGAGAGTACTGCTATGCGCACGTTGCGCCGTTTGGTAGATGCTGGCACGCTGAAAGAAACGCAGATGCTATTTGGGCGCGGTTCGGTTGGCGTATTCGAGAATGTTGTTACTGAGTAAAACATGGCACGCAAAACGAAATTCACAGAGAAAACACGAACAGGCATATTGGACGCGCTACGACACGGCGCGACATATAAAGGCGCGTGTGCTTCTGTGGGTATTCATTTTGAGACGTTTCGCAGATGGCGCGAAAAGGGCGAGAAAATCGCAAACGGCGAAATCAAGCGGCGCAAAAGTAATAATGAATTTGCTCAATTTTATGTTGATTTAGAATCAGCTAGACAGCAATCATTCACATTGGCGCGGCGCGTTGTTTTCGACGCCGGGCAATCAGGGGACTGGAAAGCCGCAGACACCTACCTGACGAAATACGACCCCGAATGGGGCAAAGATAAAAACGTCAATGTCAACCTAAAGAGCAAAATTATCAGGGTCACTTTAATAGGCGATGATTAGCGTAGAGATTGACAAGCGCGTAATGAATACCGCGTATCTGCCATACCTTGAAGCGGAGCAACGAATACAGATTTTTTACGGCGGCTCATCGTCGGGGAAGTCTGTTTTTTTGGCGCAACGCGATATTATCGACCTGCTAAAAGGCGGGCGCAACTTCCTGGTGTGTCGGCAGGTCGGGCGAACGTTGCGCGGCTCAGTAGTGATGGAAGCGCGTAAAATAATCAACGAGTGGGGGCTAGGCGACGTGATGAGCGTCAATAAAACGGACGGCACGATCACCTGTATAAATGGGTATCAGATGGTCTTCTCAGGGCTTGACGATGTAGAGAAGCTAAAATCCGTTGTGCCTGAAAAGGGCGTTTTTACCGACATCCGCATTGAAGAGGCGACAGAAACCGACCGCGATACAGTCAAGCAATTATTGAAACGTCAACGCGGCGGCGACCCGTCAATCAAAAAACGCCTCACGCTATCATTCAACCCTATTCTAAAATTACACTGGATTTATCAGGATTATTTCGCTCCGGTCGGCTGGACTGAAACGCAAACAGAGTACGCAGACGATGATCTGAACATCCTGAAAAGCTGGTACATTCATAATGAGTTTTTGACACCTGATGACATCATGGGGCTAGAGAATGAAACTGATAGCTATTATTACAATGTCTACACGCTAGGCAATTGGGGCGTGTTGGGTGACGTTATTTTCACGAATTGGCGCGTGGAAGATTTGAGCGAGCAAAAAGCGCAATTCACTAACTCACGGCACGGGCTGGACTTCGGTTTTTCATCCGATCCTGCCGCGCTGGTATCGTCTCACTATGACAAAATGCGAAAACGGATTTATATTTTTGATGAGATGTACGAGCGCGGACTGACAAATGACATCCTCGCTGATGAAGTCAAAAACAAAATAGGTCATGCGCGTATTGTCTGCGATAGCGCAGAGCCTAAATCCATTACTGAGCTAAAGCGGTATAATGTAAATGCAAGCGGAGCGCGTAAAGGAAAAGATAGCGTTTTGCATGGCGTCCAGTGGCTACAACAGCACGAAATTATCGTAGACAAAAGCTGTGTAAACACTCAGAATGAATTGCAGTTATACCAGTGGAAAAAAGACAAAAACGGAAACTCACTACGGCAGCCCGTAGATAAAAACAATCATATTATTGACGCTCTGCGTTATGCCTACGAGGATGACATGATACGAAGCCGCGCAGGTTTTGTACACGTCAAAGGACTATAAAAAATGGATATTCTCACATCGCTAGACTTTTTGCAGGTCGGACAAGAGTTCCCGCCGCCGTCGCAGTTGAAGCGATTAAACAAATACCGGCACAATAAACAACTCTACAACAAAACGCGCGTAATTGACCGCAAATCATACAATCACATTGTACAGGTCATGCAGGACAGTTGGCGCGTAGTCCCCTACTCGCTGATGATCAACTTTTACCGCAAAATTAGTTACAAGACCGCTGATATGCTTTTTATTGAGCCGCCGGTATTCGGTGCTGGCGAAGACGACGCGAAAAAAGAAACCGTCAATCAGGTAGTGCTAAACAGTACGCTGCTAGACATCGGCAGACAGAGCGCGATTGACACGTCCCGCTATGGTGAGGGTGTGTTAGTCATTACTGAGCGAGACGGGCAAGGCGTCATCACAATTACTCAGCCTCGTTACTGGTTTCCAGTCGCAGACCCTGAAGATTTGCGTAGTATCAAATATCACGTTTTGGCGTGGATTGGCGACGAGCGCAACACAAAAGACGGGCGAGAGTTTACGCTGACCGTTCACATCCACGAAAAAGGCTCAGTAACGAAATATGAGGCGAAGCTAAAAGGCAACTTAATTGAATCGGTTAAAGAAATTGAGGCTATTAACACGGGATTAGATGATTTCGCCGTGTTACCAGTACAACCCAATCTAACCAGCGATAGCGCGTTTTCAGATGACGACTATACCGACATTGAGGACATTGTTACTGAGATACAGACACGCATCCAGCAGATAGCGAAAGTGCTGGACAAACACGCAGAGCCTCTGTTATCAGGTCCCGCATCTGCTTTGACATTAGACCCTGATACGGGAGAGCGCGTCATGGTGGCGGGTGGTAATTTCCTGATGAGAGAAACGAATGATGACCCGATTGTTGAGTACATCACATGGGACGCTCAAATGGACGCGAGTTTCAAAGAAATCGAGCTAATGATGAACTTGCTCGCTATTATTAGCGAAATGGGACCAGCCATTTTCTACGATGAAGTTTTGAAGCTCGGTAGTATTAGCGGGCGCGCCTTGCGTATGCTGTACATCAACGCGCTAAACAAAGTCGCTCGTACCCGCAACGCTTTTGACAGCGTTCTGAAACGCGGCATCTATCTCGCGTCACAGATTGGTTACTCAGTAACGCTAGAACGTGATGACGTTGGCATCAAATGGAATGACGGTTTGCCAGACGACCCGATGGAAAAAGCGGAAATTGGCAAAATCCGCTTAGACAATGCGCCCAGCGATAGCGTAATCTCACAGATTATGCAGCAGGACGGATTGAGCGAAGAACAAGCACAGGAAAAATACGACCAGATGCAAACGGAGAACGCGCAGAACGTGCCTCCGCTGAATTTGGGCGGGTTTGGTGAAAATATAGGAGAAAATAATGAAACTGAATAAAGCTGAACAGGTCGGAGAATTGAAAACAGCGCGTGCGATTAGCGTTCCTTACGCCGTTTTTTTGCTAACGGCAGCGGTCGTCATGCTCGTTTTCGCCGCATATCTCGGTTCTGAAAGTTTACAATCTTTCGGCAAAATCACATTTTGGTTGTCAATCGTTGGGCGTTGTTTTTCGTGGCTCATGGATTACGCAGAAAGGAGAAAATAAATGCTCCACCTAATGCGATTTTTTAGTTTTATCAAAGAGTTTGAAAGTTTTATCATGGAGCGCGTTGCGTCTTGCATTGAAAAAATTGTAGAAGATAATAAATAATGCCCTCCCCGACCGATGAACTAATCAACATCTACAAAGCCGCGCAAATTCGCCTAATTGATGAAATCACAAGCGCACAGGCACGCGGCGCAACAGGCACGGCGGCGTATAAGCGCGCAATACTGGCAAACGTCAATGAAATTTTGGCAGAGTTGCAGGGGCAATCCGCTGTATGGGTTGCGCAGAACATCCCCGCCGAATACCGCGCAGGGCTGGAAGCGGCGAATAAAGACGCGGACGCTCAGTACAAAGCGGCAGGGCAAACACCGCCGACCTACCCAGCCGAGTTTGCGTCTGTGCATCAGGAGGCTTTGCGCGTACTCATTGACGACACAAACAGGACTTTTACTGAGCTAATCCAGTACACAGGGCGCAACATCGATGACATGATCGCGGACGCAAATCGTCAAGCGATAGCCGCGAAACTGGCAAGTGGCAGCACGGTAGATCAAGCTGCCGCGATACTCCAGGAAATGCTAGTCGAGCGCGGTATCACGGCGTTTGAGTACAAGCGCGGCGGGCAGACCGTTTACATGCAATTAGACCGCTACGCCGCGATGATTGCACGATCCACGACCGCAGAGGTACAAAATCAGGCGAGTTTGCTACAATCGCAAGAAATCGCGGGCGACCTTGTGAAAATGACGCGCCACTCTCCGACCTGCCCGATTTGCTACCCGTTGCAGGGGCGCGTATACTCGATAAGCGGAAAAAGCAAGGGCTATCCCAAGCTGGAAATCGCATACAGTGGCGGCTACGCTAACATCCACCCGAATTGTCGTCACCGCGTCAATCCGTATGTCCCCGCGCTGAAGTCTACTGAGCAAATCGCCGCCGACATGGCATATTCAAATCGACCGCTTGACGTGGACGATATGAGCCGTGCAGAGCAGGCGATATACCAAGAACAGCTTGACCGGTATAACAAAGCGCAGAAAGCTAACACCGTATTGCGCAATAACCGCGATCAGTACCAGCGGTATCTGGCTCGGCTCGGTAGTGATGATGCGCCTAAATCGTTTGCTGGATTTATGCGGATGAAAAAATCCGATGGCGAAAGCTGGCGGAATTTACAGGCACAGTATAGAGCGTTAGGCAGAGAAAATGGATGATAAAAACCGCGCCCTCGCAATGGCGACCCGCGCCGCTCTACTCGCTATCGTGGACGCGCTCGAAGTGTGGCTCGGTATGGATAGGACAAAGGTCATGCGAAAAGCGTACCGCGATGCGCGGCGAGATTATCAAGCGGATTACGAGATTGAATAGCCTTATTCACACTTACTGAGCAAAATGTAAATAAGCGCGTTTCTTATTTGCACCAGACCAATTCGGAAATTGGTCTTTTTTAACCCTTGACAGGTTACGCAACCTGCATTAGAATACTGTTATCAATAAAAATCACTAACCAACAGGAGAAATGAAATGAACAGAGAACTCGAAAACGCAATCGGAAAAACCCTCGACGAGACCAAGAAGCTTAACTGGGCAGATTGCTGGCCTGTTGTTGATGAGAATATGGTTATCGTTGACGTTGTAGACGAATATTCAGATGATGACATTTTGCTCGTTGAAACAATGAACGGCTACGAAGAAGTTCCTCACGGACAATATTTTGACGCAATCCGCCGATGAACAATGATACCAAAAAGGGTGGCGAAAGCCCCCGCAACCCTCCCGCAGACACGGCGCATCGCACGCCTGCGGGAGGCGACTATGACGACCACTCACGAGGATGGTAGTAAATGAAACAAAAATGTAAAAAGTGCGGTAGAGATGATACTGTATCGAAGTATTTTTACAGAAAGTCTCTCGAGGGTCTTATTTGTTCTGAATGTGAACTCAACGAAGTATATGAACGCAAACAAAAGAACAAAATGAAATCACGCCGCCGCCGCGAACAATTGCAGTACGGCGCAGAGCTAAACGGTTTTGAAACGTGGTCAGAAATGATGACGTATATCAAGAATGAAGCGCAGGCGGGGCGCAAAACGGTAAGAAAATCAATTAACGATTTTCCAATTATAGATTTCTTCGTAGACAATGAAAACAATATAATCAAAACGAAATAAAAGCGAAAAATAGTTTTCTAGCCTCCGAAATGGGGCTTTTTTTTATGCTATAATTGAGACACAATTTAGAAGGCAAAGTTTTACAAACGAGCCGCATTTTTGAGATAACGCAGTACGCGCCATTCTCGGAGATGCGGCTTTTTTATTTCCCCAACATTGCAGGGGCTAAAATGCAATGACACGTCAAGCCGGAGTAGACCGGCGATAAAACAAAATCTAACGGAGTATAAAATGGAATTTCTCAAAGATGTACTAGGCGACGACCTTTATGGTCAAGTCGCTGAAAAGCTCAGTAATAGCGATGTGAAGCTGGCAAATTTAGCGGATGGTGGCTACGTCAACAAAGACAAATTTTTAGCCGCTGAAAATACCGCCAATGAATTGCAAGCGCAAATCGCAGAGCGTGACAAACAACTCGCCACGCTACAAAAAAGCACCGGCGATGCGGACGCGCTAAAGGCGAAAATTGCAGAACTGCAAGCCGCCAATGAGACAGCCGTCACTGAGTACCAAGAAAAGCTCAGTAAAAGCCAACTCGAAGCGGCTAAAAAACTCGCAATCGCAAACGCTCGCCCCGTTGACGAAACTGCCGCGAAAGCAATTGAGAAACTCATCGACGATGAGCAGATCAGGGCAGGCAAGGACGGTTACGAAGGCATTACTGAGCAAATCACCGCATTACAGAAAAAAAGCGCGTATTTCTTTGAGACTTCCGCAAAACCGAAATCTAGCGGCGTAAACCCGCCGACTAGCGACGACGACCAACCGACAAAATGGCAGAACGATTATAAGGCTGCCAAAGAACGAGGCGACACGAAAGTCGCTATCCGCATCAAACAAGATGCCTTTGCGGAAGGTGTCGTGCTCAACTAACATAAAATAGGAGCTACACAATGGCACAAGTATCAGGTCAAGGCACGATTTGGAATCTGCCGAACTATTGGGGCGAACTTTTCACCGCTGATGTTCGTAACACCCCGTTTCTCTCAATGATTGGCGGCATGTCTGGCGCAGGTCTGCAAACTAGCAACTTTGAATTTCCGACATCTTCGGAATATGACTTCCCCGCAGCCGCGCAGCCCGCAATCACCGAAACCGCATCACTCACCGCACCTACCGCGACCGAAGCGGTACGCTCGCAGGTCAAGAACGTAACGCAGATTTTCCAGCAAGCCGTGAAACTGTCTTACGTCAAACTCTCCAACGCTGGGCGTCTTTCTGGCGTCAACACCGCAGGCTCTGACGATCCCATCGCTGACGAAAACGCTTGGCAGATCGCCTATAATCTGCAAATTATCGCCCGCAACATTGAGTACGCTAATTTCAACGGCGCGTACCAGATCGCAACATCCGCAGCCGTCGCTAATAAAACACGCGGCATGTTTGCCGCTTGCGATTTGACTGGCGGTACTGCCGTAGCAGCAGCAGGCGCAACCCTCGACAAAGCCCTCATGGATGAATTACTCCGCACCATGTTTGACAATGGCGCGATGTTCATTGAGCCTGTTATTTGGGTCAACGGTTTCCAGAAACAGAAACTCTCTGACATCTACGGCTACGCACCGGATGACCGCAATGTCGGCGGTGTGAATATCAAACAACTTGAAACGGACTTCGGCGTTATCGGCGTGGCAGACGCTCACCGTTTTGTACCCGCCGCAAGCCTGCTTTTGACTGATATGTCCGTCATCAAGCCGGTTACTCAGCCCGTACCGAATAAAGGCAACTTCTTCTATGAGATGCTCAGTAAAACTGGAGCGAGTGAAGATGGTCAAATCTTCGGACAGTACGGTTTGGATCACGGCCCCGCATTTGCTCACGGCAAAATCACTGGTCTGGCTACCAGCTAGGACGGTGAAAAATGATTGACAAAATCGGACTGAAACCGCAATTGCGCCGCCTGCTTGAACAGATGGCTGGCGCGATGGCTGGCGATATGACTATGGTCATCACGCCTGAAACAGCCGCGCCCGTTCCGACTTCGGAAGCCTGGACGCGCAATGTGCTTGTTCAGGTCGTGGATGCCAACGGAGACCCGCACGAATGGCTCACCGCTGACATTACGACCCGTCTATCCATTGCCAACACATCAACGGCTGGCACTGCGTCAATTGCATCGACCACTCTCTCGCTCGTCAAGGGCGAAGCGGTCGTAGTCGTAAGCGGCGACGCTGAAGACTGGCTCGACACCGAAACCGACACGCTAACCGTCGCAGACCTTACCATCATGGGTTACACCGTGACAGGTGGTACATCGGTCGAAACTTTCACCGCAGCTTAGTAATAAAAGCCCCGTAGCGTAAAACCTACGGGGCGAAAGGAATTATTATGTTATTTTTATCTAAATCCAAAAACCTGAGAGTTTATCGAAAGCGCGGCAGTATCCAATTCGTTGATGGTCAATACGAAGCCAACGAAACGGACGCTGAATTTTTGCGTCACGTGCCTGAGTGCTGGACTAATGAAGTTTTTGACGAAACTCCGGTCGACGATCTCGACTTGTCATCTCTCACTATTACTGAGCTGAAGCAGTACGCCGATGAAAACGGTATCGAATTGACATCGCGCAAGAAAGCTGAAATCATCGCAGAAATTGAAGGGGCTATCCAATGACCATCGCATCAACCATTACGGATTTTCTGAATAAAGTTTCAGACCCCGCAACCGAATCAATTGAAGTTGTCGAATACGAGCATCACGAAATTCACGCAGGCAGTTTTTACCGTGCCGGTTTCCAAAAAGACATTCCGAATGGCGGCACGGCAATTGTAGCTATTACAACGCCAGATACTACGAAATGGTTACATTTTCGCCCCGCCGTAGACGTTGAACTGGAAGCGGCAATTATGCTTTACGAAAACCCGACCAGCGTTACGGGCGGCACAAGCGTAACTCCGAGAAACGCAAACAGAAACTTTGCAGATGAAAGCGTGGCGACGATTGTTACAGACCCAACAATTGATACGACAGGCGCGGTTATCATCGGCAATCAGGTGCTTGGCAGCGGGAAGTCTAGTGGTGGTACTGGTGGGTCTGCTTTTGAGTGGGTGCTGAAACAAAACACGACCTATGTCATGGTTGTAACAAATCAAGCCACTGGCGCAGCTAATGAAACGAACATTCGCCTTAGCTGGTACGAGCATACAAATAAAAACTAGGCAAAAAGATGACAATTACGGTCGGAACTGACACCTACGTCACCATTGCAGAGGCTGATGAATACATCGCTAATTTTTACATTAGCACAGACGCGCAGCGTGTTGCGTGGGACGCACTATCTGATGGCGACAAGGAAATCTATCTGCGCAACGCGACGCGCTCAATAGAACGGCTGTTCTTCATCGGGCGCAAATATGCGGATAGTCAGGTCTTATCATTCCCGCGTGAAGTCCCGCAGCCATTCCCGAATAGACGCTGGGAAACTAATGAATACGGCGCAAATATCGCCCTAAATGAGCGATATGACCCCGCCTATTCCCCGTATTATCTCGGTGACGGGAATATCCCAGACGTTGTGAAGTGGGCGCAAATTGAAGAAACTCTTGAACTGGCATCACCTAGCGATGCTACTACTAAGCAAAATCAGATGAGCGGCGCGGTATCGCGTGTACAGATTGGGCACTTTTCAGAGAGCTACAACACGCGCAGCACGGCAGGCAATAGTCCGCAGACGGATTTGCGCTCAGTAAAAGCGCAGGAATACATCCAACCATTTGTAAACGGCGGTTTCCGTGTCGTATAGTAACGCGCTTGCGGCGTGGCTGAAGCAGTCCGTAACGTGGAGTAGAAAAACTGGCTCTGATGCCTACAATAAACCAACCTACACGGATAGCACGATAGCGGCGCGCAAAGAGAAACGAAATAGAACAGCGCGTACTATCACGAATGAACAGGTTATTAGCAGCACAACTATTATCACTCAGTCAGAAATCGGACAATATGACGAAATAGACGGCGAAAAAGTCATCCAAATTATGGACATGGTAGATGGTGAAGGCTCAGTAATAGGGTACGAGGTTCTTTTGTAATGGCTGACTATACGCTCGAATGGCACGGCGAAGCGA
>Ga0180437_10010548_pt1 | contig 11250 bp, 10 predicted proteins | sample SS_ome_4_FD_132410 | JGI IMG/M metagenome (GOLD analysis project Ga0180437, IMG submission 132410) | Hypersaline lake sediment archaeal communities from the Salton Sea, California, USA - SS_3_D_1 metaG | ecosystem: Environmental > Aquatic > Non-marine Saline and Alkaline > Hypersaline >... | reverse complement strand
GGAGGCGCGCACCCGGAAGCTCATGTTGATGCGGCTGGTGCGGGTGTCCGAGTGGTACTTGCTCTTCCAGCGGTACTCGACGGGGGCGCCACTGACGTTGGACTGGGTGAAGAGCTCGGCCTGGAGGGCCTGCACGGTGTTGACATCGAAGATGAAGAGGCCGTCGGGCTTGAGGGCGGCGCCCACGTTAGCAAACGCCCGTTTGACTTCCTTGCCGTCGAGGATGTAGTTCAGGCTGTCGTAGAGGCAGAGCGCGTGGTCGAAGTCGGGGGGAAGGTGGAAGTCGGCGAGGTCGCGGCAGAGGAGGGGGATGTCGAAGCCCTGCTGAGCGACCTTTCGCTGTGCCTCGGCGAGCATGGGCTGGGAGCGGTCGATGCCGGTGACGGCGCAGCCGCGGGCGGCGAACTGGAGAGCAACGGAGCCGGTGCCGGTGGCGAGATCGAGGAGCTTGGCGCCGGGGAGGATGGGGCGGCCGGCGCGTGCGGCGAGCTGTGTGACGTAGTCGGCCCAGGCGGCGTAGGGGACGCCGACCATGAGAGCGTCGTAGTGGGGCGCGATGCGGGCGAAGGGATCGGGGGTGCGAGGTTCGGGGGGCGTCACCGGTGCGGCCTCCTCCCCTGCCCCGCTACGTTACCGGGTGTGAGAGCTGACGTCCGACTGCGGCCGCAACCTTCTCGAGAGAGCGCATGAGGTCGGCGAACTTCTCCGGCCGGAGGGATTGAGGTCCGTCGGAGAGCGCGGCGGTGGGGTCGGGGTGGACTTCCACCATGATGCCGTCGGCTCCGGCGGCGACGGCGCCGAGCGCGGCGGCGGCGTCGTAGCGCCAGTCGCCCGTGGCGTGGCTCGGGTCGGCGATGAGGGGAAGGTGGCTGAAGCGCTTGATGACGGGGATGGCGTTGAGGTCGAGGGTGTAGCGGGTGGCGTGCTCGAAGGTGGTGATGCCGCGCTCGCAGAGGATGACGTTGGGATTGCCCTCGAGCATGATGTACTCGGAGGCAGTGAGCAGCTCCTGGATCCGGCATCCAGGGTGTCGCTTGAGGATGATCGGCTTTCCGGTCTGCCCGACCTCCTGGAGGAGGCGGAAGTTCTGCATGTTGCGGGCGCCGATCTGGATGATGTCGGCGTACTCAGCGATGACCTCGAGGTCGCCGGGATGGAGGACTTCGGTGACGAACGGGAGTCCGGTGAGCCGGCGGGCCTCGGCGAGTATCTCGAGGCCGGAGACCCCGAGGCCCTGGAAGCTGTAGGGTGAGGTGCGGGGTTTGAATGCGCCGCCGCGCAGCAGGTTGGCCCCAGCCTTTCTGACCGCGTGCGCCGCTTCGAGCATCTGGTCGCGGCTTTCGACACTACAGGGGCCGGCGATGACCGCGAGGTGCGCGCCGCCGATGGTTGCGGGGCCGACTTCGATGACGGTGGGGTCGGGATGAGTGCGGCGGGAGGGGAGCTTGTACGGCTCGGAGATGAGGGTGACGCGCTCGACGCCGGGGAGTGCCGAGAAGTGATCCACGAGCTCGATCTTCTCGGCGTCGACGGCACCGAGGAGAGCGATGACCTTTCGCTCGACGCCGGGATTGACCCAGGGCCGGAAGCCGGCCTTCTCGACCGCCTTGACGACGGCCTCGACTTCCTCTTCGGGGGCGCCGGCCTGCATGATGATGACCATGGGGAGGTGCCTCGCCTAGGAGATGTCGGCGTCGACCTCGAGGAGGTCGTCCGTGACGAAGATGGGTACCTCGGCGCGCAGGGCGACGGCGACGGCGTCGCCGGGGGCGACGTCGAGGGCGAGCGCGCCGCCCGCGGTCCGGAGGTGCATGGTGCCGTGCGGGGTGTCGTTGGAGAGTCTGTGGATGACGACGCGGTCGAGCTTGGCCGAGAGCTTTTCGACGAGCCGGAGGGCGAGATCGTGGGTAAGGGGGCGGGGGGCGATCTGCTGCTCGTGGGCGATGTGGATGGCGAAGCCTTCGCAGGAGCCGACGGGAAGGCGGAGCTCGCGCTCGGCCGGGTCTCTGAGGACGACGAGTGTGACTCGCTGCTCGCGGTCGCCGCTTTGCAGAAGCTCTTCGAAGACGCCTACGACTGTGACCTTGACCTCATTGGGCATAGAAAGCACAAAGAAGGTGCCCGCCGGCGCAAGGGTGGGTCACTTCGACTCCTTGCTGAGCTCGCGCTGGACCCACTTGAGGAATTCGGTGTTGGAGGAGGTCTTGCGGAGGCCGGTGAGGAGCAGCTCGCTGGCCTGGGTGGTGTCGAGCGCGTTGAGGACGCGGCGGAGCTGGTAGACGCGCTGGAGCTCTTCCTCGGAGAAGAGGAGTTCCTGGTGGCGGGTGCCGGAGCGCGGGATGTCGATGGCGGGGAAGATGCCGCGGTCGGCCATGGAGCGATCGAGGACGAGTTCCTGGTTGCCGGTGGCCTTGAACTCCTCGAAGATCATGTCGTCCATGCGGCTGCCGGTCTCGACGAGCGCGGTGGCGATGACGGTGAGGCTGCCGCCCTCTTCGACGTTGCGGGCGGAGGCGAAGAAGCGCTTGGGCCGGTAGAGCGCGCTGGGATCGAGGCCGCCGGAGAGGGTGCGGCCGCTGGGGGAGACGGTGAGGTTGGATGCGCGTGCGAGTCGGGTGAGGGAGTCGAGAAGGACGACGACGTCGCACCCGGCCTCGACGAGGCGCTTGGCGTGGGCGAGGACGATCTCCTGGAGGCGGAGGTGATTCTCGGGCATTTCGTCGAAGGTGGAGGCGGCCACCTCGCCGTCGACGGAGCGCCGGATGTCGGTGACCTCCTCGGGGCGCTCGTCGATGAGGAGGACGAGAAGATAGCCCTCGGGGTGGTTGGTGGTGATGCTGTTTGCGATGATCTTGAGGAGGGTGGTCTTGCCGGCTTTGGGGGGCGAGACGATGAGGCCGCGCTGGCCCTTTCCGATGGGGGCAACGATGTCTATGAAGCGGCCGGAGACGTTGTCGGGGCCGGTCTCCATGCGAAGCCGCTCGGAGGGGTAGATGGGGGTGAGCTCGTCGAAGCTCTTGCGGGTGCGAACGACCTCGGGGGCGAGGGTGTTCACCGCCTCCAACTTGAGGAGGCTGCGGTAGCGCTCGCCGCTCTTGGGCGGTCGGACAGCGCCGACGATGGTGTCGCCGGTCTTCAGGCGGAAGCGCTTGACCTGAGACTGGGAGACGTAGATGTCGTCGGGGCTGGGCAGGTAGTTGTTGACGCGGAGGAATCCGTAGCCCTCCGGTAGGACCTCAAGCACGCCCTGCGTCCAGAAGAGGCCGTTTTTCTCCGCCTGGGCGCGCATGATCTGAAGCACGAGGTCGCGCTTGCGGAGCTTGGCGTAGTCGGTTACGGAGAACTGCTTGGCGATCTCTTGGAGATCGTCTACCGTCTTTTCTTCCAACTGTGCGAGTTCGAGCACCTGTTCCTACCCCCTACCCCTGCGGCGCACGGCGCTGCGGCCAGTCGTGGAATGGACCGGGCGCCTGGCATAAACGGGGCTGTATTTGTTGACCGGCGCACTCAGGCATCGCGGTGGGACGTGTCGCTCACCTTGGAAGCGCCGAACTAAAAGCTTCGGCGCGTTGGTTCGGGTCTCAACCGGTGTGGGGTCAGACGGAACCAAACGAGGCGCATGTCAGATGATAGGGTCCACAACTGACATCTGCATTATACCACAAACCGCGGGCCGTGTATAGGTCAAAGATCGGCTTTTTTGGCTTTCAGCCGGACTCCAGCTCATCGGGCGGTGTGCCGCGGCCGGCGTAGATTTCGGGCTTGAGGATGCCGATGAAGGGGAGATTTCGGTAGCGTTGGGCGAAGTCGAGGCCATAGCCGACGACGAAGGCGTCGGGGACCTGGAAGCCGAGGTAGTCGGCCTTGGCCTCGATGCGGCGGCGGCTGGGCTTGTCGAGGAGTGCGACGACGCGGGTGCTGGCGGGCTTGCGGGCGCGGATGGTGTCGAGCAGGTAGTGGAGGGTGAGCCCGGTGTCGATGATGTCTTCGACGATGAGGACGTGCTTGCTCTCGACGTTGGTCTCGAGGTCCTTCATGATGCGGAAGACGCCGCTGGAGGAGGTATCCTTGCCGTAGCTCGACCAGGAGACGAAGTCGATGGTGACGTCGAGGTCGAGGTGGCGCATGAGGTCGGCCAGGAAGACGAAGGCGCCGTTGAGCACTCCGACCAGGACTGGGTGCTTGTCTCGGTAGTCGTGGTTTATCTTCTCAGCGAGCCCCCGGACTTCGGCCTGAATCTGCTCTTGAGTGATGAGCACTTCCTTGATGTCGGACATCATGGCGACACACCTCATTCCCACTCGATAGTTGCGGGGGGCTTGGAGCTGATATCGTAGACGACGCGGTTGACGCCGGACACCTCGTTGATGATACGGGTGCTGATGTGAGAGAGGACTTCGTAGGGGAGCTGGGCCCAGTCGGCAGTCATGGCGTCGTCGCCGGTGACGGCGCGCAGCACGATGGTGCTGCCGTAGGTGCGCTGGTCGCCCATCACTCCGACGCTCCTGATGGGCGCGAGCACGCCGAAGCACTGGAAGAGACGGCGGTAGAGCCCGGCGGCCATGATTTCGTCGGTGATGATGGCATCGGCTTCGCGGAGGGTATCGAGGCCCTCGGGGGTGACCTCGCCGAGGATGCGGATGGCCAGGCCGGGGCCGGGGAAGGGGTGGCGCCAGACGATTTCATCGGGCAATCCGAGCTCCTCCCCTACCGCGCGAACTTCGTCCTTGAACAGGAGCCGCACGGGCTCGACGAGTTTGAGCTCGAGCGTTTCGGGCAGCCCGCCGACGTTGTGATGGGTTTTGATGCGCGCGGCCTGCCGCGTGCCACTCTCGATGACGTCGGGGTAGAGGGTGCCCTGGGCGAGGAACTCGACCTCTCCGAGCTTGCGAGCGCCCTCCTCCAGGACGTTGGCATATTCATCGCCGATGATGCGGCGCTTCTCTTCGGGATCGGTGACGCCGTCGAGCCGCTTGAGGAATCTGTCCTGGGCCTGGACGTGGACGAGGTTGACGTGGAAGTTCTCGCCGAACGTGCGGACGACTTGCTCGGCCTCTCCGCGGCGGAGGAAGCCGTGGTCCATGAAGATGCAGGTGAGCTGGTCGCCCACGGATTGGTGGACGAGGGCGGCGGTGACGGCGGAGTCCACACCACCGCTCAGCGCACAGACGACTTTGCCCCGGCCGACCTGGTCGCGGATCGTCTGCACGGAGGTGGCGACGACGGATTCGGTGGTCCAGGTGCCCGTGCATGCGCACTGCTGGTAGAGGAAGTTGCGGAAGAGCTCAATGCCCCACGGGGTGTGGACGACCTCGGGATGGAACTGGAGGCCGAAGAGCTTCCTGGCGGGGTCGGCCATCGCAGCGAGGACTCCACTGCTGCGCGCGGTTTCGAGGAATCCGGGAGGCGCCTTCTCGACGCGGTCGCCGTGGCTCATCCAGGCAATGAGGCGTGGGTTGAGGCCCTGGAAAAGGTCGCTATGATCGAGGACCGTGATCTCGGTCTTGCCGTACTCGCGGCGGCCGCCGCCGGCGACCTCGCCGCCAAGGGCCCTGGCCATGAGCTGCATGCCGTAGCAGATGCCGAGGATGGGGATGCCGGCCTGGAAGAGGGCGGGGTCGCAGAGCGGGGCGCCGTCGTCGTAGACGCTGCTCGGGCCGCCCGAGAAGACGATGCCCTTTGGGCGGCGGGCGAGGATGGCCTGGGCGGGTGTATCGTGAGGGAGGATCTCGCAGTAGACGTGGCACTCTCGGATGCGGCGAGCGATGAGCTGGCCGTACTGGGCGCCGAAGTCGAGGACGATAACGAGCTCGTGTGATTCGCGCGATGTGCTCTCAGTCATGGGCGCCGTCCGCGCCTCCTCTACTTCGTTCCGCCGACCCCTTGAGCGCGCTGGATGGCCTTGCCTTCGCTGGGGAGGGCTTGGGCGATGACGATCTCGGTCTGGTGCATTTCGCGGAGGGTGCGGGCGCCACAGCACGACATGGAGAGGCGGAGGGCGCCGAACAGGTTCATGGTGCCATCGTCGCAGCGGGCCGGGCCGAGGAGGATCTCCTTCATGGGGCCGGCGATGCCGACGTGTATGCGGGTGCCCCGAGGCAGGCCCGCGTGGCCGGTGGACATGCCCCAGTTGTAGCCGCGGCCGGGGGCCTCCTCTGCCATGGCGAGGGGGGATCCGATCATCACGGCGTCAGCACCGGCGGCGACGGCCTTTGCAATGTCGCCGCCGACGCGCATGCCACCGTTGAGGATGATGGGAACGCGCTTGCCTGTCTCGCGCTCGTAGTCATCTCGCGCGGCGGCGCAGTCGGCCGCGGCGGTGATCTGGGGGACGCCGATGCCGACGACGCGCCGGGTCGTGCAGGCCGCGCCGGGGCCGACGCCCACGAGGACGCCATCGGCACCGGCGCGCATGAGGTCGAGCGCGGCCTGGTAGGAGACGCAGTTGCCGACGACGACGGGTGCCTGGACGAGATCGGCGATCTGCCTGAAGTCGGGGCTCTGGTAGCGGGAGGAGATATGGCGGGCGGTGATCACTGTGGCCTCGACGACGAAGAGATCCACCTTGCCCGGACCGATGATCTCCGCGGCGTGGTGGGCGAACATCGGGGTGGGAGAGACGGCTACCTTGGCGCCTTTGTCTTTGAGCTCGGCGACCCGGCGGCCGACGAGATCGTCCTTGATGGGCTCGCGGTAGATCTCCCGGATAGTGGTGACGGCCTCCTCGGACGAAGCGGAGGCGATTCGGTCGAGCGCGGGGTCCGGATCTTCGTAGCGGCACTGGATGCCTTCGAGGTGGAGGACGCCGACGCCGCCGAGCTCAGACAGGACTGCGGCTGAGCGAAGATCGACCACAGCATCCATGGCGGATGCCAGGACGGGGAGGTCGAGGCGGACGCCGGCAAGCTCGCAGCTCAGGTCCACATCCTCGGGGTCGAGGGTGGTGACCCCAGGCACGAGCGCGACGTCGTCGAAGCCGAAGGTCTGCCGCGCTTTTCGTCCACGACCGAGCACTGTCTCCATGCGACCACGGGCCTCCTTGGCAGCGAATCAGTTGCTGAGGACCGAACGGGCACCACCTCGGGATGCTGAATAGCGAGCGCCCTCTGGACCTCTTCTCGGGAACGAAAGCCGCATCGGCGGCGCCGAGCGCCTGTATGACCGGCTCGCGCCGGACGGGCGCGGGTTGGCAACGAGCCTACCGCTATGTGCACTGACGCCGAGCGCCCCTGCCGGATAATTGGCGTATTGTACAGCAGCGGCGAGGGGTTGTCAAACCGAACGGGACAGAAGTTGATCTGGTCATGGAGACGGTATATGATAGAAGCGAAAGGTAGAAGGGGAAGCCGAGAAGATGGCCGGCTGGTGGGACTTGAGCTTTGCGGAGAAGGATGACAACCCGTGTGACGGGTGTCACGAGTGCGGGCTCCGATGCATGGCGGGGGTGCAGATGACGCGGCCGGAGTTCGAGCGGATCGTGGAGTGCCTGCGGGGCCAGGACTCGAGGCAGGTTGCGCGGGTGCTCGACCAGGAAAAGCGCGTCGTGTGGTTCGAGGATGCGGAGATGGATGTGTGTCTGTTCTACGATGTGACGAAGCGCCGGTGCATCATCTACCCGGCCCGCCCATTCATCTGCCGCATTTTCGGCCGGGTGGAGTGGCTGCCCTGTCCGGCGGGAAAGCCGGTGCCACAGATCAAGAACGGGATTCAGCTGATTCGGGATTACGCGGGGGAGCGGCGCCAGACGTTTCCGGAGTGGTGTGCCGAGGTGGGCCTGTTCGACTTCGCCCGGCTTCTCGCGGGATAGGGGTCAGCGGATCGCGGTGAAGGTGGGGCTCCGATAGCGGCAGCCCTGGTCGATCTCGGGTTTTGGGCGGTAGGTCCTGCCGCAGACGGGGCAGGGGCCGTGGGGGACGGTCCACCACTTGTTGGTCCAGACGCCGCAGTCGAACTGGAGCCCCTCTCTGGCGAGAGTGACGGGGCACTCCCCGTAGATGGCGTGGAACCCCTCGAAGGTCTGGCAGCCGTCGCTGGTGCGGCCGCAGTTTGGGCATCGGAAGCGGGGCGACATGAGAGTCCCGCGAGAGAAGACGTAGCCCTCGCAGATGACGGGCGACCGGCAGTGAATGCATGTGGCGCCGTCGAGCGCCATGAAGTTGATGCGGAGGAACTGGAGGCCCTGGTTGACGCCCCGCAGCTCGTCGCGGTAGTCGGTGGGGAGCTGGACGAGCTTGGGCAGTGGGAGGCCGATGGACTCCATGTTCTCGTGGAGGCGGGGGACGAGCGCGGTGATGCTCGGGGCGAGGGCGGAGTGGCCGACGGGATCGGCGAGGCCGGGAAGCACTCCGGAGCCCATGACGAGGACGGCGGCGAGGAATATGCCAAAGGCGACACCGAAGCCGGCTCCACCGATTCGGCTGGATGTCCTGGCGAGTTCGAAGTTGACGGCGAGGTGGGAGAATCCCCAGCCGGCGGCGACGGCGGTGACTGCGGCCACAAGGACGAAGCCGAGGGGACCGGCGACGGCGGGAGAGAGAGAGAAGATGTAGCGGATCGGCGCGGCGGCCAGAGGGTAGGCGAGCGACCCGACGATGAGGCTGAGGACGAGCGTGATGATGTCGCCTGCGGAGCTGATGAGACCGCGGCGCGCACCGGAGATACCGAAGGCGACCACGACCGCAATGATGAGGAGGTCCACCTGGTTCATTGTGAGAGGAGGCCCGGGTGCGGCGAAATCACCGGCTCGCCGCCCGGCACTCCATGGGCGGAACGCGGGTGATCATGACGACCCTGGCGATCTGCTTTGTTTCGCCCGTGGATGTCCGCTGCTTCTCCAGGCAGTTTATGGTCTGCTCGGGACCACGCCCGACGGCGATAACCATGCGGCCGCCTACCTTGAGTCTCTCGACAAGCTCGGAGGGGACATCGTCCGCAGAGCAGGTGACGACGATGGCGTCATAGGGGGCATTCTCCTTCCATCCCCGGCAGCCGTGGCCCTTCCTCCACACTACGGAGGTGTATCCGAGGGAATGGACGCGCGCGCGGGCGGCGGCGAGGACCTGACCGCGCGGGTCCACGGTGTAGACGTGATCGGTGATGTGCGCGATGACCGCGGTGCAGTAACCACAGCCCGCGCCGATCTGAAGGACCTTGGATCCCGGCCGAAGATCGAGCGCGTCGAGGCAGCGTGCCAGTACTTCGGGAGGGAGGAGGAGCTGACCGTCGGGCAGGGGGATAGCGACGTCCTGGTAGCAGCGGGCATGTTCGCTCTTGGGGACAAACGCGTGGCGATGGACCGCGCGCATGGCCGCCAGAACGCGCTGGTCGCTGACGACTGCGCTCAGGCGGTCTGCCATCGTGCCGCGCTCGACGGCGTAGTCCGGGGGGCCCGCACCGACCGGGACCCGGAATCCGCAGACTGCGGCCAGGAAAAGAGCTGCGAGCCAGGAGCCTCTCGCGTACCTCAAAACAGTATTGGCCTCTTGACAGGACGGTGGCTTACTCAGGCCGGTACCCACAACCGATAGCCTACTAAACGTTCGGAGCCTGTGTGTCATCTCCTGCGGCAATCTGGGGAGAAGGAGGAACTCGGGGACGGCGAGAAGCAGACGAGCGAGAACAGAGTTGAAGGTGAATGCGACAGGAGGCGATTTGTGGAGAGCTACGTGGTGGTGGGAGGAGGCATCGCGGCGACACAGGCGGCCGAGACGGTCCGCGCACACCGGGCTGAAGATGCGATCACGGTGATCGCGGAGGAGGAGCGGCCGTTCTATATGCGACCGCTTCTGGCGGACCTGGTGGCGGGGCGGATCGAAGAGAAGGGGCTGTGGCGGGACTACGAGTCGGCGGCCGAGGCCAAGGATATCACGCTCGTCACAGGAAAGCGTGTGACTGGGATCGATCGAGGGACGCACAGCCTGCGGGTGAGCGATGGAGGGAGTGTTTCGTACGACAAGCTGCTGGTGGCAACGGGAGTCAGGCCGAGGCTGCCGGAGATTCCAGGCATTGAGCTGGAGGGTGTGACGGCCTTCAGCGCGTACGCGGACGCTGTGCGGATATCCCAGTGGGCGGAGAAGGCGCGGCGCGCTGTGGTGGTCGGGCGCGGACTGCAGGGCGTCGAGTTGACGAGGGCCCTGCGGCTGCGGGGTCTCGATGTGACGATGGTGGTACCGGACGAGAGCCCGTGGTTTCCCGCTCTCTTCCAGGTGAAGGGGGACCTGATCGAGCAGGTTCTCGACCGGCACGGCGTGAATGTGATCGCTCTCGATGCGCCGGCGGAGCTGGTGGGCGAGGAGGGTCGCGTCACGGGCGTGAGGACGCGCGAGGGTCGGGAGCTTTCGGGGGAGATCGTCGGCTTTGCCGTGGATCAGCGGGCGAGCGTAGACTTTCTCGTGGGGTCGGGCATCTCGCTGGCGGACGGGGTCGTGGTGGATGAGCGCTTGAGGAGCACGGACGAAAGCGTTTGGGCGGCGGGAGACGTGGCACAGATACAGCAGGGGGGAAAGCGTCGTCGGATAGGATATGGGTGGATGCGGGCGATGTCCCAGGGTCAGGCGGCGGGGCTGAACATGTGCGGCCGGGAGACGCGGGTGGAGGTGGGCGACGAAGAGCAGGCACAGTCTCTGTATGGGATGAGCTTGCTTGCCAGGTGGGAGTAGGCGAGCATCCAAAGGGAAGAAGAGAGCGGAACTTAGAGGTCGGTCTGAGGGTCGAGATCAGGGGGGGACATCGGTCGAGGTCCTCCCCTACTCCGCGCTCCCCGCAGGTGCGAGGGATCCGAGTGAGGGTGCGCGCGCGGGTATCATGAGAGGGGGTAGGTTTCCTTGCGGCAGCAGGACGAGAGGTTCGAGATTCTTTCTCGGCGCGTGATGGCCCCGGGCGTGACGCGGCTCGAAGTGAAGGCGCCGCGGGTGGCGCGGAGGGGACGCGCCGGGCAATTCGTGATCGTGCGCGTGGACGAGCAGGGGGAGCGTATCCCCTTGACAATCGCCGAGCGCTATCCGGAGAAGGGGACGATAGCGATAGTGTTTCAGGCGCTCGGGTTCTCCACCCAGCAGATGGCCGAGCTGGAGGTGGGAGAGTCGTTGAAGGACGTGCTGGGGCCTCTGGGTCAGCCGACGAAGGTGGAGCGGTACGGCAGAGTCGTGTGTGTGGCGGGTGGGCTGGGAATCGCGTTCATGTATCCGGAGGTCGTGGCGTTCGCGGAGGCGGGCAATGAGATCACGTCGATCCTCGGCGCGCGCAGCAAGG
>Ga0180437_10010547_pt1 | contig 11251 bp, 17 predicted proteins | sample SS_ome_4_FD_132410 | JGI IMG/M metagenome (GOLD analysis project Ga0180437, IMG submission 132410) | Hypersaline lake sediment archaeal communities from the Salton Sea, California, USA - SS_3_D_1 metaG | ecosystem: Environmental > Aquatic > Non-marine Saline and Alkaline > Hypersaline >... | reverse complement strand
GCTACAATCAAAATCCAGGCTGACGATAATGCTGGTTTTTCCAGCCCTGCAGAGGTTAGCCTGACGCATGCAGCCGGCATCATAGTGCATTTTTTCAGCAGTACGCCGAGCTACCGATACTGGCGTTTCTACATCGACGACGATTCGAATAGCGATGGATATATAGAGCTCGGCCGCCTATTTCTCGGCACATACCTCACTATTGATAATTCGTGCCTTCGGGAGCTTCCGGAAGAAGCGCTCGACACTTCCGTTGTCGACTATTCTCTCACAGGGCAGGCTTACGGTGACGAAGGCGATATCTTTCGCCGCTACGCTCTGCAGTTCCCATACTGGAGCAGCTCGATGCTCTCGAGCATCAAAACGTTTGTGGAAGCGGTAAAAAAATACGAGCCGTTCATTCTCGTAATAGATGAGGACAACACAGACAAAATCCTTCCCTGCTATTGCGTGAAAGAAGAAGATTCGATGTATACGCATATTTTCGATTATGCCTGGGAAGGATCCATGACATTTCGGGAGGTCGGGTAAATGGCAGGCGCAGAAATAGAGATGCCGGCCAACGGCGCAAGCGATTGGAGCGATTTTGTAACCCAGGTAGAACGCCAGCGTAAGGGATTTATGCAGATCTCGATCGATACAAGCTCCGGCACGGAAAAGGTAACAGCCGGCAGTGTGGTCGAAATCAACGGAAGCCTTTATCAGTTTACTTCGGACGAGGAGATCACAGGTAGCGGCAAACACATCCACTTCACCGTATCGGGAAGCTCGGTGACCGTCAGCCGCACGGACACGGATCCGAGCTGGGACGATGCAAAACAAGGATTTTATGACGGCAATGAGCGCTATGCCATCGGCGGAAACCGCAGCCTCGATATTGGGATGGTGGCGTTTTTTGTTTCGCAAGATCGCTTCGGCTGGCTGGCCTGCGACGGCTCGACAATCAGCAACGTGAGCAATCCTGAATACAGCTGGTTAATAGCCGTGCTGAAGGAGGAGATAGACGGCGACTCCGGCCATCCTTGCTATCACGCTGATTCGGACAAGGTGGTATTGCCCGACGGTCGAGGCTACGCGCTTCGAGGCAAGACGGGTAGCTCTGTGAGTAGCCGCGACATGGACGGTGATCGCGACGTGGGGCATTTCCAGGACGATGCGAATGCAGCGCATACTCATACGAAATCGCACTCTCACTCATTGTCAGGCACCGGGAATCACACGCATACGGTGCCAGGCCGCACAACCGGCGGCAGCGGCGCAAATGCGGCCAGCGTGCTGGACGGCTCAAGCACCGATGATATTGACGTGCCGTCTGGCGGAACTCATACACATACCGTATCGACCGATTCTGACCCGACGGGATCGTCCGGCAGCACTGAGGCCGTTATGAAAAATATTGCCATGCACATGATGATCAAGTATTGAGGGAGGCAACATGGTAACAATAGGCGCATACCAGCTGATTGAGGCAGCGAGAGCCGTAGATTGGGAGGCCGAAGCTATAAAGGTAACGCTCAAAGTTAATCCTGCCGCTGCGCCCGCGATGCGCGGCTATGATTCGGTGCGTATAAGTAACGCAGAAAATCCCGGCCTGTACAGTGCGTTGCAGGATGCAACGAGAGCGCAGGTAGAAGCATACGTTAAAACCAAGGCCGACGCCGGCGACATTAGCGATATCGCTGAAGCCGGATCGATGCTATATGAGCTATTTGCACCGTGAGCGTCTGGACTGATTTTCGAGACAAAATAGCATCTCGCAAAATCACGCTTTTCGAGATCGACGTTCCGGAGCTGCATACCTTTTTCCTGCCCGAAGAGGCGGGAATCTGGATGCTCAAGATCCGCGATTATCGCAAAGGCGTCTCCGGTTCTTTCAAAACGGGCGCTTTCTGTTTTGGCAATTTCAAGGGGGCATTCACAAGCCAGAATCTTGGATGGAACGATGCTGCCAAAATCGTCGGCAGCGTAATGGTTGATCAGGAGGCATACACAGAAGCGGCTTCGCTGGCCGATTGCCGTTCGACAGAGAAATCATTCTACTATGCCGGCGACACGACCCTTTATATTCATTTTGAGGACTGGAATCCGCCTCACGTTTTCCAGCGCATCGAGCTCGGTATTGTAAACGGATTTGCTACGCAGGACAGCTGGCAGGCGGATGTGTTCTACGAAGGCAGAATAAAGGCCACGCCGACCATAACCAAAAGCAAGGATCCCCTGTATTTCGGGTTGATTCGATACGGTGGCGGCACGGTAGAGCTGCTCAATAACGATGGGCATTTTGATGCGCTGATTCAAAATAACATTTTCGGGCAGCCTTGCCGGATCAAATTCGGCGGAGACGATCTGACTTATGCTCAGTATTACACAGTTTTCACGGGTTTTGTAGAAGATTACAAAATCGACAGCACCAGATTTCGCGTTCGGATTACGGATGAGCGGAAAAAACTGGCGCGCAATTTGCCTGTCAATGCTTTCGATGACACAACCTATCCGGACATAAAACCGCGCAATGTCGGAAAGTCAATTCCTATGGCCTACGGCGAAATTACGAATGCTCCGGTAATTTGCACCAATGAAGAAGAAAGCACGCCGGCCAATTACGCTTTCAAAATTGTCGACACAACGTATCACAGCATCAAGGAAATAACTCAGGTCTATGTTGAAGGTGAAGAGAAAACGCATTCGAATGAAAGCCTTGCCAACGCAACATTCACTTTGTCCACAAGCGATTACAGCCCCGGCGATACGGTAACAGTCGATTTCAAGGGCTATGACGATAGCGTCGGAAAGGATGGCAGCGGAACACTGATAGACAACCCGCTTGATATAATTGAGGACCTATTCTTAAACCACCTGGATATTACCTACGGTGCTTCAGAGTTCAATACCTCGGAATGGGCGACGGCCAAAGCGGCAGTCTACAACGTCGCGCTTTGGATCAAAGATCGGAAATCGATCATCGATCTCATTGAAAACATGAGCCTCAGTGTATTCGGCAATTTCATTGTCCAGGGTGATGGCCTATATACATTTCGCCTGACGGATAATAGCGCTGCGAGCTCAAAAACCATATTGCGCGATGAGCAGCTTACGGAACCGTCAGCCGAATATGACTCGACGGAGTTTCTTTCCTCTGTGATCGTGAAATACGACAAGGATCAGGATAGCGGAGACTATATCGAATATCCCGACACGTCGCGGGAGTCGGACGTCCACGACAACTACAAAACGTACCGAGAGAAAGAATTCGAGACGCTGCTGAAAGACGCTGCCGATGCTGCGACTCTGGCTAGCGCGATTTTGGATGAAATGGAAAGCATCAGGCCTGTTTTTCCTGTGGTAACCAAAACGCATGTGATCGATCTCGAGATTATGGACAACGTAACGGTACAGATTGATCGTAAATCTAGCGCCTGGTACGGCAACAATAAATGTGAGGTGGTCGGAATCAGCATCGATCTGGACGCCAATCGCGTGCAGCTCGATTGTAAATATATTGAGGCAGCATAAGTAAAAGGAGGCAGCAATGGACACTTCAGCGTGGGCGGTTCGTGATTGGATAGTGATTGTGACTCTTGTTCTAAACGTGGGCAGCATGTTTGGCGTGATCCGTTACGTACTCAAAACGGTCGAGCGCGATTTGGCTGACATCTTCACGAGGTTGCGTACGGTAGAGGCGCTGGCTGCCAAAAACGAGGGAAGGCTAAACGGCGCAAAAAAATAGGCAAATATTTTCCTGGGAGGGGAACGATGAAAAAACTCGCAATTCTTTTGGTGCTGCTCGCGCCACTGTTGATGGCGCAGGAAATCATCTACACGGACTTGGCAACGGTCGAATGGAATGCCGTTACCGAGTTTGCGAACGGCGATCCGATACCGGGGGATCACACAGTATCGTATGAGCTGTTTGTCTCAGACTATCCCGTGGTCGACGCGCAGAACCCGGCAGCACATACCAGTCTTGGCACGACTACGCTGACGACTATGGATGTGCCCGTGACATGGGACCAGCACCGGTCGGTAGGGATACGCACGATACTGACTCGGCCCGATTTGTCAGTAGCTTATAGCGGCATTAACTGGTCTGATGCGAACGGGGCTGAAACGCCGGACCCTTTTGTATATGTGGGCTTGCAACTCCCCGCCCGCCCACAGAGCTTAAGAACTCAGTAGGCGGGCAGGGTCAAATGGCTGAAACCGGCGGACTGTTTGTAATAAACGCGGAAACCGGCGACGAATCAGAATTTGATTCTGTCACCGAGAATGGGTCCTGGACTTTCGAAGCGTCAAGAGATGCCGAAGCGCATGGCACTTATGGTTTCAAGGTAACAGCCGACGGAGTAGATACAGGTGGCGCTTATGGCGTAAAGGCATTTACGGAAGTTGATGGCGACCTGTGGGTAAGAATTTATCTTTATGTAGATTCGGGGCTGACATTAGACGGCACTTACCAAGGCGTTTGGACCCTACAAATTTTTGATGGTGGCACGCTACTAGGCCGATTTGGCATACGTTCTGCTGGGACTACAACACCATCACAATGGCGTGGTTCGTGGCAGTATGCTGAATATGGCGATGATACAAACTTCAGCCTAGATGAATTTCATTATTTAGAAGCGCATTTCGTCCAGGATGCTTCAGTTGGCGGGACAGAGCTGTATGTTGACGGAGACCTTATTGCCTCTGATGTTAATCAGGACACTTCAGCTTATAATCCGGATTCAATCAGAGTGGGTCTTATTGGGCGCGCCTGCAATTCTGGCCATTTTGTTTACATCGATGACATAAAAGCAGACACATCGATAGCGGTAACAGGACTCGCACAGGTTGCATTTTCGTACAAAGCGGCCGGTTTGGCCTTCAGCTCGCTAAAGGCCGGCTTTGCCTTTAGCCCCAAAAAGGCTGGGGTCGCATTCACGGAGGAGTAGGCTATGACGGAACTGACAACAAAAGCAAAAGAAGAAAGCACCTATACAATTCAGGCCGTGATAACTGATGAAGACGACAATGCTTTGACGCCGAACAGCTTGACATGGACGCTCCTGGATCTCTACGGCAACGTGATTAATGAGCGCGAAGATGTCGAGCTAACGCCAGCATCAACCGTGAGCATAACAATGTCCGGCGAAGATCTCGCTGTCACAGCAGCCAGCGGCACGAAACGTCGCCTGCTGCTCGAGGGCGATTACGATTCCGATTATGGCGAGGGGTTGCCGCTCAAAGAGCAGGTTGAATTCGAAATCGAGGAGCTCGTTGGAATAAGTTAACAGTTTTCTGGGAGGGGAACTATGTGGGAAAAAGTCATTCTCGGCGTAGCGGTATCATGATGTTGTCAGATGAGAACCTTCTGAAGCACAAGAAACTGCGCTCTGTTGTCAGCATGACCAGGACCGGCCATCTCTGGCCGGACATGACCTGGCGCGAAAAGGTGAGCTATTTCGCCCTTGAACTAACGCGCATGGGAATCGGTTACGGCATTGGCGGCCGGTACAATATGGAAGGAGAGGATGACGATCCAGCCACCTGGAGCCGTTTTGAGAAACAGGGCGACTCGCCGCCGAAGCTGGAATGTGCCGGATTTGTCGAGATGGTGCTCTACGGTCTGAAGCAAATTGAAGAGGATATCTTCAATTACCGCGGGCTTCGATTTGTGCCTTGGGATACGGAATTCTACAAGCGCGCGGCTTTGGGCGATCACAATTACGAGCCCAACTGGATCCCGGGCCGGCGCCGGCCGGCGACTATAACGGAGCTCAACGAAATGGGCGCCTGGGCGCAGACGCCGGTGCTGCTTTTTTTCCGAGAGGAATTTGAGCCCGCCGCCGGCAGGCCGCAGCCCGGCGATGTGCTCAGCTTCATGAGCCACGACCACCAAGGCTACCACTTCCATTCGGCAATCTGGATCGAAACGGCAAACGAGCGCGGCATAGTGCACTCGAGCCCGAATTCTGGCTGGGATCCCGCTGATGGTCCGAAATACACGCCGGCGGTATCGAACTATTACCGAGATTTTTTGCGTCCGCAGCAACACAATTTTGAGCGCATGTTCGGCGCCGCGGTGACCAGGTTGAAGGAAAACGCATGAACTTTGTATCGAATACGAGAAACGCGGCCGCCGGCACGCCGACATATAATGGGCCGACAAATGACAGCTTTTTCGGCAATGCGATGGTTTATGCTACGGTTACGGCGCGGACCAGCGATTGGTTATTCGCAGAAATGAGGCCAGGCAAATGGATTGCGCGTTGCAGGGAGTTTCTCGACAACGTGCGCCGGCCGATTCTCCGGATCCGCACTCTTATGATTTACATCGCCGCGGTGCTCCGTCGACGCACGGTCAAAAGCACGACTCCGATCCGTAGATATAAGCCAGGAGGTAGAAAGTGAAATCAATCAAGTTAATCGGTTGGCTCTGGCCTATCGAGGTGGCAGTTTTGACCGGCGCCGGGATTGTTATGGCATTCGGTTGGACGGACAAAGTGCAGGATTTTATACCGTTGCTACCATATCTCGCGGCACTCATAGCGGCCCAGGGAGGTGCAGCTTTCGGAGGGCCGTTGCTGGGCAAAAAGAAATCGGATGACGAAAGCGCCACTCAAGGAATCGTCGGATGAAATATGCTCTCGGCATTCTCGTGATTTTGCTGGCCGCTGCAGTCGGGTTCGGGGCCTGCTGGTTTTTTTGGGTCAGGCCGATCGGGGAAGCCCAGGCTGCGGCCGAAGCCGAGATAGCTTTTCTCGAAGAAAAGATCGACGTCCAGGCGGCCGCAAAAGAGGAGGAGATTCGTGAAAAGATACGCGAGATGGATCCTGCTGATGTTGTGTCTCTGTATCTCGATCCCGAAACTGTGGAGCGAATCAACCGAGACGTTCCTGACGAAGCCCAGCGACTCATGGTTATCTTTGCTGAATTCCTCGCCGTTGCTACGTCAAGCGGTAGAACAGATCCTTCAGGAAGCGCGGGAGAAGGCGGCCGCTGAAGCCATTGCCGAGCTTCAGCCTGTCGTTGACCGAGAAACAGCGCGGGCTGAGCTTTGGCAGAGCGCAGCCCAGCTTCGGCAGGAAAAATACGAAGGAGAGCGCCGGCAACGTATCGCGGCGGAAAAGGCTATTTCGCCATGGCAGCTGACAGTTTTTATCGGAATACCCGCAGGATTGCTCATCGGTTTCGTCATTGGCGCGCTTGTATTGTAGCTTGCCTACTGCTTTTCTCGATATGCTTGCCGGCTGCCGAAATACCCGAGACAGATACGATCGAACGCAACCAGGACACGCTCAGGCGCTGCATCGGCCTCCTGGTGACTCAGCTGGAGATTATCCTCGAGCTCGTGGCGCAAGAGGACGTCAGCGCCGAGCTGCAGTCTGCGATCGCCGGCGCACTCAATATCTGCCGCGAAATCCTCGATGCCCTGAAGTACCGATAGGCTCTATGCACTCAGCTCATTTATAACGTCCCGCAGTGGCTGGGCAGCCCGGAGGAAGTCTATTCCTTTTCGGTGATCGTATTCTTTCCGAAGGCTTTTGTGGCCGGCCATTTTTTCGACTTCCTTTTCCGGCATCCGCTTCAGCGCCTCAGTATAGAAAGTATGCCGGAGGCAATACTGGGTCCGGCCGTGGAGCTCCACGCCGCCTCGGCCGGCCGAGGCCTTGAAATGCTTATTCGATGTGTCGGTTCCGATCGGTTTTCCGTGGATCGAGCGGAATAAAAGATCGTCCTGGAGAGCTCCGCGGAACTCGAGCATCGTAAGAGCTTTCTCGAGGGATTCTGAAAAGACAACCGGCTTCACGGTCATTCCGCTGTGCTCTGTTTTGAGGCCTTTGATCTCGAGAGTCCTGGTTTCTACAGACCGCTGGATCACGGCGCCGTGGTATTCTTTGATCCAGTCCGAAAGCATGAAGCCGGCAGTTTCGGCCGGCCGGAGGCCGCAGGTCCATTGCATTAAAAAGAACGCGTACCAATCGAGATTTTGCCAGATCTCCAGGGCATCGTCGAAATTCTCCGGGAACAGCGTTTTGATCTCTTGCATGGTGAAAGGCTGCCGGACCTGGCGGTTCCCGGAATTGAATGGCGCGATCTCGTAGGCGACGTTCTCCTTGATGTAGCCCTGGTATTTCGCCTCGCCCAGGATCTTTCGGATCGCCACCAGGAGTTTATCCAGGCTTGCCGGCGAGAGCGGTATCCCTTTCATGACGGAGTCCAGGTCCATGAGCCATTCGTCGATCGCTTTTGCCGAGATCAGGTTGAGCGGGACGGCACCGAACCGCGGGAGGATGTAATGCTTCAGCCGACCGCGGTTCGCCTCGAGATAGCTTGCGTGGAACCTTTTTTCCTTGCGCAGCATGCGCCTGGTCCACGTGCAGCGTTCCGGATCAAAGAAGTGCTGTGCAAACTCGCGGAGAGTGATCTGGGATCCGGAGCGCGTCACCTCGAGGTTGGCGTATGCGTATGCGACCGCATCATCATAGCCGGCGGCCTCGAAGGAACGGTTCTTATCGGCCGGATCCACGAGGACTCCGGTCGCTTTCGGGTGGGCAGGGTCGTGGTCGTAAATGACGTAGTAGATTCGTCCACGCTTGGAATTGCGTTTGACAAACCGAAAAGGATGTGAACGTTTCACCAGACCTCCGCGTTTTGAGAAGGTTTTGCGAAGGTTTTCCTGGCGCGGCAGCGTAACTTTTTGCTATTCAAGCAGTTAATCAATGCCAGTAATGCCGCCGAACGGAAAAAGACCGCCCTCCGCAATCCTTCTTCAATCAAGATATTTGTTGCCTATACAGGCATTTATCGCCGCACGTGTGTGGCCCGGGCCACAGATGAATCATGCTATATCAACTACCGTTTTGCGAAGAAACTTCGCAAAAGCTTGCGCAAACATTTATATTCAATCGGCCGCCGGCAAGTTTACAAGCATTTGAAAATCTTTTTCACTCATCAACTGAATATTCTGCCCATCCTTAATAAGTTTTTCTGCCTTGCGTTGCTTGGAGCTCTTTTCATATCCCTTGAGCCGATCGATATTTTGTATGCCGATAACGAGGTAAGTGGTTTTCTTGGTGACATTGGGAGCTACTGTGAATCCAGCGTCTGCCGCAATTTTGGTAGCCTCCCTTCTGGGCAGAACCATAGATCCGGTAAATACCAGCGTCTCTCCGAAAAACTCGCCTATTGGATTGCCTGCGAGCTTATCCGGCTTGGCATAGTTGCCATTCTTGGTATGTATGCCAATGGGCTTCTTGATTCTTTCTGTCCAGCCTTGAATATCGAGCTGCTTTTCTTTACAAGCAGCTAAAAATATTCGACCTGCAGCAATCGCATCTTCAAGAGCATCATGATGCTGAAATTGGATTGATAATTTCGCCGCCACATTTGTGAGCCCATATCCCTTATAGGCAAATTCATCCCACGTTCGACGTACTACTCGAGCTGCGTCCAGCCAGTGAAAGCTTAATTCTGGGCAATCATATTTTTCACAGGCCCTTGTAATGGCAACGCGGTCAAAGGCAGAATAATGGACAATTACATTTTTATTGAGGCGAGAGGAAAGCACCTTATACATCTGGCCAAATGTCGGCGATCCTTTAACCATTTCGGGCGTAATATTATTGATTGAGACGTTCATACCGTCGAAAAAATCTTCTGGATCAATATATGTTTTTATCGAATCTACAATCTTCTCGTTTTCGAATGCTGCGATCCCTATTTGGCAAATGCTTGAATAATCTGCATTGGCAGTTTCGACGTCTATAGCAAAAAAATCCAATTTTAGTGATCGCTCCTTTTAAATAAAAGGATTTTTCTTGAATTTGCAGCAGCGTCTATTAACATAGAATTTGGGGGCAATTTATCCATCTCATTATGCAGTGTTCTCTTTTTTTGCCTTCTTTATAAGTAGCAAATCTTCATCAAGAATACCGCAAATTTTGTGCAATTGACTATCCGTTGCTTCAGTTAGGATTATTTCAATACATCTATAAAGCATATTATTCCAATTATTGCCTTTGCCAATATCCCGAGTAAGGCCATCAACCGTTGTGCTAAATGCATCGGCGATTTGTTTCAAGGCAGATGCTTTTGGCAAATGAAAATCTTTCCAATACCCATAGATCGTAGGCCCCGGAATGTTCGAACGGCTGGAAAGATCTTTTTTTGTCCAGCCTTTGATTGCCAACAGAATTTCTATTTTCCGCAAAAAAGATCGAGCTATCCTGAACCTCTCTCCTCCCTCCCCGCCTAAAAATCTATCACTTTTTTTATCTTTTGCCACAATTATTAGAAAAATTGCTTGACAACAATCATGTATTATGATAATAATTAGGTAAAGAGATATATATGGTCAAAATTAAATCATACAAGATTCGAAAGCAGGGCATTCGTGGGCTGGTCATTTCGTTGCCTAAGGTATGGGCGGATGATCAGCGTTTGCAAACCGGTGACAAGGTGGATTTCTACCGCGACGAGCAAGATCGTCTTATTCTTGTGGCAAACAAGAACGATGCGGATCAAGGATGACGATCGAGATTGAGCTTTCCGAAGAGACTAAGAGTCAGCTCGACCGGATCGAGGAGCTGCTGCGCCAGGTCCTCGACCAGGGCCGGCCGAGCTACATCACGATGAAAGAAATCGCCGGCGAGCTCGGGGTTGCGTATGAAACCGTCAGCAGGAATCCCTGGATGATGCCGAACTATGGTCAGTCGGAATTCGGCGAACGGCCGCGGAAGTGGCGCCGGCAGAGCTGGGAAGCGTGGAAGCGGGAGATAGAAGATCGAAAGCGCGACTGGGAGGCCGCTTCCGCGCGAGAGCGAGAGCTGATGCTGGGATTGAGAAAGGGAGTGGCATAGTGGCGGACGGATTTGATATCAAGCTTTTGAGCCAGAGAACCGGGATTGCTGAAGGAAAAATAAAGATGATCCTTCAGCGTCATAAGGAACTGCGAAACATCCCCTATTCCTTCAGATCAGGTCGCAATCGAATATTTTTGCCAGCCATGGTGGTCTGGTTGCGCCAGTATGAAGGAATGCTACCGCCTGGCGCCGATACGTTACTCTCGGGTAACAAAACGTTACCCAAACTGCCGAATGGCGCTCAGCTGCGGGAATTCCGGCTGATGGCCGAGAAAAAGCTGATCGATCCGGACGAGCTCCGCGCGCTCATCGGCCTGCAGCCCAAGGCCGGCTCGAATGGCGATGGCCTCGATCGCTGGGCGCAGGGCCTGGCGGAGAAGACGCGGAAGAAGCAGCAGCTGCAGATC
>Ga0180437_10010546_pt1 | contig 11252 bp, 15 predicted proteins | sample SS_ome_4_FD_132410 | JGI IMG/M metagenome (GOLD analysis project Ga0180437, IMG submission 132410) | Hypersaline lake sediment archaeal communities from the Salton Sea, California, USA - SS_3_D_1 metaG | ecosystem: Environmental > Aquatic > Non-marine Saline and Alkaline > Hypersaline >... | reverse complement strand
TCGGCGGCGAAGGAGATCTCCGAGAGGGCCTCCGCGCCGACGCCGGTGCGCTTGGACATCTTGTCGATCTGGTCGCCAAAGCGCATGAAGGACACGGTCGCCGTGCCGAGCATGCCCGCGATCGCGACGCCGACGCCGGTGATGCGCCGGCCGATTTTATTGACGCCCGCGCCAAATGCCCGGAGCTTCGCCTGCGCCCGGTCCAGCCCGCGACGCAGCGCGGAATCGTCCATATACGCCTTCACCATCGCCTTGCCGGCATTGACCGCCATGGTCACCTCACGCTATTGCGCCAGAGGGGTTCGAGTTTCGATTCTTCCTTCTCGAGCGCGGGTCCCATGTAGGGCCGCGGCTCGATTTTCGCCATGCGTCCGCTCGGCCGGACCCGCGTCATGCCGCCGTGCTCGAGCACGCCGGGGACGTCGTCGCTCCGCATCTTCGCGGGCGCGATCGTCACGCTCCGCTCCGAGCGGTCATAGAAAAAGAAGATGTTGTCGCGGAGGAGCCCGGTCTGATTGCGCGGGGGCTCGCCCGGCCTCGACGGCGCGAAGGGACGCGTGCCGGTCTCGCGATATCTGCGGAGCTGCGATTCGGAGAGTTCGCCAACCGGCACGCGCCGCGGCTTCCGGATGGACCGGCGCGCCGTGCTTCTCACGAAGGCGCCGAACTTGGAGAGCACGCGGCGGGCGGCGCCGTCCACCGCCCACGTCACCGCGGGCTTGTCGAAAAACCAATCCACTTCCAGGAAAGATCGCCCGGACGGCCTGAGACTGCCGCCGGACGCGAATCGTTTCGCCAGGCTCATGCACTTCCCTCACGTCCTGATGTCGGCTCGACTTCGAGTGTCAGGCGGGGCGGCCGCCGTTTGATTGCGAATGACGCGGTCTTTTCGCCTGCCGTCGAGGAAGCCGAGAACCGTTCCTCCCGCGCCGACGGCGCTGACGATGCCTAAGATCAATTTGCTCGCCGATTCGGGAATGGGCACGCCGGCCGTTTGCGCAGTCTCGATGACGGCCGTGGAAACCATGGCCACCATCGCTTCCTTCTTCGCCTGTTTCGCCTTCAGGTCCTCGTATCCGATTTCCTCGCGCGCATTGAACGCTTCGGTCTTCTTGTTGTGCGCGTCCACCTGCGCCTGGAGCGCCAGTCCCTCCGCCTCGAGCTGGGCGCGGAGCTCGGCGGCTTCCTGGGCATAGACGGGCGCCGTGACCTTGACGGTCGGGTCCTTCAGCGACGCCGTCTTGACCGCGCATCCGGCGTAGCAGACGAGGACCAGTGCGAGCACGATCCCTAAGGCCTTGAACCGATTGTGATCCACCCACTTCAACGCCTTGTGCAGCACATCCATGACGTCCTCCTTTCTCGCGAGGGCCCTATTTGAGGGCCTCCAAAATCCGAATGAGTTTGTCGGCCTGCCAGATGGCCGCGAGGATCACGAGTCCTCCCACGAAGAGCAGCCGCGCCGCGCGTTCGGCCAGGGCTTGCTTGAACGACTGGAAAATCTTGCCGCGTGACGTCTCGGCTTCATTGATCACGTCGATCTCAGCGGACTTGCACCGCAGCAGGGCGATCATGCCGCGCGAGATCGGCTCGAAGCCGGCGCAATCGGGTTTCGGACTGACCGCCTTGATGTCGGTGATCGCCGCCTCGCATTCGGCCTTCTGCGTCTGCAAGGCAACCCGCCCGTTTCCGTTGCTCATCGTCTCGCCCTTCCTCTCGGTCTCTCGTCAATAAACGCCTTTTTCAGACGGCCAATGTTGTCACTCGTGATCGGGATGCCGCGCGATTCGCGGGCGCGCCGATACGGATGAAAGCGGCTCGGCTGCACCGCGCCTTGCTTCTTGGACCGATGGCAGTTCGCGAGCATCGCCAGGACCGACGCCGTGTGGTCCCAGGCGGCGGACAATCGCGCCGTGGCCATGCGGGTCAGGTCGGCGAGGGTGAACGACCCGGGGTCGAGTCCGAGGATTCCGGCGCATCGGTCAACGAGTCGCCAGGCTCCGACGCTTCGGAGAGGGCGGACTCGATCCGCTTGTCCAGCTCCGGATCCTCGAGCTTTTTCGTCGCCAGGCCGATCGCCTTTTCCTGCGCGTCGTGAATCTTTTCGAGAAGACGACGAAGCGCCTTCCGCTTCGTCGCCAGCGGGAAAAAATCCACGAGCGCCTCCAGGAACGCACCGGTCGCTTTCTCCAGCGTGTCGCCGGCGAGGAGCCCGCCGAATTGCTCGTCGCTGACCTCGCGCTCGTCGGCCTGCGGCTTGCAGATGACATAGAGCACGTCGGCGAGGAGCACGGGATCGTCCACGAAGCGGCCGAGCAGCTGGCCGCGCTCGTCGAGGATCGTCATCAGGTCCACGTCCAGAAGCGCGCGGAGACGCTTGACCGTGGCGACGGTAATCGCCACGAGCCAGTCGTCTCCGTTGTCGTCGGTGAATTTTCTTGACACGGGAAGCCCTCCCTGGAATTAGAATCAATACGTCTCGGTCCCGGTCGGCGACGCACCGCCCTCGAGCCAGCGCGGCGTCGTGCCGTAGGCCGGCTTGGCGGTGACATTGACCGTGATGCCTTCCTCGAGCGGCTCGTTGCGATTGAAGGTCACGATCTCGAAGTCCGCCTGGAGACCGTTGCCGGTCGCGATCGCGCCGTCCATGATGGACAGGCCGATGACGTTGTCGTTGAAGAAGGCGTCGTGGATCGCCTCGAAGCCGGCGTCGGTCATGTCCCAGACGAGCTCGAACTCGACCGTGGCGTCCTTGAGGCCGCTCTTGAAGGCGCGCCAGGTATTCCCCCTCGTCGAGAGGTCGGCCTGGGCCTTCTCCATATTCAGTGTGACGTCCTTGACCGGCTCGATCTCCGCCCAGTCGCCGGCCTCGTCCATGCCGCCCTCTTTGTAGTAGAGCTTGGCATTCAGTCCGAGTTTCCCGCTCATGTTTCAGCTCCTTACGAAGGGGTCCTCTTGACCCGATAAGTGATTCTCAGAATGCTCGTGAACTGCCGAAGCTCCCGAAGGTGGTCGGGCGCATAAACCGGGTCGTTCTGCGTCTGCGTCCAGATCGCGTCGCCCATCGCGCGGCGATTCAGGAAGTCGGCGATCTCCTGGACCAGGGCGAGCAGCGCATCGAGCGTGTCGTTGTCAACCGTCTCGAGCCGCTGCTGAATCGCCACGTCCACCGCGACAACATGAATGTCGTTGCGCCGGTCCAGAAGCTCGGCCGCGTCCGAGCGCGGCACGACGGTCACGTGCAACGTCCCCATGTCCTTCAACTGGAACTCGGGGAGTTGCGTGCGCGTGGTCGTGAAGGATTCGGTGAACGTATGACCGTTCAGCGCGTCCTTCACCGCTTCGGCGACGGTGACCGCGACGTGGTCGCTCATGAATCGCTCCCGATGTGCTTCGTGTGAATGCGAACTTCCGAATGGTCCCGGCGATATTCGAAGTCCGGCTCCGCGCCGGGCGCCATGACCTCGAAGACCTCGTCCACGCCGTCAATCGTCTCGACGATCTGATCGCCACGCTCAGGCGGGGCCAGGTCGTCCAGGTCCGAGACGGCGACGATGTAGTCGCGGGTCTCGTGGCGCTCGAAGACGCCGTAGCCGGTGTCGATCCGGAACGTGGTGCTCCCCACGGTCGCGTGCGAGATGGAGGCGGTGGAAGCGCCGCGCCGATAGGTGACGGACCGCGCCAGGTGCGCGCGGCGCTTCCCTTGGAGCCATGCACCGCCGATGGAGAGCAGGTCAGTCACGGACTAGGCCACTCCCGTCCCGGTCCCGGTCGCCGCGCCGCTCGAGTCGGCCGGCGAGAGGACCAGCTTGACGCGAACCGTGTCGTCGGTGGCCGCGGCCGCCTCGACGCACTTGCCGAGGTACTGGCCTTCGCCCGTGTCGTCGTTCATCGCGAGGCCGGAGTCCTCGTCGTAGAAAACGTCCTCGCCGACGGTGAAGGCGGCCTCCTCCTTGTCGAAGTCGAAGACGCCCTCGACGGCGAGCGACCCCTTCCGGCCCGAATCGATCGGTTCGGTCGCGATGCCGACGAGCGTGCCCTGAACGACGACGTCGCCGGCGATCACGTCCGCGTCGGGCGTGTAGTCGATCCGGTCGCCGGTCGCCCTGAATTTTGCGCTCATGTCGAACTCCTTTCTGTCACGTGATCACGTGGCGCGTGTTGGATCGGATGCGCGCCCCCCGAATGGGGTCCGTCAGGCTCAAGCTACGCGTCGCACTTCACCGCACCCTGCTCGTCGATCTGGCAAACGCCGCAGTCGAAGTACCCGCGCCAGGCCTGCCCGAGGCAGTCGCTGGGCAGCGGGGCCTTCTCGACCGTCGGCGCTTCGACGCCGTTCAGGTACGCGATGCCGAACGCGGCGACGTCGTTCGGATCGGCGAAGAGGTAGAAGGTCGTGTCCGAACCGTTCGTCGCACCGGACCGCAGGTGCGAAACGCTGATCGGCTCGTAGACGCCCTCGTAGTTCGACGCCAGGCCCTCGAGCTTCTTCGCGGACGTGGAACTCAGACCCACGACGGCGAGATTCGAGGACTTGAACATCCGGCGCGCGGCGCCGGCGAGCGCCGGCGGGACCACGACGAACTTCGGAACGATGAGCACTTCGTTCCCCTCGTCGTCGGTCATCTCCTCCATGACCTTCGTGGCCTTGTCGTAGCCCGCGGCGTCCACGCCCGTGGACGTCGAGACGTTGCTGTTGGCGGCCGCGAAGAAACTGCCGGTGTTGGCCTTGACCAAGTCCCAGAAGAGCTTCTCGCGGGTCCGCGCGGCCTTGCGCCCGATGCGCAGGGGGATGGCCGTGAACGCGCCGAGATCGTCGTTGACCCAGGCCCGGCGGCTGATCCCGATGATCTCGCCGTAGGTGTCCACGTAGAAGGTGAAGGACCCCTCGGTCAGGTCGCCGTGCTTGAGTTCGCCCGCGGCGCCGACCTTCTCCATGACCGTGCCGTCGCCGACGCGATAGCCGGTATGGGTCTTGAAGTCCTTCGCCGAGAGCTTCTTCCCGACGCGGACGGCGGCCGAGGGCACGGCGTTGAACGCGCTCACGAGGATCTTGTTCGCCGTGTTGCCGAGGATGCCGGGCACGTTGACCGTGCTGAAACCCGCGGCGGCCCAGATCTCCGGGCTGTCGCCGAGCAGCGGCACGGCGCGGCCTTCCATCCGGCAGACCTTCTCGATGAAGGCGCGAATGCTGGACGTCCGGTGCTTGCGCGCGGCGTCGAGGATCTGCTCGTTGTAAGCCTTGTCCTTCTCGACGAACTCCTCCTTTTCCTCCGAGCCGAGACGGAGCGCGGCCTCGAGGACCAACGCGCTCATCTGGACGTCGCTCGCGCCGGTGATGACCGCGGGCGCACGCGGGCTGGACGCGCGCAGGACCTCCAGCTCGGCCCGCTCCTTGGACCAGCCTTCGGCGATCGCTTTCGCGGCGATCTCGCCGTGCTCGTCGCCGCACACCGCGCGGACGTCGTTCACGCGGGTTTGCTCGGCGGCGAGCCGCTTGCGCGTCTCGGCGACGATGTCCTCGGCCGAGGGCGCGGCGGTCGCCTGGACGGTTTTCTCCGGCGTCTTGTCCGGAGGCGCGTCGCCGTCCTTCTTGTCCTTCGCGGCCTTGACCTCGGCGTCGAAGATGACGCGCTGCGCGGTCTTCTCCTCGTCGCTCAGCGCGGCGGGATCGAGGCCTTTCGCCTTGAGCCACTTGTCGAAGTCCATGGAAGACTCCTTTCTGTTGAGGGCGCGTTCGGCCGCAACGCTCGCGGAGGTCTGATCATCCGCGCCCAAGCTGACGAAACTTGTTTCCTCGAGAACCGATTCCCGAGCGACATAGAGGGGCCCGTCGTGGTCCATCCCGTTGACGCGGACGGACGCTTCTTTCTCGACCAGCTCGACGCGCCGCGCACGCGCCCCGACGGACGCCTGCCAGGGGAAGCCGTTGCGAGACGTCTTCACGACTTCACTCGCGTGCTGACCGGACCCGCTGATGACGCCCGCGATGCGGACGTCCTTCTTGCTGACCGCGATCTTCTCGGAGTGCCCAACGATGCGATCGCGCCAGTGGTCGCGCAGGATCGGGATGCTCCGGTCGGGGACGCTGAGGCCCTCGAGGTCGATGACGACGGGAAGGTCCCAGCCGGTGAGGTTCATCTTCGCACCGGCATAGGCGATCATCTCGAACTTCGGCGGGGCGTCCTTGTCGTCCTTCGCCGCGACGATCGTCACGGGCATGGCCTCGCACTTGAGCAGACCCTGATCGGTCGCCGGGTCGCTCGCCAGAATGTGTCGCCCTCCCTGGAGTTCACTCATCGCCGTCCTCCTCTCTGCGTTGCTTGGCGCCCTCCTCGTCTTCCTCGACGTCGCCCGCGCCGGAGGCCGCGCCCGTGCGCTCGACCTCGGAAAGACGCTGGTCAATTTCCTGATCGTAATCGCGGCCTTCGCCGGCATAGTGGTTCGCGAGCGTCTCGGCGTAGTTCGCCAGACGAATCGCAAGGGCCTGGGCCTCCTTGACCGGATCGGCATGCGGAAAGCCGTCCCACATCCAGCGATGCGCGACGCGGCGCCGCTTGAAGTCCTGGGGAACCAGGCCCAGCAGCGCGGCTTCCTGGAACCAGCGCCGGAGGATCGGATCGCAGACATTGATGCCGATGTCGTCGCGGTCCACGGTGAGCGAGACGAAGAAGGTCTGATGGTCCAGACGCCCCGAGGCGTAGTTGTAGCCCGCCGAGTTGCACGCAGCGATGTTGAACGGCATGTTCAGGCAGCGCGCGATCTCGTTCAAAATTTCCTTCTTGAATTCTCCGTAGGCGGTGGTCGGCTGCTCGGCCTTGATCTGGCTGATGCGATAGCCGAAGGGGAGCGTGGTCCACATGTTGCGATCCAGCTCGATCGGCTCGAAGGGTGTCGCGGCCGAATCGTCGCGCTGCTCGTCAAAGGTGTCGCTCTCGGCGGCACCGTCGGTGTGGATGACGCCGGAGATGTTCGCGGCGGCCTCAGCGGCAGCCGCGACGGCCAGGGTATATCGCCGGAGGATCGCAAAGAGCGGAAGCGCGGACACGATCTCGCTGACGCCGCGCCGCTGGCCGGGCCGGTCCACGCGGAAGGTGTGAACCATACTCTCGGCCTTGACGGTGTCGTAGGCGCCCGGGTCAAGGGTGAGGTTGCCGCCGGGATGGTTCTTCAGAACGCGATAGCTCTCGGGATTGCCGAAGGCGTCGAACCGGATCCCGTCCACGTTGTTCGGGTCGGTCGCCAGGAGAGACGTCTCGGTCACACGGTCGGCCTCGATGAGCGCGATGTCGAGCTTGACGTCATGGTCCACGCCGGGGTTATAGGTCTGGGCCCCGAAAGCCTCGCCGTCGCATGCACGCGCACATCGCATCGTCCGGAGCTTCTGGGCGAAATTGACGGCACGCGCCCAGTCCATGAAGAGCTGCTCGATGCGGCGGTTCGCTTTGTTGTCGCCCTCGAGAATCTGGAGCCGCGGACCTCGGCCGATGCAATAGTTCGCGAGCGTCAGGACGATGCCCTTCGCATAGGAGTTGTTCGCGCACTCGTAGCGCGCGCGATTGCGGATGACCTGGCGCACGTCCGAAGACGCGGCCGCGTCGGGCGAGAGCGCGTCGGCCTGCGCCCAGTGGCGCCGATTATCGGCCGTGGTCTGCGCGGCGTCCCATTTGCCGCGGATGCGACGGCGGTTGAAATACCGCTCGGCCGCGACGGGCAATGGCCGCCCGTTCGGTCCGAGAATCTGCACACGAGATCTCCGCGCGATCGCCGTGGTCATCAGACCGCCCCCGGAGGTTTGACCTTGAAGAATTTGAGGCCCGTGGACTTGCGCGCATGCGCGGCGCGCGACGCGGCGTAGCGGTCGGCCTCGATCTGCTCGGAGATCGAAGGCATCTTGACCGTCGTGCCGTCCTGGGAGGCCTCCGCGGGCGACTGCGCGTTCGTGTTGATGTTGCCCGACTGATCCGCCATGACATCCTCGCCAAAGAAACTGGAAGCGGGCCGGGGAGTCGAACCCCGATTGAAGGCTTATGAGACCTTCCAGGCGTCCGCGCCTGGCCGCCCGCATCACCTTCGAGGGCGCCCAAAAAGAAACCCGGCTCCGTGGAGTCGTGGCTCCACGAAGCCGGGTCATCGTTTCGGGACTTGGCGCGGGTAGCTAGTCCGCGTTGTGCCCGTCGCGTTCAATTGTCACTGGGAAGATATCACGAGATCGCAGATTGTCAATGGCAAAAACGGGCTTCGGAGGAAAAAGCGTACAGATATGTACGAAATGTGGTCCACAACAGCCGATACGAAGGAAAAACAACTAAAGAAATCTGCTTGCATGCCGATAATCTGTGTGGTAAGATTATTTCTAGAGGGGGCTTTTGGGCCGGCGCGGACGTCTGGTGAGGTCGCCGTGGCAAGGTCCGGACGATCCGGACGAGTTGACACGGTACCCCTTGGATGGTAAAACTAGCGCCCCAAAGAGGTAACGGAACCGCTGCGAAGGCGGGCCGGATGAGAAGGAGGGAGGCGACGGTGTTGAGACACGATGTCTGGGTGATTTATCCAAGCCAAGAAGACGAAGGGAAATACGTTGCGCACAGCCTGCGAACGGATCAGGTGGGTGTGGCCGAGTGCATCGTTGATTCTCTCGTCGAGCTTGTGGTTGCACTGCGAACTCTAATGAAGGAACGGCGTCGCGATCCGCGCATCGATATCTATTGCGATGCGCCGGCAGAGGTCTGGGAAATGCTCAACCACGCCAAACCGCTACCGAAAGAGATCGAGGAGATTGCCCAGATGCGCCTCGATGGACGCCAATCAAACCGGCTGAAACAATATCTCAAGAGCACCGTACGGCACCCACGTATTCCACGAACCATCTCTCCGACTCCTGAACTCATCAGCGCATGAATGCCAAGTGGGCACGCGTCAAGAAAGTATGTGAAGACAAGGGCCTCACTGTTGCAAGACGCGGTAGTGAGATCATCATCAAGGGTCCTGGGGTGAACGACCAGTTCCGATGCGTCCGCATCGGACACAAGTGTTGCAGCGGACCAAATGCAGACGTGTGGGGCGACTACCTGAATGCACTTAATCGCGCATTTGGATTGAAGAACAGCGACTTCCGCAAGAGGTAATCCACTACTTCATCCACGGCGCCACATACGGCCCCTGAGACCCCTCGGGAATGCGCTCGAAGCTGGTCACGCGACGCCCGCAGTTGCGGCACTCGCGGACCCGCTTGACGCGACGCGGCGTCTTCCGCGTATAAAGCACGGGCAGGTGACAGCAGCCGCAACTCGGACACGCGAGCCCGTCCGTCGTCGGCGTCTCCGCCGTGGGTTTCGCGATACGCTTCTTCCGAATCTGTCGCTTTTTCTTGCTCATCGTCCCCCTCTCGCTTTCCTCTGGAGCTCCGCGAAACTGACGGTCTTCCTCTTCGCCACGCGCGCGGGCCGGTGCGTCGCCAGCGCCACGCCCTGCATGCTCGCCGCGACGGCCGCGCCGGCGAGACAGTCGAGCCAGTGATTGTCCGGCTTGTTCGGCTTCAGCTTCCACTCGTCCACCGTGCGGCCGCGGCCCTCGGTCCGGACCTTGTACTCCGCCGTCAGGTGGTCGGCCAAGAGCCGGTGATGCGTCGGCTTCCTGCCGAAGAGCGCCAGGCTGCCTTTGTCCCCCATCGGCACGGCCAGGCGCGCATGAACGAAGCTCTTCCAGTAGTTCGCATCGAAGAGTACGTGCCTCACGGCCCGACGGCGCTTGATGGACGGAATCCGCCAGTTGTGCCCGATGCGCTCACCGCGCGCGCGGCGGTATTCGCTGAACGGCTTCGAGGAGGCCCCGACGAAACGCCCGTGCGAGGGCATCAACTGCGCGGCACGCTCGCTCTGCCGGCAGAACTGATAGACCGTATCCGTCGAGAGTCCCCAGTTCGCGTCAATGAGGCATCGCTCGATCCGCATCATCGCGCCGTCGTCGCGTTTCCACTCCTTGCCCAGGAGTTGTCCTGTGAGTTTTTCGAGGCCCGTGAAGACGCGGCCCTCGATCCCGGCGCGCGGCGCAACGTGCGCGAGCGTTCGCCTGGCATCGAGCAATGTGAAATACTGCCGCCCCTGATCCGGGAACGCGCCATAGTCCACGATCGCCCCGGTGAAATCGTCGCTCCATGCGCAGACCATCCAATAGAGCAGCTTCTGCTGAATGTCCACGAAGGCCGTCAGGTGATCGCAGCCGATCGGGACCACGCCCTGGGCGATGCGGTTGAGCTTCGCGGCGATCTGATCGGCCGTCAGCATCTCGTCATCCTGGACCAGGTCCAGCGGCTCGTTCTGGTATTCGGCATAGAAAGCCGGCTCGTCGCGGAACTTCAGGTTCATCGCGTGCTGAATCGCCGACGCCTCGTCCGGATTGTGCCGCGCTGTCCACGCGACGATCGCGCCGCGATTCATCGCCTTGCGATGCTTCTTGTAGAACGCCGTCGCGCGCTTCAGCCCCTTCTCGGCCTTGAGGTCCTCCGCCCGGATCTTCTCGTACTCGGCCCAGACCTTCACGTTCGTTGGGAACGAGTAGAGCATCTTCATCCGCTCGCCCTGCCACTCCGGATGCTGATCGCGATCCAGAACACGGTCCACCATATCGTTCCTCGCGATCACCGTGCAGGGCATGAAGCCGGCGATCTTCTTTCCCGGCCCGGCCAGGCCGAGCACGGCGCCGCTCACGACGCCGAGCCGAAAATGATTCTGAGAGTCCGAACGCGCCGACTCGTCGGTCTGCGGATCGTCGAGGATGACTAGGTCAGGTCGCGCCGACTTGCCGTCCCGCCGCTTGTGCTTCATGCCCCGAATCCGCCCGGTGATGCCGGCAACGCGGATAATCGCGCCGGACGCCCGGCTGCCGGCGACGGTCGGAAGCACTACCACTTTCTCCTTCCACTCCATGTGCGTCCGGGCGCCGCCGCAGAGCTGGCCGTTCGCACGCTGCGCGATCCCGTCGAGCTGCTGAATCGGAAAGACCACCTTCGGGAAATCCGCCAGGAGAAGCTCGTTCGTCTCCAGCTCCATCTTCAGCGATTCCATCATCTCGATTGCGGACCCCTCGTCGGACCCGATCAGGCAGACGAACGCACGATGGCCATAGAGAATCGCCCAGAGACACGCCGCCTCGCAGAGACTTGTCTTCCCGGACCCGCGCGGCATGGCCATGGCGAACAAGCCGCCCTCGAGAACCGCCCGCTCAATCTTCGCGATGACCTTCAGCTGGTC
>Ga0180437_10010545_pt1 | contig 11252 bp, 8 predicted proteins | sample SS_ome_4_FD_132410 | JGI IMG/M metagenome (GOLD analysis project Ga0180437, IMG submission 132410) | Hypersaline lake sediment archaeal communities from the Salton Sea, California, USA - SS_3_D_1 metaG | ecosystem: Environmental > Aquatic > Non-marine Saline and Alkaline > Hypersaline > Sediment... | reverse complement strand
TGTCTTTGAGGATGAATTGCCCTTTCAATATGTATTTGAAGGAAAACTAATTTATAACTGCATTCCAAGTAAATAGTTGAGATTCTTGCTACTTTAAACAACAGTAACTACTTTCCAAACAGATTTCGGTGAATAATATTGAGCGAAAAGGCACCATCAGTTGACGCTTCAGTCGCAGATGAATTATTTGAAGGAAAATTTGCCAATAATTTCTCTCCTGATGAAATAATCACTATACTTGGGAGTGATAGGGACAAAGGTCTTTCTTCAGAAGAAGCAGCACATCGTTTAATAAAGTATGGCGTAAATGAACTTCCGAAGGTGAAAACGTCTTTTTGGAAGATTTACATCGCGCCAATCTCAAATTGGTTGATCAATATTTATTTAATCGCGGCTCTAGCGATCTTTCTTCTTGCTTTGTCTCTGGGACCAGAAGATGTCGGGGAAGTGCTCCCACTTGTTGTTCCCTGGTTCGTGGTAATAGGTGCTAACTGTATAGTAGCTGTCGTGCAACAATTTCGAGGACAGAAGAAACTAGAAGCGCTGCAAAAACTGATGGCGGACGATATTCCTGCCATCAGAGATGGCAAACAGGTAACGGTGCTGACGAGCGCATTAGTACCGGGCGATGTTATCTTGTTGAGGCAAGGAGAGCGAGTTCCTGCAGATTGCATGATCCTTGATTCTGCAAATCTTGAGCTAGATGAGTCTAGTCTCACGGGAGAGAGTGTACCTGTAGAGAAAAATGTAGCCCCTAATGGATTGGAAGGAGAATTACCAATACAAGAAACAACAAATATGGTTTTTTTGGGTTCATATGTTGCACAAGGTACCTCCAAAGCAATTGTCGTTTTCACAGGTATCAGGACTGTTATTGGAGAATTGAGCCGAGAACTAGAGGAGATCACCACTGGGGAAATTCCCATCAGGAAAAAGGTGAATGTTTTAGCAAAATATTTGGGTACAGCAGTCGGAATCCTTCTAGCAATTTCAGTATCTTTCAGAATTTTAAGCTTGTTCGTTTTTCCTCCGCCGGGAGTACAGGCAAAAGGAGGGATGATCGAATGGGTGGATTTAGCACCAGTTTTGATAAACGGTCTGACTGTTGCCTTAGCTATAATGCCAATTAATATTGTGTTGCTTGTTACGATTGTCTTAATAACTGGCGTCCTTGCAATGGCTAAAGAAAAGGTAATCATTAGAGATCTTAGTGCAGTAGAAACTTTAGGTAGGGTTAGCGTTGTTTGTTCTGACAAAACAGGGACAATGACTGAGAATAAAATGACTGTTAAGCGCATTTGGGATAGTGACGGAAATCTATATGGCATCACGGGATCTGGATTGAATACAGAAGGGGTCATTTTTAAGATTGAAGATAGAGCTACTGTGGATTTACCTCGCGATGTAGCTCTGCAAAAACCTGTTGGTTCTTTCCCAAAATCTCTAGAGTTTCTGTTGATAAACAGCCTGTTAAATAATGACGCTAAAATAAGCGATGGGAAATTAATTGGTACGCCAACTGAAGGTGCGATTAAGATTCTTTTTAATAAGTCAAAATTACAGGAAAGCGAGATATTGAAGAATTATAAAATGATTGCCGAATTTCCGTTTGACTCGAACGCGAAAAGAATGTCAAAAGTGTTTAATGGAACGCACACTAATATTGTATTTTGTAAAGGTGCTAGTGAAGTAGTTCTACCTCGCTGTTCACAGATTTCACATGAAAATAATGAGGAAAAATTTACAGAACAAGAAAAAGAAAAGATTCTTGCACATATTAATAAATTTGCACAAATAGGGTTCAGAGTACTCTCATTAGCACATAAGAACATAAAAGAACTTCCTAACGATATGAAAGAATCTCGCCACGAAATTGAAAGCAACATGACATTTGATGGATTTGTATGTATTGTTGATCCTCCTCGTCCTGGCGTATATGAAGCTATAAAGGAAACCCAGTCAGCTGGAATTCAAGTCACAATGATTACAGGTGACAGCCCAGTTACAGCTTCCTCAATTGCGCGTGAATTAAATATCATCGAAGAAGGTTCAGATCAGATGGGTGTGGAAGGTTATCAGGTTAAATCACTTACTGATGAAGGCTTCTTTAAGACAAGAGTATTTGCCCGAGTAAGCCCAGAAGATAAACAAGTCATCGTTGCAAGATATCAAAAGCGTGGCAAAGTCGTCGCAATGACTGGTGACGGTGTGAATGATGCATTAGCTCTAAGCTTGTCAGATGCTGGAATTGCCATGGGCATCGCAGGGACTGATGTGGCAAAGCAGGCGTCAGATATTATTATTACGGATGATTCGTTTACATCAATTAGAACAGGGATAAAAGAGGGAAGAAATCTCTTTCAAAAAATCAGAATGATGTGTTATTTCTATGTTTGCATAAACTTAATGGAAGCCGCTATTCTATTCGGGATGTCATTCATACCGAATTTCTTTGGCTTTTTGACGTTCCAACTTCAATGGTTGTATGTGTCAGCCCACACGTTCCCAGGTTTTGCACTAGTATTTGATAAAAGTACAAGCAATATAATGCAAGAAAAGCCGCGCGATACTCAAGAAATCATAGATCGTAAACTATTTAAGATAATGGTTCTTCATGCAGCTTTGATGGCTATCGGAGTCGCGTTTATTTATATTATAACGTTTACGGGAATATATCCTGTATTTCCGGGTAACAATATAGGAGTGGTATCTACTGAATGGCCTTTGGCCCAACAGAAGGCTAGAACAATGGCAATTGTTACAATTGTGTTTGTGGAATCTTTTATGGTACTCGCTATTCGCCGAATCAACATGTCTATCGTAAAATCTAACAAGGCTGAAGATAGATCCTTAAGAACATATGTCTTCATAGGAATGGTTATTTTCGGGACGGTAGGTCTTATTTATACCCCTTTAGTTCAATTAGCAGTGATTGATATTGGGATTATCTTTGAATTCATGTGGCTTACTTGGCTTGATTGGGTACTAATCATTATTGCATGCCTTCCTTCAGTTGTTGGCATTGAATTATATAAATGGAGCAAAAGAAGCAAAGGAATCACGTTTTAAACATCTAATAGACTTCTTGAAGACTGTTCTATAATGCTAGAAAAATTTTAGAATTTCTTTGTTAACCTAATCTTTTTTCTTCAGTTTTCCTCACAATATTTTTCTAATCTGCAAATTGCCAAAATCCATTCTTCTTCTTATATGTTTAAGATAGAAGTTAAAACATTTCCATAGTACGAAAATATCTTAAATAAAAATCCAATATTTAGGCTCAGCAAAATCGTCTTGTCGAGTGGCTTCTATGAGCTTAAAGAGCCGGAATTTTATCTTAATTTTAATCCTAACCTTTATGGGTGGACTACTTCGCTTTTTAGTTTATTCAGATTTATGGTTTATCTTTGGTGACGACTGTAGATATGCTGGGCTTTCACAAAATCTTATTGAACAGGGAGTATATTCGTTATATGCACAAGACCCCTTTATTCTTCACCCACCAGTTCATTCCATCCTTGGAGCACTTATTCATACTATTACTGGCCTTGATTTCATTTATTCGAACCGGTTAATCTCATTTATATTCGGAACTATGTCTATCTCTGTAGTTTTTTTGTTAAGTTTGTTATTTTTGAATTATCGCGAAAGCATTCTTGCAACATTTCTTTTTGCGATATCTGGTTTCCAAATTTATTTGGCACAACTTTCTCTAACTGACAATACATTCATGTTCATAGGTTTCCTTAGCCTATATTGGTACTTCAAAGGAGTCTCCAATAAGAATTATCTTCATTTAATTATGGCAGGACTTCTAGGCGGTTTTTGTGCCCTTACAAGAGATTTGGGCCTCATATTAATACTTCTTTTTTTCATATATTGGATTTTGACCACAAAACTAGTAAATACTTGGAGAATGCCAGTATTGGCAAGTGTAATGCAAGGTGCAGTCTACTCCGTTTGGCCAGCATATCGTTACTTAAGCTATATTTCACATCGTTATATTTGCGCGTGGGAAGGCTTTCCTGTTTATACCGGAAATTTCAATATTATAACGCTTGTTTCTCCTTTTAGTTTTCCAGAAATTTCAGCAGCCTTCGTTGGTTTGTTTGCTCCTTATACCTATTACCTCATTACCCTCCCTCGTCTTACAGGCCTTTTTTTGCCATGGCCACTTAACAGTTCTATTGTTCTTTATGGTCCTTTTGGTGGAAATGAACATCTTGTCCCACTATATTTCTTCCTCTTGATTCCGGGAGTAGTAGGAGCCCTAAAATCACGCCAATATTTTATTCTATCATGGATTCTGATATTTTTTGTCCCTCTATCGTTTTTAACAAATGTTGACGTAAGGTTCGTCGATTTCACTTTACCTGCTTTTAGTATACTTTATGTATATGGGTTAGTAACATGTAAGAATGCCTTAAAGTGGGCTCTAGAAAAAATTAAACCCGAAGCGAATAGATGGATTGTAGAATTCTTCCATCATCCAAACGTATTCTCTTATTTAATTATAGTCTTGACATTAAGTTTTATCACATTTGGACTCTTTCAAGCGAAGGGAACTATTCTTACTCAGCCATACGAAATTCAAGGTGCTGATCTTGCTACTGAAATAGAAAAATTGAATGGTGTGACAATGGTACGACTTGGCTATTCTCAAGAAGTTGCCTATCTTACTACACAGGCAATCATAGGCATGCCGCACACCCCAACTCGCCTAGATGATATTATTCATCATTACGATGTGAATTATATTGCTTGGGGACAGCATTCACCTTGGTGTGAGCAAACAATAACATACATTCAAGAACATCCCGAGAAATACGCTTTATATCTATATATCTCATCTCTAGAGAATAACGACATCTATCTAGTTTATGAAGTTCTATAGCGAATTATTATTAGGTGCAGAAGTTCATTATGACATGTAAGAAGGGGGTTAATGAAAATGGAATCATCTAAATTATATTCAGACGAAGATTTAGTTGCTTATTGCGGGATTAATTGTAAAGAATGCAGAACTAGAGCTAAAAGGCGTGGCGATCTTGCAACTATGCTAAAAGTAACTCTTCAAGAATTGCCCTTAGAAATATTTAGGGAAGCCTTTCCACCATTTAAACCTATCAACGAAGTAATAAGTTTCTTGGAATTTCTTCCGCAGATGTCTGCTATGCAAACGTGTTGTACTTCAAAGGAACATCCATGTGGAGATCCCGATTGCAAAATTCGAATATGTGCAAACGAAAAAGACGTTAGAACATGTGCAGAATGTGACGAAGATTATAAAACGTGCGTGAAACTTGATTTTCTAAAACCGGGTCATAAAACACTGATAGAAGATCTGGATTTTATTAAAGAAAAAGGATTCGACGCTTACGTTGCAGAAGTGATTAGCAAATATAAGATAGAAACTGTTACCTTTGTGTAAATGCAATTTTTCTCTCTTTTAACATTGTAGCGAAATCTCTTCATTTAGATATACAACTCGACTGAGCCTTGCATTCTCTGAAATAAACGCATTGTCGAAAATTATGCTGTTTTGGATTATTGAACGTGCACCGATTGTTGTATTTCGACCTATCGTCGTGAAAGGTCCTATTTGTGTATTTTGTTCTATTTTTGCATTTTTTCCGATTAGCACAGGAGGATTAATTTTCGTATTTCTTCCAATTTGACTTCCATTTTCGATTAATTTAAATTCAGGCGTAACCGGGATTATTCCAGCTTGAATACGGGATAAAACTTCACGATTAGCATCTAAAAGATCCATTGCTCGAGAAATGTTTTTTCTCCATCCATTAAATAATAATCCATATACTTTTCCGTTGTCTTGTTCAAGTAATTTCTTAATCGCATCAGCGATTTCAAATTCTCCTCGTGGTGAGGGCTTTATGTCCTTAATAGCATGGAATATTGTCGGATTGAAAATATAGATGCCAGTTGTAATGATATTTGAGAATACTACTGAGGGTTTTTCTTCAATTTTAAGAATTCTGTTGTCTTCTCCAACGAGAACAACACCTGTTTCTTTCGGAGTTCTTTTTTCTTCCAAAAGAAGTGTGGCATTCGCTTGGCGATTTAAATGATGCTGAAGCAAATCGTTAGGCGGCAAATCTAGAAATAGATTATCTCCTAAATACACTACGAAATCTTTTTTAACGATTTCTTTCGCCAGATTAATTGCATCAGCTAATCCTAGTTGTTTTTCTTGAAATAAATATTCGATGGATCCTCTAAAGTGTGTGCTGTTCAAATACTCTTGAATTTGTTGGTGTTTGTAACCCAGCACCATGAAAATTTTTCTTATGTGAAGTTTTTGTAAAAAATCGAGCGTGTATTCGATGATTGGCTTTCCCGCAACCGATAACAGTGGTTTAGGGATATGTTCTGTCAGAGGCAAGAACCTTGTTCCTTTACCCGCTGCAAGTACTACTGCAGTATCAAGAATTTCAATCACCAAAAGAAGATGCGTTCCAAATTTTCTGAATTGTAAAACGAAAGTAAGTAATTAACTATTTTGTCTCAATAGAAATCCCTAAAAAATTTGTATTAACGAACCAGTTAGAAATATCTGTTTGCTCTAAGAATTGTTGGACTTCTTGCGGTGTATAACTCGCATCGATTGATGATTTCCAATATTTCCAAAAGTTCCCAGCAATAAGGCGTCCTAACACATGCACAACGAATTTTGCCCTTAGCCCTAAATCCCGGCGTTCATCTTGGATATATACTTTCCCATCTGGCTTTAATACCCGAGAAATCTCTTCGAAACCTTTTAAAGGATTTTCCCAGTGATGCAGAGAATCGTTGGAGAATACCAAGTCATATTTTTGGTCTGGAATCATTTCCATGTTTTCAACATAACCTGTTATATAATTCACACGTTCACTAACACCTTCATCTTTTGCATTTTTTATGGCTACTCTCTGCATATCGGCTGATGGTTCTAGACCATCTACTCTGACATCAAGACGTTCTTTTGCCAGCCAAATACCGATCCAACCTGGTCCTGGACCTACTTCTAGAATAGCCGCGTCTTCTGGTGGATCTATTACTTTTATGATATGTTTCACAATGCTTCGATACTCAGAACCCAGACTTTTTTTCATTCTTTCACTATATTCTTCCATGGTAAACTCTGGCGTATCTAGTATTGCTTCTCCTTCTGAGATTCTAGGTCTGATTTTCTTGCTTTTTGCCATTTTTTGATCGCCCCCGTTTTCTTTAGTGTTCTACCAGCCATTTAGGAAATTTATCTTTGATGATAGACTTTTTGTAATTCCTGTTCTTGCTTTTGTCTTAAAAGTGCCTCCTTGTTTGGAACATCATCTTTTAATAGAAAGGATGCCCACGGTGTATCTACTTTGTCAATATTTGCTTCCCAGTATAGTAAACGGTCATACAACCAATTACATTCTTTAGCAATCACATCATCAGCGTCTTTTTGTTCAGCAGCATATACAAATGCAGTAATCGTGTACATAACAAAACCCATAGCGTGCGTTTCAACATGGACAGTCCCAACAACGTGTCCCATAGCGCGTGCAGCAGCACAAGCAGCGGGATCTTCTTCGGCGACTGCGGTTGCGGCATTGTGTGTAGCATGGGCAGCCTTTTTGGCCACTGGCATTTTTATCTTTCCACGCGCCCATGCTTTTGCCGCTTCAACAGCTTCTCGTGGCCGTTCATCTTGAGGATACTTCCCTTCAAAAATCGGAAGTACGCGCTCGGCACATTCAATACTCCATAATACCAACGTCCTATGCTTTTGCTTTTCAATCAGTTCCCTAATTAGCTGTAAGCAGGCGCTTTCTCTTGTGACTAAAAGTTTTTTCATAATTTTCTCCTTAATTTTTAAGTTTCTTTACTTTCCTCCGCATGCGCAGTAATACCTAAATTACAACTATTGTGTAAATCCCATTTATATTTGATAGCAAAGTTCTTCATAATTGACGGTAAGCTTTTTACTTGATTGGAGTTTTTCATTGTAGTGAGTGAGCCAGTAATGCAGAACATAATATCAGACGCTATCAAACAGTTTCAGTTTCTGAAAAACTCACCATATACACCCTACATAGTTATTGTGCTGTGTTTTATGATATTAGTTATAATTCAGTTACGTAAAGTTAGAGGTCGAAATCGCAGGAAAGAATTTCTTTTAATCGAGACTCATCAGCAGAACCTTCATACAAAAAAAGACCCTTCTAGTTATGCCTTAACTCTTGAAGGAAAAATACTAGATCTTAACAAAATGACTGAAAGGGAAACGATTGAGATAAGATGGATTCTTTTCTTTCTACCGTTCTTCTTTCTTAGCACTCTGCTGGTTATTTTGTACTCTCCATTGTTTTGGCCAATTCCTTTCATAGGTCTAATGGGTGTTTTTGTTGTAACAATCTTGGGAGCGATTCGCATGTCAAAATATGGTAATACAAAGAGTTATCTCTCTGGACACGATTTACTTAACGAAATGCGATTAGATGAAAGGAATAAGGATCTAACTATTTCACATACATTCTTTGCAAATCAAGTTGAATTGAATAATTTCTTTGAATATGTGTCTTGTGAGACTCGATTAACGTTAGATGATAGAGTAAGTTCTACATGGACTTTATATGTCGGCCTTAGGGCAATAAAAACATGCGATCATGCCCTTAATAGTGCCTTATTCTTGGTAAATAAACAAAAATCAAAAATATCCTCAAGCCTTCAGAGATTTATTAACTCAGAGGACATCGAAAAGATATACGAATTCTTCCTTGATGATGAGAAAAAGTCGTGGTTTTGCATCGAATTATGGGAGAATTATTTAATCGGAAAAATTCGATTTGCTATACACGAACCTCAGCGTGTGACAGAAGAACGGACAAAAAGGCTAATTCAAGCTTTTGAACTTCTTGAAGAGTTTTCTATACAATTTGTTCAGCATTTACAAAATTAACTGAGTGACCTTTTTCGATTTAGACTATGTTTGGTTAATTTAGATTATTTTGGCGTAATTATATCGTGAGGTTGCATTTCTTGCATACCTGCTGGTGTTAATATTCCGAAATGAGCCTTCTGTTTAAGCTCATTAAGATCTCTCGCGCCAACATATCCTAGTGCAGCTTTAAGCCCACCGGCAAGTTCATTGATTACATCACTTATTGTTCCTCGATACGGGACAAAGCCTTCTACACCTTCTGCAATCTCTTTACTTGGTTGAGAATATCTATCAAATGAAAATCGTTTTTTTCTTGCTGCCATTGATCCCATTCCGTAATACTGCTTATAATATTTCCCTTCTAATGCGATTAGTCTTCCTGGAGATTCGCGGCATCCCGCAAAAATGTTCCCCATCATACAGACTGAAGCGCCAGCAGCCAAAGCCACGGCGATATCACCACTGTTTTTTATTCCACCATCTGCACAGATCGGTATATCATTTCCTAATTCAGTAGTCGCCTTTGCAACTTGAAGTGTTGCATATAATGTTGGTGAACCAGCACGTGTTACCATGCTTGTTGAGCAAATACTTCCTGATCCAATCCCTACTCTAAGTCCTGCAACACCATCCAATCTGCTGAGTACATCTACTGCTGCTGCATATGTTCCGATATTCCCTACCATCACATCAGCGCTTACACTATTCAAAATTTCTTTAGTTCCTTTAAAGCAATTGACGTTATGAAAATGAGCTACGTCTATCACCAAAATGTCTGCGTATTTATCAAGCGCCTTAGCACGTTCTAAATCAAATGGACTTATAGCTGCTGCACATAGTAATCGTCCATCTTCATCTCTTACTGCATGTGGATACTTACCTTTTAAGAGTATATCTTTGATTGTAATCAGTCCTTTCAACTTGCCAGTTGTAGAATCAACTATTGGCAATTTTTCAATTCTATGTTTGTGGAGCAATGTTTTGGCTTCATCAAGACTTACTTCTTCAGTTGCTGTGATCACATCTTTAGTCATTACATCTTCAACTTTTAACTTATCATCAGCAAATCGTATATCGCGCCATGTAACTATTCCTATTAAATTTTCGTTATCATTTAAAACTGGTAGACCATGGACATTATGTAGATTCATTAATTCAGTGGCACTTTTCACAGATTCACCAGGTCTTATGGTGAAAACTTCTGAAATGATGAAGGATTCTGCACGCTTGACTTTTCGTGTCATGTTTACTGCTTCTTCTGTTGTGCAGTTTCTATGTATAACTCCAAGTCCTCCAAGTCTAGCTAGTTCTATCGCCATTTCCTCTTCAGTAACTGTATCCATTGGAGACGAAACAAAAGGCAAAACCAATTTGTGATTTAAAGTGATTCTTGATGAAATATCAGGATCCTTGGGTTCAACTGAACTCCATCCTGGCAAAAGAATGACGTCATTAAATGTAATAAGCGTTTCCATATTATTTTCTTTCCAAAATGACAATTAATGTCCCTCACAAACTGGGTTAATTTGGCGTGAAAAGTTAATTTAAAACCTTACAATTATTTATAAAACAGCGCAATTGTTGATATAATTCCACGGTTTTATGATAATTATCAATCTTTCCCTTAGAAAAGGAAAGACCAGCCTTAAGGTTATCAGGCTGTGCGCTCGTCACCAAGTTCAAGACATGCTTCATCAACGCTGTTTTTTTCAATATTTCTGTAGTCTTGAAGGAGGTTATCCCGCTGTGCTCAAAGATGTCATGGATCATCGACCATGTACGGTAAGGACTGCCCTGTTTCACACGGGGCTCTAAATAATCCCCGACGTGTGAGAGCACCCAATCGTAAATAGAGGGAATCTCTTCCTTAAACCCAAAACCTCTTCGAGCTATTACATAACTTGCTAAATGATGGACTGACAAATTATGTAATCGTGAATACTTGTATTTCCCGATAAGGGAGGTATATCCCGGAAATACCTTTCGAACGGACACACCGCGTTTTTTGCACTTTCTTTCTAATAATTGCAGGGCGGTGGTTTTCAAATTACTTACTTTTCGATTGCGTTTTGTATTATATGAAAATTTTTGGTCGAATTGTAAATCTTCGACCACAATTCCTTTACCTATATTGATACAATAATTGACGACTTTATCCATCTTAAAGGGAATATAATCCTCACGTTTGTCTTTTCTATAGTTGTGAAGGTTGCCAAACGAGATACTATAATAAGAAAGTAAATTGCCGTTCTTGTCCACATTGGTCAGGGCTACAAAGTTATAATTAAAGTCTAAGCCGATGGCGCCATGTTCGTATCCATAAAGT
>Ga0180437_10010544_pt1 | contig 11252 bp, 23 predicted proteins | sample SS_ome_4_FD_132410 | JGI IMG/M metagenome (GOLD analysis project Ga0180437, IMG submission 132410) | Hypersaline lake sediment archaeal communities from the Salton Sea, California, USA - SS_3_D_1 metaG | ecosystem: Environmental > Aquatic > Non-marine Saline and Alkaline > Hypersaline >... | reverse complement strand
CTGCGGTGCCGGGCGTCAGGGAGGGCAAGGTGTGCGACACCTGCGACGGCGAGGGACTGCTGGATACTTGGGACAAGCCGCCGAAGACCATTCCGTGCAACGCCTGCGGGGGCACCGGGGGAACCGATCCCGAAGCGGTCAAGAGGGCTCGCGCGTTTTCCGCTGCTTACTTCAAGGCGTTGGGATTGGACGATGAAGGACAGTGACGGCGCGGAGCTGCAGGTAGGTGACCACGTCACCATAGAGCGCAGCCGCAGGGTAGGTGAGGTCGTTGAGGCAGAAAAGCTGCGCGTACGAGTGCGGTGGCCGCGCGATGGGAGGCTGCCCGAGGAGAGCTGGCTGGTAATGGGGCGCGGGCTTGTCTACCGGGTTGAGCTGGAGGAGAGGCACGTCTGTGCTGTCTGCAACCAGCCCATGACGGTCAACGGGGAGCGGGTGGAGATCTGCGTACTCTGCAAGGAGCCGGAACCCCAACCGCACGTACACATCCGTTGTGCGAGCTGCTCGCCGCCGGGGTGGTGGGGAGTGGTGAAGCAGTGAGGCGGCTTAACCCTACGGAGATCCGCGCTCGGAATGCGGTGCTGGAGGAAGCTAAGGGGCGCTTCCGCGCAGTGCACCGGCGGAGGAACTACGTTACGAGCTTCACGCTGGACGAGGCGATTAGATTACTGGACGACCTGAAGATCCAAGAACCGATAGAGGTCGTCTTCACGGTGACGAGGTTGGACGATGGGAAACGAAAAGAAGGGCGTTAGCGGCACTAAGGAATGGGCCGCGTCGAACGTGAACATCCAGTCTGGATGTGATCATGATTGCCTCTATTGCTACGCGAAGGCCAGCGCGGTGCGGTTCGATAGGTTGCCTAAAGGCGGCTGGACCAAACCCGAGCTGAACGAGAAGGCGGTCGAGAAGGGGTACGGCAAGCGCAAGGGGACGATCATGTTTCCCACCGCGCACGACATCACGCCGGGCAATCGGAAGCATTCGATCAACACCCTCCGTAAGATGTGCGCTGCGGGCAACAGGGTGCTGATCGTAAGCAAGCCTCGCATCTCCTGCATTGCTCCGCTCTGCTTGGGTCTGGAGCCCTACAAGGATCAAGTCCTGTTCCGGTTCACCATCGGCTCGGGCAACAGCCAGGTGCTCGCGTTCTGGGAGCCGGGCGCGCCGGACTTCGTCGATAGGCTCGATTCGCTGCAGCACGCTTTCGACGAGGGCTTCCAGACGAGCGTGTCAATGGAGCCTTTGCTGGACGTAGAGGAGGACGACATCGTGGCGCACGTCGAGCTGCTGACTCCGTACATTACGGATGCGATCTGGTTGGGCAAGGCGAACCGGCTGCGAGAGCGCCTGAAGCGGAACGGCTACGGCGCCAACAAGTCGGTAATGGAAGCAGCGGCGACGCTCGAGGAGTCGCAGAGCGACGAGCGGATCGTCTCGCTTTACGAGCGGCTGAAGGGGCACCCTAAGGTCAAGTGGAAGGAGTCGATCAAAAAGGTGGTCGGACTCGCGGTGCCCACGGAAGCGGGCTTGGACATCTGAGGAGGCGCAAGTGAAGATCGAGGTCAAGAATAGCTTGCCGGATATAGATCACCAGAGCATACCCATCTCTGCTACTGCCTTCATCAACCGCGTGATCGACGCGGTTGGAGAGCTGGGAGTAAAGCCGATGCTGCACGGAGAGCCGACGTTCAAGACTAAGCTAGGAGGACGCTACGGGTTTGCTTTCGCGTTGGATAAGTTCGATGACGCTTTCAACGAGAACCTATCGGACGGGACGTTCCGGTATCGGCACGATGAGGTTGTTGAGATCTTGAAGCGGTTGATATCGGAGACGCCCGAGCTAGCCAACAAGCTGTGTTGGGATCGAGGCATGGGTGTGTTCGTCTACAATCTGTTTTTCGCGAAGGGTCTGGAAGGTGTCGAGTAGCGAGCAGCTGTATTACATCCTCGACTCCCGCACGGTGGTGGGCAACTGCGCCATGTGGTGGCGTCCGGAAGGCGCCGGCTACACAGCCGAGCTGGACGAGGCGGGGCTCTACACGAAGGAGAAGGCGGGCTCGTTACGGCACACAGACTTCCTCGTTCCGAAGGAGCTAGCGGAAAAGCTGGCGGTGCGCCACGTCCGATTAGATCGACTTCGGTACGAGAATGTAGTGGCGGTCCAGTTTCGTAAGCTGCGAAAGGACGCCCTCGACGCGCTCTCGTCGGACGCGTGTTGCAACCAGGGGTATTGGCCTTGCGATGACCCCGAGTGTTTTCTCTGTGCCTCGGATCAAGAACCTGCTTGCCCTAACGCGGTGATCTGCCGAGAATGCGGAGACGGAGGATAGCGAGATGGGAACCACGAAGCTGAAGGTCGACGCCTGGTACAACCTCGGGAGCAACCTCTACCTCGTTCGCGGGCCGCACGTGCGGAGCACGAAAACTCCCCTTCGCGGCAGCCAGTTCGAAGCTCGGCCCGAGGCGGAGGTCAAGAGCGTGAAGGAGGCTCGGCGCATCTGGGGAATCAACCTCGCCGGCCGACCATGGGAGGCATCATGAGACTCAGTATGGAGGAAGTTTGCGAGGCGGTGGCGACCTACGCCGTCAAGCGCGGGTTTGTTCCCGCAGGCGCCATCATCGACGTGCGCCTGAAGCTGGTCGATGAAGAAGGCGAGAAGGTGACGGGCGTCCTGACCGGTCTGTCAAAGGGCGAGCCGCAGTTCGTGGCCGACATCGAGCTGAAGAGCTTCGGGAAGCCGGGGGCAGGATGAAGGGCGGAGTAGCTAGGAAGCCGAATGAGACGGGCGCCGAGCACCAGGTTCGGGTGCTCAAGGCTGAGGTAGCGGACCTACGCAAGCGCATCGCCGAGCTGGAAGAGGGCCGTGCTCGGCCTAGAAGGCGTCTCCAGCTCGTTTTGAGAGTGACGGACGGCCCCGAGGTCGTCCGGAGGGTAAAGGCGCTCTGGACGGAAGCTAGCGCGGACCGGGCCGAAGCCCTGGATCCCTCATGCGAGCGAGAGCCGCGTGAGTTGTTTCACGAGGTCCTGGTCGAGGAGATGCAGCGGGAAGCGGCCGAGGCTCTGCCTGGCATGTTACGCGAGCTGCTTGCGGCTGTGGAGGTCAAGCGCTGTGGATCCTGACGCCAACATCGAAGAACAGCTCAAGCTCGCCGAGCGCATCAACGACCCCAACCGTACGTGGTCCAACGAGGACGCCTGCCGGCTTGCCGAGTTGGTTGTGGCGCTCGACGAATGGCTGGCAGACGGCAACTTCGTTCCGGGCCGCTGGAGGCACGGGCGGGGGTATCAGAAGTGATCTACGTCCGCGTCGAGCTTTGGCCGGGAGGCTGCCGTTCAAAGGCCGAGGTGCTGAACGAGGCCACCATCACAAACGTGGGAGGGAACGAGGAGCTGGCGGTGTACCACGCAGAGATCTCCGACGTCGGCGGATTCAAGATGTCCGCGAGGCAGAAGCAGCACTTGCGCAGGCACCCTCTGCAGCTAGATCTGCTCCCGGATGAACGACGGGTTAGAGATCCTCTTCTAAGCAGCGTGATGAAGCGAGCCAAGCTCGAGTTCGAAAGGCGGCTGGGGCCGTTGGAGCTGCTGTGCCGCGCGCTGAAAGCCTGCGGTATAGGAAAGGGCCGATGACCAAGCGCTGGGGAGCACCAAGCAACGAGCACCACAAGTATGGGCGCGTGCGCGCCGAGAAGATCTGCCGTGAGCGAAACTGGGGCAGCGGTACGGTCATAGACAGCACGACGTGGATGTTCCCGCGTCGGATCTTACGGGTCAACATCGTTGGCGTGACGACGCAGGCTATGCGAGAAGGCGTCAACAAGGTGGAGGAGCTGAACACCTTCCCGGGGGACGTGCACGAGGTCGAGGAATGACCCTAAAGCGGGAGCTGGAGGAGCTGGCGGCCAAGCTGCGGGACATCTGCGCGGCGCTGTGCGCCAAGTACCCTCGCGTAGAGCCCGAGCGGGTGCAGCGAATCTTCGAGCAGGAGATGGACAGGCTGGTGAGGGAAATCGTTCAGGGACGGCGCACAACGACCGAGCAAGTAATGCGGAGGATCGACAGGCGTATCCAGCGGGAGATGAATTAGGGAGCCCCGAGCTGGCGAGGCTCCCAATACGACCGCGCGGTCGTACTATTCCTCGGAGAACAGCTGGGTGGACGCCGGCTTGGTGTAGTCGTAGTCGCTTGCCTCAACGGCTAGGCGTGCTGCTAGGTATCCTGCGTCCTCGACGGAGAAGTCGGGCGCGAAGCCGACGAGCCTGCGAAGGATAGAGCATAAGTGATCTATGCTCAGGTTCTCTGGAGGGCAGGGCAGTTTGACGATCGCAGCTTCGGTCAGACCCTTCAGCGGGCACACGACGGAGGTGGTGTCGGGCGGCGGTAGCTCTCCCGGCGCGTCGACCTCGACCTCGACCACGGCTTCGGGCTTCTTCCTGCGCTTGTGCTTTCGGATGGTACCGAAGCTGAAGTTTACCGGGTCTCTTCTCCAGCGCTCGTAATGCCCTAATATGATCTTGACTCGCTTCTCGTACGAGTCTGCGGTATCGGGCTTCCTGCCCGTCTTGCGCAGCCAGCGGTCTTTCAGGATCGCGGAGTTTTTCAGGACCCACGCAGCTGTATGCTCTTCACCTTCGTCTGCGAGGATGTGCTTGGCGAAGTAGTCCAGGGCGGAGATCTGCTGGTCATAGTGACCCGGTACATCTCCGCTGTCGATCTTCTTCTGGTACCAGCGCTTGCACGACGCTATCGAGCCGTCGTCAAGACCGCTGTTGCTGGGGGCTCCGTTGGGGGAGCTTCCGTTGACCGCAGACTCTTTTTCCTCTACTCTTTTAGCTGACATTGGGGGCCTTCCTGGTGTCCTGGGCGACGTTACCGCGTCGCCTTTTTTGTGGGCGCTTGGGGGTAGGATCTACCCAAGCAATCTTCACAGTCGCACAGAATCTGAGAGGCTGTCAAACCAATCTTTCGGTTTTGCGAAGCGCTAATCTATTTTTTGCGAAGGCCCCCGCAAAAGCCGCCGAAACGCAGCAAGATGCAGCAAGATGCAGCAAAACTAGGCGAAACGTAGCGAAAGTGCGCCTGAGCTGTCCACGTCTGTCCACGTCTGTCCACGTCTGTCCACGTCTGTCCACGTCTGTCAGCGTCTGTCCGTAACACCATTCTCAAAAAACGGACTCCCGTCTTCCGCGCGTTGTAGCGTACGATGGTTGCATGCCTTCCCACTTCGATCGATTCCGTCTTCTGAACGCAGACAAAGGAAAGCCCGGCGCCATCCGCTTCCGCAACGAAGGACCCGAGCCTGTGTACGTTCGGGCGACTGAGCAAGACCCGCAGCAGGTAGTGCCGCCCGGTCAGGAGGTAGCGCTGCTGCCGTCTGAGACGGGCGAGGTGCTTATCGAGGCTGACCCTACGTCTTAGCCCAAGGGTTGCCCCAACGATCCTTGCCGTCCCCTACCGGGATCCAATAGTTGATGTAGCTCCCGAAGTGTCCGAGCTGCTTGAGCTTGACCAACCCGAGCTTGATGAGCTTGTTGACCGTAGCCTTGGAGATCTTCCGGTGGGTTCCGGGAATCACTACAGCATCCCTCGCTGAGATGCTACCCTCGCGTCGGATGTAGTCTAGCGCGGCCTTCTGAACGGGGTTCAGCTTGTCTTCTGCGCTCTCGTCCAGCTCGGCGCGAATACCTTCTAGCAGTCTGTTGATCCTCTTGTTCATCAGTGCTTCCCGAAGATGTTGCCGACGCTGCGCTTGGTGCGCTTATTCCAGCTGGCTGCCTTGTAGATCTCTCCGTCTCCCTTGGCGACGAAGGTGTAGATCGAACGCTGGTCAGTGGGCTTGCCGTCCTGACCGAGCCTCTGCTTGAACACGCGCACGAACTTCGGGCCAACCTCGTAGCCGACCTTCCAAGGGCCGCCGAAAGGCCCCTTGTCCAATCGGTCCTGTGCTGTCTTGACGTACGCCTGCAGCGCCTTGTCGAAGCTGGGCTCGCCCATGTAGAGGTAGTCCTTGTCGCTCGGTTTCTTTGACCACCACAAAGACGTGTCCTTGTACATGCGCTTGTAGCCGCGCCTCTGGAGCAGCTTCACAGTTACTCGGTTGTTGGCTAGGTCCGCTACCACCTTGTTGTTCTTGTCCAGGACCTGAACTCGATCCGAGTCTGCTGAGGGCTTGTAGAGTTGCACCGGATCCGGCCACTGCTTGATAGAGGCTTCGCCCAGAGCCTCTTCTTTCGCTAGCTCCTTAGCTAGCTTCTTGCCCTTGGCGTTGCGCAGATAGACCGCGCCCGTGGCTTTGGTTACGCCAGGAGCGCCGTGCTGATCAGGCATCCCCGCCTCGAAGTCGACCAGACCCCGCCGCACGAAAAGCCCGAGCGTTGGGCCAGGCAAGCCCACCGTTCCGGCCGGAGCCGTGTAGAACTTGATGAGCGCAGCCTTTTGGCTCTTGGTGAGAGGTTTAGCCTCGCCCAGCTCATACCGGATGCCTTCAAGAATGCTGTTGATGCGCTTGTTCATCTTCGACTCGCTGACTTAGCTCTTGTGCCGAGCTGCTAGGTTGAACAGTCCTTGCCTTATGTCCAAGACTTCTCGGTACAGGTTGATCTCTCCAAGGCTTTGCAACGCTGCTGCAAGGTGGCCTACAGCCGTAGCCACGGCCGTGAAGTAGTACCGCCACCGACCGCGTCTTGCTTCTTTCTGGGCTTGCTTTCCAACATTGCCCAGCCCGTCGAAGACTCGAGACATATCGGAGGCGTTTTCAGGGAGCGGTATCTCGTAGAGCTTAGATCGAAAGAGCATGCTTTTGGAAGCTAATGCCTGGTCTCCAACCTGTCCGGCTATTGAGGCCACGTCTCCGATGATGGAAGCAACGGTGTTTTGCCAATAGCTCAGGTCTCCTTGCTTCAGCGCCTTTTTAATCTTCTTCTCTGTGGTGTCGAAGTCGTTGACTAGGTCGATCAGTATCTTCCCTGTGTTGTCGTCAAAGGCCTCCGCTTCGCCAAGCTCGCGACGTATGCCCTCCAACAACCGGTTGATGCGCTTGTTCATCTTCGATCCTCGCTGCTCCAACCTACCACACTAGAACATTCCGGGGAACTCGGCGCACACGACCTCTTCGGCCTTTTCGCGCAGCTCGCCTAGGGCGTCTAGCAGCTCACTCACTCGGTCGTCCACCGGGTCCAAAGCGTCCAATGCCGGCTGCAGAGCGTCCAGGGCTGCCTCTAAAGCTGCGCAGGCGTTTCCACACCTGTCAGCCCGGCTGGGGCTGCGGCGCCCGTAGGGGCGAGTCTCGACGTAGGAAACGGTGGTGTCGAGCAAGAACTCGTCCAGACCCTCGACGGGCAGCACCTCAGCTTCGGGCTTGCGGCGCGCGGGGATGGCGCAACGCTCGTTGTACTTTTCAGCCCTTTCGACCCGTCGTTGGTGGATAGCCTTGACCTTCTCGACCGTCCAGCCGAACTCGCTGACGTAGTGGTCCCCATCCTGAATCGCGATGAGCGTCCTGCCGTCGTCCTGCTTTTCGGGCGGGTCAAAGATCTTCAGCTCGGGAAGCGCGCGGGCTTTGCTCTTGCCGCTCCACTTGCACACGGAGCAGGGAGTGCCAACGACGTGCTCAGGGCAGCCAGGCTTTGCGGGCACGCCTTCGGAAGCAGACTCGAGCGCCGAAATGAACTCCTCGACGGCGGTCTCTAGTTCAGCGTCCTCGAGCGTAGAGTAACACTCCTCAACCTCTTCGTACTTCGGGAGGTGATCCATATCGTTCGACTCGAGGTTCTCCTTCCACTCTTCGATCTCGGTCTTCAGCTCCTCAATCGCCGAGCCGGCATACTCGAGGGCTTCGCGGATGGTCTCTTCACACTTAACTCGCTTCTTGCTTCCCATAACGCCTCCTAGGTGACAACCAACGTACTACATGGTTTAGCGATTGTCAAGGGACTGGATCTAAAAAAGATCGTTTTTTCTTCCGGTCGCTCTAGACCCCCAGATCTTTCTTCAGTTGTGCCTGGTCGCTGGCGAACACGGTGCCCAGCTCAGCCGCGAGGGCGAGCGCCTTTTCCTGCGTGTCGGCTGCTTGGATGCGCGCGGCCAATTCGTAGGCGTGCTCCACCAGAGCGACGGCCTTCCTGCCGCGCTCGTACGCTTCCCTGTCGCGGTCGCGTTGGTGGGCGCACTTGGGGCAGCAGCCGTACGTCAGCTCGCTTGGAAGCGTCTGACCGCATTCGGCGCAAGGTCCGATATTGCGGATGACCCGCCGCGCTCGGTCGAGGTCGTACACCTGGTGGTCGACGATCCGACTACCCAGGTACACCGTCCACTGGTAATAGGCTCGCCGGTTGTCGCCGGAGCGTCGGACGGAGATCTCGGGGTCGTGCTTGGCCACGTAGTGGCCCTTCTTCACGCGGCTTAGTACGACCTTCTTCATCAACATGTTCATCAGCAGCTCTCCTTGGCGGTCAAGATGGAGCGCCTGCCGTCGTCGAACACGACAACCGCGTGGTCGTCGGCCAGCTGGAAGTCGCTGACTTCCTCATCGCAGCCGAAGGTTTGCTCTACGTGAGCAAGGGCAGTTCCAACGCTGGCGAAGCTGCGGCCGAAGATGTCGTGGTCCGTGTCGTTGCCCGAGTAGACCTTGACGCGGCCCTTCACGACGCCGCTATCAACAGCGATCTGCTCCCTGTGGGAGCGGTCAGCGTCGTGGGCCATCAGCCTCAGCTCGGCGGGCGTCATGCCGATGACCGCGATGAACTCGAGGGCAGCTCTGAAGGCGCCCTTGACGACCTTGTAGGTCTCCTCGCCGTCCTCGGGGTACGAGAGGACAAACGCGCGGCCTTCGTCCACAGGGCAGATGTCGGCGCCGTAGCCCCACATCCACCACCCGTGGCTGAGGCACTCGGCGAGGCGGGTTACGGGGCAGGTGGTGCTGTTGTGAATGGTGACGGTGTTGTTGGTGTTGGTCATGACAATCAACGTATAACATGGTTACGCGATTGTCAAGAGGATCCGATCAAAAAAGATCGGTTTTTTTTTTCGCTCAGCTTACGGCGTGTGCGTCTGCAGGGCACGGCTCGCCCGCTAGGCCCATCTCCAGCATCAGCTGCACCATTGCCCAGCTGCCGCGGTCGGCGTAGAAGCGGCGCCCGCAGCATCGGCAGACGTACCACGCTTTGGGCTCGCGGTAGCCGAAGCCGGTCACCCAGTCGGGCTCGCTCTGCGGATGGTAGCCGACGATGACGCGCTCGAAGTCGTGCATGACTCGAGCGTACTAGCTGGCTTTCCGATAGTCAAGCTAGCGAGCAGCGAGCTAGCGCCGCTTGCGCTTCAAACTCCCGCGTTTGGCCTTACGTTTGACGGCCTTGCGCTGTCCGCGCGCAAACTTCCGGATGAGCTTCTTCCGGTAGACCATGATGCGGCTGACGGTTTTGGGGATGGCGACGTTGCGCCAGCGCCCTTTGATGCGCTTACGGCCGCACCAGATCCCCTTGCTCGAGGAGTTGTATCCGCCGTGGCTGGGCAACCAATGCCTCCAGTTGGCGATGCCGACCTTCTTCCGGCAGAACTTGCGGTTGGCGGTGATGCTCTGGGCGATGAGCTTGAGGTTGTAGAAGCCGTTTTTCAGCTCGGCCTTCTTCTGCTTGCAGCGGAATTGATCCCACTTTTCCCCACCGCTGTTGCAGTAGGGCCAGAGGAACTGCGGGCATACTTGGCCCAACCCCACACAGCCGATGTGGTTCTCGAGCGTCGGGTTCCAGTGGCTCTCGTAGTACACCATGGCTACCATGGTGAACGGATCGAACCGCCGGTCTATGGCTTCCTTCCGGATGAGCTTGGCGTAGGACGTCGCGGTGGTCTTGCTCATGCCGGGCGCGGCGTACTGGATAGCCGCAACGATGACCGGCAGGCTGCGCTTCATCGCGTAGCTCGGGCGCGGGAGGCACACGAGCACGCAAGCTATGATGAAGATCCAGAGGCTACGAATCATTGGCCACTGCCTCTTCTTCTACTTCTCCCTCTCCATCATCAGTGTCGGAGCTGACGATCGACAGCACCGCTCGCGAGGATGTCTCGCGTGTCTGCGGCGCTGCCTCCGCGGGAGGGAGCTGTGGCGTTTTCGCCAGCGCCTCCTCTCCCTCTCTAAGCAGCTCATCCATCTTCTGGTACTGGGCTCGGACGATGTGCTGCAGGCCTCCGGCATCCATGTGCGAGACCTTGTCGGCCTGGTCGGCAACGAATTTTGCCGACTGTGCACGCAGCTCGGAGTGAAACTGCTCGAGCTTTTTGACCGCCATCGAGTAGTGGGGCTTGCAGTATTGCGGCCCGTCGTCCTCGTTATCTTCGATCGTGTAGCGAGGGGATAAGCAGTACAAACGGTCTAGGAGCGTGAACAGCGGTAGCTGATCCATCAAGCTGATGCCGCTGCGAGGAGCGCAGTTGGTAGCTCGGGCGCGGCAGATGATGCAGGTCGGATAGACTTCCCCAGTGACCGGGTTCTTGGCCAGGTCTCCGCGGTCGATGCCTTCTTGGATTCTGCCTTCGGTCTCGGTCTCTTCTTTGATCCGGGCTCGCCTCGAGCGCCACATCGTGAACATCATGAGGACTAACACAATAAACGCCAGGGCTCCGATCCCTATAAGCGACGTCATGCGGGCGTCCAGCTCCTCTAAGCCACTCATCTTACTCTCCTGTCGGAGTCTCCGAAGCCGGAGGCGGTGCTGCCTTCCGTGACTGCTTCGCAGTAGCTCCGTCGATCGATACGGCGGCTTCCATGACGACCTCGCTGCCGTGCTTCACGTCGCGATAGAAAACTCTCGACTGCACGTTGTAAGCGGCAAGGAAAGCGTCAACGTCCTCCACCTGTATCTGTCCCGCCTGCGCTTTGCGCATGAGCACGTGGCGCACTAAGGCTCTATGAATTTCGTCCGCGGTTAGAAGATCCAACAGCGGCTTTACCGCTGGCTGGGGTTGTTGCTTAGCCATGACTTTGCTTTCGTCCGTGCCGCTCTCCTTCGTGGAGAGAGCTAGCGAGTATACCAGGGACAGGAGGAAGAGATAGGCTTCTCCAGGTGGGACCACGCCAACATCCTAACATGGGGGGAGTTTTCGATCGCCGGGGCGACCTCAGCTGTCAGTCTTGACACAGCTAGAGGTCTTGCCCATACTGCGACCATGAACACTCTGTTTCTCTTGCGGCTCTATGAGGTGCTCCCGATGTAGGCAGCAAGGGCTAGATGTGTTCTGCGAAAGGCTGCCTTCG
>Ga0180437_10010543_pt1 | contig 11254 bp, 7 predicted proteins | sample SS_ome_4_FD_132410 | JGI IMG/M metagenome (GOLD analysis project Ga0180437, IMG submission 132410) | Hypersaline lake sediment archaeal communities from the Salton Sea, California, USA - SS_3_D_1 metaG | ecosystem: Environmental > Aquatic > Non-marine Saline and Alkaline > Hypersaline > Sediment... | reverse complement strand
TGGATTCTTCTATCCGGGATTCTACGCTTGCAACGAGAAGCTCCGCCTCGCTCTTGCGTCCGCACAACAGCGCCGTTAGAGCGAGCTCCGATTCCGCCTTGAAGAGAACCCGGGCGGCGCCTATCTCTTCGGCTATTGCCTTCGCTCTTTCGAGGTGCTCTCGTGCACGGTCACAGTCCTGGCTGTCCGCAAGGACCCTCCCCAGACTCGTCAAGACAAGCGCTTGACCTTCCCTGTCGTTCACCTCCTCCATTATCAAAAACGCACGCCTGAGTGCTTCCACGGCTTCTCGAACAGGACCGGTCATCGTGAGAACCCTGGACATGTTTTGGAGCGTATATCCCTGTCCCCGCTTGTCGCCGACATCCTCTCTTGCGCTCAGCGCTTTCCTGCAGTATTCGAGCCCTTTGTCATAGTCTCCCATTCCTATGAAGACTGTACCAAGGCTGTTCAGAGTGACGGCGGCACCCGCCCTATCGCCTATCCGCTCCTTCAGGTGCAGAGAGCCGGTATAGAAATCCATGGCGGCAGATGTATTCCCCATTGTCAGGTATATGTAGCCCAGGTTGTGGAGATTGGCCGCCTCGCCCTCAAGATCACCGATCTGGCGTTTTATTTCGAGAGATCTCTGGAAATGGAGCAGTCCCTTCTCCAGATCTCCCTGGCTGCAGTAAGCGGCCCCGAGGTTGTTCAAGCAGTTCGACTGTTCAAGCCTGCTGTCGATGCTTGTGCTTACATCGAGTGACTCTTCATAAAGTCTGATGGCTTGGTCGTATTCACCTGATATCTGTTTGGCATAGCCGAGCTGGCTTAAGCTCTCCGATTCGCCCTCTTTGTCATTCAAGTGCCTGAAGAGCCGGAGCGCCTCCCTGGAGGCCTCTTCCATCTCCGGGAATCTGCTGGTCCATCCGTATATCTGGCTCAGGCCGATCAGAGAGTCAGCCTCGGCTTTCTTGTCGCCTTCGCCGCGAGAAAGCCTCAACGCTTCCTTGAAGTCAAGGAGTGCGAGCTCTGTTCCGCCGCTAAGCCTGTATACCCTTGCCCTGTCTATCACAGCGGATATGCGCTCCCGCGCCTTCTCCTCACCCAGATCCTCCTCTGCTGCGATCGCCAGCGCTTTACTGAAGTTAGCTATGGCCTCTCCGTTCGCGTATGATTCCCTGGCCTTCCTGCCTGCTTGGAGGTAATAGTAGAACGCTTTGGACAGTATGCCTCCTATCTCGTAGTGCATCCCCAGCGCTCCGAAGTACTGCTCGAGTGACTCGGGAAACTTGCGTTCGATGCACCCTGCTGCCCTGAGGTGAAGCTCCTTTCGAGAACCCTTCAGTATGCTTCCGTGCGCAACCTCCTGGATGAGTGGATGGGCGAACCGGTATTCTGTATCCTCGTGCTCTGATTGGACCACAAGGCCTGAGCGAAGCAGCTCAGTCAGTTCATCATCGAGCGCGTCCGTTGAGCCAATCACGCACGCGAGATCATCATGTGTGAAGTCCGTGCCGAGGACGGACGCGCACCTTACCAGAGATCTTGCCCGGGATGTGAGCTTGTCGATTCTGGAGGCGATGACGGCCTCGACAGTCTCAGGGATTGCGAACTGGCTGGCATCCTCCTCACAGACCCATCGGTCCTTCCTTTTTGACAGGAAGTTCCCTTCGATGAGGTTCTTTATTATCTCCTCGAGATAGAATGGGCTGCCACCCGATCTCTCGAGAATGCCTACTCTCGTCTCTGGACTCATGGCGGGTTTCTCCAGAAGCAGGTCCATGAGTTCTTCCATTTCCTCTCGGGCCAGTCTCTTCAGGTCTATCGTTTCTGTCTTGGCCGGCAGCTTCCGTGTGGTTTCCCTCTGTATCAAGTCCCATTTCGACCCTGGAGTGGGCCTTGTGACACCGATTATCATGATCGGACTCTCGGCCGTGGTCTCGATCAGGAACTGCATGAGGTCCTGTGAGGATTCATCAGCCCAGTGGATGTCGTCGATCGCCACAACAACTGGCTTCCTCTTCGAAAGAGCCTCAATCAGGTCGCGGACCGCCACGAACGTTTTCACTCTCAGTGTTCGGGGGTCGAGATACTTGGTCGTGTCCTGTACATCTGTCTTTAGTTTGAGCGGGAGTATCCGGGCCACTGACGCCGCCACATCTCCCCAGCGTTCCGGGAAGAGAGACTTGATCCTATCCAGGCCTATCCTGGTCTGATCCGAATCCCTCTCCGGAGAGTTGTTAAACAGGGCTTCCTTCATCAGCTGCACGAACGGGAAGAATTGCGCTGTCGCAGTGTAGCTCGAGCATCTTCCCTCCAGCCAGGTGGTATGCTTCTCCGAGGACTTTCTGAACTCGTCTATGAGGCGTGACTTCCCGACTCCTGCCTCGCCCAGCACGAATACAGCGCGCGCCGAGCCCTCCTTCACCCTGGCCAGATTCTGCTGCAGCATGCTCAGCTCGTCGTCCCGGCCCAGGAACTGGGGGGTGAGACCGGGTACTCCGCGGGACTCACCCGGTCGCGTCTTCAGGCCTTTCAGCTTGAACGCAACCGTTCTCTCCTTCTTGCCCTTCAGGTGCAGGGGTCCGAGATCCTGGAAATCGAAGGTGTGGCTGGTCAGCTTGTGCGTTGCGGCGCTCACGTAGATCTCTCCCGGAGGGGCGGCGGTTGTCAGTCGTTCCGCAAGGTTCACAGTGTCGCCCATAACCGTATAATCCATCTTCAGGTCCGAGCCGATCTTACCGGCGATCACTTCTCCTGAATTCACACCCACGTGCAGACTGACGGGCCGGGACATCCCTTTGACTTCACGCAACATGTCGAGCGCAGTCCTCAGAGCCCTCTCGGGATCGTCCTCGTGAGCCACCGGCGCGCCGAAGATCGCCATGACGCAGTCACCCATGTATTTGTCTATAGTTCCTTCATATTCGTAGATCACCCTGCCGACCCTCTTGAAGACTTCGTTCGCGAGGCTTGCCAGGTCCTCTGGATCCATCTCCTCCGAGATGGACGTGTAGCCGGAGATGTCGGCGAAGAGGACTGTGACTCTGCGCCTCTCGCCCTCGAGTGTCTTGACTTGAGACAGGATCTTGGAGACGAGCTGCGGCGGGATCGGGTCTGGAGGATGCTGCCCACCGAGCTGTCGGCTTTCGAGGAAGGAACCGCAGCGGCCGCAGAAGCGCATCCCTCCCGGATTATCGAAACTGCAATTGGGGCACTTCATCCCGAGCGCCTCCTCCACAGGGCTATTCTTGCACCAGAGCCGTTCGCAGTCAAGCCTTGAATCACAGGTCCCATAAGACCTATAGGACCTATGGCTTGACTCCAGGCAGGCCACAAAGTATACTGGGTGCTCGGATTGAGAGTAAGCTCCGGTTCCGGAGGATGTTGATATGGTTGAGCTGCCGCCCGGTGTGAAAATAGAGGATGTCTCCGTGGAGAAGATGTACAGGAGCTCTACGGCGGCCCTGATGAACAGGATCAGGAGGTTATATGAGGAGATGTACAACCGGTTCGGCTCTGAGGGGATTGATATCATTAGGGATGTGAGCGCGGAGTTCGGCGAGGAGATCGCCGAGAGGGGCAGGGAGAAGGTGAAGGGTTCCGACGCGAAGTCGGTCGCGCTCTTTCTCGTAAGAATATTCAATAATGCAAGAGGAGAAGGCAAGGTAGTTGATTGGGGCGATAAGCGGGTCGTCATAAGGGTCTACAGGTGCCCCTATCCCTTCAAGGTTCCCGAGATCTGCGAAGCCCACACCACCATGGAGAGAGTCGTTGTGGAAAGGCTCGGGAAAGGTTTGAGTTACTGCATCGAGAAATCAATACCCAGGGGAGACCCCTTCTGCGATCATGTCATAGAAGAATCGGAGTGATCCTGTCCCGGATGACAGGCTGTATTAGCTCCCCTTGCGGGATTTGATGATGAGGGGGAAAGATGCCTGAGATAGAGGTGGAGGGCCGCAAGTTCGAGGTTGACGGGGAGGGTTTTCTCGCGGACCCGGGTGAATGGGACGATGAACTGGCCACCCTTTTGGCGAGGGCTGACGGTATCGAGGTGCTCACTGAAAGACACTGGCTAGTGGTGCGTTACATCAGGGAGTACTACCTTGAGCACGATCTTGCTCCCATGGTCCGCAAGCTCTGCCAGAACACAGGCCTGAGGCTGAGGGAGATATACGAGCTCTTTCCTCTCGGTCCGGCGAAAGGAGCCTGCAAGGTGGCGGGGCTGCCCAAGCCCGATGGCTGCGTTTGAGAATTTGAATGTTGGCAACGCTTCGTCTTGCATACTTTGGCCTGCTCATCTACTGTCTTGTCTTCTTCGTTGCATGGACAGCGGCCCTCCTGAGCAACAGAAGGAAGGACCACTCGGTCCCCAAAGGCAGCGGTCTTCTAGGCATGCTTTCAGCTTTCACCCGTGGGATGCTGCCCTGGCGGAAGGAGAGCGCCCGGCTCCACCCCCTATCCTATGTCGCGGGGATTCTGTACCACATGGCGACCTTCACCTCCTTAGCCATCCTCGGGTTTCCGAGGTTCCTTTACGCGGGCTCGGGCCTCATCTCGGTTCTGCTGCTGGCCGGACTCGCTTCCGGCTTCTACCTTCTTTTCAAGAGGGTTTTCGATAGACGATACAGGCTGATGAGTCAGTTTGACGACTACTTCTCCAACCTTCTGGTTGATGCGATGCAGCTTTCTGTGGTCCTGTCAGTGCTGGGTGCGGTCCCTGTTCTGGTGCCGTACGGTGTCGCATATCTGGTTCTTCTCTATCTCCCGTTCGGAAAGTTGAAGCACTGCTATTTCTTCTTCGCCTCCCGACTTCTGCTGGGCAGGAGCTACGGAAGGAGAGGGGTGTACATTTGAGCTTGGACATCGGGACTTTCAGGCGGATGCTGAGGGAGAGGCTGGATGAAGAACTGTCGGCGTATTTGAATGCCTGCGTTCGCTGCGGGCTGTGCGCCTCATCCTGCCACTACTACCTGACAGATGGTGAAACCGCGTCTATACCAGGTTACAAGCTGAACCGGCTGGGGCAGGTGTACAGGAGGTCAACCGGGTTCCCCCGTCTCCTTCCACGCCGGGAACATGAGGAGGCTCTGACCGAGGAAATGCTGGAATCAATGGTCGATGTTGCTTACGGGCGGTGCACGATGTGCGGAAGGTGCGGCTTCCACTGCTCAATAGGGCTTGACGTGTCGAGAGTCATCCACCGGCTGCGGGGGATACTGACGGAGCTCGATCGGGTTCCGAAGGGTCTTGGCTCTGCAGTGCTCGCGGCAGTTGAGACAGGCAACAGCATGAGGATCACTCGGGAAGAATGGGTGGACACGGTCAAGTGGCTGGAAGAAGATCTGAGGCTGGAGGTCTCAGACGAGAAGGCCTCAATGCCGCTGGACAGACAGGGCTCCCGCGTCCTATATGCTGTCAACCCCAGGGAGCCGAAGTTCTTTCCTCTGTCTCTGTCCGCTGCGGCGAAGGTGTTCTACGCTGCGGGCGAAGACTGGACCTTGAGCAGTCGCTTCTTCGATATAACCAATTACTCCTACTTCGCAGGAGACGACGCGCAGGCAGCCCGCTTCGCCGGGAACCTTGTCAGCGAGGCGGAGAGGTTGGGTGTGCAAGCCCTCGGTCTTTCAGAGTGCGGCCACGGATACTACGCCGCGAGGTGGCATGTTCCATCGTACGTGAGGCAGAAGAGCAGAATCGACGTATTGTCCATCCTTGAGCTTATCTGGGAATACATCCGCGAAGGCAGGATCAGAGTGGATCCGAGTCGGAACAGCCGGCGGGTGACACTACATGACCCTTGCCATCTGGCGAGAAAAGGTGGCATAATCCGGGAACAGAGAGACATACTCCGGAGTGTGGTGTCGGAATTTGTGGAGATGACTCCTAGCGGAGAAAAGAACTTCTGCTGCTCCGGTGGTGGAGGCAGCCTGTCCATGACCGTCTTCGCCGAGCGCCGGAGAGGTTCCGGCAGGGTGAAAGCAGAACAGATAAAGAGGACAGGAGCAGAGGTTGTAGCGTCGCCATGTCACAACTGCATCGACCAGCTAGAGGAGCTTGACAGGCACTACGAGCTCGGGGTCAAGGTTGTGACTGTGACAGAACTCGTTGCGGATGCGCTGGCGCTCCCCGAGAGGAGATAGACAGGGGCTGTGAACATGGTAAGAGAGCTTGCCTACCTTGATAACGCGGCCACCGCGTATCCCAAGCCGCAGGTTGTCTACGACTTTATGTGCGAATTCTACAAGACGCACGGCGTGAATCCGGGCAGGTCGGGCTACGATCTCTCACTCGAAGCCGAGGAGATGGTGCTGGATACGAGGAGAAAGCTCACCACGCTCTTCAACGGGGGCGAGGACATAAACCGGCTCGTCTTCACTTACAACGCTTCAGATTCCCTGAACATGATAGTCAACGGGATGCTCGGGAAGGGTGATCACGTGATAACCTCCCGGCTGGAGCACAACTCGGTGTTGAGGCCGCTCTATCACAAGGAGTCTGACCGTGTGATACAGGTCGACCGTGTTGGTTTCGACGCAAAGGGCTACATCGACCCTGATGAAGTCAAGAGTAAGTTGAGGAAGAACACAAAACTGGTGATACTCAACCACGGTTCCAACGTGATAGGGACCCTCCAGCCTGCGGCGGAAATCGGGAATATCTGCAGGGAGCACGGTGTAACGTACGCTCTGGATGTGGCGCAGACGGCCGGGTGTTCGCCTGTTGATATGCAAGCTATGTGTGTGGACGTGGTAGCGTTCACTGGACACAAGTCTCTGTTGGGTCCCCCGGGGATAGGGGGGCTTTACGTGAGAGAGGGTGTAAAGATCGAGCCGACGAGGTTCGGCGGCACAGGCGTACGCTCAGCCGAGAAGGCTCATCTTTCTGAGTATCCGTACAGGCTCGAGTGCGGGACACTCAACCTTGTCGGAGTAGCCGGTCTGCACGCGGGGCTCAAGTTCATCGAGGAGGCTGGACTGGAAAACATGCACACCAAGAAGATGGAGCTCTACAGACTTCTGAAGGACGGGCTTGAGAAGATAGACGGGGTTGTGCTTTACTGCGCCGACGCAACCTCCCAACATCTGCCTGTTCTCTCCTGCAACATTGAGAAAATGGTTGCCGGCGATGTCGGCACAATACTCGACGTCGACTACGATATAGCGACGAGGACGGGACTTCAGTGCGCTCCTCTTGTTCACGAGGACATTGGCACTTCTCCCAAAGGCACCGTCCGGTTCAGTCTGGGGTGCTTCAACACGGAGGAGCACGTTCGACGGACCGTCGAAGCGATGAGAGAGATCGCCTCAGGCGGTGGCCACTAACCTCTCACTCAGATCCTGCAACCAAGAGATTCTGCTGAATTCGAGGGAGTTCCCAGCCCCACTCACTACCCATTCGAAAACGAAGGGCTCGCCGGTCCCTGGGTCTGAGTATCCTCGGAGTCAGCACTCAAACGCGGGCCAATTACCGTCTTCCAGATTCTTAGTTTCTGGCCTCTTTAGCAAAGGTCTAGGATTTCCGGCGCTCGAGGGTGGACAGGAATTCCCTCGACCTGTTTCTCTCCTCAGGAGTCAACCTCTTGCCGAGGACCTGAGCGATATGGGATACCATACCATCCAACGAGAGACCCGGATTTGTGAAGACGCCGTTCTGGTAACAGTACGTGCAGAATTCCCTATTCGCGGTTCCGTCGAGCTCAGTACCCTGGCGCTCTTCCTCGTCCATGGGCATTCCGCAGCTCTGGCATGCACCTGCGTCCGTAACATCCACGATACGATACCTCCCGTCACGCTGAGTGTTCGTGTCGAAAACGCTATCACTGTTTCTTATGGCGCAGCGGAAGTCGCAGAGCAAGGATCGGTGTACCTCCGGGTTGCATGGTTGCGGGGCCTGGAGATTGCCCGAAACGAATTGACACGGCGGTTAAGACATATATACTCACCCTGTCAACACAAGCTTGGAAACACAGTGGAGAAGCAGACTACTAGAAATAAGAGCTTGCGGGCCTTTTTTGAACCTGAATCTGTTGCCGTTATCGGCGCCTCCCAGGATGAAGAGAAGGTGGGCCACAGTGTTCTCAGAAACCTCCTTCGTTTTGGGTTCGAGGGCAGGGTCTATCCAATCAATCCAAAGGCAGGGGAGATACTCGGCACCAAGTGCTACCCATCGGCAAGGGTCATCGGCTCCCGGATCGACTTGGGCGTGATAGTTGTCCCAGCCAGGTTCGTGCCCGTGGTGATCGAGGATTTGATCGCCAACGGGTGCAGGGCGTGCGTCATCATAACCGCCGGGTTCAAGGAAATCGGTTCTCGTGAAGGGGTCGAGCTGGAGAAGAGAATCGTGGCTATGGCTCGGGAAGCGCACATGCGCATTCTCGGCCCCAACTGTTTCGGCATAATAAACCCCCACAACGGATTGAATGCAACCTTCGGTCGTGATATGCCGGGGAAGGGGCACATCGCCTTCATGTCTCAATCAGGCGCGCTGTGCGTGGCGGTTCTCGACTGGGCACTCGGCGTTGGCATCGGCTTCTCCAAGGTCATCAGCATGGGGAATGAAGCGGACCTGACCGAAGTGGACTACATGGAGGCGCTTGCGCAGGATGAGAAGACCAGGGTCATCCTGGGTTACATCGAGGGTGTCAAGGATGGCAGGCGGTTCCTTGAGGCTGCGGAAAGGATAGCCCGGGAGAAGCCGCTGGTCTTCATAAAGGCTGGGGGGACCTCAGCGGGTGCGAGGGCGGCGGCTTCTCATACTGGTTCAATGGCCGGGTCTGAGAAGGCGTTCAAAGCGGCATTCAGGCAGTCGGGTATAGTCCCGGCCAGGAGCATCGAAGAGCTTTTTGACATAGCGGCGGGATTCGCCTATCAGCAGGTTCCTCGCGGACCGCGGCTTGCAATAGTTACCAACGCGGGTGGTCCGGCGATAATGGCCTCTGATGCTGCCGAGAGGCTGGGACTGATCCTGCCCAATCTGACCAAGGAGACTGTCCAGTATCTGAGGGAGAGGATGCCGCCGGAGGTGTCACTCAACAACCCGGTCGACCTCATCGGCGACGCAGACGTGGAGAGATACAGGGTAGCTTCGGAGAAGGTCCTCGAAGATCCGAACGTCGACGGCTGTATCTTCATACTATCCCCCCAGGCCACTACCGAGGTTGAGGGGAACGCGGAACTGGTGGGCACTCTGGCCGAGAGCACCGACAAGCCGGTACTGTCATCCTTCATGGGTCGAGTAAGACTCGGACGCGCCAACGCAATTCTACAGGAACACTCGGTTCCCAACTACTCTTACCCCGAACGGGCGGTGAACGCTTTCAGGGCGATGGCGGATTATTCCAGCTGGTTGCGTTCCCCGAAGCCGGAGCCGAGGAGCTTCGAGGTAGACCGCCGCCGGGCGGAGGAGGTCCTGACAAAGGCTCTCAGCGACGGAAGAAGGGAACTGGCGGACACAGATGGGCGAGAGATTCTCGCTGCGTACGGCTTCAGGACTCCCGAAACCCTGCTTGCGAGGACTTCGAAGGAAGCTATAGCTGCCGCGGAGACGATCGGCTATCCCGTGGTTATGAAGATCGCCGCGAGAGACATACTCCACAAGACGGATATTGGGGGGGTCGCCGTCGGGTTGAGGACACCGGAAGAGGTTAGGCTGGCGTTTCTGGACATGACTTCCAGAGCTCAGGGGTACCTGGTCGAGGGAGCCAACGTCCAGGAGATGATACGGGGCGGCAGGGAAATGATACTCGGGATGAGCTGTGATTCCACATTCGGTCCCCTGCTCCTCTTTGGTCTGGGCGGTATATACGTGGAGACCTTGAAGGATACTTCTTTCAGAATAGCCCCCGTGAATGAAGACGAGGCGCGGAATATGATAAGGGAGATAAGAGCGTACTCCATTCTTCAGGGGGCGAGGGGGGAGCCCCCTTCGGACATAGACATGACGGTCGAAAGCATACTCAGGCTCTCCCAGCTGGTGATGGACATGTCGGCCATAACTGAGTTGGACATAAACCCGCTCATAGTCCTGCCTCAGGGGCAGGGGGCTGTGGCCGTGGACTGCAGGATGGTCATAAAGGAGGATGAGCGATGCAGAGCCTCTACATAATGTCGACCACCGATTACTCGGGTAAGAGTCTCCTGTCCCTGGGGTTGGGACTGAAGCTTAAGGAGATGGGGCGGAGGATCGGTTATTTCAAGCCTTTTGGCAGGCTAGCCACAAGAGTTGAGGGAATGATAACGGACAAGGACGCCTACGTCATGAAGGATGTTCTCGGGCTGGATGAGCCGCTGGCGGATCTGTGCCCAATCGTGCTGACGCGAGACCTTCTGCTGGAAGGGCTCAGAGGCGAGAAGATGGAACTGATGGCCTTGATGAAAGAGGCCTATGCGAGGGTATCCAAGGACAAGGACTTTGTGATCGTCGGGGGAGCCGGGAACATGTTTGACGGACTCTTCCTGGGAGTCGGTGGCATGCAGGTGGCAGAAAGCCTCGACGCGAAGGTGATACTCATAGACTCCCGCGACTTCCTGAAGGACGAAACGTTTGTCGACACAATAATGGTCGCAAAGGGGATGCTTGGGGACAGGCTCCTGGGAGCGGTGGTCAACAATATTTCCAGAGAAACCCGGGAGTTCGTTCTCGAGTTCGTGTCACCCTTCCTCGAGAAGAAAGGGGTGAAGGTCTTCGGGATTATACCTCACGATGACTTGCTCGGATCCGTAACGATAAAGGAGCTTGCTGAGGCGCTCTCGGGCAGGGTCCTTTGCGCGAGCAGCGCTGCGGACACGCTTGTGGAAAGCTTCCAGATAGGCGCGATGGATGCGCCCACCGCGCAGAAGCACCTGAGAAGGATAAAGAACAACGCCCTGATCACAGGCGGACAGAGGACCGAGATGATAATGGCTGCTCTTGAAACACCGACCAGATGCATTATCCTGACAGGCGGGCACATACCCAGCCAGCAGGTCATCGCTAGCGCGGATCGCGCCGCCGTGCCTCTCGTCTCGGTAAGAATGAACACTCTCGAAGCAACCGAGAGGTTGGAGAAGGTGATGGGAAGAGTGAGGCTCGGGGAGCGACAGAAGGTGGAACGAGCCAGAAGACTCCTCGACAAGTGGTTCAAGTTTGATGAGCTGTTCAAGGATCTGGGAATATCCTAGATTGTTGACGCACTGGGTGGGACGTGTTACTATGATTCCATGAAGCTGAAGCGCAGGCTTGGCCTCATCCATGTTTTTGCGATAGCGTCCGGAGCCATGATAAGCTCCGG
>Ga0180437_10010541_pt1 | contig 11256 bp, 7 predicted proteins | sample SS_ome_4_FD_132410 | JGI IMG/M metagenome (GOLD analysis project Ga0180437, IMG submission 132410) | Hypersaline lake sediment archaeal communities from the Salton Sea, California, USA - SS_3_D_1 metaG | ecosystem: Environmental > Aquatic > Non-marine Saline and Alkaline > Hypersaline > Sediment... | reverse complement strand
GTGAGAACCCTCGTTCCAGCAGTGCCCCGGGTCACCAGGAAAACGTCATCGAATTTGTTGAAGGTCCACATGAACCGCAGCAGGAAGAGGGTGGCCAGCACCAGCTTGAGTTGAGGGAGCGTTATGTAGAAGAACTTCTGCAGCGGTGTGGCACCATCCACTGCCGCCGCTTCATAGAATACCTCGGGGATGGCCTGCAGGCGGGCGAGGATGAAGAGAAAGTCAAAGGGGAAGTAACGCCAGCCCTCAAAGGCAACGAGGGAAATCATCGCCCAGGGACGCTGGCTCAGCAGGTTGATCGGCTGCTCCAGGATCCCCGCGCCGAGCAATCCGACCATGAGCACACCGCGCGGATTCAGGATGAACCTCCAGGCAAAGGCCACAGCCACAATAGGCGCGATGTAAGGAATCAAGAAGGCGCCTCGCAAAAGGCCACTGCCTCTGAAACGCCTGTGGACCATCATTGCCGCCCCCAAGCCCATCAAGAGCGCAAGCAGCGTTCCCCCGGTGCTGTAAAGCAGGGTTGCCCTGAGGGCCGGCCAGAGGTCGTGGTGGAGAAAGACGGTGATGAAATTGGTCACGGTCGCTTCCAGCTCCCACCAGGCGAAACGCCGCAGATCCAGTAGCCGCACCTTGTGAAAGGCGAGCCAGAGGTTCCACAAGACGGGAAAGAGAATGAGTGCCAGGACAAAGAGGGAAGGGGGCCCGAGCAGGAAATACGCCAGGCGCTGTTCTCTCTGGGCTAGAGTGGGTCCACGTCGCACGGGAATCCGGGGAGGCCCTCCGGTGAGGTACCTGGAATTGTGTGTGCTGTCTGGATTCTTTCGATCGGCCATCGGGATTCGAGCCCTGGAATTCCTGGAAACGGGGCAAAAAAGCAGGATCCGTCCCCATCCCCATTGGGCTTCGGAAAGGGCCTACGAGCAGCCCTCAAGCATGCGAATTGCGTCGGTCATCCGTCTGGCTGCAGCCTCCGCCCCGATCTCACCGTCGAGATAGCGGCGCAGAATCCTGATCAAGTTCTTGGTGCCGTAAACCTGGCCGACACAGGCGCCTTTGCCCAGGCCGAAACCCCAGCGGTCGAAGCGACCGACACCCGTAATGATACTGTTGATGACCTCATCCGAGTAGAGATCGGAGATCTTACTCCTGCGATCCACACCGATCTCCAGGTGCTTCCAGCCTTCCACAAACTGGGGACGCAGGGGGAACTTTCCCTCAGGCGCCATACTGAGCCAGTTCAGGTACCCATCGCGAAGCAGGAATTTAATCCACTTGGCCGTATTGGCGCTGGCCCCAACGGTGATTCCGAAGTAGCTCACCTGTCCCCACTGGACGGGCCTCAGCCCGAAAGGCCCACGGAATGCCGTTACAATCCCCGTTACTTGGTGGAGGGGTTTTGGTACGCCGGTTACCGTCACAGGGACCGAATCCCGGAGGCCGGCCAGTTCGTCCAGGATGAAGGGTGACCAGACGATCATCGCCGCGCGGCCCCCAAGATAATCCTCACGGGTCTGGCGCCAGTAGATATCCCCTGGCGGGGTGAACTTGGCGAGCCTCTTATAGAACGTGAGGGTCTGGATGAATTCGGGCGTATTAAGGTCGACCTGTCCACCGTTCGGGTTCACGAGGCGCGCCCCATTAGAGAGGGCGAACTGTTCGAAGACCTGCTGCATGTAGATCTGGGTGGGGTCCGTGCCCAACTCGATGCCCCACACCTTGGGGGGATCATGGAGGGCTTGGGCGGCTTCGAGGATCTTGTCCCACGTGTCTGGGGTGCCGAAGAGCTTCTCCGGTGCTCGAGCGGCAAAGAGGTCCTTGCGAAAGAGCAGCAGCTGGCCCCAGCCATCGGCGGGCACAGCTGCCCACCCGCCTTCTACGACGGCCAGGTTCAGAGGCCCGGCGGCAAAACTATCGGGTCCCAACCCTTTGATCACCGCCGTCGCTGCCTTCGGATCCAGCACGCCCTCCTGTACCCAGGTAATGGCGAAGTCCAGGGGGACGAAGATTACGTCCGGCAGCGCATTGGCCGCTGCAGCAGCCACGACCCGGGGAGGCAGCTCGTTCTCGCTCACGGGTACGATTTCCACCTCGATACCCGTGGCTCCACCGAACCGTTTTGCCAAGTCCTTCTGAGTGGCCATGCGTTTGGGCTCGATTTCCGTAGTCCAGAAGGTGAGCCCAGCAGAGTTCGCCTCGGCTACAATCAGCAGCATGGCCATCCCCAAAACCGAGATTGCTATTGGTCGAATGCGAAACTTCATGATATCGCCTCCTTTCCGATCAGTTTAGGGAATGTGAAATACACCGACTAACGGTGGGATATCCGAGGGGTCTATTGACACGATAACGGAAAATCGTCAGGACGTAAAGTCATTATTTGAGGATTACGGGGTCAAGGATTACGGGGTCAGGTCTTGAATTATCAGTTTTATATGTAGATTGTCCCACTCTATGGCTTACGGTTGTAACGTCGATTTCTTATGAAGGCAGAATTTCAATGATTATTCGATACGTTACGAAAATCTCACCTACAAAAACCAGGAACCTCTGGATTATTTGGGAGGTCTCTTGATCGAGCCCGGGTTTTGGGGTAGGTTGATGGCTAACAATCGGGGGATTCAGTCAGGGCAGCACGCTTTTGGTTCAATCACCGTTAAGGAGGGCGATCTCAAAACCACCATGTGGTCAACCATCATCTTCAGCTGTTTGGCCGGCCTTGTCACGATATGGGGCATTTTGATTACCAGGATGTGGCGTCGCTCTTCCCTTCGCTACAGTCACTATATCAATTCCTTCGCGGCGGGAATCATTCTCACAACTGCGCTCATGGAATTGTTGCCACGGGGCCTCACGTACAACGAGGATGCTCCCCTGTATGCCATTGGGGGCTTTGTAGCATTCCTGATCCTGGAGACATTCCTGGTTGTGCATTCCGGAGCAGAGGTTCACTATGGGGGCCGACGGGGTGCCGCTAAAGGCGTCGTCTTCTTCTGGGGGCTTTTTCTCCATTCCTTGCTGGATGGCGTCATAATCGCGATAGGCTTTGCAACCGACTACCGGGTAGGCCTGCTGACCGCCTTGGCCGTGATAAGCCACGAATTTCCGGAGGGGATAACCACCTTCTCGCTGTTGCTTCAGAATCTCAGCGACAGGAAGGCGATCGTCCTTGGGGTTATGGTGGCGCTCGCAACGCCAGCAGGTGGGTTGATCGGCTTAGCAGTGTTACCGGCACCGGAATCACTAATGGGAGCGGCTACGGGGCTCGTGGTTGGTTCCTTCGTCTACATAGCCGCTACGGATATCGTGCCGGAAATACGCGAGGAAAAGGCCATTCAAAACACCGTCGCCCTTGCGGCGGGCAGCCTGTTCCTGATCGTCATGCACCATTTCCTCGCACATTGAGCATTCTGCGGATGATGATTTTTCTTGACATATAGGGGATCATCTGGTATTAGCTACGAATCAAGAAGGATTTCATACCATGGCGACGATTCAAACGAACGGATGTTTCTGGTGGTGCTGGCGAAAAAAGGAGAGGGATTTGCCCGATGATGGCTGATCACCAATAGATCGAACTTGTATCAGAGGCCGTGGGCAGATCCCGTGCTCACGGCCTTTCGTTTTCGGATGCAAAAGCCGTGAGTTGACCAGATGAGCTCACGGCTTTTTTGCTTCATGGAGAATCTAAAACCACTTGAAAGGAGGAAACCCATGATCAAAGAAGCAATCGGCAAAGTGGTCTCAAAGGAAGATTTAACGGAAGCTGAGATGGAGGAGGTGATGAGGGAAATTACGACGCGAAGGGCATCCACCGCGCAAATCGCCTCATTCATCACGGCTTTGCGGATGAAGGGGGAGACGCCGGAGGAGATAACCGCAGCGGCCAGGATAATCAGGGATAAAGCCTCAGTGATTAATGTTGGCGACGACCTCATGTGTCTGGATCGTGAGGAAATCACGGTGGAAAGTGAGACGATCCGGTGCACCACGGAGGACTTAACCAAGGGAACAGCTACATTCAATATCTCAACGGCCACGGCCCTGGTAGCCGCGGGAGGGGGTCTGAAGGTTGCCAAATATGGAAGGAAATCCCTGTCCCCCCTCTTTGGATGCGCAGACGTAGTTGAGAAATTGGGAATTAACCTGGATATGACCCCCAGTCAACTGGAAAGGTGCATTGATGAAGTAGGCATTTGTTTTCTCTATGAGCCCTTGGTTAAGAAAGGGCTTGAACACATTGTCGCCATACGGAAGAAGATGGGCATCAGGACGATATTCAATCTCCTGGATCCCCTTATCAACCCCGCGGGGGCGAGGACCCAGGTATTGGGAGTTTACGAGGCGGGTTTGACGGACACAATGGCCCTGGTCTTGAAGAACCTGGGGATCAAGAGGGCCTTGGTCGTCCACGGGAAGGATACCTTAGATGAGATTAGCATTACCGGTAAGACCAAGGTTACGGAGCTCAAGGATGATGGGAAGATGAAGAGCTACACCATCAAGCCCGAGGATTTTGGGATGAAGAGGGGAAAGCTCGGTGAGATCAGGGGCGGGACGAAGGAGCGAAATGCCGAGATCGTCCGAGAAATTCTGAACGGCAGCATTGGAGCAAAGCGTGATGTTACTGTTTTGAACGCGGCGGCCGCTTTCGTGATAGCAGGACGGGCCAAGGATTTCAGGGAAGGTATCAAGATGGCCAATCAATCCATCGATTCAGGAAAGGCCCTCAAGACGTTGGAGAGGCTAGTTGAGTTCACCAATGTGGACGAAAGGTATTTCAGGAAGGCGTATGAGTAGAATCCGTAGGCCCCTCCGGACCAGATTCTTGCCATGGACGTGATGGCTGCGAGTTGAGTTCCACGGAAAGGACGACCACGGGGATTTGGGCAATAACCTATCGACTTCCGACCCCCTAAGCGATCCACACGGTGTCCAGTGAGACGCCAAGAATATGCACCGCAACTCTGGGGATGTTCCTCTCAATATCCCAGGGAATGAAGAAGGTGAACTCCTCTATCTCCTCGCGGAGGTCAGAATTGAACACCTTCCACAGCCAAGCGCTGATTTCTTCAATGGTCAGGACCACGGCGCGGTCGATCCCCACTCCACTATTCATATCCTTGAGGTATGAGCAGGTCCTCAGTTGATCGAGGGCCTCCTCCGAGTGAATTCCGTTTACCTTACTTCGCAAGATATAAACGTTTCCCCTATCCCTGAGAATCGCAAGGGGCGGATTTATCTGAATGGTCGCATTGCGGAACCGCAACCCCGATGCGTATTTGCTGATTTTAGGTAGAAACTCTCTCTTCTTTTCAACGGAGGGAAGGAACCGGGGAGATATCCTTTCGAAGATATACGCTGCCCCACCATGATGAAACTCTCTCAATTTCGTCGGGTCAAAGCCCAGTTCGAGGAGGTCCGAGATTCTCAGGTCGGGAGATGGCTCGCCTCCCTTTCCCTGCAGCCATGATGACAGATAGGGCCGCCTGTAGATGGGAAGGCCCTCGATATAGTGGGTGGGCTCGTCTTTTAGCTGGTCTGGGAGATCCCGAATGATCCCCCTTTCTCCCCATATTTCGGCCTTCCCTTCCTTCGAGCCCCATAGGGAGTGCGGGTGAATAGGCAACGCCTTAATTCTCTCCGAGATGGAGATCTGGTCGAGGGATTCGCCACCCGTGTAGCCGAGGAGAGTCGAAATCCTCCTCCGGAACCCGAGCACTTTGGTAATAAACCTGGTGAACATGAAACGCATGAGGGGGGTCGACGTCCCGGTTGAAAACTCGCCTTCGAAGAGGCGCTCCAGTGCCCGGTGTATGGATCGGAATTCCTCGATAGTCCGCTTGACCATTGACTCGTTGTCATGCATGTCGATGACGGGCCTCTTCTTCCTGAGGTTGAAGAGGAGCTTGGTGAGCTTGTCCTTGAGGTCAGGGGCCCTAACGGAGTTTGGGACAAAAACCATATAGTGCCCCTCTCCGTTGACAAAGGCATTGCCGATCAATTCTTCGATACGCTTCCACCCGGCCTTGGCATAGATGCCGTAGGTTGGATCCCCGGCGGGTATTATGTTATCGAGAAGCCCTACGGCCCCTTTGCCCTCTGCAAACTCCCTGAAGGCCCTGAGGATCTTATTGCCCAGGCCCCTGCCGCGAAAGGGAGACATGACTTCGACATAGACCAGGTAGTAGCACGGCATGGGCTTTCGGAGGTAGATCATGTTGAGATAGCCGAGAACCTCCCCCCCTTTTGTATGAATCTCGAAGGTGTGAAATGGCTGACTGCCCTTCTGAGGCTTGAAACGTTCTACCTTCGTCCCGCCGACGGTCCTGCCAATGAGCTCGTTGAGGCCCTTGAATACCTCATGGGGAGACAGGGTAACAAGCTCCGTTGGTCGTCCTTCAGGGGTCAGGTCGATTAGCGCGAGGATATCTTTGAGGCTAATGTGCGCTGTTTTTAGCCGCTCCTTGATTCCCGCAACCTCTGAGTCCATTTTCTTCAATCTCCAAAAATGAAAAGGGCCATGGATGACCCATGGCCCTTACCTTTACAGCCCATGGGCAGCCCATCGGGTCTGCCCATGGCCATATTCCCTTTTACATCGTGCTCACAGGGTCAGGCGCAGACGGGCAGACCCAGGGGTAAAATAATAAAAGCCAAACCAGAAACCGATAGCGTTATCGATATGTCCCTGCATCTCGTCCATCCATGATACCTGAAATCAAGATTTGTTTACCTAAAATATCCGGTCATGTCAAGCCTTTTGTACGAAATAAAGGAAAGAATGCGGGCAAATTCCAAATCCTAATTTCTAAACTCTAAACAAATTCAAAGCACTAATGATCAAATGACCGAAACGTTTAGGATTTGGGCATTTGGATTTAGATATTGTCTAGTATTTAGTGCTTCGGGTTTAGAATTTAATCCATGTGCAACTATTTAAGGGGCGATATACATAATTACCAGAATTGCTTCTACCCCAGGGATTCCGGAGAGCTATAGCTGTCCCGTTTCATCCCAACTTTCCAGCAATTTCCGATACTCCGGGTCTTCGTACCGCTCCAGCCTAAAAGCCCGTGCATATTGGGGCAGATCGTCCCCGGCGAGATGGGCGGCCAGCAGTTCACCCGAAGCACAAGCAGCCATGATCCCGAAGCCTGAAAGCGCTCCGATTATGTAAGCGCCCTCAACGGGTAGTGGTCCAATCAATGGCCGATTCTCGCGCGTTTTCGTGTAGTAGCCGCCATCGACCAACGGCCTGGGAATTTGTTGGAGATACGCCTTCATGCCGGGAATGGCCACCGCCAGTCCACGAAGGGCGATTTCGGGGTAACGCGGGTCAAAGATGATCGGAAAAACGGGTTTCACCGGAGTGGTATCATAAGTCCATATGATGAGCAGGATGTTGCTGTCGGGGCCGCCCTCCGGGCGCGCGTGGACGCCGCATGGAAATTTCCCCAGCAGCCATTTCGTCTCCTCGGAGTCAGCAAGCACAGAACGTTCTTCCTCCGACCAGAGGAGGGAGGTGGGATCGGCCCATATGATCATTGGTGCATTTCGTGGCACCACTCTCCGATAGTCCTTGAAGGCAATTTTGCCGTGCAGTTCGGAGAACACCGGAAGGTCAACCCCCAGCATCCGCCCCACATCCTTGAAAGACGGACCGCCAGCATTGACGAAATTGCGAGTTGAAATGATGCCAGGTGTCGTTCCCTCCTTCAGAAGAACCGCCCGTATCCGGTTCCCCACCACTTCTACTGCTTCGACCCGGGCTTTGTGGAGTTTAGCTCCGGATTCCCGGGCTTGCTCCAATAGGTACATGCCCAGCTGTTGAGCGCTGAACCAGCCGCAGCGCCGTGCATGAATCAACGCTGCGCTCCTTTCAGAGAGGTAAGGAAAATGTTTCGCAATGATTTGAGGGTCGAGAATGATGTCCGAGCCGCTCGGCTGGCCGTCAAAGCCCTCAGCCGGCGCAGGCGAGTAAGTTGGACCCTCGGATTGTCCCTTATGCCAACGGACGGGGCCTGCACCCAATTCGGCCGTTTCTTCAGCAGTCCGCTTGAACTCCGCAACCCGGGCTGGGTCAGCGGTGGCGAAGAGGTAGCCGCGTCGGTTCAGGTGGAAAAAATTGTCGCTGTCATGAGCCAGCTCTTCCAGGATATCGATGCTCCGGTTCATGAGGCTGACCATGGCGTTGCCTGGGCCGGGCCACCAATTCCGATAACACTCCGTGGATTTGTCGCTGGTCACCGAGAGCGGTTCGTGCTCCTCTACAAGGACCACATTCCTGATTCCATGCCTGACAGCAAGGTGATAAGCGGCGGCAATGCCAGCAATTCCCGCCCCGCAAATAACAACATCGGCAGTTGCGGTGGCCATAGTTTACTCTATTGTATGCGGCCTCTGAAAGCTCGTTCTTCGCTATTCAAAGCTTGCAGTGCTGCGGTGCTGTAGTCAAGGGTCAATTGATGTACGTTGTCATTTGACGTTCATCCTCGTGTCCGTTATTAGTTATTGGTTATTTGTTATTCGTCATTTGGCATTTCTCCTCCCGGCTCCACGCTCAACCTTAACCTTGACCTTTTTTCTTTTGACCGCAGCACCTCAGGGATTGTTACAGAATTGTGAGCAGGGCTCCTACTGAATCCAGTATCACGTCCGGGGCTTCTGCCTTGAGGCGGTTGAGATCCGAGGTTCCCGTCAATACCCCCACAGTCCATGCTCCTGCGGCTTTTCCAGCCTGAATGTCGACGGCTGAATCTCCCACGTATATCGATTCACGGGGTTGTACATCCAAGATTTTCATGCATTTCAGCAGGGGATCTGGCTGAGGCTTCAGCTGCGGCACCTCGGCTCGCCCAAGCACGCAATTGAGATAGGGGTGGAGCCTCTTGGCCTTCAGGAAGGGAACAATCACCTCGGTTATCGACGATGTCACAATGGCTAGCCGAAATCCCCTCCTCGTCAGTTCCTCAAAGAGGGGGATCACCCCGTCAATAAGCCCCACTTCGCCCCGTGAGAAGGTTTCCTTGAATGCCTTCATGGCCATGGTGCTGAACTGCTCAACGGTCATTCTGCGATTTTTTACGTCGGGAGGGAAGATGATATCGGAGATTTTTTTCCCATGACTGAGGGTTTCGAAAAGGAGCTCTCTGGAGAGGGTCAACTCCATGCCGAGGAATTGCATGATGTCTCTTATGATGGCATGATACAGGTCGATGGTATCGATGAGGGTCCCATCCATGTCAAAGATGATGGCCCTGATGGAGTCAAACGGCCTTCCCTGGGAGATTAACATGAGTCAGAATCCTATCCAAAATTGGCTAGCTTCTCGGGTAAGCTAAAATATACAGGAAAGGGAGATTCATAACAACGTCCCTGGATCGCAGGGATTGGATCAACCCGATTTGGGGCATCTCGTCCCGATGGGGCTCAGGAGGGGGGACTGCGGTTTTCTATTGGCATTTCCCTGCGTTCTCGGTAAGATAAAAAGGCCGGTTATTCAAGGACTTTCTCGGCGTCACTGTTTGCTTCTCAATAAATTCACTGGAAGGGAGGAAACCGGATGAAATTCAAGCCCGAAGAGGTTAACTTCCACCGTGAGGAATACCAGGCCATGCTGGCCGAGATGCGCCCCAAGGATTATCAGCCCTTGATGAAGAAAGAGGTCCTGGGGAGGGTAGACCTTCGTCACCGTCGCCCCAACCCTTATACCGGGGATGGAAGGGCCCTGGTTTCTTTTGTCGTTGCGGGAGAGGATATCAAGGACGACATCCGAAAGGCTGTGGATCTCATCGGCGGCCTTGGCAAATCCATTAAATCCCAGGATCGCGTCCTCGTGAAGCCCAATTTCAACAGCGACGATCCACCTCCGGGGTCAACGGCCATGGACTTCCTGACGGGGGTCATCGACCTTCTGCGGGAGCACGGTTGCACCCAAATCTCCGTTGGCGAGGGTTCAGGGCGTGCCTGGGTGCCAACCGAGAAGGTCTTTCAGGGAACGAGCCTTACCTCCAAGATGGCCGAGATGAAGATTCCGCTGTTGGATTTTGACCGATCGCAGTATATAGACGTGCCCATTGGGGGGGAATACCTTGACCTCATCGCCTACCCCAAGGAGTTGGAAAACTTCGACAAGATCATCTACCTTCCGATCATGAAAACCCACTACCTCGCGGGTTTTACGATGAGCTTGAAGCTCACCGTGGGGTTGGTTCACCCCTCGGATCGGACCATCCTTCATGGAGACAACAATATGTTCGTCTCCCAACGGGCGGCGGAGATGAACGTCCCGGTCAAACCCGACCTGATTATTATGGACGGGCGAATCTCTTTCGTAAGCGGTGGGCCTGCAATTGGATTAGCGGTTCATCCGGGGGTAATTCTGGCTTCTGGCGATCCGGTCGCTTTGGACGTACAAGGTGTTCGTCTTCTCCAGAATTATGCTGCTGTTAACCACCTGGTCACCGATGCCTGGGATCTGCCGCAGATTAAGACCGCTGTCAGACACGACTTGGGAATTCAAAGTGATGACGAGCTGCTCTTGGTCCGATGAGGGAGAACGAGTTGCCGATTTTCAACTCCGCCAAAATATTGAGCGATTAATTGAGCTTGAAGGGTGATGACATGGAAAAGAAGGTATTTCGACGCATATCCTTCGATGACTTGAAGGCTTTCTGCAAAGGGATTTACGAGAGAGTAGGCGTCCCTGACGAAGAGGCGGAAATTGTAGCAGATCTCCTCGCCAAGGCAGACCTTCGTGGCGTTGAAACCCACGGTGTAACAAGGCTTCCCATATACATTCAACGGATTCAGAAGAAGTATGTTCGATCTGTGAGCAAAATGACGCTCATTAACGATAAGGGCCCCACCACCTACGTTGAAGCTCATGGTTCTATGGGACACGTTGTTGCCTTTAAGGCTATGCAGATGGCTATCGAGAAGGCGGAAGAGTATGGAATTGCGTGGGTTTCCGTAAAAGACAGCGGACATTTCGGCGTGGCAGGCCTTTTCCCCATGATGGCGCTGGAAAGGGATTTTATTGGCTCGACCATTACGAACTCTGCACCGATGATGGCGCCATATGGTGGGCGGGAGCGAATTCTTGGGAACAATCCCCTGTCCTATGCATTCCCCACTGGCGAATATCTGCCGGTGGTTGTGGATTTCTCGTGCAGTGTTGTTTCCTCAGGAAAACTGATCCTGTGCCGGAAGAAGGGCGAGAAAATACCCCTCGGTTGGGCCTATGACAAAGAT
>Ga0180437_10010539_pt1 | contig 11258 bp, 11 predicted proteins | sample SS_ome_4_FD_132410 | JGI IMG/M metagenome (GOLD analysis project Ga0180437, IMG submission 132410) | Hypersaline lake sediment archaeal communities from the Salton Sea, California, USA - SS_3_D_1 metaG | ecosystem: Environmental > Aquatic > Non-marine Saline and Alkaline > Hypersaline >... | reverse complement strand
TGTGCCGATTCGTCCTGCAGCAGCAGAGCGTTTGCCAACGGCTGCAGCGATTGTAAAAAAAATTGGAGATTGTGTTGCGCAGCCGAAGCTTGATGGTTTTCGTCTTCAGATTCATATGGATAAAAACAATGGAGCGAAAATAGAATTCTTTTCCCGTAATCTTCTTGACATGACGGACATGTTTCCAGATTTAAAAAAGGCAGTAGAGAAGTTAAAAATTAAAGAGTTGATCTGCGAAGGTGAAGCAATTGTTTTTGATCCCAATACTGGATCTTTTTTACCGTTTCAAGAAACTGTTAAAAGAAAACGCAAGCATGGTATAGAGCAAGCGGCAGAAAAAATGCCTCTTCGTGTTTTTCTTTTTGACTTGCTTTATCTTGATAGCCAAGAATACTTAACCAAAACGCATGCACAACGTAGAAAAAAACTGCTCTCTCTTTTTAAAAACGCTCCAGCAGATACTGTTCAAGTAATAGACGAGAGAAAAATAAAAACAGCAAAGCAGTTGCAAGAGTATTTTAATCAAAATATTGCTGCTGGCCTAGAAGGGCTTGTTGTCAAACGAGAAGATTCTGTTTATCAACCGGGAAAACGTAACTTTAACTGGATCAAATTAAAACGACAAGAAGAAGGGCATCTGGAAGACACCATAGATTGTGTAATTTTGGGTTACTACGCAGGAAAAGGCAAACGAGCTCAGTTTGGTATTGGTGCATTTTTAGTTGGCGTCTACAACAAGGAATTGGACAAATTTCAGACAATTGCCAAAATTGGCACAGGACTTTCTGATGTTGAATGGAAAAAGCTTAAAAAAGAATGTGATGCAATTTCGGTAAAAAACAGGCCTTCAAATGTTATTTGCCCAAAAGAACTTTATCCAGATGTTTGGACTGTACCAGAACTAGTTTGTCTAATCCGTGCCGATGAAATTACCATGTCTCCGTTGCACACCGCGGGCAAAACAACAGAAAAACTTGGCTTTGCACTGCGTTTTCCGCGTTTTATGGGCGCTCGCCCAGATAAAGCTCCCGAGCAAGTAACCTCGGTCAAAGAAATTAAAGGTTTGTACAAAAATCAGTTTGGAAAGTAAAGGCTTATTTATTGTGCATGGATGGTCCAGGATATGGTGGACGCTTAATGAGATAGAATACACCTGCTATAACAATTGTTATTCCTACTATACATCTTGCCGCTTCTTTTCTTTCTCCTACGAGAGTTGCCAGTCCGATCACACATCCTGCTGCTCCTCCTACAGTCCAGGAGATTTTTTCGTATAAAGGAATTTTTTTTTTTTCTATTTTTTCGTAAGAAGGTTTTTTTTGTTTGGCCAGAAGTTCGTTTTGAATATTATTAGTTTTTGCCAGAGAAAAAAGGAGTGTGAGTGTTAACGGTACCAGTATTTTCTTGCGAATCATTTTTTTCTTTTTTTATCTTTTGGATTTTATATTGACATGATTTTATCATTGCAACAGCAAAAAACAAGAAAAGCAGTAGACCGCGTGTTATTCCACTATATTTATGAACTTTTTTGTGCACTGGCTTTGTCCTAGATGAACGGAAGATTTATTCTTTTGTGCCTTTTACAAGTTTGTAGTAAAATTCGGCTTCTACTGCGGGATCTTTTGCGGTTACAATGCTTGTGCCAACTACGATTCCACCAGGTTTGAGCGCGATGATGTGGTCTACGTTTTCCCGTTTAATTTTTGCAGAAATAAATATTGGCAAATCGGTGTTGCCGCTGACCAGCTCCCAATCTTCTAAAAAAAGAAGCTCGTCTTTTTCATCGTGTGGGCTGTGCAAAATAAGCGCATCAACACCAAGATTTTTTGCTTCAAGGGCAGATTGCCCTTCAGCTTCTGCATCAAGAAGATCCAACATTACCTTTAGTCCTGCGTTATGTGCTGTTGTGCAAGTTGCGTGGATAACGCTTTTGCTTGTGCCAGCCATAACTGTTATCCAGTCTGCTTTTGCTTGAGCGAAGATTCCAGCATTCAGCGTTCCTCGGTCCAATATTTTGCTATCGGCCAAAATAACTTTACTTGGAAACTGTTTTTTGAATTCTTCAATTGCTTGTAGGCCGTACCTATAAATTAAAATTGTTCCGATTTCCATTGTGTCACAAAATGGTTCAACCAATTTTGCTTTCGCAAGAGCATTTTGTAAATCTGGGATGTCAAAGGAGATTTGTAATTTCATGATTTTCCTTTACGACATAGTTCAAAAACGTTCAATCAGTATAGCATTATTTGTTAAAATGATCAGGCTGCCTCAGAAAAGAATCCTTTGAATTGTTTTATTTTTTATTTGTTCTTTGGTGTGTATTTGTTGAAAGAATCGCTTAAGGTTAAGTACGTACAACGAGGTTGAAAGTTTATCAATATTTTTTTTGACATATATATCTGGCAAAATTAATTGAGGACTTCTTCTAACAATAGAAATTCCTTCAGGTACAAAAATATGTGATGGCTCTGCAAAAATAATTATCGTATCTAAATCTATTGTTTTATCCGGTATGGGATCGACTTTTTCAATGTTCCAGAAAGAGATTTCTGTGTCTTTATCTTTCATTAAAGAAATAGAGTATAGCTCTGCAGGGACGTTACGTTCTAATTCCCAGTGGTCGATAATTTGTTGTTTTTTTAAAAAAGGTTCAATTCGTGGAGTTATTAACAGTTGCAGATTTGGTTCTTCTTGGCGACGAACAAAGTTGACTTGTCCATTAGAGTTAGAAATTGCAAGTTGTCCTTTATAAGTGCAAAAAATACCACTTGCGGTATTGGTTTTTAAAATAGATCTGAGGGTATATTTTGCAATTTTTCCAGGTTGTTGTAGTTTTTTGGATTTTTTGTCTGCGTATTCTTGGGTTATTTTTTTTTCTTTGTAAATATATGGGTATGGGCGCATAAAAAAGGTTATGATATGGCTTGTTGTCTGTGCGTTCATCTGTGTAAAGCTTGTTACTGCCAAAAGCGCGATTATTTTGAAACAGCTTTTCATAGTTCCTCCTGTTTTTTGTTGCAAATTGTGGGTTGGTTAGATTTATGGGCAACATACGATATACTCAAACTTAGTTACATCATTTTCACATTAGCATAGCCAGAATAGGAAAATCCATAGTTAAGGAATCAGCAGTGGACATTATAAAGCAGTTTGGAGATTCTTTTGTCTCAAAGTGGCAGCAATTTGTAGCAGATGAGCAGCTTTCAGAAAAACAAGCACAGCAGTTTGCCCAGTACATGATTTTATTGCGACAAGCGAATGAGCAGATGAGTTTGACAACAATCACAAAACCAGAAAATATTATAGCGCATCATTTTCGGGATTCTCTTTCGTTGGGAAAATTTACTAATCTGACAAAAGAGGCTGGCTTGTGCGATGTTGGCTCTGGTGGGGGCTTTCCGGGCATAGCATTAAAAATTAAGTATCCGCATTTAAAACTTTTTTTAATCGAAGTAAATCAAAAAAAGATCCGTTTTTTGCGACAAGTTTTGCAAGAGCTTGGTCTGAAGGGTTGTGAAGTCTATCCGTACGATTGGCGAACTTTTTTACGAAATACAGATTTTTCTATCGATTTTTTTTGTGCCCGTGCCTCTTTGCAGCCAGAAGAATTGTTGCGTATGTTCAAACCAAGCTCTCCATACAAAAATGCGAAACTTGTCTATTGGGCTTCGGAGTTATGGGAGCCGAGTGATAAAGTTGCGCCATTTGTGCAGCGGCAGGAACCGTATAAAATAAAGAGAAAAAAGCGCAAGTTGGTTTTCTTGGAAAGTTCTTTGCCTCAATAGCTCAACTTTCAGTTTACTTTTTTTTGTCCTTCATCTATATCTGAGTCGTTCGAATTTTTAATTGTCTTGATAAGCCGTGCTGTTTAACCGAAGGATACAAGATGAAAAAAGGATTGCTTTCTAGTTATATTTCGGGGGTTACAGATAAAGAGCATGGAGAAAATTACGGAAGAATTTTTCGATATTTTTTGCCAGAATTTATTACTGCGCTCATTTTGTATTCGATGTTGTATCTACTTGATGCATATTGGATTGCAGATTTAAAATCCACTTCTTTATACGCCACACTTGGTGTTACCAATACACTTTTGCATTTTATTATGAAGCTTGCTGAAGGAATTGGCATTGGTGCTGTGATTGTGACTGGCCTGCACAATGGTGCTGGACAATTTCAAAAAGCTGGTCGTTCTTTTGTTGATTCGTTTTGGTCGACACTTTTTGCAGGTGCAGCGATTGCGGCGCTTTTATTTTTTGGAGCGGAGTTTATTTATTCTTGGTACGGTGTACCAAAAGATATGATACAAATTGGTGTTCCATTTTTGCGTTTGCGTGCAGTTAGTGTGTTTTTGATGTATGTGTACTTTTCATTTGTTGGTTTTTTGAGAGGTGTTAAAAATACCAAAACGCCAATGAAAATTTTTATTGCCGGAGCAATCGTTTTTTTAATCTCTGATTATATTTTGATTTTTGGAAAATTTGGATTTCCAAAAATGGGTTTGATGGGTTCAGCTACAGCAAGTGTGTTGCAATACTCCGTTATGCTCATTGGTGGTATCTGGGCTGTAATTTTTAACAAGCGGTATCATAAGTATGCAATCAAGCTTTTTTCTGTCTTTTCTAGTGGCTCACAAATTAAAACATTGTTGCAAAAAAGTTGGGTTATTACCTTGGATAAAGCAACTGTTGCCGGTGCGTACATTTGGCTTGGGTCTATGTTGACAACATTGGGCACCAATGGTCAAGCTGCGTTTGCAGCGGTTAAAGATCTGGAGCGGTTTGCTCTTTTGCCCGCTTGTGCCTTTGCTCAAGTGATAACATTGTTGGTGAGCAATGATTGTGGCATTAAAAATTGGGATGGAATAAAGGCAAATATCAAAAAAATTGTGTTTATGTCGTCATTTATGGTTTTATCTGTTTTATTAGTGCTTAGTATATGGCCTGCTTTTTTTGTACAATTTTTTGACAAAAACGATGACTTTACTTGGTTAGCAGCACGCGCTTTGCCTCTGTTGAGTGTACTTGTGTTCTTTGATGTGCTACAGTTAATACTTGCCGGCGCGATGCGCGGATCTTCTAATGTGATGACAGTTATGTTGACGCGCGTGATAGTATGTGTAGGTTTTTTCGCTCCGGTTTCATATATTTTCTCAATAGCGCCCATCCAAGATCCGCTGGTGAAGTTTGTATTAATTTATGGCTCTTTTTATGTAGGGAGCGCTCTTATGAGTATTGTATATATTAATCGATTTCGCGGTGAGGGATGGAAAAAACGAGCAAGTTAGCGAGGGGAACCGATGACAAAAATTTCCAAAGAAGAAGTATTAAAAATTGCTGAAATTTCGCATATCAGTTTGCGTGATGATGAAATTGAACCAATGATCAAGCACCTTGAAGGGGTGCTTTCTTATGCAGAACGAGTACAAGAGATTGCAGCGGATATTGAAGAGCCATCGGATAAAAATGTAAATGTCTTTCGAGAAGATGTCGTTGTGCGGGTAGATCCGGAGACTATCCTCTGTCAGGCTCCTGAACGTGAGGATGATTATTTTGTTGTTCCGGCTATCTTGAAAACAAAATAGAAGGAGATTTACATGGATCGTCTAGAGTTTGCAACGATTACTCAGTTGCGAGAAAAGCTTGATTCTCAAGAGATTTCTGTTGCCGAGTTGCTTGAGTTTTTTATCAATCGGTGTAACAAAACAGACAAGAAAATTGATTCAACACTTGAGGTTTTTGATAAAGAATCTGTGCTGAAACAGTTTCGTGCACAAGGAACACCACTTTCCGGTATTCCGGGACTTTTAAAAGATAATATTTGCCAAGAGGGCCGTATTACTTCTTGTGCATCAAAATTTTTACAAAACTATGTTGCAACTTATGATGCGTCTGCGTGCAAGCGATTAAAGCGTTCTGGTGCCTTACCAATCGGTAGAGCAAATATGGATGAGTTTGCGATGGGTTCTTCTACAGAAACGTCTGCTTTTAAAAAAACAAAGAATCCATGGGACTTTTCTCGGGTGCCTGGTGGTTCAAGTGGTGGTTCTGCTGCTGCAGTTGCTGCAGGTTTAGTGCCCTGGTCATTAGGTTCTGACACCGGAGGTTCAATTCGACAACCCGCTGCGTTTTGTGGCATTGTTGGCCTAAAGCCAACGTATGGTTTGGTTCCGCGATATGGTTTGGTTGCATACGGTTCATCGCTTGATCAGATCGGCATGTTTACTCGGTCTGTTTATGATGCAGCAATAGTTTTTTCTGCTATTGCCGGGTATGATTTGCGAGATTCTTCGTCTCGAAATGTTCAAAAAAAAGATTACACACAACATTTGACTGGAAAATTGCCGGAAAATTTGCGCATTGGCGTTATTGATAACGTACTCAATGCAGATGGAATGAGCAGTGAAATTTCTGAAGCCGTTGAGCAAGCTATACAAGTTTTAGAAAAAGCAGGGGCAAAAATTAAACATGTTGAGCTTCCAACTCTTGACTATAGTGCAGCGTCCTACTTTGTCATTAGTCGTGCAGAGGCGGCATCAAATTTGGCTCGTTTTGATGGTGTTCGGTATGGTATGCGAGACAAATCTGCAAAAACCTTGCATGACATGTATTTAAATTCTCGTCACGATGGTTTTGGTGAAGAAGTCAAAACACGAATCTTAGTTGGTAACTATGTACTTTCTGCAGGACATGCAGGGCAGTTTTATGAAAATGCAAAACGGGTACAACGGTTGATTCGACGTGATTTTAAAAACACGTTCAACGATGTTGACCTGCTTATTATGCCAACACACCCACAACCGGCATTTAAGTTTGGTGCGTATGATGTTGATAAACTCCAGATGGACTTGCAAGATTTTTTTACCTGTCCGATGAACTTGGCCGGAATTCCGGCAATTTCTTTACCATGCGGTATGACTAAAGATAAAATGCCAATTGGATTTCAGTTAATTGGACCACATTTGTCTGAAGGGCAGATTTTTCAAACGGCACATGTGTTTGAACAGAACACGCCTTGGCATACGATGCACCCAGAAGGATTCTAGCTGGAGGTTGAATTTTGGCTTTGCCTTAGGCCAAAAAGCTTTCTTGGAGGTTGCTTTGTATGTGCTTGTGGTTGGATACAAATCAAGGTACAATGATTATAAATGGAGGAGATGGCGGAATAAAGCCATTCTGGTCCAGAAAAAAATCAATTTCATGTGATTCAAAGGAAGGTTTCGCTTATCGTGAAAAAAAGAATATCAGCTCTGTTATTATCTATTTTTTTAATTTCAACGGCATTTGGTGCTGCAGACAGGCATGTTCCAGTCTTGCCGAATCAGGAGCCTGCAAAGGTGTCTTGGTGGCAAAGTTGGAAAAAGGTTATCATTCCTACAGCAATCGGCCTTGGCTTGGATTTTGTTTTTACTTCCGTGGAAACAGAAAGAAAGCTTTGGCTTGATTTAGGAAAAGGTTGGACTCCTCAATTTATAAGAAGCCGAAAATTTTCTGGGCTTAATTTTTCACCAATAGGATTGCTTGCCGGTCTGCTTTGGGGAAAAAAGTCTCTTGCTACTTCAGCAAAAGTTGTTGCCGGTGCTTTAGTTATTAGTCCTTTCGTAAATAGTTTATTGGGAGGAGAAAAGTTTGTTCCTTTTTGGATGTTTTGGAAAAAAGGATTTTGTCATGATTATGATGGTTGGGTTGGGGGCGATTGTAACGATAGATATTGGTTATTAAATAGTCCTCCGCCTACGGATTTTGTGCCGGACTCTGTGGACGTGAAAGAAAATTATAAAAAAACTACTTGGCGTTTTTTTGGAGGGCTTTTGGAAAAAGTATGGACAAAAGAGTTTCCTAAAGAAAAACTTGTAAAACCAACTTATTCTCAGTTGAAAAAGTTTTTTGCTTCAAATTCATTTGGGGCGGGATTTTTTAAACTAATGACGGGTAGATTGAGAGGGCGACTTAGAAATTTGCTTAAAATGCGTCAAATAGTTCAGCTTGCAGTTTCTGTTCGATTGCCAGCAGGGGGGGAAAGAGAAGGAAATTGGCTTAAAGAGCAAGCTCTTGTTAAGGCTTTCTTTGTTAATTTGGCAAATGTTTTTGGTCCTAAAGAATTGGATCACTTTGACTTACCTGAGTCTTTTCAGAAAGAGATTTTGGTTATGGCACAACAAGAAGGGATTAAAGATAAATTATTATCTTTTGGGAGCCAGGAGCTATTTGGGCGCATTGTCTAAAGAGCCTAGCTTTTACTTCGGATTTAGAAAAAATAAAGGGCCGCAGAAATGCGGCCTTCTTTATTATCCTGATTGGTACCATTAAAAGAGTAAGCGAAGAAGCCAAAATAGAGTTTCGATAATTGGTTTTGCGATTAATGACAGGCCTGATGCTGCTATTAAAGACAATATGAGCGCCCGATCACTCTTTTTGAACCAGAGAAGCAAAAACGCGGTTTGTGAAAAAAACATAATCAATGCATAAGTTCCAATATCAATGCGTGCCATTTCTTCAAAAGCGAAAAATCTCATATCTGTGAATGCTTTGATGCAAAAAAAGTAGCCATAGGCTGCTAGAAGCGATATTCCAATGTTGATGAGTGTTGCAACTGTATTTTTTATGTTTAATTCTTTTTTTATCAATAAAGTAAGGAGCAGTGCGCCTCCATTGAAAAACACTACCCATTTTATGGTGCGTGTAAACATGTAAATCAGCATACGTTTTGCCATATCCGATCGTACTGCAGTCAGCGGAACGGGATAAAGGTATAAAAAGGAAACAAAGGCCCCGAGTGCTAACAAAAAGAAGACAAAGACGGCGTTTTTTTTGTTCTTTTTATTTTTTTCTTTTGGACCAAGCAGCATGAAGAGAGTTAGCCAGACACTGCTGAAAGGTATGAGAAATAGCAACCTCGCTTTAAAAATTATTGTTGCTATAACTTGTAATATCATAAATACTTTTCCTTATTTTTTTATTTCAAACTTCTTGTCCAATTTTTTCATCCGCTCTACAATCCCGCCATACTCAAGTTCATCATACGGCAGCATTGCTGGGCCAGAAAAGCCTTGCAGCCTAATCTCTTGTGCTTTTTTTGCAATTTTATTTCTAACGGTATCCCAAAATGGATGTTCAAATGTATCTGCTGGTTCGGTTAGTTTGCCATCATGTACACAAAATGCAGCGCAGGTAACTACCGGAGGCCCGTCAAAATAAGAAATGGTACAGTTTTGTTTGCATGGCATGAGTGGGCCATTATGACTTCCGCGCATGGTGCCTGCAACGTAATGCCCAATGCTGTATGGTGAAAGCACTTCACCTGCTGCAGGAAACATTTTTTGTACGCGGACTAAATGAACGGGGTCATCTTTGCCAACATATTTTCCGGCAATGTTATGTAAACGGGTTGTGCTAACTGAAACAGCTTGTTCTCCTGTTGTTCGAGACCAAATTGACTCAATTACAAAGCGCGAGTTGTCACGCAGCAGTGTGGCGATATCGTAATAATCTTCTGGTGCGTTTAGTTCAATTGTGCGATCACCTTCTGTGTGGTTTACATCCATGATGACAAATTTAAATCCTTTGCCAAGACTTGGACTGAGCATTAATCCAGGGCAGTGCATTGGATCTGCAAATGCTAAAAATAATGGCAAATTATAGCAGCCAGGTTCTGTTTTATCTGCTGCAAAAAATAAAAACGGTTCGTTTGGCCGTTCTTCTATTTCCATTTCTGCAACCGCCGGCCCCATGCCTTTGATGTTTCCAGAAAATGCGTCTTTTAAAAGATCTTGCCCTGCACCATATAGGCCTTGTTTTTTTGCTGTTTGCGTTCCTGCAACAAAGGCATCCCAGGCAAGTTTGTGTACTTTTTCATTCAGCGGGCCATGCGTATGTGTCATCAAAATTGCGATGTCATCACCTGTGTGACTGACAAAAGAGTCGATCAAAATACTTTTGCCATTTTTTTCTACATAATTTTTAACGGTTTGCAAAACAGCTTCACTTGGTTTTATGTGCCCACCAATGCTACCGATGTCAGCTTTGATAATGCTCAGCGTTGTTTTCATTTGGCTTCTCCTTTTGATACGATTTTATTTCACTTAATTTATTTCTGTTTACGCTTTTCTACTACGCCAAACTACGAAGAAAAAGTTAACTTTGTTGGGCATAGCAGGGTTTCTAGATTGTTGATATCAAAATGTCGCTGAATTTTTTAGAGTGGATTATCTTTTTTTTCATCGAGTCCTTCAATTCCTCTTGTGCCTTCTGAAAGTGTGATTTTAACTTTTTTCTTTTGATTTCAAGTTCTGGGTTTAGTTTATTGTATTTGATTTTGCAGTCTCCTAGACTGATTTTTCTCAAAGCGTCTAAGAGTTCTCTTTTTTGTTTTAAAGAAAAATCTTCGAATGTTCTTTTTTCGCTTATTGTTTTATTTAGTGCTTTTTGCATTGAGGGTACGGTTTGTAGAGCATCATTAATTGTTGCAGCTTTTACAATTATTTTGGCATTTTTAGATTCAATAGGTTGAGAGTAAAATTGTGGTTGATTGACAAAGGGGTAAATTATAAAACATCGACCAAGGGATTTCATCCACTTCAGTTTGTCTTCTAGCGTTTCCAGTTCTCTGCCTTTATCTTCGCTATTTTTATACCATAATGATTCGGTGTGGCAAAGTTTCTCCAAAGAGTTTTCTTGGCCAGTTCTTGTTGCAAGGTATCGAAAGAAATATGTGCCTATATAGATTGTTGCGATTAATTTTTTGATTACTAGCTGGTTTGGGTTTGGCATTGCTATATGATCAAGAAGCGTTAGTTTTGCGTTCAAGTGAGGCGTTATGTATTTGCAGTATTCTTTTTTAAGTGTTTGAATGGATGCGTCAATTAATTCACTTTTGGTAAGATTAATGCTTTGTAAAGATAGCTGATCTGGTGATTTCATCGCCATTGCTGAAAACGTTGTGAGCATGATCACATTACAGAGAATTCTTTTCATTTTTCCCTTTTTTTATTTTGTTTGGTTGCTACAAGAATTGATTGGTATTTATAAGGTTTTTTCTTTTGGGGCAATATTAGCAGGTATGCCCCCTGACGGGAAGGAAAAAATGATTTATACTAAAAAGACGGATATTTAAACAGTTTTTTTATTTAGGGATACAATATTGTGAGCTACTGGGAAGGCCTCGTCAAAATCAAACATCTTTCTGTTGGTCGTTTTTTTGGCGGACCGCTTGACGGCGTGACAGATTCTCCGTTTCGTAAACTTGTTCGGGAATTTTCT
>Ga0180437_10010538_pt1 | contig 11259 bp, 9 predicted proteins | sample SS_ome_4_FD_132410 | JGI IMG/M metagenome (GOLD analysis project Ga0180437, IMG submission 132410) | Hypersaline lake sediment archaeal communities from the Salton Sea, California, USA - SS_3_D_1 metaG | ecosystem: Environmental > Aquatic > Non-marine Saline and Alkaline > Hypersaline > Sediment... | reverse complement strand
ATCCATTATGGAGAGATGCGGATAAGGAGGCTGTTACATTGTTTGCAATTCTTATGGATCAATGGGAAAGAAAGGTATGATTTAATAAATATGAAGAATGGAGGATATTTAAATTGGATAAAATAGTTTTAGAAGTAAAAAAATTATCTAAATACTTTGGGGGCTTGAAAGCAGTCGATGGTGTTGATTTAAAATTATATGAGAAAGAAATTATTGCTATTGTAGGGGATAATGGAGCCGGTAAATCAACATTGATAAAAACAATTTCCGGTGTTTATAAAAAAACTGATGGTCAGATTTACATAAATGGTAAAGAGGTTGATATTACTTCTACTATTGATGCAAGGAGAAATGGCATAGAAACAGTTTATCAATCAGATGGCGCATTGAATAGTTTTGACGCTCCGGCAAACTTATTTTTAGGAAGGGAAAAGTTACTGGATAATTTTCTTGGCAGGATTTTTAAAATTATGGACACAAAATATATGAAAAAAGAAACAGTAGGGTTATTGAAAAAAGTTGGTATTGAGGTTAAGAATATCTCTGCTGATGTGAGCGACTTATCCGGCGGCCAAAGACAGTCAATAGTCGTGGGGAGAGCTGTTTACTGGGGAGGAAATATTCTCATTTTTGATGAACCTACTAACAACCTCGGTGCCACTCAAGAGAGAAATGTCATAAGTCTAATTAAGAGAATACGGAATGAATATGGCGTATCTGTGATTGTGATTAGCCACAATATTGCTCATGTATTTGAACTTGTTGATAGGATCGTTGTGCTACAAAATGGTAAAAAGGTTGGAGAAAGGTTGAAAAAAGATACGAATCCTACTGAAATAGTATCTATGATAACCGGTGTTCATGAACAAGTGGGGAATTTGACTTCGTAGAAGTTCCGATAAACAAGGCATATACATCTATTGTGAAAGGGGAATATTATTGATGTGGATTTTGAGCTAATTATATCTGGGTATGGGGGTAGTGGTGAAGTATCAAGTCATCAATTTTGTAACTCATCGTTATATAATGAATAATAAAATTTGTGAAAGGTACATTATATTAACAGAAGGAGGTGAATTATATAAAAAATTAAAAGAACGGAGGTGATGTTTAGAGAAAAAAGGAGAAAGTTTTTATAAAAAAATTTAAAAAGAATCAAAAAGGAGATCAAAATGAAAAGGAAACAAATATTGATATTAGTAGTCATTGCAGTTTTTTCATTCATAGCGGCTTTTGGTGTTTTCAATAGCAATACGGCAGCAGGAGGTGAAAAAGAGAAAAAAGCTGAAGAGCCGCTTGTAGGATTTGGGATGTATTTCTATCAAGACCAGTGGTGGAAAGATATGAAAACTGCTGCATTAGAAACAGCAGCCAAAGTAGGTGTCAGGCTTAATGTTGCAGATGCTGACGGTGATGCACCTAAACAGGTTGGACAATTGGAAAACTTTATCGGTATGGGTGTAGATGGTATTATTTATGCTCCTGTAGAGCCAACAGCTTCTGCAAGTGTTGTAGCTGAAGCGAAAAAAAAGGGTATTCCAGTAGTCAATATTGAGTCTGCTTTAGATGATAGGACCAATATAGACTGCTGGGTGCAGTTAGATCAGTATAGTTTCGGAACGCTCCTTGCTGGAGAAGCCGCAAAGTTCATAGATGAAAATTATGGTGGAAAAGGAAAAGCCTTCCTTTTAGTGGACTACAGTAACAGTGTTCTTAGAGACAGGGTACAGGGTTTCAAGGACGCTTTTGCAGAGCTTTCTCCTAATTCAGTTATTGTTGATGAGCAGGATGCTGGCTGTGAGAGGGCAGCAGCTCTGGATATCACCTTGCAAGAGCTGACAGCTCATCCTGATATATCAGTAATATTCGGCGGTAATACTGAAATGGGAATGGGCGCAGCTAATGCCTTTGCTACAATAGGTGCAGATCCCGCAAAAGTAGCTGTTTACACAGAAGGCTGGGGAGCAGAATACTATGATGCTTTAGTAAATGAACCAGCTTATATGAAAGCGTATGCGACTGGACCTTCCGTACCTATTGCTGTAAAATCTGTTACGATTATGGCTGATTACCTGCTCCATGGAAAACCGTTTAACAAAATTGAGACTGTAGAAATGGTGTTGATTACAAAAGATAATATTGATGAATATAAAGGATGGTTCCAGTAAAATATTAGAACAGACTATTATCCCGAGATCTATTTTAAGTATGAATGATTTTCGATTATAGTTATTCTGATATTCTGGGAAAAGATTAGAAACATTGGGATATGGTCATACTATTCCCAATGTTTCTAATTAAATTTAGATCTTTTATAACTTTAAATATATGAAAGAGGGTATGTTTTTCTTTACGAGTATTAATGCATGTAAAGAGGCCAATATAATATTAGAAGGTAATATATTCTCTGGGATAGTGCTAACATGTTCAAGGGGAGCATTTAGTGGTCACAAATGATAGAGCTCTTAAATTCAAAGATTTTATAAGTGATACAAGTAAAAGATTTGCAATAATTTATGTAGTAGTAGGTCTCATATTTTTTTTATGGATAATCACCAGATTAGTTTTAGGTTCAAATGTTTTTCTGGGATCAGCAAATATTATTAATATTTTACGGCAGGTCTCAGTAGTGGGAATAGTAGCAGCAGGACAATTTTTTGCTATAGTTACTGGACTTATCGATTTATCTGTTGGTTCTACTGTTGCAATGGCAGGAATTATTTATGCAGCTATATTTAAAGCAGGTGGGACAGAATTCATGGCTGTGGCACTACTGGGAGCACTTTTTGTCGGACTTATTATAGGGCTTATAAATGGAGCCTTGATTGCATATTTCAGATTGACACCTTTTATTGCGACGCTTGGTATGATGCTTATAGTACGCGGCGCTATCTATGTGGGCACAGGAGCACAGCCAATTTTTGGATTCGAAAGGTTGTATAATTACCCCGGCCGAGGGTGGATACTTGGAATACCTGTTCCAGTGATTATAATGTTTGTCCTGTATATTATACTAATAATCTTTGCCGAAAGAAATAGGGCAGGGCGGCATTTATATGCTATCGGTGGAAATAACGTTGTAGCATACTTAAGCGGTATAAATATAAAAAGTTATAAGATGTTAGCCCTGGTAATATGTGGCGTACTTTGTGCAGTAGCCGGAATAATCCTTGCAGGTAGATTGGATTCAGGTCAGCCCAATGCAGGAGAAGGTGATCTTTTATTTGATTCTATTATTGCTGTAGTCATCGGCGGAGTCAGTTTTACAGGTGGAAAGGGCAAACTGCTTGGTGTACTCTTTGGTGCACTGTTTATGACCATACTTTCAAATGGAATGACCTTAATGGGTATAGATGCATATGTTCAGTCTGTTGCAAAAGGGATTATTTTTATAGTTGCAATAGCGTTGGATGTTTTTAGAAATAGAGGAATAGTTTAATGGTGGAGATCTTTTAATTGAGTAATCATATATTAGAGATCGATGGTGTTTCTAAGTCTTTTCCCGGAGTAAAAGCTCTCTATAATATGTATTTATAAATAAAAAAGGATGAGGTCCATGCACTGGTAGGAGAAAACAGAGCTGGAAAAACTACACTCATAAGATTAATCTCAGGAATTTATAAAGCTGATTCAGGCACGATCTTTTACGATGGTGAAGAGTTAATAAATGTCGGTCCACATGATTATATTGAAATATATGTTAAGGGTTAAAAATAGAATCAGTAAGTATTCTTAAGATGATCAAGTTACTTCGCATTGTTACTCCAAGTGCCAATACTCAAATAACTTCATTAAGCGGGGGCAATCACCAGAAATGCATTGTAGAGAAATGTCTTTATGTCGATAGTGATATTCTGATCTTTAATGAGCCTACCCGTGGAATAGATGTAGGGGCCAAAGAGGAAATGTACAAAATAATAAAAAATCTGGTAAAGCAGAGGAAGTCCGACTGGGCACTTTCACCGCTGTACCGTCTGCTGGCTTACCCTCAATCTCCTCCCTATCTGTGACTCTGTTTCTCCTTGTTTTAAAAAAATGTCGTTTCATTAACCGTGTCTCCTGTGATATCATAACTCTGAGGTCTCTCTGTGTAGACAATGTCTGTTACTTCCAAACAACATCATACATGCAAGTGAGGTCTCATGTTTTTCACAGATACCTATTGGCACGAGAAAAGTGTCTACGTCTATTCCGTTGGTTTTGTCTAAGATACAACCGGTGGTGAGAAGATTTTAAAGGAGCTAAGAGAAAATATGCACTGAATGCTGGTTCTTTACAACAGCGGCCGGATGAATGTGAAGGAGTGTACATTAAAAAGCTTATTTTGGAAGACCTGTCCCCTGCAGCGGTCCAATCTGCTATTGAAAACAACATATACAATCTTTTCATCCTGATAGGCAAAAAGGCCAAAAGAGAATTATATATCGATAGGAAAATCAAATGGATAATGGCAGCGCCCTCTGTGTGGCCCAATTATCTGTTTGATGCCCGTTTTGAAGAGCCGGAAGAGAGTATTGAATGTATTAAAAAGAAGGTGAGATCTGGTGATGCGCCTTCACAGTGGTTCCTCGGTCCAGAGTCTCAGACCAACAGCCTGATAAAGGCAGTAACAAAAGGAGGCTTCACCAGGATAGGACAGTGGCCAGGAATGGCGGTTGAAATCGCAAATGTCAACACCGATTTCCAAAGACCCTCAAACCTCAAGATCGAAGAGGTATCGAGTGAAGAAATGCTTGATCAGTGGGAAAAAGTAGTAAGCACAGCCATGTTTGGCGGTGGTTTTATGGGAGTCGAGCTTTTTAAACCTATCCTTGATGATGAAAATATTCACCTTTATCTGGCCTTTCTCTGCGAAAATCCTGTGGCCACATCCATGCTATTCACTTCAGCGGGAATTGCAGGACTTTACCTTGTCTCCACTCTTCCTGAACAGAGAAACAGAGGAATTGGAAAAACCATCACACTTGCCCCTCTGCTTACGGCAGAAAAAATAGGCTTCAAAATCGGGGGCCTTTTTGCCACACAGCTCGGAGAGATGGTTTACAGAAGGCTTGGATTTAAAAAATTCTGTAATTTCGATATCTACTATTATGAATAATATCTTTCCTTTTGAGATAAAGAAAAAACGTATTATAAATAAATAGTTATTCAACATTCAATAAATCAAGGGAGGTTGTGAGAAAATGCTCGCTCTAAGGAAGATAAAATCTGGAGTAGGGAACGTTGAATTAGTGGAGGTGGATATGCCCGAAATCAAAGATGATGAAGTTTTGATGAAGGTATGGGCAGCCGCCATTTGCGGGAGCGATTTACTGATTCAGGAGGACAAGCACTTCTATAAAGCACCGGTAACCCTGGGTCACGAATATTCTGGCATTGCCGATAAAGTAGGCTCCAGGGTCACAAAAATCAAACCCGGGGACAGGATAGTATCGGACATCGAAACGAGAGAAGGCTGGCTTGGAGTAACCAGGGACGGGGCATACGCCGCATATATGGCAATTCCAGAAGCTCAGATATATGTGTACCCTGAGAGCGTTTCTCTGGATCACGCCTGTTTTACAGAGCAGCTCGTGGGGATAATACACTGTATGCAGGAGCGCAACCAAATAAGAGCAGGTGATTTTGTGGTTGTCGTAGGGCCAGGACCAATGGGATTACTGGGTGTTCAGTTCGCAAAGCTGCGAGGAGCCAGAGCTGTTGCACTGATCGGGCTGAAAAGTAATGAAAACAGGTTACAAATCGGCAAGAAAGTTGGGGCAGATTATATATTATATTCAGAAGAACACCCGGAGGATGCAGTGCGGGACCTTAATAATGGGAAAGGTGCCGATTTCATTCTGGAATGTTCGGCCTCAGAAAAGGGCTTTCAGCACGCGATAGATTGTGCGAAAAGGGCGCCAGAAGGACCGGGCGGCAGGGGAGTTATCACATCCGCAAGTCTATGGGGAAAGCCGATTACCATTAATGCGGACGCTATTTCATTGTATCAGCTTTCGATTCATGGCGGGTGGAGCTGGAACGGTTCAGAAAGCTGGGAAAGGGCTGTATCAATAATTTCCAGCGGTAAACTGGACCTGGACACTCTTCTCTCAAGGAGGTATTCACTCGAGGAGTGGGAAACGGCTTTCGCGAACCTGCGCTCGGGTAAGGATGTGAAGGCATTCATTCATCCCAATGGAACTGACTGGGTAAAATGAAATATACCCTTTGAGGTTGAGCTTCTCATATAATCCCTGTAACGAGAATTCTCCTGGTGCTCACGGTCTCGTATTTTCAAATAACAGAGAGCGGAGCTTCGGTGGAAGAATGTGTTGGCTCTTGATAGATAACGTTGGATGATGCAATTTCCAAACGAATAGGTATGGTGACATTATATTTAGTATTTGCAATGTTTCCAAAAGATTTGAAATGGGGACTATTTCTTTGAATTTGAATGACTTCGGAATAGTACCGGACAAGGATCGGATCCTCCGCTGTCTAAAAGGTGAACAGACGGACAGAATCCCCTATTTTGAAAATTATATCGGAGAAAAAATCGTTGAATTTATTCTGGGCTATCATGCTGGAAACACGGCGGCCGCTGTGGGAGACCCCTATCGAGGCGATGCGCGGGCAATTGTGGATGGCGGCAGGTGTATCCCTATGCATCCTGTAGACTGGATAAAGATATGCAAGATAATAGGCCAGGATGTCATAATGATGGAAGCCAGTTTTGCTCCCTATAAGATAACCGATGAAAACGGTAACCACACGATCGTCAATGACGGGAGGATTAAAAATCGAAAGGATTGGGAAGAAAAAGTGATTCGCCCGGACGATGGAGATATAGATGAGAACATGAATTATTTAATGGAATATATTGAAGCCGCAAAAAATGAGAACATCGCAGTCGCCCTGGGGACAGGGAATATGTTTATTACACATTACGTAAACTTGAACGGCTTTGATTTCTTCACATTGATGTATGACGATATGGACCTTGTTGATGAAATGTTGACTGTTACATCCGACTGGTTCACCAAATTGATTACAAAGGCGGTCACGGCCGGTGTGGATATATTGTTTTCCGGTGACGACGTCGCCTATAAAACCGGGACCATGATGAACCCTGTGTTATTTAAAAAAATATACAGCCGATACGCTGAGAAGATGTACAGGCCTGCAATTGAGGCAGATGTTCCGATTATTTTTGATTGTGATGGAAATCCCACCGAGATAATGGATATGATGATTGATCTCGGATGCTCCGCTCATTTTCCAGTGGATGCATGCGGCCTTGATTATCGGGAGCACAAAAAGAGATGGGGAGACAAACTGACCTTAATCGGCGCCCTTGACCTGGACCCGCTTATACGGCTGGATACAAAAGCTGTTGAGGAATATGTAAAAGAGGTGGTTTTATCCATGAAAGAGGGGGGGAGGTATATTGCAGGCACAATTACCGCAATTGATGAAATCCCCATCGAGAATTATGTGACAATGGTCAATACGATTCACGCGCACGCCGGATATTAAAATATTAATCCTGTTCCAAAACTTTTTTGTACTGCAGCACGGCATGAGTTGAACCTATCAATATACGCAAGGAGCAAATATCATGGAGAAGCGGTTTGTCGGAAAAGTTGCTCTGGTTACAGGCGCAACCAATGGCATCGGTCAAGCCACCGCGGTTCGGCTTGCCGCAGAGGGAGCACTTGTCGGTGTGAACCAGCGGCCAACTGGTGACCCCGGGGAAACTCTGCGTCGCATCAAAGAGGTCGGTGGTCAGGCATTTCCAGTAGTTGCTGACATGCGCAATCCTGAACAAGTCATCGAGATGGTTCAGGAGGTGGCCCGTAGGGGGGGACGGCTCGACTACGTTGTGTCGAACGCTGCGATTAACCCGTTTATGAAATGGGACGAAACTTCGCTTGAGGATTTCAACCGCATATCAGAAACGAATTTTCGGGGCACATGGGTAGTCTGTACTGAAGGCGCGAAGCAAATAATCAAGGGTGGGCATGGCGGTGCTATTGTCATAGTGAGCTCGCTTTCTGCCCATGTGGCTGCCCCTATGCAGGTTGTGTACTGCGGGACAAAAGGTGCAATCAGCATGTTGGGTAAAGCCCTCGGGTCAGTTCTTGGTGAGCATGGCATCCGGGTAAACGTCATCGAACCAGGCTCGGTACGCACGAATATGGGTAAGCCATTGTTCGACGTTCCGGAGATCGAAAAATATTACAAGGATCGTATCGCACTCCACAGGATCGGGGAACCCGAGGAGCTCGCAGGAGCTATTGCATTCATGTTGAGCAACGATGCGAGCTACATCACGAGTGCCGCGCTGCTCGTGGATGCGGGTTTCATCGTCAACGCCGAGCTTTAGCGCCACAGGATTTTAATATTGTCCCAATTAGTATTTAAAACTCGACATTGGCCCTATATAATAAAAAGCTTTTTCAGTTAGTACAGAACTGATATGATGTGACCTTTAGCAGGCGTTTTTTACGAGAGGCTTCATTATCTTTTTCATAGAAGCTCGAATGCGTTTTTAGTGCCCCGGAGCAAACTCTTTAATCTCTCCTGAAACGACTGCTCTCCTATTCTCCGCCCGCATGGGCGGCGATGGCGCTTATGCTTTTGGCCAGGGCCTTCAAAGCCGAATCATCAGGAAACCGTATGGTCATCTCAAGACTCCCGTCCTCCTTCTTCTCAAGACATTCGGACAGAAGGTCCATGTATCTCTGTGCATTCTTATCGCCGTCTCCCACCGCTCCCTCTTCCCGTGCAAAAAGCTCCCCGATGAAGGAGAAGGCGGCGCCAAGCAGTTGTCCTCCTGCCCGGGCTATCGACTCTTTCCGCTCCCTGAGCACTACCTCCCGTTCGGCCTGCCGTTTCAGGCTCTCATCAAGCGGAGCCTCCGGTTCAGCTCCAAGCAGCACCTCCAGCCGCCGTTTGAGCTCCTCCATGCTTCCGCTGATGGATAACTCGTCCACCTCAGAGCCGCTGTCCAGAGCAGCCAGTGCGAGCTCTCGTTTGGCCGATAGTGTGTTCAACAGGCTCTCTTCCAGAGTCTGCTCGGTCACAAGGAGGTACACCTGAACAGGTCGCTTTTGTCCCATCCTGTGTACTCTCGATATCCTCTGCTCCAGCACGGCCGGATTCCAGGGAAGGTCAACGTTTATCACGGTATCGGCGGCCTGCAGATTGAGCCCGGTGGCACCGGCATTGGTGGTCATGAAGAGCTTGCAGGCCTGATTTGCCTGAAAGGCCTGAATCAAACAGTATCGCTTTTTTTGCGGCACCGAGCCCTGGAGACGCACATATTCGATCCCCTGCTTCCGAACCAGAGACTCGATGAGGTCCAGCATGGTAGTCCACTCCGAAAACAGAACGATCTTGCGATCTTCCTCCTGAAGGAGCTCCTGCAGGAGGGAATCGAGCTCCTCAAGCTTGCTCGAGTACCCTGGTGGCTGTTTGTCAACAAGAAAGGTGCTATCGGCAGCCATCCTGCAGATCAGAAGCGCCTTCTGCAAACGCAGCAGGTCCATCTCGGTAAGGTACTTTTTGGCCAGGATGGTAGAGATGACCCTCCTATGGCTGGCATCCACATCCGCCTGTTCCTGTGTCGGCGGGATTCTCCGTATCTCGGTGCTCCGCTGCGGAAGCTCTTTCATCACCATACTGCGGGTACGGCGAAGGAGAAGGCCTTCGAGCCGCCTTCGTAGATCGTCCAGATTCTTGTAGCCGACCAGCTTGCCCCGCTCATCGACCACATTGTGCCGATGGAAGAAGCGGAAGGCAGGCCCCAGGCGGTGCGCATCGATGAACTGGACAACCGAGTACAGCTCGCCAAGCCTGTTCTCCAGGGGTGTTCCCGAGAGAACGAGGGCGTAACGTGACCGAAGGGATTTGACGGTCTGTGTGGTCTTGGCCTCCCAGTTCTTTATGCGCTGGCCTTCGTCCAGGATGATCAGGTCCCACCTGACGGTTTCAATGGTGTTGATATCACGCAGCACCTGCTCGTAGTTGCAGATGGTGAAGAAGACCTCCGAGGCATACTGTGAGGCCCTCTCCTCGGCAGTTCCCAGAACCATCTGATAACTCAGGTCGCTGGTCCGCTCGATCTCAAACCGCCACTGAGATTTCACCGACGCAGGGCAGATTACCAGCACCCGCGAAATGCCGATCTCCATGGAGAGAAGATACGCCACTCCTATGCCCTGAATGGTTTTTCCAAGACCCATATCATCCGCCAGTACTGCCCGCCCAACACCAGCGGCGAAGGCTATGCCGTCGAGCTGGTAGGGGAGCAGTTCCACCTTTAGAAGGTTCTTACGCAGCAGATGACTTTTCGGGTCTCTTCGAATCTCCGCCATCTTACGCTTCAGGCGCTGCTGCACCAGGAGAGTGTTGATGTACTCCTCAGCATCGGGGTAGACTGTCACCGGATAACCGAGCTTCTCGATCTTCTGAATACGATGTATGAGATCAGGCAGGTCTGATATGAGCTGGTCGCGCAGAGGCTCGACCACTGCACTCACATCACCCTCCAGGTCCTTCGGGAGCAGGAGTCGCAGCTCAATCTCTTCAGCATACCGGATATGCACACCGATCTCCTGCTGCTCATAAGGGGTCTCGAAGATCTCCCTCGGGAACCTGTTTTTCACTGTTTCGAGGGCAAAAAGAATATGCTTGCAGGTTCCCAGCGTGTTGATTTTAAAATCAGGGCAGGAGCAGAAGGACTGCCCGTGCTCCGGACCACGCAGTGCGACCCGATAGGTCTTTCCCGATACATGGCTGGTCACTGTGTAGTCGGTCCAGGGTGTCACTGCATCCGATGCTTTCAGGCTCATCCTTTCTTCCTGAGCCCGTCTCGCCCTCTCCTGTAAGGCTCTATCCGTCAGCTCTCGTTCATCCAGGCTCTCAAGAGGTGTATCTTCTTCAGGCGGCGCGGCAAGACCGAGCGCCACTTTCTCCTCCAAGATGAGGCTGAAAGCAGCTCCGATATGCTCGCATATCCCGGGACAGGAAGAGCATATACTGCGAAGTTGCCGGCTGCTAGACGGATCATCTTCAATTATTACGGTTGCTTCTCCAAGCTTCAGGACGAATCTACCCGTATCCAGGGAAACCTGCTCATAGGGATCGATATCCCACTTTCCTCCCATCCTGAGCAAAACTTCGCCCTGGGGACCCAGGAGCTTGCAGGCATCCCGGTAGTTCAAATGTGAAAGAATGTCTCTAAAATGCATTGCCTCTGCGCCTCCGGTATTT
>Ga0180437_10010537_pt1 | contig 11259 bp, 9 predicted proteins | sample SS_ome_4_FD_132410 | JGI IMG/M metagenome (GOLD analysis project Ga0180437, IMG submission 132410) | Hypersaline lake sediment archaeal communities from the Salton Sea, California, USA - SS_3_D_1 metaG | ecosystem: Environmental > Aquatic > Non-marine Saline and Alkaline > Hypersaline > Sediment... | reverse complement strand
TGGGTCAGGCAACTCAGGGCGCTCGGGCTGTCTATCACATCTGCCCCAATGTGAGCCCCGACGAAGTAGATATCGGCCAGGTCGCCATCATGGCTGCTCGCTCGGCTGGGGTCAAGCACTTTGTCTACCACTCGGTGCTGCACCCCCAGGTCGAGGCCATGCCGCACCACTGGCAGAAGCTACGTGTCGAGGAGCAGTTGTTCGAGTCGGGACTGTCCTACACCATCCTGCAACCCGCAGCCTATATGCAGAATGTGTTGGCGCATTGGGACCAGATCATGGAGCAGGGCGTCTACCTCGTGCCGTACGCGGTAGAGACCCGGCTGGGCATGGTGGATCTGGAGGACGTGGCCGAGGCGGCTGTGGTTGTCCTCACCGAAGCGGGGCACGCAGGAGCCGTTTATGAACTGGCCGGCGCAGAGGTACTGTCCCAGGTCGAGGTCGCCGCCATTCTGGGCCAGCAATTGGGGCGTCCGGTCCGCGCCGAAGCCGTGCCCCTCGAAGCGTGGGAACGACGGGCCAGGGAATCGGGCCTGGGCGACTATCAGGTCGAGACACTGGTAAAGATGTTCTGCTATTACGAGCGCTATGGGTTCTGGGGCAACCCGCGTGTCCTGAGTTGGCTGCTCGGCCGCCCTCCCACAACCTTTGCCGTCTTTGTCGAGAGGTCAAGGTGCGGGATCTCGCTCGGCTTGGATTGACAAATCCAAGCCGAAAGCGCTCTAATCCACCCCAACCTGCCGATTGAACCGCCGGATTGCCAAATCCGGCGGGAGCAGGCGGGTAGTTACGTCGAGAGGTCAAGGTGCTTTCAGAACTGGACAACTATTGGCACCGCATCGAGGATCTGCGCCGTCAAGTGAGTGACTTGATCGCTGGCCTGCCCGCCGAAGCCCTGAACTGGCGTCCCATCGAGGGCAACGGGGGCCACGTCGCCAATTCCCTGGCTGTCCTGGTCGCCCATATCGCTGGCGCAGAGCATTTCTGGATCGCTGAGGTGGTGGGAGGCCGCCCTCCCACCCGAGACCGCGACGCCGAGTTTGCCACCCAGGCCACCGATGCCTCTGAGCTTGTCTGTCTTTTGGAGAAAATCGGGGCGGAGACGCGAGAGGTGCTCTCTGCTCTGAGTGAGGCCGACCTGGATGGTGTGCGAGAGGTAGAAGGCCGGAAAGTCCCTGTACGCTGGGGCATCTTGCATGTCATTGACCACACTGCTCTCCACTTGGGCCATATACAGCTTACCTATCAGTTGTGGAAAGGAGGCCAAAGTAAACTTTCCCCGTTTTGGTTCGAGCGGTTGCCGTGAAATGAGAGATTGGGGATTGTCCAATATCCAATACCTGATATCCAAGTTAAGGAGGTAGAGATTGTGAAGCCATCTCCGTTCAAATACTATGCACCAACCACTGTGGAGGAAGCCCTGGCTCGTCTGGCCGAGTACGGCTACGATGCCAAGGTCCTCGCCGGTGGACAAAGCCTGATTCCGATGCTGAACTTTCGCCTGGCTCAGCCTTCTGTCCTCGTTGACCTGAACAACGTGTCCGAGCTCTTTTACATCCGCCCTGATGAAAACGGCGGCTTGCTCTTGGGAGCGATGACCCGCCAGAGTCAGGTAGAGCACGATACGCTGGTCGCCGAGCGCGCTCCGCTGGTCCATGAGGTGATACCCCAAATCGCCTACCCGTCCATTCGCAATCGGGGCACCTTTGGCGGCAGCCTGGCCCATGCCGACCCGTCGGCTGAGCTGGTGGCGGTCAATATGGCGCTGAATGGGCGCTTTCGACTCCGCAGCCAGGCTGGGGAGCGTTGGGTGCCCGCCGACGAGTTTTTCGTCGGGCTGTTTACCACTGTCTTGGAGCCCGATGAATTGCTGGTGGAGGTCGCCTTACCTGCTATGCCGCCGCGCAGTGGGGGAGCGTTCCTGCAGATCACCCGCCGCCACCACGACTTTTGCATAGCGGGCGTCGCTGTCCTGGTGACCCTGGATGGCAAGGGCCAATGTGAGCAGGCGCGGTTGGTCTTTCTCAGTGCTGGCGATGGCCCCGTGGATGCGCGCCAGGCGGCTGAGATGCTCAGGGGGCAAACACCCACTCCAGAGGCCATCCGTGCCGCTGCCGAGAAAGCTGCCGACGATGAAATTGACCCCGGCAGCGATATCCACGCCTCGGCGGAGTATCGCCGGCACCTGGCCCAAGTGCTGGCGCGCCGGACTCTGACACAAGCTTTTGAGCGCGCTAGAGGAGGTTAAGATGAGCGACCAATTCCCCGTTACAGTCACTGTCAATGGCACCCAGTACGAACGCGCTGTCGAGCCGCGCCTGCTGCTGAGCGATTTCTTGCGCCACGACCTTGGTCTGACCGGCACCCACGTCGGCTGCGAGCACGGCGTGTGCGGCGCGTGCACGGTTCTGTTCGACGGAGAGCCGGTCCGATCCTGCCTGATGTTTGCCGTGCAGGCCGACGGCCACGAGATCCTCACGGTCGAAGAGTTGGGAACCATGGACAACCTGCATCCCCTTCAGGAAGCATTCCGGGAGGCGCACGCCGTGCAATGTGGCTTCTGTACCCCGGGCTTTCTGATGACCCTGGTGCCTTTCCTGGAAGAAAACCCCAATCCCACCGAAGAGGAAATCCGCGAAGCCCTCTCTGGGAACCTCTGCCGTTGCACTGGCTACCAGCACATCGTTGATGCAGTGAAACTGGCAGCGGAGAAGATGGGAGCGTGAAACGTAAAACGGGAAACGTAAAACGCGAATGACGCTGACGCGACATGCGCCACGTTTCACGCAACACGTTTTACGGTGTTATATAGATAGGAGTAGAACCATGACAGAAAAATACGTTGGTCAACGCATGACACGAACCGAAGACCCGCGCCTGTTGACCGGGCAAGCTCTGTTTGTGGACGACGTAGAGATACCCGGGATGCTCCACGCGGCCTTTCTGCGCAGCGACTACGCCCACGCTCGCCTGCGGAGCATTGATGTGTCTGCCGCCCGGAACCGGCCGGGGGTGGTGGCGGTCTATACCGCTGAGGACATGGAGGATGCCTGGAAACCATGCCCGCCGTTGGTTATTCCACCTCCCACTGTCAAAGGAGTACTTTTCCACGCGCGCACCCAGGTTCCCCTGGTCAAAGACAAGGTCCGACTCCTGGGTGAGCCCCTCGCCGTCGTCATCGCCGAAAGTCGCTACATTGCCGAAGATGCCCTCGAGGACATTGTGGTGGATCTGGAGCCGCTGGAAGCGGTGGTTGACCTGGAGAAAGCCCTGGAACCAGGTGCCCCCCTCGTCCACGATGACCTGGACTCCAACCTGGCCGCTCATCTCATCCAAAAGAAGGGGGATTATGCAGCGGCGCGGGAGAAAGCTGACGTGGTCATCAAACGGCGCATCGTCATTGACCGCTGCGCTGCGGGGGCGATGGAGAACCGGGGCATCGTGGCCTATTGGGATGAGAAAAGCCAGCAACTGACCATTTGGGACACAACCCAGGCCCCCATTCCCATCCGCAACGGCTTGGCTGGGATGTTCGGCTTGTCTTCACATCAGGTGCGGGTGATTGCGCCCTTTGTCGGTGGCGGCTTTGGTCCCAAGGTCATGATGTTCTACCCGGAGGAAGTCCTCCTCACCTGGGCGACTCTGCAACTGGGCCGCCCCATCAAGTGGATCGAGGACCGGCGGGAGAATTTCCTGGCTACCACCCAGGAACGGGGACAGGTACACGATGCCGAGATCGCGCTTACCAGTGATGGTCGCATCTTGGGAGTGAGCCACACTTTCATCCATGACACTGGCGCTTACGATCCGTACGGCCTGACCATTCCCCTCAACACCCAAAGCCACGCCATGTCGGCCTACGACGTTCCCAACTACTACAGTGAACTCAAGGTCGCGTTCACCAACAAGATGATCGTCACTCCTGTGCGAGGCGCCGGAAGGCCCCAGGGGATATTCTTGATGGAGCGGTTGCTGGACGTCGCCGCTAAAGAGTTGGGCATAGACCGGGTTGAAATTCGCAAGCGCAACTTTATCCCGCCCGACGCCTTCCCCTACAACCACGAGATCATTGACCAGGCCTTTGCGGCGTTGGTCTTTGACAGCGGGAACTATTTGGCGGGGCTGGAGAAGGCCGCAGCCATGATCGGCTACGATCAGTTCATAAAAGAGGAGCAGCCGCGTCTTCGCGCCGAGGGCCGGCACGTGGGCATCGGTATCGTCTCCTTTGTCGAGACGACCGGCGTCGGCCCTTATGAGGGAGCCCGCATCACCGTCGAGACCGACGGTAAGATCAGCGCGGCGACCGGGGTCGGCACTCAGGGGCAGGGGCATTTTACCTCCTTTGCCCAAGTTATAGCCGACCAGTTGGGCGTGAGTCCGCGCGATATACGTCTGGTGACCGGCGACACATCCGAATTCCACTGGGGAACGGGCACCTTTGCCAGCCGCGGATCTGTAGTCGCTGCCAATGCCATCCATGCGGCGGCCAAGGCTGTTCGCACCAAAATCCTCAAGCTGGCCAGCAAGGTCCTGGAAGCGCCTGAAGAGGAGCTAGAACTCGTGGACAACCAGGTGCGGGTGGCCGATATCCCTCACCAATCCATCAGCTTGGGCGAACTGGCGGTGATGGCTAACCCCTTGCGTGGGGCGGTCGAGCCCGGCACCGAGCCTGGCCTGGAAGCCACCGCCTACTATGGTCCCCAGTACGGAGCCACTGCCAGTGGCAGCCACGCCATGATCATCGAGGTGGACCCGGAAACGATGATGGTGGAGATCAAGCGATACGTAACCGTTGAGGACTGCGGCACGATGCTCAATCCACTGATCGTAGAGGGCCAGGTTCACGGCGGTGTGGCACTGGGTATCGGCAACTCTTACTACGAACAACTGATCTATGACGAGAATGGGCAGCTTCTCAACGCCTCCCTGGCGGATTACCTGATCCCAACGGCTTCCGAGGTTCCCCGGATCGAGGTTGGCCATGAGGAAACGCGCTCTCCGCTCAACGAATTGGGCAGCAAGGGCGCTGGTGAGGCTGGGTGTATCCCAGTTCCGGCCCTCTTTGCTCAGGCCCTGGAAGATGCCCTGGCTGACTATGATATAGAAATACTTGAAGCTCCTATGAGCCCCAACAAGCTCTTTGCATTGTTGCAAGGTAAGGAGAAAGAATAGTGAAAATAGCAGGTGAATACGTTTTCAACGGCCCTCGTGAGCAAGTCTGGGAGCTGGTGCGAGACCCGGAAGTGCTAGCCACTGCCCTGCCTGGCACGCAAAGCCTGAACCCGGTCAGCGAAAACGAATACGAGGGAGAGATGCATGTTCGGGTAGGGCCAGTCGCCGGTGTCTTTTCCGGCCGGGTTGTCGCTTCGGATGAGGTACCGCCCGAGAGCTATACTTTGACGGTAGAAGGCAAAGGCGCGCCTGGCTTTGCCAAAGGAACCGGCCATGTGCAACTGATAGATCAAGGCGATGGCACGACTCTCATGAAGTATGAGGGCGAAGTGCAAATTGGCGGCAGAATAGCCAGTGTGGGCCAGCGGTTGATGGACTCTGCGAGCAAGAGCATGATCCGTCAAGGGCTAGAAGCTCTGAACAAGGCTCTGGAGGCGCGGGTGGCGGCCAAGTCTGGAGGCCAAGAAGTCGAGTACAAGCCGCCCTCGGAGGCCGAGTTCGCGGCGGCCGTGGCCAAGGACATGGCCGGTGAAGTGCTCTTGTCATCGCGGCTGATATGGATTGCCGTTGCCGTCGTCATTGTCATTGTCATCGTGGCTGTGATCTTGATTGGCAGGGGTGGCTGATAGACTTTGCAGGTACCTGCCATGCTTGGCGCAATATAGTTAGCCGGAGGGAAGCAGAGAATGCTTATCGATGTTTCAATGACAATAAAACAAGGTTCTGTTTTCCGTCTGGGGACACCAGCAGTTGAGATCGCCTCGCGCAGATTCTATCATGAATCAGAGGGAGAATACGAGTCCACCATGATTTCCTTCTCAACGCATACCGCAACTCATGTAGACCTTGTATTCATGGAAAAGCGAATAGATCCTAGACGAATGATCGGGACGGGGAAGCTGATCGATGTGACTCAAGCGTCTGGAGGCAGAATTCGGTTGGATGACGTCAAGCACCAGGTAGAAATCGAAAGCGGAGACTTTGTGTTTTTTAGAACAGACTGGAGCGAGTTTGTTGGGACTATGCAATACTATGACCACCCTGAGCTTTCTCTTGAGGTTGTTCAATGGCTTGTCTCAAAGAATATCAATGCTGTGGGAATTGATGCACTTGGGCTGGGTCGAGACCGCAGACATGGTGAATATGACAGGCTGTTGGCTAGGAACGATATCTTTGTTATCGAGAATCTTGCAAACTTGTCTGCGATACCCCGAAACAAGTTCAACACATATTGTTTTCCCTTGAAAATTGAAAACACCGATGCCATCCCAGCAAGAGTTGTGGTTGAAATCGGTGAGAACGGCTAATACCTCGCCGAGGAGTGCGGTTGGTTGCTAGGGGTAGGACACAGAAACTAGTGCGCAGATTTGACAAGCCACCATGATTGTGTATAATTGAAATTACTTCAGGTGGGGGAGGCAACGTAGGTAGCCACGGCAGCGACAGCGAGGCTCAGACCGCGGATAATTGTATGCGTGCGCCGCTCCCGAAAACAGGTAAAGGAGGGATGGATATAAGCCAGATAGCGTTTACCCAAACCTGAGCGCTAGTGGTTAGCGCTCAACCTTTTCACAAAACAAAAGGAGGAAAAAATGCCCTGGAAGAGAACAGCGTTAGCGGTCATCTCCCTAATCGTGGTACTGGCGATGCTGGTGGCTTGTGCCCCATCTACCCCTGAGGTGGTCGAGAAGGAAGTTCAGGTCACCGTCGAGGTGGAGAAGGAGGTAGTCAAAGAAGTAAAGGCGGGTGCTACTCTAGCGATCGAGCATTTCAGCATCATTGAGGGGACGACCTGGTCTGGAGCCCACGATCGCGCAGGAAAGCGAATCGCTGAGAAATACCCAGACGTAGAATACGTCTACAGAGAGGAAGTAGGACCTGATGCCACAGTTCCCTACGCCGAAGAGCTGATCGCTGACGGGGCCGACATCGTCGTGGGGAACGCAGAGTTCATGGGGCTGCCCCTAAAGGATATAGCTGACAAGTACCCGGATGTTTATTTTGTATCCATCATTGCCAGCGATCTGACCACGAAGAGGAATTTCATTAGGCTCTTCCCCAGGCAATATCAGGCGCTGTACCTGGAAGGGCTCATCGCCGGGGCGTTAACCGAGACAGGCAACATAGGCATCGTCTCTGCATTCCCATGTGTTCAGGTCATCAGGCGGCAGGCTGGCTTTTACCTTGGGGTGAAGGATGCAGCAGAGTTGCTTGGCAAAGACATCACGGTCTATGTCAAGTACGTCGGTGACTGGTACCTGCCCACGGAAGAACGAGATATCGCAAGTACCTTGGTAACCCAGTACGATGTTGATGTCTTGACCCAGCAGACCGATTCCGGGTCCCCCCTGGACGTCGCCCAAGAAGAGGGCATTTGGTTCGTGGGGAAGGACATGGACATAGTGGGGTTTTACGGCTGGTCGAGCACGGATACCGTGGCCGTGTCGTTCGACACGCGTTGGGAAGTCCTCTACGAGAAGATAGTCAAGGATTGGTTGGCTGGCGATACAAGTCCGGAAACAGTGCTGTACCTGGGCATGGACGACAAAATGATTCTGGCTGATGGCACAGAGCTTCTAACCGTTGATATAATGAACGACAACAAGGTGGGCGTTGACGCCATCAGTCCAAAAGCACGCCCCTCGATTCCGGATGAGATCGTAGAACTCGTTGAGAAAAGAAGGGATCAGATGATGAAAGGGGTGTGGGATCCATTCTTCGAGCACGAGTTCGTAAGCAACGGAACTGGCTTGGCGCTGGAGAATCTGCCGATTCCACCTGCAGGGACAGTGGTCAAGCAAGCTGGTGAAATGCAATCGGACGAGTGGCTGCTTTCAGAGTTCAACTTTGACCTGGAAGGCACGGTGATACTGGAGTGAAAAAAGGTGCAACGCACTTGATCTGTAAGTGCGTTGCACCTTCTGGTAGCCAAGAGATATGAGGCTCCCATTCTTGAGGGGAAAACTCCCAAAGGAGGGAGCCTCTATTATGCTGTATTTTGGTGGGTGAAGTGCGGACCCCGGCGTTCGACCGAGCCTTCGGCCCGAGCTCAGCCCGAGGGCTCTGAAGACAGAACATTTTTATTGGGAAATCCTAGGGAGAGAGAAGTGCAAAAAGGGTTCCTGGAAGGTATAAAGCGCGGAGAGACGGTCATAGAGGCGAGGGGAATCACGAAGAGATTCCCCGGGGTCGTCGCCAATGACCGCATAGACTTTGAGATAAAAGCGGGCGAGATTCACGCCGTCCTGGGGGAGAACGGCGCCGGGAAAACCACCTTGATGAATATCCTGTTCGGGCTATTGCAACCCGACGAAGGCGAGATCTACATCGGCGGTCAGAGGGTCAAATTCAGATCACCCCTGGACGCCATCGATCTGGGGATAGGGATGGTTCATCAACACCGCAAACTGGTGTCCGCTCACACGGCGATCGAAAATATCATCCTCGGGCACCCGAGGGCTGGGAAAATTCTGAACCTGAAGAGAGCGGAGGCGGAGGTCAAGGAGCTCTGCGAGAGATACGGATTCCAGATAGATCTCAGGGCAAAAGTCTGGCAACTTTCAGAGGGAGAAAAGCAGGTGGTGGAGATCCTGAAGGCCCTCTATCGTGGGGCCAAGGTCCTCATTCTGGACGAGCCGACTTCCGCGCTGACGCCCCCCGAAACGAAGAAGCTCTTGGCATCCATCGGAGCCATGGCTAAAGATGAACTCGCCATCATCCCGTTCATCACCCATAAACTCCCCATAGTGCTGGCGATAAGTGACAGGGTGACGGTTCTGAGGCGTGGAAAAGTCACGGCCCGCTTAGAGACGGGGCGCGTAACGGAGAAGAGCCTAGCTAAGAGAATGGTGGGGAGAGAAGTCATCTTTAGGATAGAGAGGGCAAGGGTAGAGAGGGGGAAACCCATACTCCAAGTAGAAAACCTCTCCGTCCTCAGCGACAAAGGTTTTCTGGCTTTGAAGGGTGTTTCGTTTTCTATGCATGAAGGTGAAATCTTTGGCATAGCCGGAATCTCCGGTAACGGGCAACACGAGTTAGCCGAGGTTCTTGCTGGCCTTCGAAAGGCGGAAGGGGGTCAGGTGATTTTTGAGGGGAAAGACATCACTCACTCCTCTATCTTGGAAAGATGGAAGATGGGGATAGGATACATTCCCTGCGAACGCATAGAAATGGGTTCGATCGGTGATTTCTCCCTTGTGGAAAATATCGCGATGAACTTTTATTTCGATGATAATTTCTTTCGGCGAGGGATCTTGGATTACAGGAAGATGCGCAAGCTTGCAGGAGAAATCGTCTCCGAGTATGGTGTGGCGGCTCCAAGCCTAGGCACGAAGGCCAAGAACCTATCCGGAGGAAATCTCCAAAGACTCATCTTGGCACGCGTGCTCTCACGCAGACCGCGGCTTCTGATCGCTAATCTACCAACCCAAGGACTTGATGTAGGGGCGATAGAGTTCGTTCGGAACAAGCTCATGGAGGCGAAGAAGGAAAAAGCGGGTATTCTCCTCATCTCCGAGGACCTCGATGAGATTTTGTCGTTGAGCGATTGGGTGGCACCGATTTACGAAGGAGAGTTCATGGGCATCATCCCGGGGGAGGAGGCCAAGAGGGAGAGTGTGGGTGCTATGATGGCTGGTTTGCGTCTGAAGGGGGAAGAGACATGAGGATCGGTAGCTACGAATTAAAGCTCGAGAAGAGGTTGACGTTAACCGGCTGGGAGGCAGCGATCATCTCGATCCTCGCGGTCATCTTTGCCCTCGCGCTTTTCAGCTTTATCTTTATCCTGGCCGAGATCAACCCATTGTTCGCTTATCAGGAGATCTTTTCCTACGCTTTCGCAAACCCTTATGGCCTGCCGCTGACGATCAACAGGTTCATATTCCTGTTGCTGTGTACGTCTGCGTTCATTATCCCTTTTAGAGCTGGGCTCTGGAACATCGGGATGCCGGGGCAGCTTTACGTCGGGGCGTTGGGCGCTTTCGCAGTCCTATTTGCCTTTGGCGTAAAGGAGTTTCGTACCTCGGATCTTTCCCCTGAAATTCTCATCCCATTGATGTTGATCGCGGCAGCCTTGGGCGGTGCAGGGCTTGGGGCGATTGCTGGGTTTCTGAAGGGGAAATTCAACATTAACGAGATCGTGGTGACCATGATATTAAACTTTATAGCTTTCTGGCTGGTTTCACACATGATCAAAGAGGGAGGTCCCTTCATGAATCCCGGCGGGAGGGGTGAAAGCTTTGAGCTACCCCCTTCTGTATACGCGCCTCTGGTCATGGGCCTCCCCTTCACGATCTTCCTTGCCCTTGGGGCAGCCGTGTTGCTGTACTTTTTGTTCGCCAAAACCCAAATCGGATATCAGATCAAGGCCCACGGTCATAACCCGGCTGCAGCCAGATACGCCGGGATAAGTACATTCAAGATACCGCTCTTGGTTTTTATGATGGGAGGTGCTGTGGCCGGTTTGGCTGGGTATCACTATTTCGCCGCGGTTCCCGGCGTCTACAAGATTTCGAGGAACTATGGATATTTCGGTGATCTGGCTTTCTATGGGATGATATGTGGACTGATTTCCCTCGGAAACCCTTTAGCGGCGATTCCGGTAGCGCTGCTCTTCGGAGGATTGTCCATAGGTGGCAGATTCGTCCAGGGAAAACTCAATATGGGCTTTGGCGTGGATTATGCCCTGCTCGGAGTTTTGATGATTGCTCTCGTCGCTTTTCAATTCTTTTACCGTTATAAGCTTGTTCTGAGCCCATCGAAGGGATCGTATGGGTAAAAACAGGGGAGGAGAGGTTAGATGTGGGAGTTCATCGCTAGAAGTCTAGAAGCCTCAACGATTTTCACCTTTGCTGCTCTCGGCGAACTCGTCAACCAGCGCTCAGGGGTTCTGAACGTGGGGATCGAGGGTGTGATGCTTTTCGGTGCCACTTTGGGTTTCATCGCCGCTCAATCCTCTGGGAGCTACTTGCTCGGCTTCTTGGTGGGGATTGCCATCGGAGGCCTGCTCGGCTTTCTCCACGGATTCTTTTCCGTAACGCTGGGGGCCGACCAAGTTGTGGTCGGGATGGGGATATGGATCCTCGGCTT
>Ga0180437_10010536_pt1 | contig 11262 bp, 5 predicted proteins | sample SS_ome_4_FD_132410 | JGI IMG/M metagenome (GOLD analysis project Ga0180437, IMG submission 132410) | Hypersaline lake sediment archaeal communities from the Salton Sea, California, USA - SS_3_D_1 metaG | ecosystem: Environmental > Aquatic > Non-marine Saline and Alkaline > Hypersaline > Sediment... | reverse complement strand
TCGAAGCCTTTGCCGGGGGAGCCCCGGTCAAGAACGCGGCTATGGGGTGGGGTGGTCTGGTGGGTATCTGGGCGGTCAAACTGTGTTCCCGCGGTTATTTCGGCCCGCCAACCGCCATCGAGGGCAAATTTGGCTATGCCAGAGCGGTCTCGGATGTTTACGACCTGCAAAAGCTCGTCGGCCTGACTGATAGCAGGGGTATCCTCAATACGGGCATCAAGCCGTATGCCTGCTGTCGCCAGCACCACAGCGCCATTGATGCTATCCTCGAGCTAAAAGAACAACACGGACTCAAGCCCAGCGATGTAAAGCATATAGTTGTCCGCACCTTTGGCGTGGCCAGCCGCGGCAGCCACCAGCGCCCGGATACCATTGCCAGCGCCACCTACAGTGCCCCTTTTATCCTGGCGGCGGCGCTTACCACCGGTTCATGCTGGCGCGAACAGTTCACCATGGACAAAATTAATGACCGCGACTTGCTGGCGCTGGCGGCAAAGGTTGAGGTGGTGAAGGACGACGAACTGGATGCGCTCTACGATGAAAAGTGGCCGGCAATAGTTGAGGTCCAGACCAACGATGGGCGTGTCCTGTCGGCCCGGCGTGATGTCCCCAAAGGAGAACCTGAGTTCCCGGTCTCCGATGAAGAGCTAAAGGCCAAGTTCATGTTGCTGGCTACCGACGCTGTGGCTGTTACCCAAGCCGAAGCTCTCTGGCAAACCATCTTTGCCCTAGAGAAGCGGGACAGCGTTTCCGAGTTAACCGGCCTGCTGCTAGTAGAGAAAAAGTGAAATAATGCGTTCGGGTACCGGGAGCTTTACCTGTAATGATTCCGTGAATGCAACAGGATTAATAATCAATTGGCGTAAAATTTGGCGGCAAAGTGCCGTTTTTCCATGCCCTGCGGCCTGACTCCGTATGGATATAAAAAGCGAAAGGGGCTTTAGTCGGCCCCTTCCGCTAATCAGCTCCGCGTTTTTCGGCTAACGCAATTATCTAATTGTCGTGAATGATGATATTCCCACCGCCAAGCTGAGCGTTCAATGCCTGGTAAATGGGGTCTGCTTCAGTATCTGTGCCCTGCCATATCTTGATGGTAAACTCGTCCGGCTGGCCGCCCGCTTTAGCACCATCCTTGGCCAGCACCCGGAAAGTATAGAGGCCCTCGCCGTTGATGGTGCCTTCGCCCTGAAAATTGGCATTGGGGCTGCTGACTACCAGCCAGCTAATCTCCGTACTTTTCAGGTTGATATCGCCGACGTGATACTGGAACTCCAGGTTGCCATCCGCCGCTTCGTGCTTGTATTTAACGACAAAGCCGAAGGTGGCTTTCCCTTCCGATTCAGGGTCTCGCTTAAGGTTGCCCCTAGCAGACCAGAACCAGCCGCCTCCGGTGGCGGAACCTGACTCAGGGTCGTAGACCACCACCAGTGTGGTAGCACTATCCTGAACGCCTCGGCTATCGGTGACAGTGAGCTCCACATTATAGATATCAACCGCAGCATAGGTGTGGGATACCGTAACACCCGTGCCCGTGGTGTTATCGCCAAATTTCCAGTCATAACTCACTATAGTCCCATCCGGGTGATATGAGGCACTCCCATCCAGCTCTAGGCTGTAGCCCACCTGTACCAGATACGGGCCCCCGGCATCAGCTACGGGTGCTACTGACGGTTCTCCAATGAAAAACCATGACAGGCTGGCAACCTGACCGTACACTATGTTCTCGACCGTGTCCACCGACGTGGTGATATCCTCCCACTCCGCGCCGTTCCAGTGAAAGAGCCGGAGGCTTTCCTCGTCACCCACCTGCGATTCGTCATACCTCAAGCCTACGGTAACAGGGCCGGTGTAGCCGGCTGTGGTGGTGATTTCGACAAAGCTGCCTTCGATGACGTAGTAGTCAGACGGCGTCGGTCCGCCCGGGTTCTCCGTTGATGTGGTCGCGGTTGTGGTTCCGCTTTCGGACACTTCCGGGAAGGTTATGGTAGAACTCTCCAGGCTGACGGTCACGTTTTCGCCGGCCGGTGTATTGCTCCAGGCGCTTACTTTCACCAGAAGAGCGTCTCCCTCAGTGGCACCGTAGGAATAGGTCTCACCGGCCACGATGTAACCACCGTCCGCGGTCTGCTTGATAGCGTGGGCACAATCGTATTCACTTCCGCCGACGGTCTTCTCCCACTCTATATTCCCCGAGGCGTCAGTCTTGACCACGTAGCCATCCCCGTTCACACTGAAGGAACCTGAATTGCCGGCGATGATGTAGCCGCCGTCCGTGGTCTGCTCGATAGAGAGCCCGTCATCCCATTCGCTGCCACCGTACGTTTTCTCCCATTCGGCATTCCCGGAGGCATCGGTCTTGACCACGTAGAAATCGTAGGAACCGGCACCAAAGGAAAGCGTCTCACCGACAAGGATATAGCCTCCGTCCGTGGTCTGCGTCACATCAAAGGCGCAGTCAAAGTCACTGCCACCGAACGTCTTTTCCCATTCCAGGTTTCCGGAGGCATCGGCCTTGACCAGGTAGAAATCGCCGCCAGCACCATAGGAAGTGGTAGTCCCGGCGATGATATACCCGCCGTCCGTAGTCTGCTCAGCAGCATAGCCGTGGTCAAAACCAGCGGCGCCCAATGCCATATCCCATATTAGATTCCCCGAGGCATCGGTCTTGACCAGGTAGGCATCGGACTGGCCCGCACCGTAAGAATTGGTATCACCGACAAGGATGTAGCCGCCGTCGGCAGTCTGCTGGACGGCAAAGGCTTCCTCAAAACTGCTGCCGCCGAAATTATTTTCCCACTCGACATTTCCGGAAGCATCGGCCTTGACCACATAGAAATCACCCGCCGTGCCGTAGGAAGCTGTTTTACCAGCAATAATGTAACCGCCGTCCGTAGTCCTGGCGACCGCTCGGCCTGACTCGTGCTCACTGCCGCCCAGTGCCTTCTCCCATTCCACATTCCCCGAGGCGTCGGTCTTGGCTACGTAACAGTCCCCACCATTATCGTTAGAAAAGGTGGTACCGACAACTATGTAACCGCCATCCGCGGCCTGCTGTACCGAGTCAGCATAGTCGAAACCGCTGCCGCCGATTGCCGTCTCCCATTCCGTATCTGGAACCGGAATGCTGGCGGTTACCACCAAACCGGTACCCAATCCAGCGGAAGCGGTCACCGCCAGTATAAGCATGACCAGCACTCCGCTGACTAATCTTTTACTGAGCCTTAAATATTGCTTCATCAGATACCTCTTTTTGCAATCAAAGTCCTTTACCGGATTTCCGGTATTACGTATTGACACACCCCAAAATGCCTATACGCATCACCTCCTTTCAAAAATTTCGCCAATGGAAATGATATTTCCCAAAAAAAGCAGTACTTTAGTGCTATGGCTTGCGTTACCCATTAGAAAAAAATTAGATACATTTTTAGGCATTATGAAACGCAAAAGGAAAGCATACAATGACACAAAAGTCCTATGGGCAATTAGTACTTTAGTAAGGCGGACGGTGGGTAGGATAATTTCACGGCGAAGATGAGACGTCAACTTGAAAAATTGGGCTCATGTCAAGGCCGCCTGAATATCAGAACAGGCATACTGCCGGCAATGCCAGAAGCCTCTGGCATCAATGCCAGGGACAACAAAGCGACGGGGAGAGAATAAGTGGCGTAACAACGCCATAATCCAAATTGCTTGCTATGTATTGCCTTGCCCGGCTTTTACCTCCGGTATTTCCTCCCCTGCAGGTTCAGGCCTTTTATGAAGTCAACGTAGTTTTCGCCGCCGGGCTCGGGTAGTGGATACCGGCCGCATTCATAAGCGGCGTCAAAGGCAGCCACGATGTTTTCCGGCGGAGTATCCGGCTCGATGTTATGTGACGTGGCAAAGATGAACCCTCCACCATGAGCATATTCCTGGATGAGCTTCTTCACGCCCTCTCTTACCTCATCCGTTGTCCCCAGGGGCAGTAATTGCTGTATATCGAAGCCGCCGACAAAGGCGATTTTATCACCGAACTCTTTCTTCAGGCGCCACGGTTCCATATTCCTGGCCAGCGGCTGTACCGGATTGAGGATATCCACGCCTATCTCTATCAGGTCCGGTATGGTGTAATAAACCGACCCGCAACTGTGCAGGATTATCTTTGCCTCCGGCCTCAAATGTCTCCTGATATTTCTGATGATTTCGGCCATATAGGGTTTGTAGAACTGCACGAAGTCATCATGGGACATTAAAGGTCCCGCCTGGGTGCCGAGGTCGTCATAGATATTTGCCGCGTCCAGATACTGACCGACGCCGCCGAAAAACTGTTCATTGATTGCCAGGCCGATTTCCAGCAGTTTCCCTGACAGCTGGTGATAGAATTGGGGGTCCAGTTTCATATCGGTCAGCCATTTGTCCATGCCGCTGAGCATGGCATATCCATTGAATGGCAGCATCGTCGAAATGCACCGGCCCACCACGAAGTAGTCCGTTTCCTCATGGAGGTATCTGGCCCTTTCCACCACGCCTCCCATAATGTTGACCGATGTGTCCGGCCAGGGATAGGCGTCAATATCCGCTTTGGTGGTCATGTTCCGCATCGGGAAATCGAACGGTTCATCGTACAGGCCGATTTTTCTGACACGCATGCCGCAGAACCAGGGCCATGTCTTGGTGCCATCGGGCTGAATGTTTACCCGTGGCGGGTTGCAGCCGACCCACAGCATATCGGTGTGGAGCCGCTCCAGCACCCGCGGGTCAATGTTCGTGGGCTGGGTAAACACATCGGTTATCTGGATGGGCTCGGCATCATGCAAACCGAGGTGTTCATAAAGCTGGGAGCAAACCCTGCCGTCAGGCGGGCACTCGGTGATGAACGTGCCGGTAGCACCGCCGAAAGATATTGGTACCCTATCGGGCTCTTTATGGTTAGCCGCTGCATATACTCTCTCCCGCGAATTCATAATTCCCTCCTTTCAGTACGGTTGCCTCCTCAGAAACGTTACTGGCAATGAAAATATTATACCTGAAGTGGTAGAACATTATATCGTAAAAGACAAGGTAGCCACAATTTATGATATCCCAAAATCGACAGCAACTTCTGTTTGACGCCAGGGCGCCTTTTTAACTAGTATGTAATCGATTTTGCCTCCGGTATATTTTAGAAAGGAGAAGTAACCGTTGAAAGGGTATGCTGCTATTGCCAGAATTCTGAAAATGGAAGGGGTGGAGCTGGTAACCGGATTTCCCAATAATGCTTTACAGGACGCTGTCGCCGAGGAGGGGATAAGGCTGGTCACCTTCAGAAACGAAAGGGCGGCGGTGGAGGCTGCCGATGGCTATACCCGGGTCTCCTTCGGCAAACACATCGGGGTTTCCACGGTTATGTTCGGACCCGGGATTGAGGCGGCTTTTTCCGGGGTCAGACAGGCTTACAGCGATGGCGTGCCAATCCTGGTGCTGCCAACAGGGGATGAGCGGCGCCGGTTCAGCACTCACCCGAACTTTGACACGCTGCGGGTCTACCGTGAAGTAACCAAGTGGGCAGACTCGCTTCCCTTTGCCGACCGAATACCGGAGACCATGAGAAGGGCCTTTACCTATCTTAAATCAGGGCGGCCGGGCCCGATACTGGTAAATATCCCGGTTGACGTCGGCTCGGAAGAACTCGACGACGCAAAGTTCCATTACCGGCCGGTGAAATCAGCCAGGCCGGCGGGGGATCCGGACGATATCAGGGAACTGGCTAGGATTTTGTTAGCCGCCAAAAACCCCGTCATACGGGCGGGGCAGGGAGTGCTCTATGCGGAGGCCTGCGGAGAGCTTTTGGAGTTTGCCGAACTGCTGCAAATCCCGGTCTTTACCACCATGAATGCCAAGGGCGCTTTCCCGGAAAATCATCCGTTATCCCTGGGGACGGGCGGTCGGTCAAGGACCAAAATGGTGGTACACTTTCTGGACAAAGCCGATTTGATATTCGCCATAGGCTCGAGCTGTACCAGGGAGCAGATGACGTATCCTATTCCGGCCGGCAGGACCATCCTGCAGGCAACCATAGATGAACGCGATATAAATAAGGACTACGAAATCGACCATGCAGCTATCGGCGATGCCAGGCTGGTGCTGAAGCAGTTGATTGAGGAGGCGCAAAGACAAATCGGGCCTCAGGGCAGAAAAGGAGACGGCGCGGTAATAAAAGAGATTAAGGCCGTCAAAGAGGAATGGCTGCGGGAATGGATGCCCAAACTCACTTCCAGTGAAATTCCCATCAATCCGTACCGGGTAATCTGGGATATGATGCAGGTACTGGGCACCGAGCGGACGATTGTGGTGCACGACTCCGGAACGCCGCGGGACCAGCTGGTTCCTTTCTGGCAGTGTATCAACCCCGGCAGCTACATCGGTTACGGAAAAGACCACATGCTGGGCAGCGGACTGGGGCTGGCCCTGGGGGCCAAGTTAGCCCGCCCGGATAAGCTTGTTGTTTACGTGTGCGGAGAGGGTGCGTTTGGGCAGGGTGGAATGGACTTCGAGACCGCGGTCAGGGAAAACATTCCCATCCTGAACATAGTATTCAATAACGGGACGTTAAGCATGTCCAGGGTGGTAAACCCGATTGCTTCAAAACGCTACGGCATGAACGCGGTGTCCGGACAGTACGCCAAGATAGCGGAAGGCCTCGGCGGTTATGCGGAAAGAATCGACCAGCCGGCTGATATAATTCCGGCCCTGGAACGGGCGAGGAAGATGGTGGACTCAGGAAAAGCGGCACTACTGGAAATCATGGATAAAGAGGAAATCGACCTGCCCTACGTGGACCCCGTGCCCAAACTATGAGTGTCGTTACCAGGGCAGGCCGTTAATTTCACAGCATAGAGACCGCCGTCTCTTCACTGGTGATAAACTCCAGCAACACCGGGCGCCCTTCTTCTTCCGTTACCTGGCGAGCGCGCTGGATGGCGGGAGCAATATCTGCCGGATTCTCCACCCTTTCGGCGTGACCGCCCATGGCACGGCCCATCTCCGCGTAGTTACCGCCGATGTCCCGGGCGCGGTAGCGCTCGTGGGAGGCAACCATATGGGTCAGCTCGACAGCCATGGTGGAATTGTTGAGCACGATGGTTATGATGGGTATGTTATTGCGCACCGCCGTTTCAAAGTCCAGCCCCACCATGCCGAAGGCGGCATCGCCCATAAAGTTGATGGCTACCCTGTCCGGTGCCGCCAGCTTGGCCCCGATGATGAGACCCAGTCCGGTGCCCAGGGCGTGGGACTTGCCCCACCCCAGGTAACAGTGAGGGCTCAGCGCAGGGTAAAACGGAACTATCTGGTCGCGCGGGCTGCCGGAATCATGGGTAACGATGGCCTGCCTGGGGTCAATGGTGCGGGTCAATTCCCACAGGACACGGTAGGGATTTATGGGCTTTTCGTCCGAGGTGAGCTTGGGCATCCACTTGGCCAGCCACTCATCCCTTACCCCTTTTATCTCGGCGATTACCCGGCTGCCATCTCGCTGTTTTTTATTTGCCAGGCGGTCTCTGGCAGCGGCAAGCAACTGCCCCAGAATAAGCCGGGCATCGCCGATAATGGGGTAATCAGTGTAATAGCCATTGTTGATATCGGCCTCGCTGTTGGTGACGTGAATCATGACCTTCCCCGCGGGTATCTGCGCCGACTGGTGGTGGCGAGAGAAGCTGCAGCCGATACCCAGAATGACATCGGACTGGTTCAGGAAATGGGCTGCTGGCCCGGTCTTCATACGGTATACCACGCCCAGGGACAATGGGTGGTCCTCCGGGAAGGCGCTCTTGCCCAGCATGGTGGTCATTACCGGTATCTGCGTAAGCTCGGCAAACTCCAGAAGTTCCGCCCAAGCCCCGGCATAGTGCACCCCCTGGCCAGCGTGGATAACCGGGCAACGGGCCTCCAGCAGGCAGCGGACCGCCTCGTCTATCTCGCGAGCATTGCCGTAACTGACGGTGGTCTTGACCGGCTCGTATTCATAACCTTCCACCTCTTCTACGGCGATATCGGCCGGTATCTCCAGCATAACCGGGCTAGGCTTGCCCATTCGCAAACGGGAGAAGGCGCGCCGCATGAATTCGGGCGCTCGCTTCGCCAGGTTTAGCTGCTGCACGGACTTGGTCACCGGCGCATATCCCTGAAGTGAACTGAAGTAAGGCGCCATTCCCACCCGTTCGCGCGGGGCGCCGGTCGGCAACAGCAATATGGGAACGGAATCACTGAAAGCGGTGGCGATGCCGGAAAAAGCGTTTTCCGCACCGGGGCCAAACTGCATGGCGAAGACGCCGGGGCGCTTCCCGTTGGTAACGCGACTGAAACCATCGGCGATACCTACTCCCACCCGCTCCTGCCGGCAAACGATGGGGCGCAGGTCGGCCTCGGCGGCGGCATCGATAAGCGGGGTGGTGGGGTAACAGCTGAGGAATTCCACGCCTTCACGCTTCAGAATATCCACAATGACATCGATTACTCTCACTATTGACCTCCGTCAGCAAATTTAAAGCATTCCTGGTGCAAATGGAACGCTTACCAGACCGCATAATTTTACGGAAAGCCCGGCCTAAAATCAACAATGCTTAATCGTTTAGCCGACAATCTTGAATTCAGGAACACACCTTGGTTATACTAGACTGAAATGAACGGGTTCGCCAACAAGTTGCGTCTTTTGGGTACCGGCAAGCCGGTTACCTCCCTGAGCCCTTACCCAAATCCTCAGCAAGAATACAGGATAGCCTTTGCCGACAGGGAGCAGCCTTTCCTCGAATACTATTCTTTCGCCGGAAAAAGCACCAGCAAGAGAACGCTGACCCGGGGAGAGTTCTGGGACCTGGCCTGTTCCGCAGTGGCCTACCTTGCCGATAACGGCGTGGCCAAAGGTAACCGTATTCTGCATTGCTTTTCCTGCAACAGCCTGTACGACCCGATATTCAGGCTGGCCTCGGTCTTAACCGGATGCGTCCCGGTGACGGTAAACTGGCAGGCCGACGATGATGATAGTATCACGGCCAAGGCGGAGATAACCGGGGCCAGATTCATCATCTACGACGAAGAGTTCGCCAGCCGGATAGAAGCGATACAGGCCAGAGCCGGCGTCAAAGCCGCCCTCAAAGCTGAGGGACTTGAATCCTGCAAGAACGTCGGCACCGCCGATTACCCCGCGCTGAGCCACGATGACGAGAGAATTGTTATTTTCACTTCCGGCACTACCGGAAAACCCAAAGGCGTGAGCCTATCTTACGGGAACTACCTGGCCAATAAACTCACCTTCGAGCACTATTTCGGCCTTTCGGAAACGGCGCAACTGGATGTCCTGCTGGTCAATCCGCTACACCATACCAATTCGACGGCTTTTCTGGACTGGAGTATGCGGCGCCGGGGAACCAAAGTATACCTCCTGCAGCGCTACTCAACCCCCTACTGGGAAATACTGGTGGACGCGGCACGGCAAAAGCGCGACCTCCTGGTTGCCCCGATGGTCTCGCGGCACATCGATTTCCTGGAAGAACTCAATAATCGAGGCGAGCTGCCATTGGCGCTGGATGAGATAAAAAGTGCTCTGGGCAAAACCAATATGATGATAGGCTCAGCGCCCGTGGGCCCGACCACCATCCAGCGCGTGCTCGCCTTCAGCGACCATCTGCCCATCGTACGTTTCGGCTCCACCGAGACCTGCCTTCAGGTAATGGCCACGCCAAGGACGCTATCCCGAAGTGAACTCAGGAAAGCGTATGAAGCCGGATGGTCGCACCTTTACCGCGGGGAAAAGGCCATCGGCTATTACATCGGGCGGGACCATTTCCCTTTCACAATGGTCAGAGCCGTCAGGTCTATCGAGCCGGGAAATGCGGGGTTCTTAAAAACCTGTGATGTCGGCGAACCCGGTTACCTGGTCACGCAGGGGCCCAATATTATGAGCAATTATGTGGGTGATACCGATGCCACCAGCTCTGTCTTTCAGGAAGGGTGGTACACTGGACTGCGGGATATTGTTTTCGCCTTGAAGAATGAGACTGATGGACAGCTGGACTACTACTGGATGACCAGGGACTCGGCGCTTCTCATCCGCGGCGGTGCCAACTACGCTTATGACCAGGTTGCCACCGAGCTGTCCCGGGTATTGACGGAAGACTTTGACTTGAAAGCGGAGCAGTTCAAACTGGCAGTAATCGGCCTGCGGGTGGAAAGTGAACATGAAGACAGCTGCTGTGTCACCATAGAGCTCGGCCAGGAAGCGGCCGATAAACAGCAACAACTGGAGACCGATTTTGCCAGTAGGGCCCGGGAAAGGGTCCGCAAGGGTTTCCGCCCCGATTATGTCCGCTTTGCCGCCATCCCCACCAACTTTAAAGGCCTGTTCATTTACCCGGAACTGAGAGCGGATTACCGGAAATGGCTGGAGGCAAAAGGGCTGACCATATACACATAAGCGCCCGGAGCCTTACAGTATGGCCAAAGAAAACAACAGGTTTCCTATTCCCCAGTCTCAGGGGGCACCAGCTCTATCTCGAACAGAAAAGGCCACAGCTTGCCGGTCACCAACAAACGGTCGTTCTCCGCATTATAGGCGATGCCGTTGAGAACATCTACTTCATCCCGGTATAGCTCTTTATCCAGAAGGCAGGCCAGATCTATCGACCCGGTGACGCTTCCGTCGCCGGGGTCTATGATGACGATGTGGTCCGTACGCCATACATTGGCATAGATTTTGCCCCGGATATACTCCAGTTCATTCAGCTGGTCTACCGCGCCTTCGCTATCATGAACCCCGACCTGACGCACTACCGCAAAGGTTTCGGGATGCAGGAAATACAGTGTCGAGGTGCCGTCGCTCATGATAAGCTGCGTGCCATCATGGGTGATACCCCAGCCTTCCGTGGAATAATTGAAAGTGCGCACCAGCTCCAGGCTCTCCTTATCATAGACAAAGCCAGTATTGGACTGCCACGTCAGCTGAATCAAATTATCGCCGAACACGGTAATACCCTCGCCGAAATACTCATCGGATAACTGAACCTGCTGCCGTATTTCTCCCGTCTCCAGCGTCACTTTACGTATGCAGGACTGCCCGTAGTGGCCCGTCCCTTCATAAAGAATACCGTTTTCCATAACCAGCCCCTGGGTAAACGCTCCGGGGTCATGGGGATAACTTTTCACAACATGATAAGCGTAATAAGTAACGCCTTTGCTTTCCTGGCCATCTGTTAAATTGGAGGCATCCGGTGGTTCGGTCACAGGGGAGCACCCTGAGATTAAGAAAAG
>Ga0180437_10010535_pt1 | contig 11263 bp, 6 predicted proteins | sample SS_ome_4_FD_132410 | JGI IMG/M metagenome (GOLD analysis project Ga0180437, IMG submission 132410) | Hypersaline lake sediment archaeal communities from the Salton Sea, California, USA - SS_3_D_1 metaG | ecosystem: Environmental > Aquatic > Non-marine Saline and Alkaline > Hypersaline > Sediment... | reverse complement strand
GACCGATGCAGAAGCCGAACCCTCACCGCATGCCCAGCCGGTCGGAGATCGCCCCCATCGCGTTCGCCGTGCCGTTCGCCGGTGGCGGCGAAGCCGACCGCGACCCCCTCCGCCTCGCGGAACCGCCCCCCCAGCAGCGTCATCACTACCGGATAGATCGCCGAGTAGCCCAGCCCCGAGACGAACAGCGCTGCGGCCGCCTGCCACGCGCCCGGCAGCAGCAGCACCGCCAGCAGCGCCGCCGTGCACAGCACCGACAGCCCCAGCAGCAACGCGCCCTGCCTGCCGCCTCGATGCGCGACGGAGATTCCGGCCCGGCCGGCGAGGATGCCCAGCCAGAACACCGCCACCATCCTCGCGCCCGCCGGCGCGGTGGTCTGCCGCGTCCGGACGAACAGCTCGGCGACCCACTTCGAGACGCCCACCTCCGTGCCGACGTACAGCAGCAGGATCAGGAAGGCCAGCACCAGCAGCGGATGGCGGAGGACCTCCGCGGTCCGCAGCCGCCCGCCGGCCTTGCCCCGTCCGTCGGTCAGCCGGGAGAACGGCACGAACAGCAGTCCCACCCCGAGCGCCACGGACACGCAGGCCATCACGCGGTAGACCGTCTGCCACGGGATCCCGCGGGACAGAAGCCCCGCGACACCCAACGGGCCGACGATCGCGCCGACCGAGAACGCCGCGTGGATCAGGTTCATCAGCCGGCTGCTGCCGCCCCGCTCGATCCGGACGATGCAGTAGTTGCCCATCACCTCGATCCCCCCGTTGCCCATCCCGATCAGCAGGCCCAGCGACCCGTTGACCGCCGCCGACGCCGTCGAGCCGAACAGCACCATCCCCGTCGCCTGAAATGCCAGCCCCGCCAGCAGCACCCGTCGCACGCCGAGCCGATGAACCAGCAGCCCGCAGCCGAACGACGAGATGAAGTACCCCACCGCCCCCGCGGAGGCGACGACGCCGGTGACCGTGTAGCTCCACTGAAACTCCCGCACGATCTTCGGTATCGTCGCCCCCAACACCGTCGCAGAAGCCCCGAACAGCAGGAACAGCCCCAACAGCGGCAGGACGAACACGCGATGGCGCCAATCCACGTGTGACAGATAACTCATCCCCGGCAGCATAGCAGCCCCGGCGGGCGGCGCATAGCTCGTCACGCGTGGCGGCGGCGGCTCTTGACGGATTTCCGCATGCGCCCTATACTCGCACTTGGGCGATTCGAGGGCCTGACGGCCCTGAACTCGAAAGGAGGCGGCCATGAGACCGTGGGTTTGTGGAGCGATCTGTCTTCTCGCGTATGCCGGGCAGGCTCGCGCGAACTCGGTGCACGTCTTCGACGCGCCGGGCGCGGACATCACTTCCGCGCGGGACATCGACGGCGGGAAAACGGTCGGGTCGTACTTCGACAATGCCACCGGATGGCACGGCTTTGGCTATGACGGGTCGAACCTGATCCCCGTCGACTTGCCGGGAGTCGAGCAGACGCTCGCCAGCGGCGTCGACGGCGCGAAAGTGGTCGGCTGGTACCTCCAGGACAGGACGTACTACGGTTTCGTATACGAAGGGGCCAATGTGACCCCGCTCGAGGCGCCCGGGGCCCGTCACACGTACGCGGAGGGCGTCGACGGCGGGAACGTGGTCGGCTGGTATTTCGACGGCATGCGGAACCACGGGTACCTTCACGATGGAACGTCGTGGAGCTTCCTCGACGCCCCGGGCGCCGCCAGCACGCGTCCGCGGGATATCGACGGCGGCACCATCGTCGGCTCGTACCGCGACGGCTCGGGCACGCACGGCTTCCTGTGCGATGGGGTGACCTGGACCGCCCTCGACGCCCCGGGGGCCAAGACGACGTACGCATACGGCATCGATGGCGGCAATGCGGTCGGGTACTACATTGGCGGCGACAGCAGTTGGCCGCGCGGCTTCCTGTACGACGGCGCGACGTGGACGACTCTTACCGTGCCGGGAGCCCTCGGGACATGGGTCTATGGCATTGACGGGGACAAAGTCGTCGGCCAGTACAGTGACGGGGCCCGGTCGCACGGCTTCGTGTGGGCATTGCCTCAACTGAACGTGATCCCCGAGCCCGTCACGCTGTTCGCCGTCCCCGTCGCCCTGCTGGCATCGGCCCTCTACACCCGGCGGCGCCGCCGCGAGGGCCGGTGAGCCAAGGGCCGAGGCCGATGCGATCGGCTAGCCACCGTCCCCGGCTCCAACGCGGACGGTCCCGACGCTGTAGAAGCCGTCCTTCTCCCTCAGCGCGGCGCGCAGCGGCAGGAGGACGGGGCGGTTGGCCTGGTCGCTGTGGAGCTTGATCGCCAGGCCGTAGGTGCCCGGCTTCAGGCCGGTGAAGAAGGCGGCCCGATACGGCTCGGTGTACGTCCGCCCCGCCTTGCCGGGCAGCCAGCGCATGTTGCGGGCGTCGACAGCGACGGTGCGTCTGGCCGGGCCTCTCAGGCGGAACAGCAGCTTGTAAGGGTGATAGGCCGGCGCGACGCCGCGGTTCTCCCACGTCACGCTGATCGTGCTCTCGCCACGGTTGCCCGGGGCAGCCGGGACGGTGACGCGATGCGGGAAGTACCAGTACCCGCACAGGTTCAGCAGTTCGGCCGTCAGCCTGGGATTGCCCGGCAGCGCAAGCCACTGATGGATCGGCCCGTGGTAGCCGATATACGTCGCGTGCATCGTCCGGATCGCGCCGCGGATGAAGTCCGGCGCGGTGGCGTTGAACCGGCCGGTCGTCGAGCCGGGCCGGCCGTGCCACTTGTCCGGATCGGCGTAGAGGCGGAGATGCTGGCATTCGAGGACGGTCGGCCTCTTTCGCCAGACGGCCTCGAACAGCTCCGGGGCCGAGACCGACCACGTCTTGCCGTCCCTGCGGGTCCAGTAGTCGACCAGGATGCTGTCGTCGCGGTAGGACATGTCGTGATCGACGATGTAGCGGTGCAGCCGCTTGCGGCCGTCGGCCGTCGGGGCGGTCTGGACGAAATCGTCGCTGACCACAACCAACGTCTTCTTGAAGTGCCGCGTGTGGATCTCCAGGTGCTTCAGCCGCGCCGCCCAGCCATACTTCTTCCCGCTGCCCGAGCTGGTGTGCCCCTCGCCCCAGTCGCCGAGGCTGCCGACATCGACGTACCGCAGCCACGGCTTGCCGTCGTACCGCTTGGCGAAAGCGCGGAGGAAGTGCTCGAGCTTCGCCAGGAAGACGGGATCGTCGTAGACCGGCTCCCAGGGGAACTTCGGGTTGCCCGGCTTCTTGTGCCTCGAGTAGAAGCCGCCCTTCGCGCCGGCCTCCATGACCCACTTCGGCGTGGCGAACTGCTGCTCGACGCGGTACGAGCCGGTCTCCCGGCAACTGATGCGGAAGGCGACCTTCAGCCCCTTCGCCGTCCACTTGGCGATCACGTCGTCGATCACCTTCCAGTCGTGGCGGCCCTCCCGCGGCTCGAGATACGCCCACGCCAGCCGAAGGTAGATGTGGTCCATCCCGGGAAATTCGATCAGCTCCTCGTCGCGGCGGGGCAGGTACTTCGCGATGCCGTTGTCGAAGTAGTGGTGGTACCACCCCTTGTGCGGGTTGGCCAGCGGAACGGCCGCGTCCCACCGCGGCGAGAGGTCGAACGTCCGCGACTCGCCGCACTCGGCCGCCAGAGCAACTGCACAAGTGACTGCACAGATCAAGATGAGCCGGTATTCCACGACGCTTGCCTTTCGATGGATGATCAGGCCGAGTATGTGGCGCGCCGGAGCCGGCTTTGGTACACTATCCGGCTCGGACTTGGGCGCACTGACCACAGGAGTATGACATGGCAGATCGACTCGGGCAAGCCGGCGAGGCAGGCGGGCGGAGACGGCAGGCGGGCAGTTCGGCGGCGCTGGTGCTTCTGGGGGCGGCGATCGCCTCGGCGGCCCCCGCCCGCGCAGCGGGCCGCCCGGACGGCCGGGCCGTGCTGCTCGTCCGCGTCCCGCAGGAGCCGGCGTGGCGGGAGATGGCGTTCCTGGCCGCCGTGCCCGCCATGACCGTCGCCGGCGACGCCGCCCCGGCGGTCATCGCGCTCGGGAAGCAGCCGGACCTGCCGGCCGAGGTGGCGGACTACTTCCGACGCTACAAGCCGCGGGCGGTCTATCTGCTCGGACCGAAGGGCGAGAAAGTCGCCGCCCTGGATCGGCCGTGCCGGGCGTTGGTGGCGGATTCGGCCGATGCGGCGGCGTGTGTGCTCGCGCGGACGTTCTGGACGAAGTGCGAGACGGCGGTTGTATGCCGCGATGACGAGTACGCGGCCGGGCTCGTCGCGGCCCCGGTGGCGGCGCGGCTGCGGGCGCCGCTGCTGTTCGCCGGGCGGTCGGGGCTGTCGGCGGAGGCGGTGAAGGCGCTGAAACGACTCGGCGCGAAGCGGGCCGTGCTCGTCGGGAACGTTCCGCCCGCCGTGGCGGGGGGGCTGAAGAAGCGGGGCACGACCGTCGTCCAGCTCGCCGACGCGAAGGCCGTCGGCGGTTGGCTCGTCAAGCAGGGCCTGCCCGTCCGCTACGTCGCGGCGGTCAACGTGACCGACCGCAGCCGCACGGTGATCAAGAAGCTCTCGCTGGCCGCAGCGCTGCTGGCGGCGGGGCGGGGCGGGATGGTCCTGCCGCTGGACTACGACGTGCGGTGGAAGGCGGGCTTTGCCGGCGCCGACTGCGGCAAGCAGAGGCCGAAGGGCATCCCCGCGAGCAAGCAGCCGCCTCGGAAGGGCCTCATCGAGCTGGGCGGGCGGAAGCTGGCCTTCGTCGTCACCGGCGAGCCGAAGGGCCGGCGGTGCCGGCTGGGGATCGACTTCAACGGCAACGGGACCTACGGCGAGGCGGGGGAGGGGCCGCTGTGCACCGGCGACGTGGTGACCGTCGCGGGCAAGCGATACGCCGTGACGCTCGGGCAGAAGAACGGCGCGGGCAAGGCCGACGTCCGCCTGACCTGGCCGACGGCAGAGCGGGTCCGCGGCGATCTGCGACGCCACTACAAGGCCCTCGGCGGGCCGCCCGAGCACCTGTGCCTCGTGGGCTTCCCCGACGCGATCCCGCAGGCGATCGTGACCCACAGCCCCGGCGCGACCAACGACCTGCCGTCGGACCTGCCCTACGCCAACGCGGACGACGACCCCTTCGCCGAGATCGCCCTCGCCCGCCTGATCGGCGAGTCCGCCACCGCCGCCACGCTCTACGCCAGCCGCGTCATCACCTGCGATCGGATGGCCGAAGGCGACTGGCGGCGACACGTCGGCGAGGCGCGTTGGGAGAACACCTATAGCAAACTGTTCGAGAACGTCGGCTTCCGCCCGTCGCTGCGTCACGACCGCGACGACCTGAAGTGGCTGGTCAAGCCGGCCGGCAAGAGCAAGGGCAAGCGGGCGCGCCAGTTCGACCAGTCCTCGCCGCTGACGGGCGTGGCGGCGATGACGCACATGGCCCACTCGTGGTGGAAGGACCTCGGCCAGACCTACACGTGGGACTCGACGGTCCTGCTGGCCCCGACGCTGGTGGAGTCCGGCGGGTGCCTGACCGCCGCGCTGGACAAGCAGGCCGACTGCCGCTCCGTCATCGCCCGCCTGCTGCGCAACGGCGCGGTCGGGTTCGTCGGCAACGCCCGCCCGGGGATCGCCCACCAGGAGCAGCTTCGGCTGGAGTTCTGGAACGGCGTGCTGGCCGGGCGGACCATCGGGCAGGCCCACCGCGCGTCGCTGAACAGCATGGCCGTCACGGTCCTGGAGACGGGCCAGCACGACAGCGGCCCGGACCGCTACCAGCTCTACATCCGCACGCTGTTCGGCGACCCGGCGTTCGCGATGCGGATCCCGTCGGCGCCGCGGTCGGCGCCGGCCCGCGTGACGGTCAAAGGCGACATGCTGTCCGTCCACGCCCCGGCGACGTGGTGGCCGGTGAAGATCCGCGTGCCGGAGGACTGGAAAAAGTGGGCCGACAAGGACCTCTACGTCTGCCGCGGGGCCGGCACGTATCCGCTGCGAACCTGGTGCAAGGAGCAGTACGACCGCGAGACGACGTTCTTCAACGCCGAGCTGACCACGAAGCGCCGCGTCAAGTCCATCCGCCAGGTCCAATCGCCCGCCAAGCCGCTCGGGTGGCGAGGCAAGCACTTCGTCGACGAGCACGCCGACGGGACGCGGACCTACAGGTGGCGCGTGCAGTTGATCGACTTCGATCAGATCACCGGCAAGATCCGCGGCAAGGTCGACCGGATCGACTACCGCATCGAGTGGGACGACGCCTGATGACGGCGAAACAGCTTCTGCTGCACATGACCCGACTGGCCTACAACGCCGACGAGATGGCGCTGCTGACGAGCGTGTATCCGTGGACGTGGCGGCCGCCGGGCCCGGCCGTGCGGGACCCGGCCCGCGACCTGACCGACGAGCAAGCCCGCGCCAAGCCGGACGGCTGGCATCGGTCGATCCTCGACATCCTCCGCCACGTGGCCGAGTGCAAGGTGGCCTACATGACGCAGGCCTTCGGCGAGCCGCCCGAGCCGCTGGGCGAGGCCGGGCAGACGCTCGAGGATGTCCTGGCCTGGCTCGACGCCGCCCAGCGCCTCGTCGTCGCGCGCCTCGAGGCGATCGACGAGGCCGACCTCGCCAAGCCCGTTCAGACCGACCATCACGGCGAGTCGGCGGCGAACCTGTTCTGGGTGCTGGCCCAGCACGACGTGGCCCACGGCAGCCAGATCGAGCTGATCCGCGATTCGATGGCCTAACAGAGAGGGCCTCTAAAATAGGGACAGTCAACTATTTCGCAGATAGAGACAGGTGACCGTCCGTGTTTTGCCCTTCCCTGTCTGTGTCGGCTCCCCTTCTGGAAACTAGGGTCGCTAACCGGGTTTTGGCAGAAACGTGGTTACCGTCCCTAGTTTTTCTGGTTACCGTCCCTATTTTTCACGTCCCTATTTTTCAGCGGCCGTGCTCTTGGTCGGTGAAGACACGGCCGCAGACTCCGCGGCCGTGGCACCCATTAACCCAACTTCTGGGGCAGGTCACTGTCCCTTCGCCGTCCGTCGGATGAGGTACCAGACGGTGGGGCGGTCGAGGCGGAAGGCGGGTCCGGCGTCGGACGCGGTGGCGGGCTGCGCGGGGCCCATGGCCGCGCCGGTGCCATCGAGGGGGACGATCTCCAGCGGCGCGTCTGAGCGGCGTGCGGGGAGGACGACGCGCCCGGTGACCGGCTCGATCCGCATCGGCGCGCGGCCCCACTTGACGAGCGTGTGGCGTTTGGGGTCCCACTGCATGGCGGTGGTGCCGACGCGCGACCCGGCGGTCAGGAGCATGCGGCTCGACTCGGCGAGCGCCTTGCCGTCCAGGCTGGTCAGGACGATCGAGCAGAAGGCGTTGTCGATCTCGACGGCGAGGTTCGGCAGCGTCCGCCGCCTGCCACCGACGAAGCCCACGATCGCCTGCGTGCGATCGGTTCGCACGGTCACGAGGCCCTTCTTCTCGCGCCGCCGCCAGGTCAGCTCGCCGGTGTCGGAGGCGATCGTCTGGCCGGGATCGAGCTTTGGGTGGCTGGTCTGCTTGCGGTCGAACGAACGGATCCGCGTGCCGTGGACGAGCGGCATCGCCCGCGAGAGGCCGGGCGTGAACAGCGGCCGCTGCGACGATGACGACAGCCGCAGGCTCTCGACGACCTGCTCGGCCGAATACGACCGCTGCACGGTCTTGCGTGCGGCGGCGACGTCGGCGCGGTGGAACATCGCGGCGCAGGCGGCGAGCTGCGACATCTTGACCGGGTCGGCGCGGATATCGAAGTGGCCCGTGCCTCGCGACATCCACTCGCCCGGATCGGCGTGCTCGAACGTGTAGAAGAAGATCCCGTCCCAGTCCTGAAGCAGCGCGTAGGCGGCCAGGATCGGGATGCCCTCGCAGGCGTACTCGCTCGGGAACGGGTGGTTGACCTCGGAGACGGTATAGGGCTTGCCCGCCACGGCCGAGCGGGCCAGTTGAACCACCGTCGAGTTCAGCGGATCGTTGACCATCGGCGTGTTGGCGATCCAGAAGCCGCGCTTCTTCGTCTTCGGATCGACCGTGTACCTCGGGTGCTGCCAGTACACGTGCCCGTCGACGACGTCGAGCTTCGACGCCGAGGCCAGCAGGGGCAAGCCGCTCTTCCAGTGGTTGTGGTCGCTCGTTCCGGCCACCAGCGCCTTGACGCCCAGCCGCTTCAGCAGGCGGGCCATCCGCTGGAAGTAGGCGTCCTCCAGCTCCATGTAGAAGGCCGCCTCGGCGGCGAATCGCTGCTTCGGCACCTTGGCGAACTGCTCCGGCTGGAGCCTCGGGATCGGCTGCCCGTCGGCCACGCCGGCCGCCTGCCGCCACTTCTTCAGCGTCGCCGCCGGCTGCGTCTCGGCCAGGTGGGCGTTGAACTTGCTCGTCAGCAGCTCGGCGTAGTGGCGGGTGATGTCGGACCACGTGCCGGGCCTCTTGTTCGTCTGCTTGCCCCGCAGCCGCCCGGCGAACCACGCCTCGACGAGCGAGTTCTCGTTGAGCAGCTCGACGATCAGCAGCGCCGGCTCGCGGCGGTACTCCGTCTTCGTGTACGGGTTGCGGTGGGTCAGGAGCTGCTCGGCATACTCGCGGTGCAGCTCGGCGATGCGGGCGTCGAAGTACTGAAGGACCTTGGCCAGCCCCAGCAGCTCGTGGTCTCTCACGACGTCGGACTTGCGGTAGACCCGCCCGACGTTCAGGTTGAAGTTGCTGTAGATCCCCCGGTCCTTGAGCTGCCGGACGAAGTGGTCCAGCCGGTCGAGCTGGCCCGCGTCGAGCCGGCGGGTCGTCTCCGCGCCGTGGACGAAGATGCTCCCCCCCTTGCCCCAGTTGCTGTCCAGGAAGTGGAACCGCACGCAGTTGACGCCGAACCGCGCCAGGTGATCGGCCACGGCGGGCGCGTCGGACTTCTCCGGGTAGCACGCGGCGCCCGTGAAGTTCACGCCCCAGATCCGGACCCGCCGGCCCGCCGGCGAGACGAAGTGCCCCTCGGCGGCCGTAACGAACCCGTCTTTGCCCGCGGGCTTTTCGAGCAGGCCGGACAGGTCCACCAGCGCCCGGCCGCCCTCCCGCCAGTCGATCACGAAGGGCTTCATGGCCTCATCCTCCGCAAGGGCCGCCGAGGCCGCCCACACCATCGCCCAGACGCACGCAGAAGTCTTCACGGCACGGGTCCTCTCCGCCCCACGGCCGCTTCGCTTCTACGGGTCGGACGCCCCGCTTGTCAAGCGGTGGCCTTGGGCCCAGACCCCCGCCATCCCCACGTGTCCGGCGGGCCGGATCCGCCCCGGGCCGGTGGGCCTCCCGCGTTCAGGGCAGGTTGCGGCTGAGGATCGGCCCCAGCAGCCGCGTCAGCCACAGGGGGAGCTTCTTCCACATTTCGACTTTGCGTTTGTACTTCGGGTTGTTGGGGCTCAGCACGTTGAGCTGCTTTCCGGGCCGGACCCAGAACTGGTAGCGCAGGGGAATCTGCTTCGAGCCCCACTGCTTCTTGAACTTGTGCGAGCTGCCGCCGACGGTGGACGGGCCGAAGTCGAACCACTTCGCGCCCAGCGGGCAGAAGTGCTCGAAGACCGCCCAGTACAGCAGGTGGTTCGGCGAGTGGCGGTTGTACTCGGTCCGCGTCACGCCCCAGACGCTCTCGATGAGGTCGTTGAACCAGTTGACCAGCCTCGCGCCGACGACGCGCCCGTCCAGCCGGCCGACGAAGATCCGCGTGTTGTCCGGGAAGGTCTCCATCATCGCGGCGAAGAGCTTCCGCGAGTAGCACGGCGTGCCGAGCTGGCGCATGCGGACCGTGTAGACGCCGTAGAACTCGTCGAGCAGCTCCGGCCCGCCGCCGGCGGTGACGATGCCCGCCTTCCTCGCCTTGCGGACGTGGTTGCGGACCTTGCTCTGGCTGGTGAAGCTCTTCCAGAGCTCTTCCGGGTCGGCGACCAGCGGCAGGCGCATCGACACCTTGTCGTCGCGTTCGGTCAGCCCGAGCGGAAGGGGCTCGTCGGCGCGCAGGTCGATCGTCTCGGCGCCGCGTTCGGTGGCGATCTCGACGGCCCGCGCGAACAGGGCGTCCAGCGCCTCTCGCCCGTCGGCCAGCGGGCCGCCGTAGCTCGAGAACGCCTGCGAGACCAGCCGGTTGCCGAACAGCCGGCTCCTGACGTGCGTCATCGGCAGCACGCCGCGAACCTGCCCGCCGTCGCGGGCGGCGAGGTACAGCGGCTCGTGCCCCGTCGCCCGGCGGACCATCGGCCCCCACGCCGAGACGTGGCAGAGCTTCGCGCCCGGCATCCGCCGGACGAACTCGTCACACGCCGGGTCAACCTGGCTCTCGACGGTCACTTCCACGCGCCGGTCATCTCCTTCTATCCGTCCACGTCCGCCTGCCGCCGGGCAGGGCTGCCATCGGCGGCCAGGCAGCGCTCGAATGCCGCCAGCAACCCCCCGGCCAGGCGGTAAGAGTCTCCCCTCTCCTCGGCGATTCGCCGGTTGATCGGGGCGGCCGCCGCGCGAAGATCGGCGTTGGCTAGGGCCTCCTCGAGCCGATCGGCCAGCGCGTCGGCGTCGCCGGGCGGGAACAGCAGCCCATTTCGCCCGTGCTCGACCCACGGTCGGTTGGCCGGGATGTCGCTGACGACCGGCAGCATCCCGGTGCTCAGCGCCTCCAGCAGCGAGTTGCTCGTCCCGTCGCTCAGCGAGGATGAGACGTACACGTCCTGCCCGGCCAGCAGCGACGGCAGCTCGTCGAACCCGTAGCCGCCGAGGAACGACACGACGTCGCCGGCGCCGCGGTCGCGGACGACCTGCTCGGTGAGTTCCACGTCGCGGGCGCTGGCGAAGGTCAGGTGGCAGGGCACGCCCCGGGCCTTCAGCGCCAGCATCGCCTCGACCAGCGTCGGGTGGTCGTAGACCGGGTTGTGCCCGCGGGTGCTGATGATCCTGCCCTCGCCCGGCCGCCGCGACGGCTCGACGTAGGCCAACTGGTTCGTGTCGATACCCACCGGCGCGACGACGATCTTCTCTTCGGGCACGTCGATCCGCTCGATCAGCGTCTCGGCCAGCGGCACGGAGACGGTGTGGACGAGCACGGCGCGGCGCGTCACCCACCGCAGCACGCCTCTCCAGATGCGGCTGCCGACCTTGGTGAACACGTCGCTGCCCAGCGCCGTGACCACCACCCGCCGATGCCCGCTGAGGCACCCGAACAGGGCGCCGGAGCTGAGGTAGACGGCCATCACGATGTCCGG
>Ga0180437_10010534_pt1 | contig 11263 bp, 6 predicted proteins | sample SS_ome_4_FD_132410 | JGI IMG/M metagenome (GOLD analysis project Ga0180437, IMG submission 132410) | Hypersaline lake sediment archaeal communities from the Salton Sea, California, USA - SS_3_D_1 metaG | ecosystem: Environmental > Aquatic > Non-marine Saline and Alkaline > Hypersaline > Sediment... | reverse complement strand
TATCGCCTCGCTGAAGGACGCGACCCTCGCCATGTTGATCTTTCTCATGTTCTTCGGCGCCTCGCCGGGCTCCTGCGGCGGCGGAGTGAAGACCACGACGCTGGCGCTCCTGACGGCTTTCACCGTTAGCCGAGTGCGCAGGAAGCGGCGTGTCAACATGTTCAAAAAGAGCATTCCAGTCGAAACCGTGACACGGAGCATATCGCTCATTCTTGTCTCCATGGGCATCATTGGCGTGGTCTTGTTCCTTATCCTGGTCGGTGACTCCGCGAGCGGTCACCAGGTGGTCGGCCAGCAAAGGACATTCCTTACGTATTTTTTCGAGACCGTCTCTGCGTTCGGGACGGTGGGTTTGTCTATGGGGGTAACGCAGGAGCTCAACACGTGGGGTAAGGGCTTGATTATTTTGATGATGATCATAGGTCGCGTGGGCATACTCACCTTTGCCTACATCATCGTGGGAGCCGGCACAACGAATGGAGTGGAATACTCTGAAGAAAACCTTATGGTCGGGTAGAGTCATGGAGACCGAGGATGAAACATTTTGCAGTCATAGGGCTGGGCAATTTTGGTTTTCATGTGGCCAAGGCATTGTACGAGGACGGCAACGAGGTTGTCGCCATAGACGCGGACAAAGTCCGAGTGCAGGCTGTCGACCCGCATTCCACGGAAGCGGTGGTGATCGATGCCACGGACAAGGAGGCCCTCAAATCCCTGGGCCTGGAGAACATGAACGCGGTGATTGTTTCCACAGGGACGAGGATCAGCACGAGCATCCTCATCTGCCTCTACTTGCAGGAGATCGGGGTCAAGCAGATTCTGGCCAAGGCCCTGGACGACGATCATGGGAAAATTCTGAAGCGGATGGGTGCATCGGAAATCATCCATCCGGAACGAGACATGGCGCTCCGTGTGGCGCGCGGGCTATCCCGGCCCAACATGCTTGACTTCATCCCGCTGGCGGAGGATTTCGATCTTGTCCAAGTGGCACCGCCGAAGGAGTTCATCGGGAAGACCCTGAAGGAGTTGAACTTGCGGGCCAAATACAAGGTGCACATCATCGCTATCAACGAACTGGTTCCGGAAAACTTCACTTTGGCTCCGCCGGCCAGTTTTGTGATAAAGGATAGCGACATCCTGATCATGCTCGGCAAGTCTGAGGATATCCGGCGGATCAAGGCCTTGAAATGACCGTACAAGCGATTGGAGGAGAGACTGAAGAACCGTGCCGGTATGAAGCCGCGTTGGGTTCGCCCGAACACTGGTCGGCAAGATGTGAGCCGGCCGTTCCGATGCAATGGGATTGCGTGATGCGGCAGCGGCATCATGGGCGTTCGGTAGGTAATCTCCCCTGGAACTCTGTTGTCAGCTCTCGGCCCCGTGCGACTTCAAGGGTATACTCATGACCTCATGTTTGTAAATCCCCAGGATAGACAAAAAGAGGCTTGCAATGATCGGGCCCAGTACGAACCCGAAGACGCCGAAGGCCGCCATGCCTCCAAGTACACTGACAAAAGCAATCAAGGGATGAAACTTGGCCGCCCCCCGCAGGACGAGAGGCTTGAGAATGTTGTCGGAGGTGGAGATGATGAAGGTACAGAATAGCAGCTGGCCAACCCACTGCCAGGTTTCCCCTGTCAAGGCGAGATAGACGGTGGCAGGTATCCAGATGCTGGCGCTGCCCACAATGGGAATAACGGCGCCCACCACCAGCAAGGAGCCCCAGAGGATGGGGGAAGGCATGCCGAAAATGGCGAAGCCGATCATGGCCAGAATCCCCTGCACGACCGGAACGAGTACCCCGCCCAGAAGGATGGCCCGGATCGTGTTCGTCAAATGACGGAAGATCTCCCGTTCCGAGACTTCTTCAAAAGGGCTCAAGTCCATCAACTCCCTTCCCAGGGCCTTGCCGTCCCGGAGCAGAAAGAACAGAAATAGAAAGAAGACCAGGAAGTTGAGAAGCGCCGACGCCACTCCTGTAACAAAGCCTTGGAGCAGCCTGTTGGCCGCAGCCGCGATGCTGTTGACGGCTTCCTTGAAATAGGTGCTGTCGAAGAACCCCTTGGGTCCGAAGCGGTCCTGCAGGAAGCCCTTGATGTCGAACATGTCTGGCAGGATCTTTTCCGCTGCCTGGTTGAAGTACTGCTGGATGGTGGCGGCGTTCAGTCCCCTGGTCAAGTTGACCGCTTCCCTCGAAAGAACGGAGGAATAGATGGTGATGGGAACCGCAACCACAAGGACCACCAGAAGGACGGTGACGGTGGCCCCCAAATTGCTCCTGCCGCCCAGCTTGCGGGTGATCCGTTCGTAGATGGGAAAGCACAGGCTCGCCGCCGCGGCGGCCAGGACGAAGCTCTCCAGGAAAGGCCTCAGGATCTGGAAGGAAAGGTAGAGTACGAGCGCCAGGGTAACGGCGAGAAAACCCAAGAGCACACGGCGCCCAACCCGGGAGGGAGGGGTCTGAAGCGGGGCCTGGTCCTTCCTGTCGCAACGCGAACCTTCTGATCCGGAGGAGAACCCAGGACCGGAAGATGATGGCGACAGCGGTCCTCTGTTCGAATGATCGTTCTCGCGCATTGGCAGATCCTAAGGATGAGGTTCAGTATAGGAAGGGCTGGCCAGAGGTGTCAATGAACACCCGGCCGTACCGGAGCAGAATTCACGAACCCGGAAATCCTGGCCGCTGGGATCTTGTCCCCGTTTTCGTCAAGATTCGCCGCACCAGTTTCTCGATCTCCACCGCGAAGAAAACGATGGACGAGAGTCCCAGTGTCATGCCGAGTTCCTTTGCCGACAGAGGAGCAGTGTGGAATATGGGATTGAGCAACGGCACGTAGACTGTGGCCAGCTGAAGTGCCACGGTGAGTGCAAATGCGCCGAAGAGCGGCGCGTTTGAGAATATCTCCTGGGAAAACAGGGATCGTCTCTCCGACCGTATCGCCAGTACGTTGCCCATCTGGCTGAAACACAGGATCGTAAATACCATGGTCTGCCAGTTTTCCATCCCGCTCTTGATCGCCAGTCCCTGGGCATACACGCACACTGCTCCCATCAGAAACCCGACCCATATGATCTGAAAGCCCAGGCCCCGTGCGAAGATGCTCTCCCGGGGATGCCGAGGAGGGCGTCTCATGATGTCGGGATCGGGCGGCTCTGCTGTGAGCGCCAACCCTGGGAGGCCGTCGGTAACGAGATTGATCCAGAGTATGTGGATAGGGAGCAGGGGGATGGGGAGGCCGAAGAATGGTGCCAGAGTGATCGTCCAGATCTCGCCGGCGTTGCTCGTCATGGTGTACCGGATGAACTTTCGGATATTGTCGAATATGCGGCGTCCCTCCTTCACCGCCTTGACGATGGTCGCGAAGTTGTCGTCCAGAAGAATCATCGACGCCGATTCCTTGGAGACATCGGTGCCCGTGATGCCCATGGCGACCCCGATATCGGCCCGCTTGAGTGCAGGAGCGTCGTTGACACCGTCACCGGTCATGGCGGCGAACTGCCCGCGCTTCTGCAGCGCCTTGAGGATCTTGAGTTTCTGTTCCGGCGCTACACGTGCATATGCTTGGATCGTTTCAACCTTTTCAGCAAATTCCTCATCGGTCATCCCCGCCAGTTCCCGCCCGGTCACGACCCCCGCGCCTTCATCCAGTATGCCCAGCCTTCGTGCTATTGCCGCAGCCGTCGATGGATGGTCGCCGGTGATCATCACGGGTTTGATGCCGGCGGTCTTGCACTGCGCAACCGAGTCGGCGACTTCGTCTCGCGGTGGATCGATCATACCGATGAGTCCGAGAAAAAGCAGTTCCTTCTCGGCGATTTCTGGAGTGAGATTCCCTGGAACCGCTGTCCAATGGCGCATCCCGAATGCCAGCACTCGAAGACCCTGTTGAGCCATGCGGTCGTTGTTTTCGTCGATGCTTTGGTAGTCGATGGGGCGTTCCGCTTCGTTGACGAGCGCCGCGCGGCAATTCTTCAGGAGTTCGTCGACCCCGCCCTTGGTGAATGCGACGATATCTCCGTTGTCCTGTTTGTGAAAGGTGGTCATCAGCTTTCGATCTGAATCGAAGGGGAGTTCCGCTATACGGGGGAGAGCGTTTTCCAGGTCTGCCTTTACCGTTCCGAACTGGGCGGCTGCCGTCACCAGTGCCGTCTCGGTCGGGTCGCCCAGCAAATTGCCGTTGCCATCTTGCGTGACATCGTTGCTGATCGCTACCGCCTTGACCAACCAGCAGGCCGACTTGGTGGCAGGGGGTTTGTCCACGGTTCGAAGTAGGTAGCGGGCCGTATCGACGTAAACTTCCTCGACCGTCATCTGGTTCAGGGTGAGGGTTCCGGTCTTGTCGGAGCAGATATATGTAACCGAGCCAAGAGTCTCCACGGCAGGCAGTCGTCGAACAAGGGCATTCTGGCGGACCATCTTGCGCGCGCCAAGGGCAAGGGAGATCGTCACCACCGCTGGGAGGGCTTCAGGGATGGCGGCCACCGCAAGAGATATGGAAGTGAGCAGCATGTTCATCACTGCTTCTCCGCGGAAAACACCCATCAGGAAGACAAGGGCGCATATGGCCAACACGGCGATTGCCAAGCGCCTTCCGAACCCTTCAAGCCGCTTCTGCAGGGGCGTCCGCACTTCTTTTTCGCTCTGGATCATCCCCGCGATCTTTCCGAGTTCGGTATTCATCCCGGTTTCGGTGACCACTCCAACGCCACGGCCGGAAGAGACCGTTGTCCCTCGATAGACCATATTCAGCCGGTCGCCGATGGACAATGCCTTGTCGTCGAGAGCCTCGACACTCTTTTCCACCGAAAGACTCTCGCCGGTGATGGCCGCTTCTTCGACCTTCAACTGTGCTGCTTCGATCACGCGCATGTCGGCCGGAACGATCTTCCCGGCCTCAAGCAGAACCACGTCGCCCGGCACCAGATTGACCGCATCGATCGTCTCGGGCGTCCCATCACGTACGACCGTCACGGCGGGTGCGGCCATTTTCTTGAGGGCTTCCATGGCTTTCTCCGCCCGATACTCCTGGACAAAGCCGATGATCGCATTGAGTATGACAATGACGATGATCGCGATCGTGTCGCTGGCTTCGCCGATGATCCCCGAGATGACCGCGGCGGCAATGAGCACCAGGATCATGAAATCGCTGAACTGGGCGACGATGATTGCCGTGATCGTGCGCTTCTTCTTCTCTACGAGAGCGTTGGGGCCGTGTTGGATGAGGCGATGCCGAGACTCTTCGGCAGAAAGACCGTCCTTGCCGGTACCAAGCTGATCGAGTGTGGCGTCAACGGACAATGTATGCCAGGCCATCATTGTCTCCAGTGTGTATTGAATGATCGATGCAGAAGTCCGCAGTATCTTCACACGTAGACTTTGGAAGTATCCGCAAAATCTCCATCCACAGCCTCATTCCACGCCCAGTTTGCGGATCTCGTTTTGGATGACTTCGATATTGGATTGTATTTTTGCATTGAAGGAGGAGGCAGGATATTTTTCGAGTAGAGATTGGAGTATGGCGCGGGAACTCCGAAGATATTCCAACTTCTTGTCCGTGTCCTTGTTTTGACGCGCCAGCAGGTACAGCCGGGCAGCCCGGTTCCTCTCTTGGTGGATGTGCTTCTCAACGGCTTGGCGCCTGAGGGCTTCTATTTCGGGCGCCTGGCCCTGTTCCGCTTCGAGGGCATCCAGTGTAGCCACGGCCTGATCGTATTTTTCCTGTTCGATCAGCTTTTCGGTGAGTTCCAGGGCCTCTTTCTTCTTTCCGATCAGCGCAATGCGTTCTTTCAAATAGCTTTCTTCCGATGCATCCACATCCGCCAGCGCCCGACCTATGGTCAGAGCATCCGCAATCGACGAAGCATTCCTGCGCGCTGAGAGAAGGGCTTCCCGAGCGTCGTCAAATCTTTCTTCCTCCACGAGCTCGTCGACCCGACTGAGGACCGTCGAGAGGGTTCCATGGCGCGCAGGCGCGGAAGAAACCGACTGCGGCATCTTTTTGGATTTGCCTGGGAGCTTCTCAGGTATCTCGGCAATCTCTCTTCTCAAGTCTGCAGTAGCTTGTTCCCACTCTTGAAGAGACCGCGAGAGGTCCGAATAGGCGGCCTCGGCCTCTTCTCGAAGACCGGTCTCAAGTTGCCATTGAGCGATCCTCGTCTTCAAAAGAATCCGGTCGATCTGACTATCTCTGCAATCTTCCAGCTTCTTGGCCGTGCTTATTGCCTCCTCCACCATATCATGCCGGGCGAGTGACAGAACATAAGCCATACCCACCTTTCCCGTCAAGGCCTCGGACCCGTAATCGGCAATCAAATCACGGGTGAGGCGGACGACCTTCCCGAAGTCGTCTTGCAGGTACGCTTCCAGGACTGCGTTTCGCCTTTCCAGGTACTGTGGCAGAGAGAGAGGAGCGGTCTCTGGAAAGCTGGTGGCCGGTTTTTGGGTAAGGCACTGTTCTTCCAATAGATGCAAGCTCTTCAGAAGTTCCTGAACGATCCTGCTGTCTCCGGCCTCGCTCCGGGAGAGGACGGATGTGGTGCGAATAAGCCTGTAGGAACCTGCGAGCCGCCCGGCGAGTTCCCGCTGTTGTTTGGGGAGCGCCCCATTCGTAGCCATTCGGTCGAGGTGCTGGATTCTTCCGTCGAGGAATTCGACCGTCAGAAAAGGCTCGGGGCCCGCCTGCGGCATTTCGGAGATTGGAGAGGGGGGGGCGGGCCGCAGCCGCGCGCACCCTAGTGCAAATGCCAGGTAAATGATCACCGCGATCGCGACCCGTCTTTCCATTCGGACACCCTTTTCAGGGGTTCGAAGACCCTGTTTCCATGCCATTTGCCGTCTTGTAAAATGCCGTCAGCCGCGATTCGAGGAAAGTCGTCGCCGCTTTGTGCGGCAGGGGGGTGCACCGGCAGTCCCGTGATGGGGGAAACCGGCACCCTGGCGAATTCTTCGAGGATAGGGAACGAGGTTACCTCGGAACCGTCGAACGCCAAGTCCGCCAATTGGAGCTGCTTTATGTAGTCGTCGGAATTCACGATGGCATCGGCCGTCTCGGCCCAGAGAGGGAGGGCACCCGTGGCCCCGTAGACGGCGATGTGGTCGGTTTTCATCGGGCGGTTGTCATCATAGCCGACATAGGCGGCGATCGTATAACCTTCGCGGACATCCAGTGCGCCGGTTCCCGGATTCGGGCCCGGCACATGCCCCACGAAACTGGAGTTGGTGAATCGATCGGCGGTGCCCGTTTTCCCGTAGGTAGGGATGGGCATGCCCAGAATCCGCACTTCATCTCGGGCGGTTCGGCCGGTCCCCAGTTCCATGACCTGCCGCAGAATTTCACCGACGGATGCGGAAACCCGTTCCGAGAGCACGGGCTGCGGTTCGGGCCTGTACTCCCATATCAGTTCCCCTTCTCGGTCAAGTATACGCGTGATGATCGGCACGAGCGGTACATCGTGCTCTCCGGAGGCGAGATCATGGGTTCTCCCCGTCAGAATGCTCTGATAGGCCAGGGCCGCCTCCAGAATGCTGATGGCGTTGGGACCAAGGGGAAAGGACAGGACCGGGTCCCGGTCAGTGCATATTCCCAGGTGCTTGGAAAGACGCGCCACATACGTCAGTCCTACGAGCGTCCTGAAATCCCGGATGCGGTAAAGGCATTCCGGTTCGTAGGGACGGAGTGTGCGGAGTTTCTGGTATTTCCTTTCCGTGGCTTTGCTGAGGGTCTCCAGGGCGTGGACGAGGAACCTTCCGTCGATCCAGATATCTTCGGGCTTCAGGACCGTTGCCCCCGTAATGAACTCCTCGGGGGGCACGGGCAGGGTGTGTCCTTCCGGGCGCCACTCGGTGCTTTCGGAATGGCAGAGGCGGGTTCCCGTCCCTTTACCAGAGGTCCTGTAGAAATGGCTCAAACAGGCCCGAATTTCCTCCCTGTGGGCGGCATTCACCGTATCATAACCCCTCAGGAGCGAACGCGCCTTTTGCAGCCGGCCCTCCATGGCAAGTTTGGACGCCCAGATCCTTTCAAAATTGTACAACAGGACATCCCCTGCTTCCTCCGCCTCCGATTCGATCCATCGCGGGTCCAACCTGAAATGGAGGCGCCGCAGGGGTTTTAGCATGACTTCCTCGCCGGCAAAGATAATGTCCGATTCGGCTTCCTGTTTGGCCTCCTCAAAGGCCGCCTGCATGAGTGCCATTCGATCGACCACTACTCCGTTTTCGTCCCGTATCCTCCTGCGATAAGCATCGTCGTCTTCATCCTCCCGTGGCGCCAATCCTAGCAATCGGGTCAGCCGGAGGAAGTCGCTCATGTTGAGATGCTCGGTCAACCTGTACATCAGCCAGACCGTGGCCAGATTCTCGGACTTGGCCCCCGCAAACACCATGGATACCTTTCGGCTCTGAGGCGGGTGATCCGGGTGCGGCAGGTAATAGGTGTTTTCAAAAGGGAAAATTTCCCGCACGTTCTGAAGAGGGTCCAGGCAGTTCCATTTGAGTTGAAGTGCCGCCGTGTATACCAGGGGTTTGAAAATGGATCCCAGTTGTCGCTTGGCCTCCACAGCGCGGTTGAAAAAATGGTTGAAATACCCCCCAACCATAGCCTTAATGGCCCCGTTCTGGACGACAACGATGCCGCCTTCCAACTCGGGGATGCTGGAGAGACGCAAGGCCAGCACGCGGTCCTCCCCACTGGTTGACACGGGGTCCTGCAACCAAACCGGGACATGGTCCCCCACCTGAAAGGTTCTCAGAAAACGGTCCGCGTTCCTGCGGTTGAAGCCGCCTCGGCGGCCCGTCTCCCACCTTAGCCATGCTTGGCCCATGTCCTCGAAACCCTCGTAGGGAATGACGCCGGTCCCGCCTTCCCAAGCGACCCGGATGCAGTCGTCTTTTCCCTCGGTCACGATCTCCGTGATCCGCGCGAGAAAGGGGAGGTCGCCGGCCGTCCGGCCCGGGCCCTTACCGAGCTGCTCCGCGTGAAGGTCGGACTTCCCGGTCGGGTAACCGCCCAATGCCACGTCCAGCAGCGGGAGGTGGTTCCTCAGGCTTTTCAGGGCCGCCTGCTGAATATCCCGGTTCATTGACGTGTAGATGCCGATTCCGGACACGGCAGCGTTCTGCACGCCTTGTTCCCTCAGCACCGACCTGAAGAAATCCGAATCGAGCTGTTCGCGGACATAGTCCAGCATCACGTTCGGGCGATAGGTGATTCTTCCGTGTTTGAAAGGGATTTCCCTCGCTCTGGCCGCGGCATGCCGGTCCGCTCTGATGTCGCCCAGTTCGAGCATCCTATCGAGCACGTAGTCCTTTCGCAGTTTCGCCAGCGTTCGTGCTTTCTCTTTTTCATCTGCCGTTTTCTTGATGAAAGGATTGTATCGATTCGGCGCTTTGATACAGCCAGCAATAAAGGCGGCTTCCACCAGATCGAGATCCTCGCCGTCCTTGTCAAAGAAGTATTGAGACGCGATTTGGAGCCCTTTTCCATATCCGGTCACAAAAAACTGGTTGACGTACATTTCCAAAATCTCTTCCTTGCTGTATCGCCTTTCCAGCAAGAGAGCTTGCACGAGTTCTTTCATCTTGGCTTTAAAGGAACGGCGCTCCCGACGGAACACGTTCTTCGCGGTCTGTTGTGTGAGGGTGCTGCCCCCCTGCACCACCCTGCCGGCCCTGATATTGGCCAGGAGCGCCCGAAGTATCGCCCTGAAATCGACTCCGCTGTGCCTGAAGAAGTTCTTGTCCTCGGCCGCGACCAAGGCGTTGACGAACACTTCCGGGATCTGATCGTACTTGATGTGCTTTCGATGAGTTTTGTCGAAAAAGACACCGACGGGGGTGATACCGTCGTCATAGTATACCGGGCTTTCGGAGGCGAGGACTCTTTGAATGTCACTGCGCTGGGTCATGTCTGCTGCGTCCCGGATGACGGTGTAGATCACGTATACCAGGAACGTCGCAGCAAGGAGCATGAGCACGGAGAGGGAGATGACGACAATTTTCAATCTCATCGACATATGGAATTCCCTCTTGTTCGACCATTCACGTAGAATTGCAGAGTTGGGATCACAGCACTCATTCCGCTGAAATCGGTCAATGCAACCCGTGAATCCTGTCGATGAACCAAAGACGTTGCCAGAGAACGATCCTTACTGATTGGATTCAAAGGATGTCCCCTTTAGATATCGGAAGAATTCACTATCCGTGGTGATGAGCAACTCGATTTCGTCCTGAGGGAGCCTCTTGTAGAGATCCAGGGTCTTTACAACGGAATAGAATTCATGGTCTTTTCCATAAGCCTCAGCATAGATTCCGGCGGCCTGAGCGTCTGCCTTGCCTTTGATTTCCTCACTCCTCCGGTAAGCCTCTGCCTGGATCGCCTTGAGTTCTTTTTCCATCAGGCCCTCGATCTTCCGGCTTTCCCCCCGTCCTTCCGAAAGGAATCTTTCCGCTATTTGTTGTCGTTCCGCAATCATTCTTTCGAACACCTTGTCCTGCACGTCTCGTATGTAGTTGATCCGTTTAGCTCGTACGTCCACCAATTGGATTCCCAGTTCCTTCACCTTGGGGGCCGATTGCTCCAGGACCATGAGCATCAACTGATCCCGGCCTACCTCCACCTGAGCGGCCATGGGGTCATCTCGTCCTTCAATCGGAGAGGTCAGCACCTCCATTCTTCGGTTCGAATTCCGGACCGACTCGATCAGGGAATGTGACTGAACCATGTTACGCGTGGCTGCGTTGAGAATGCTGTCCAGGTGACCTTGGGCGACGGCTTCGTTGTTCACCTTCAGAAAGAACTTCAGGGGGTCCACAATCCGCCATCGTGCAAAGACATCCACCCATATGAAAGTCTTGTCCAGGGTGGGGATCTGGCAGGGGGCTCCGTCCCATTCCAGGATGTTCTTCGGGAAATAGGATGCCTTTCTCCAGGGCCACTTGAAGTGGATTCCTGCCTTCTCAATCGGGTTCCCTATTGGGGCGCCGAACTGGGTGATTACCACCTGTTCGGTTTCGTCAATAGTGTAGAGCGTCCGGGCGCCCGAGACGAGGAAGAGAAAGATCAGGACCCCCATGGGGAAGCCAACCTTCATGAGTTTCTTCCCTTTTTGCCTAGCTGTAACAAGGGAAGCACCCCTTTCGGACAGCGTCAAGCTCGTACTCGTTGTCCACTCGGGTTAGTATTGCTAATGCCGCTGTGGCAGTGGCGGAGTCGATATTGATTTCAGCTTTCATTCGCAGCGTATACCTTTTCGCAGAACGGAT
>Ga0180437_10010531_pt1 | contig 11265 bp, 9 predicted proteins | sample SS_ome_4_FD_132410 | JGI IMG/M metagenome (GOLD analysis project Ga0180437, IMG submission 132410) | Hypersaline lake sediment archaeal communities from the Salton Sea, California, USA - SS_3_D_1 metaG | ecosystem: Environmental > Aquatic > Non-marine Saline and Alkaline > Hypersaline > Sediment... | reverse complement strand
ATGTTGATCCTCCGTTACCACAGAGCGGGTTGGAGGCTGTCCAGGGGGCTAAGGGAGATGGGGGGAGGTGACGGCTAAGAGGGCCCTCTTGATTCGGCTGGGGGCACTTGGCGACACCCTGCATGCCGCGAGTGCTGCCAGCCTTCTCAAAAAGTATCATCCGGAGATGGAAGTCGATTTCCTCGCGGCAAGAGGTCTGAGGGACCTGTTTGCCATGATCCCGGCAATCAGCTGCGTTTACACGCTCCCCTTCCGAAGGGTTCCTTTTCGAGTACATCCCTGGTGGATGTCGAGCCTTCGCCATCTGAACCGTCAGGAGTACAGGCTGGCCTACCTGATGGAGACGAATGAACGTTTTCTGCCCTTGCTTCAAGGGGTGAAGGCGGATCGGAAGATCGGGCTCACGGAGGAGGAGAGCCGAACAGCGCATCCGTCGAGCGTGCCCAACCCGGTCCGGTATCAACGTGCTCTTTGGGAAGCTGGCCTGGCAGCAAAGGAGGTCTGCTACCCCGAACTTGTCGTGACGAGAGAGCAAGAAAGGCGGTCAGAGGAACTCGTCGTGTCTCTGGGGCTCGATCCTGAAGCACCACTCGTCGGGCTGCACGCAGGTAACAGCTACCAGGCAAGGAAGATGTGGAGAAAAAAGCTCCGGAAGACGGACCTGCGGAGTTGGCCTGAAGAGCGGTGGGAGGAACTGGTCTCTGCGATGCATAAGGAGAATGGACGGCTTCAATTCGTGTTGTTCGGAGGTCGCGAGGACCGCAAGCCGAACGATCGGATTTCACGCAGATTGCGGCTGGACCTTCGAGCCATCCAACTGGCCGGCGCGGCGGGCAAGACCGATCTGCCTCTCGCCGCTGCCCTCCTCAAACGATTCTCTCTTTTTGTGAGCACGGACACGGGCCCGCTTCACATGGCGGCTGCCCTGCGGGTTCCTTTTGTCGGGCTTTACGGCCCGACCCGCTTCGACGAGACGCGACCCTTTCCGGCGGATCCCGTGGGGGAGGTGTTGCGGGGATCCCTGCCTTGCCAACCGTGCTATGGCACCCCGAATCAGAGAAGATGTAGAGACAATCAATGTATGCAACAGATCGAAGCTAGAGAGGTGATTGAGAAGGCCAAGGAAGTGAACCCGGCGATCTTTCCGAGTTGACGACTCCAAGCAATAAGGTGGAAGGGAGATCCGAGTGAAAGACAGCGTTAAAGCGAAGCAGATCAGATGGAAGGCTCGACGGAACCTCCTCTACGCCCAGAACTGTGCCCAGGCGATGCTTCTGACCCTGGGGGGGACAATGAAGACATCGGACCCGGTTCTGATGAAAGCTGCCACGAACTTCGAAGGCGGTTGTGTAGGCTGTGGCTCGACCTGTGGCGTCGTGAGCGGAGGGGTTCTCGGCGCCGGTGCCCTCTTGTCCTCGCTGCCGAATGATGACCCGACGCGGTTGGAGGAGGACATTTACGAGGTCTCGATTGCTTACAGAGAATGGTTTGAGCGTCGTTTCGGGACGAGTGTCTGCTATGAGCGTGTTCAAGTTGACTTTGGAACACTCGGCGGACTCGTTTCGTATTTATTCCCAGGACATAAGCTGGTAAGATGCCTTCAGCACATCGGCGAGGCTCTCGTTTGCCTGAGCGACAAGGTTGTCGAGACCGCGGAGAGAAGAAACCTACCCATCAAGTTCGGCCAGGGGATGGTGGGTGGGCCGTCGGAACCCCACTGTGCCTTCACTGTTTTAAAGAAGCTCGCTGGCCCGATGGAGACGCCGATCAACTCGGTAGGTTGGGCATGTACGGGACTCGGTGGAGGGGTGGCGTTGGGAGGGGGTGTATGCGGAGCGCTGCTCGGAGCGATCCTGGGGTTGGGTTTGCAGTACGGATACGATCCGGCGTCGATGGGCTTCGGGGGCATTTTAAAGGCCTTTGTGGTGGGACATCACCATCTCGTGAAACATGAGGCCTTCGCAAAGGTCCCTGTCGAAGATCTGCCGACAGAAGCCTTTGCCCGGTCCCGGTACCTGGCCGACCGGTTCGAGAAGGCCTTCGGCAGCCTGAACTGCAAGGAAATCACGGACAGACGGTTTGCTTCACAGGATGAATTGAGAGGATTTCTGCCCGAATCCGAGGTTTGCAGGCAGATCTTTGCCTGGTGCGAGGAAGAGGCGGCCCAGCTGATAACCACCTAATGGTATAAGCGATAGTATCGATGGTCCTCACTCACATGTCTGCATCTGGGGGTGGCGCGGTAATGACAGAGCCCAAACGGGAAGATTCAATCGGGATGATCTACGGGCTCAAGCGAGTCTTGCGGTACGGCAAGCCGTACTGGAAGATCATCGCGCTCACCATCTTCTGTATGAGCTTATATGCGCTGAGTGTCAACGGCAGGGCGTACATGATCAAGCCCTTTCTCGAGGAGGTGATCATCCCGGCGACCGAGATGCGCGAGGTAACCGGCTTGGGGTCCCTGGATCTGGGACGGGTAAAGGGTGCGGTCTCGGACGAGCAACTCGAGGAAGAGCGTCAGAAGTTGACGGCCCTTCTTCAGAAGAAACTCGTGGTCCTCATTGCTGTTGCCTTTGCCGTCGTGGGGATGATCCCGTTGATGAGCTTCGTGACGGGATACGGCTCCTCCTACGTAGTTGCCCGGATGGTGCGGGATCTCCAGTGCGACCTCTGCGACAAGTTCCTCCAGATGCCCCTTGCCTATCACACCCGAGCCCGAAAGGGCGAGATATTCGCCCGATTGAACAGCGACGTGGGGAGGAGTGCGCAGACTTTTCGACTCCTCTTCGGGGAACTCATCCAGGAGGCTCTCACTCTCCTGGTAGGTGTGGGAGCCATGATTTACCTGAGCTGGCAACTCACCTTGCTGATCGCCCTGGTCATGCCCCCCTTGGTGCTCTTGGTCGTCCGGTTCGGGAAGAAGATCCGAAAGAAGAGCTTGAAGCGTCAGGAAAAGATCGGGGACCAGATGGGCTCCATGCTGCAGATGTTCAGCGGGATCAAGGTCGTGAAGGCCTTCCGCATGGAGGAGACGGAGAGTCGCCGTTTTCGCGGGCTGAACGAGGAGCTGTTCCGGAGAGAGATGAAGGTCGTGAAGACCCAGGAAATGAGCAAGAGCTTCACCGAGCTGTTCAACAACTTGACGTATATTCTGTTTATAGGGATCGGTATCTACGCGATCATGAAGGCGATGCTCGGGCTCACCCTGCCCGTGCTCGTGGCCTTTCTGGGCCTGGCCACGACACTCTATCGGCCGGTGAAGAACTTGTCGCGAGCCTACAACAGTATCTCGGACTCGATGGCAGGTATCGAGCGGGTGACCGAAATCCTGGATCTCGAAGCCGAGACACCGGAACAGGAAGGTTCCGAGACCCTCAGCGAGATCCGAGAATCTATCCGTTTCGAGAACGTCTCCTTCTCGTACGATGGGCAGCATTCGGTCCTGGAGGACATTGATCTCGATATCAGGAAAGGGCAGACCATTGCACTCGTGGGCAAGACCGGTGTGGGAAAGACCACCTTGAGTGATTTGATTCCCCGTTTCTACGATCCAACGCAGGGCAGGATCCTCGTTGACGGCGTGGATATCAGGACCTTCAGCCGGGATTCGCTCTTGCGCCATATCGCCGTCGTGACCCAGGAGCCCTTCCTGTTCGACACGACCGTGGAGGAGAACATCCTGTACGGGAAACTCGACGCCACGGAGGGGGAAGTTATTGAAGCTGCCCAGGCGGCGTTCATCCATGACAGGATACTCGCTCTGCCCCAGGGATATCAGACCCGGGTGGGGGACCGCGGTGCCCGCCTTTCCGGAGGGGAACGCCAGCGACTCACCATTGCAAGGGCGATCTTGCGAAACCCGTCCATTCTGATCTTGGATGAGGCGACCTCTTCGTTGGACGCTGAATCCGAGCAGTGGGTCAAAAAAGCGATCGACAACCTGATGCAAAGACGAACGACCGTGGCGATTGCGCACAGGCTCTCGACGATCCGGAATGCCGACAAGATCGTTGTGCTCGAGAACGGACGCATATCGATGGTGGGCAAACACGAGGAACTCCTGAAGCAGGAAGGGCTCTACAGAGAGCTCTGTGCATTGCAGTTTGAAAAGGACGATGGCGGCCCCGTCTCGAATTCCCAATCGGCGCGATCCTGAACCGTGGACAGAAACTCTTTTCCCGAAGAAGAGCCCAAAAGCTCGGACCCGTCCCCAGTCGCCCTTGTGCACGACTGGCTGACCGGGATGCGGGGAGGGGAGAAGTGCCTGAGAGTCCTCTGCGAGTTGATGCCCCAGGCCGATGTGTTCACGTTGTTGCACCTCAAGGGGAAGGTCGATCCTCTCATTGAAGCCCGCTCTCCCCGTTCCTCATTCCTTCAGGCCCTTCCGGGTGTGGGCCGTTACTACCGGCACCTCCTTCCCCTCTTTCCATTGGCTGTGGAAGGGTTCGATCTCAACGCGTACCCGCTGACCGTCAGCATTAGCCATTGTGTGGCCAAAGGGGTCATTCCGGGGCCCACGAGCCGCCATATCTGCTACTGCCTGACCCCTATGCGTTATGTCTGGGATCAGTATCCTGCCTACTTCGGAGCAAGCCCCCAGAGGACAGCCCCGAGAGGGCTCGCTCGACTCGTGTCCCATTACCTTCGCGTGTGGGACGTGGCCGCCAGCAATCGCGTGGACGATTTTGTGGCGATCTCACGGTTCGTGGCCGACAGGATTCGGAAGTATTACCGAAGGGAGGCGCAGGTGATTTATCCGCCTGTGGAGTGGTCACAGTATGAAGCCCTACCGTCTCCGGAACGGGATTTCTACCTGGTGGTCGCTGCGAACGCTCCTTATAAACGCCTTGACATTGTTCTGGAAGCCTTCCGGCACGTCGACCGGCATGTGAAGATCGTGGGCAACGTACCGGCGGGAAAGGCCAAGGCGTTGCAGAAGGGAAGTCCGAGTAACGTGGATTGGTTGGGTTGGCGACCCGATGAGGAACTCCGGCAGTTATACGCGAATTGCCGCGCCCTTGTGTTTTCAGGAATAGAGGACTTCGGCCTGGTGCCGGTGGAGGCGCAGGCGGCGGGCAGGCCGGTCATTGCCTACGGGAAAGGAGGCGTGCTGGAGTCGGTTCGCGGAATCCCGGCGAGAGAGGCGAAGAAGATGGATAGGGAGGTGTGGAAGGGAGGCCCCACAGGCATCTTCTTCGATGTGCCCACAGGGCAGGCCCTGGCGGATGCGATCGAGTGCTTCGAATCCGTGGAGGACCGCTTTGATCCAGCGATCATTCGCGAGTGGGCGCGACGTTTTGATCGACAGGTCTTCGAGAAGAGCTGGAAACGCCTCTTGGGATTGGAGCTGGATCGTTGAAAAGGTGCCATGGGAGGACTATACTCGTCCAACACTTTGGCGTCTCGTCGTAGAGGGTGTGAAAGAAAAGGAGAAACCATTGGATTGGCTATATCGCGGCGGCATCTTGATGGCCCCGATTCTCGTTTTCTCGGTGGTCGCCCTGGGCATCTTTCTGGAAAGACTCTGGGTTTTGCGTAGAAGCCTCATCCTTCCGGAAGAGCAGCTGAGTCAACTCGAGAATCTCCTGCGGAAGAAGATGATCCCGGAAGCGCGTACGTACTGTCAGCAACACCCGTCTCCTCTGACGAGGATTCTCTTTGCAGGTCTGCAGCAGTACGGCAACTCCCGGTATCTCATCAAGGAGAACATGGAGGAGAGGGGAAAGGCCGAGGCGTTGGAACTCAAGAAATACATCGGTCTCCTCCACACGATCGCGTCGGTTTCTCCGTTGCTGGGCCTGCTCGGGACGGTCAGCGGGATGATCAAGGTGTTCAGCACGATCTCCGTCGAGGGGGTCGGGGATCCGGCGAGCCTCGCCACCGGGATCTCCGAGGCACTGATCACCACGGCCGCGGGCCTGACCGTGGCCATCCCGACCTTCCTCGGGCAACGTTACCTTGCGGGTCGTGCTGAACGACTCGTCCACATGCTCGAAGAGTACGCCACCTACCTGCTGAACCTTCTGCCCACATCCGTGTCGGAAGGAAACGGGGAAGAGGAAAGGACATGAACTTCAAAAGGAGTGGTTCGGACGAGGAGAACGAACCTGCCCTGAACCTGACCTCGCTGATCGACGTCATGTTCCTCCTGGTGATCTTCTTCGCCGTCTCTACGACCTTTCGGGTTTACCCGGGGCTGTCGGTGAACCTCCCCCGGGCGCATTCCGAGAGGATCGCGGAAGACAAGAGGGTGGTAAAGGCCGTCTTGACAAGTAAGGGGGAGATCTACCTCGAGAATGAACAGGTGGTCCGATCAGAGCTGATAGAGGTGCTCGAGAGGAGGCAGAAGTTGTCTCCTGTGTCCCTTTTCGTGCTCGAGGCGGACGAGGAGGCCCGACACGGAAAGGTTGTGGAACTGATGGATGCAGCGAGGCAGGTAGGCATCCCACGATTGGCAATCGCCACGCGATCCGAGGACGAAGAAGAGAAGAGGAAATAGCAGGAAGAAGAGGACCATGCTCGAGGCGATTCTTGCCCACAAACGTACGGAGGTCGAAGAGGCCAAGAGACGCCAGTCTGTCAAGACATTGGAGGAAAAAGTCGCTCGCCCGGATCCTCCCCGATCCTTGTTGCAGGCCATCACGGGTGTAGGCGGGCCTACACATCGGATCATTGCCGAGATCAAGCGCGCCTCACCCTCGAAGGGTGTTTTGCGACAGGGCTTGGATCCTCTGGATTGGGCGGAGCGCTATGAACGGGCAGGGGCGATTGGGCTTTCCGTCCTGACCGAAACAAGGTATTTCAAAGGATCTCTTGATGATCTGATTCGCATCCGGGATCACGTGGAACTTCCCTTGCTGCGTAAGGATTTTCTGATCGATCCCTACCAGGTTCTTGAGGCAAGGGTCTGCGGGGCGGATGTTGTTCTTCTGATCATGCGTGTTCTGGATGACGCACAATTCGTGGATCTCCTCAGGCTGGCTGGTGATCTGGGGATGGAGGCGCTCGTCGAAGTGCACGACGAAAGGGATTTGGACCGCGCCCTTATCGAAGGCAGCCGATTGGTCGGGATCAACAATCGGGATCTGAGCAACTTCACGGTCGATCTGTCCGTGACCGAGCGTCTCATGATGCGAATCCCATCGGACGTCGTCGTCGTGAGTGCATCAGGGATTCAGGCGCCTGAGCAGGTGCGATCCCTGGAATCGAAAGGGGTAAAGGCGTTCCTCGTCGGTGAGGCTCTGGTGACAGCGACGGCTCCCGAGGAAATGCTCAGAGAGCTTGTAACATGACACGAGTGAAGGTCTGTGGCATCACCACAGGAGAGGATGCCCAGCGTGCCGTCGATCTGGGTGTGGACGCACTCGGGTTTGTCTTCTACCCACCAAGCCCTCGCTACATACCGCCGCCGGTGGCGGCGGAAATCATCCAAGGACTCCCTCCTTTCGTCGCGTCGGTTGGGGTATTCGTGGACCTCCCTTCCCAGGAAATAGACTCCATCGCGGCGGGATGCGGGCTAACGGCCATCCAGCTCCATGGAGGGGAGACGCCGGACTTCTGCGCCCAGTTCCAGGTCAAGGTGATCAAGGCATTTCGCGTACGAGATGCCAAATTGCCTGCCGAGGTGAGCCGCTACCGTACCCATGCGATTCTGTTGGACGCATTCCGTGAGGGGGTGCCGGGTGGGACGGGGACTTCCTTTCCGTGGGAAGTGGCATTGGAGGCCAAACGTTACAACAGGGTCATCCTGGCAGGCGGACTGAACTGCGAGAACATCGAGAAGGCGATCGAGACTGTCCGACCCTATGCTGTGGACGTTTCGTCAGGCGTGGAAACAGCACCGGGAAAAAAGGATCCGACCAGGCTGGCGGAGTTCATCAAGAAGGCGAAAGCATTGCCAAACCCACCCTAGAGACCATTTCAGAGGCCTTTCTTGCATGAGAATGGGATGCCTCTTTTTCCTGTTACTCCTCCCTGTGTTCACAACCGTGCTCTCCGGTAATGCGGGGGCAGATCCCCAGGAAGATGAACAGGCGCGGATGGTCCCGGACGACGCCGTTCGGGTAGAGGCGGACCATCTCACGTATGACGCGAAAGCTCAGGCCGGGACGGCCTCAGGGACTGTGAGGATATTCTACCAGGAGACGATTCTGGAGGCGGAAGAGGTTTTTATCGACTTGGACGACAAGACGAGCTACGCGAAGGAACGAGTCCGGCTCCTTCAAGGGAGAGACATACTGGAGTGTGACGCACTCTCCTACCAGTGGGAGACTCAGACCGGAAGCGTAGAGAAGGGCGACCTCGTTTTCGAGGAGACAGGGTACCACATCCGAGCCGACTTGCTCGAGAAGACCGGTCAGGACACGTACCACATCGAAAAGGGTTCCTTCACGACGTGTCTCTGTCCCTCTCCCGATGACCGACTGCCCTGGGAGGTGCGGGCGCAGGAAGGCGACATTACCCTGGGCGGATATGCGAAGATCAAGAAGGCGACCTTTCGCATTCTTCGCGTACCCGTATTCTATTTCCCGACCACCTATGTACCGGTGAAACTCCATCGCGATTCCGGTTTTCTGATGCCTGGCATCGGCAACTCGGGAAACCACGGCTGGGAGTTTTCCCTGCCTTACTACTGGGCGATCAACGGGAGCCTGGACGCGACCTTTCTCCTGGAAGCCCTTACCGATAGGGGGGTGAAGCCGGGGGTGGAATTCCGCTACCGACCGAGCAAGAAGACGGCCGGGCAGTTCAATGTGAGCGTGATCGACGATCACAAGGCGGATGAGTTCCGGTACGGTCTGAGAGCCGAGCACCTCCAGCGCCTCTCGTCCTCGTTCTATGACAAATTGGAGCTGAAGGTCGTCTCTGACAACCAGTACACAGAAGATTTCTCATGGGAGATCACGGACCCTGCGGATCGCCTCGTGGAGAGCCGGGGGATCGTTGGATTCCACCAGGGGAATTTCCATACCACCCTGGAGGGAAATTTCGCTGACCTCGTTGCCGGGCTTGGTGGGGACAGGATCCCGCAGAGATTACCGCATGTGCACGTAGATTTTGTCCGCAGACCGGTTGGCGTTCCCTGGCTATCCGTCGGATGGCAGTCAGAGGCGATCCATTTCATGGATGAAATGGGCGACCGGAGGTGGCGGGAACAGCTCTTCCCGCAAGGCACGGTCGTTCTTAGTCCCCTGTCCGGCGTCTCGCTCAACGGGGGAGTTGGCATCCGGGAGGTTCTCTCCCAGAACGTAGGCGACAGCTGGGCAGGAGAGGGAAGTCAGCACCGCACCCTGTTGGAGACCGGGGCCCAGGCAGAGGGGACCGCCGGGAGAGGGTTTCAGTGGGGCGCCTACAGGCTTCATCATATCATCCGGCCCAGGATCGAGTATCAGTATATCCGGGAGATTGCCGGAGATCCCTTTCCAGTCATCTTTGATGGCCTGGATCAACTCAGGGGGAGAAACTTGCTCACGTACAGCCTCTATACGAGCCTGTGGGGAAAAATAGAGGACACGCTGCCAGCGGGGAGGAGGGGAATGATGGGGGAGCTGTACGTGGTGAACAGTCTGGATTTCGAGCAGGACCCGATCGATTCGCCCAGCCAGAAGCTGTTCTCGGATGTAAGGATTACGTTCCGTTTACAGCCGCGCTCGTACTTTTCCATTGCATCGAACCTGCAAATCGACCCCTACGCTGGTTCGCTGAGAATCTTCGAGGTGGGAACCTCCTTCTCGGATAAGATGAATCGATATGGCGTCCAACTCGGGTATCTGGAGCACGACCCCTACCTGGTCGATGCCCTGACCCGTGTGGAGGTGTGGGATGCATACGACCTCGTGTTCTTCTTCCCGGGCATAGACAAGACGGTGCGGTCGCGGATTCGGGCCCGTTTTTCCCCTCAGTGGTCTGCAGCCCTTACGACGCTCTACCTCGTGGAACTCTCAGGAAAGATCGAGAATCACCTAGCCATTTCGTATCTGTCGGCCTGCAAATGCTGGTCGGTCATCCTGACAGTCGATCAAACTGTCCGGCCCGACGATGTCGGGTTTTCCGTCCGGTTCCGGCTGGTCGGGCTGGGGTCTTCCTTCTGATCTCCCTGGGGAAAGCTGCAACGGGAAATACGGAAGAAGCGTTCAGCTATCAGCCGTTAGCTATTAGCTCCCAGCCATTCCCCCCTAAATGGCGCCCTGGAAGGGGGTGGGCTAACACCCAACACCTAACAGCTAAGGGCTAACAGCTGACAGCTCATAGAGTCTTGACGGGCGGACGGGCATGTCATAACCTGAAGGCGGGCTGCGGCGTGGCGTAACATAACCCACTGGTTTCCTTGAGCAAAAGGAAACTGGGTCGATTCAAGAAGCGAGGTTTCATGGCCGATGATATGGGGGTGTTCCGAGAAGGGGTCAGGGCGCCAAGGTGGGGGCCATGTGAATCATTGGGCGTGGGGCATCTGGTGCGATCTTCTGTTCCGAATGAGATTTGTGCAGGGCGACTTTGTAGGGGGAGGGAGGGACGGAGCCCAAACAAATCGAATCGGGACAACGGATCGCACTGCGGATGGCCGTTTCTCGACAGCCTCTAAAAGGAGATCTCCTTGAAGGGACTCATACTCAGCGGTGGTGAAGGGACGCGTCTACGGCCGATTACGCATACCAGTGCGAAGCAGCTGATCCCTGTGGCCAACAAACCCGTCCTCTTCTACGGCTTGGAGGCCATCAAGGAGGCGGGCATCACGGAGGTGGGGATCGTTGTGGGAGAAACGAGGCAAGAGATCCAGAACGAGGTGGGGGACGGCTCGCGATGGGGCTTGAAGATCTCCTATATCCATCAGGAAGCACCGCTGGGTCTGGCCCACGCCGTGCTGACTGCCGAAGAGTTCATCGGCGAGGAATCCTTCGTCATGTACCTGGGTGACAATATCATCAAGGACGGGATCAAGAATCTTGTGGATGAGTTTCGGACGCAAAGACCGAACGCACAGATCCTGTTGGTCCGTGTCCCGGATCCGAGTCAATTCGGTGTGGCCGAACTCCAGGGGGGGAAGGTTGTTCGCCTCGAAGAAAAGCCGAAGGTGCCGAAGAGCGATCTGGCCCTGGTAGGGGTCTACATGTTCGACGCCAACATCTTCAAGGCGGCGAAGGCCATTCAGCCTTCCTGGAGGAACGAACTGGAGATCACCGATGCGATCCAGTGGCTGATCGATCAGGGATACGAGGTCGTACCCCATATTGTGACCGGATGGTGGAAAGACACGGGCAAGCT
>Ga0180437_10010530_pt1 | contig 11265 bp, 16 predicted proteins | sample SS_ome_4_FD_132410 | JGI IMG/M metagenome (GOLD analysis project Ga0180437, IMG submission 132410) | Hypersaline lake sediment archaeal communities from the Salton Sea, California, USA - SS_3_D_1 metaG | ecosystem: Environmental > Aquatic > Non-marine Saline and Alkaline > Hypersaline >... | reverse complement strand
GCCGCACTGTGTCTGCTGCACTGTCTGTGCTGTGCTGGTGTGCGCCTGCTGCGTGGCCGCTGCTGAGCGCGTGATCAGCAGGTGATCAGGCCCGGGACAGCACCCGGGGCAGATCAGGCTAAGTGGCGGTGTGTGCGGCAGTTAGGCGGATTCGGGCCGTCGGCGCGGGCGGCCCGGGACCGCACCGGAGGGGACCGGAGGGGGAGCAGGGGGAGGCACGCGGGGAGCGCGCCTTCCGCAGGGGCTCAGGGTGATCACTCGCCCTTGCCAGGCCACGCGCCCGCGTTTGGGCCGTCCCGCGTAGGTTCGCCGCCCGGGGTTCGCGGCTGTAGTGGCCGCCGTTCACCCGGGGGAGTTTGCCGTGACCGAGCGCCCGGGGTGTTCACGCTGACCCGCGCCTTTGTGGGGGACGCCGCCCGTAGGACCTGATCAGTTTGCGTGTGGTTGCGCGTATGCCCCTCGCCCGTATCCGCCCGCCCGCTAGGGTGAGCGCCCTTTCGGTTTGCGCCCGTTCGCGCCGTGTGTTACCCGGGGTGTGCGGGGTTTGGGACCGGCCCTGCTTGTCGCCGACGTTTAGGGAGTTAGCGGGTTTATCGGCTCTCCACTTCTGAAAGGGTAGCCGGGCGCGTTACCCGCGCACGCCTTTGCCGAGGGGGAGCCCTCTACCTGGTAGCCGCGCCCTTTCCCTTTGTCGCCCTTCCTGCCTACTCCCCGGGGGTCTTTTTTTTGCCGTTTGGACCCGGGGTTGCTTTGTCCCGATGAGCGCGCCGCCCGTGCGATCACCCCGGCCGCCCCGGCTTGTTGCTCGCCCCGATGAGGTCACCCGGCGCGCCCCGCGCGCCCGCGTACCCGCGCAGGCCCGAATCAGGGAGGGGGACGGCCCGGAATCGGCCGCCACGCTTACACCGGCCCCGCGTCCCGGCCCCGGGGGTCGATCTAGGTATCAGCGGCCCCGAACCCGGGAGAGAGGCCCGTAGAGGCCCTCAAACGCAATTCGGCCCTCCGGCCCGCGTCACCGGCCGGAAGGCCCTGGTCCCTGGAATGAGGCGCGCCCCGGGACCCGCGACCGGGAGACGCGCCGTGTGGCGGCCCTGACCCCGAGCCGCGCTATGGTGGCCAGGGGAGGTCGTAGCGCCGCGCGAAGGCCCGCGCGTGCCGCGTACACCGCCCCGAGGTCGCCTGCCGCCGAACGTAGACCCAACCGCGCCGCATGAGGACCTTTGGAGGGTAGCTCCAGGACGCCCGGTAGCGCGCCACCTCCCCGCACCCGGGAACCGCGCAGGCCCCGCACTGGTCCCGCCGCCGTAACCGCTCGATCATGTGAAGCTCGCCCGCCATCACTCTTCCTCTTCCGAATCCACCATCATTCCGTCCAGCGCTTCCCCAACAATCTTGCGGGACGCCGCGAGCATCAATCTGTCCTCGTCTTCGTCGCCGTTACGATCAACCAACATCACTCGCAGGATCTTCTCGATATACAGCGCCCAATCACCAAACCTGTCGGTGTCATACTCAGCAACCGACAGCCCCTCCCCACCGGGCAGCACACTGATCACCATCTTATGCTCCATGCAGCAAATCAGATAATCGACCAGGAAGTCGGCGGCCGCCTCAAACTCGACATCCTCCTTCCCTTCAAGCTCCATCACATCCACGCCCTCCCGAGACGATGATCAGCCACCGCCCGTCCTCCAACTCAATCTCGCCCCACTTCTTTCCGTGGCCACAGCAGGAGCCCCTCATGTTGACGCCACTCTCCTGGAGCGCCCGGACGATCGGGGCAATGCACGCATCGATCCGCATCCGTTTCCACTTCGCGCGTCCCGAGCAGCTCAGGTCGGCGGGGATCCGCACACGGACCAACTCATGCGTGCCCCACTTACACACAGTCACCATCCACGTCGGGACCTTCGGGAGCCGAGGCGAGATCCCCGTATTTCTCCCACGCCGCCGAGAGCCGCTCGTAGACGAGCACCGCCAGCTTCTCAGCCTGCGCGAGGGGCATCTGTGGAGGCCCCCACGTCTAGACCAATTCGTTGATCGCCCGCTTCACTTCCGTCGGATTGAACTCCTCGTGCTCCATCTCGCCTCCTAGACCACAAACGGCTTCTTTGCCGCAGGCCCTGCGATACGCATCGGGGCTTCGTACCAGATCCGAAGCTCGGGCTTGTTCGACCCCGCCTCCATCGAATCGAAGGTCTTGATCGCGCTGCTGAGCCCGTACAGGCAAAAGAACCAGGCTTCGTCCCAACGGTTGAGAAGCTCGGTCCGGAAGCCCGCTTCGTCCGCGAGTACGAGGTATCCCGTCCCCCCCGCGAGCGCCCGTGCCGTTGCGAACTTCTTACCCGTATCCCGATCGGTGTCGTCGCCCTGCGCGCCGCTCGAAGTCCACGCCGAGCCGCTTTTGTAGTTGTTCCAGGTCGCCTCAGTGATCACCGAATCGTCCCGCTTGATCACATAAGAGTCATAGCTCATCCCGCCCGCGCCCGCGTCGGTACAGTAGGCGCGAAGCTGCGCCCTGATAACCGACGCCCCGGCAGGAAACCGGGGCAGCGGTCCGATCCGGAACATCGGGAAGTCTCCCGAACTGCCCGCGCCCGAGAAATAGAACGAACTCAGGCCCGCCTTGACCGTCGTCGGGTCGGTCTCGTCGAGGTAGGAGTCGGCGAGGCATCCCGTGCTCAAGTCCATCCGGTGCGAGATTGGAGCATAGCTCGTACCCGGAACCACGATGATCAAACGGTCGCAGGTCGGGCAGCGCGCCCAGTGCGTCGCGCTCGCCTCGGCAGGATGGTCGTTCCCGCTCGCCCCGGGAGCGCCCGCGTTGAGACTGATCGACTGGACGTCGGCGGAGCTACCATGCGCCTTGCAGGTGATCGTAGGCGTCGCCGACTTGAGGATGATCGTGGTCAGCGGAGCATGGTTGCCCGTCGTCGTGCGCGCGATGGTCGGCCAGCGCTTCGTCGCCGAAACGATAGGGGAGCCGAAAGAGATCGTCGTAGAGATTGCGGTGACTTCGATGTTGAGGTCTAGCTGCACCGTTCCAAAGGCAAGACCCGACACGATCCCGGATGGGGAGACGTTCAGGTCTAGCTGCGGGCTGCCGAGCGCCGCCGTGGACGCGATACCGCCCGCTCCTGTGATATCAGGCATGACACACCTCCGCCGTCAGTATATCCTGCCGCGTGAGCGCCCGCAGCAACCACTCCGCCGTCTACCCGATCTTCGCAGTCGAGCGAGCGCTCACCGCTTCCTTCCTCGCAGGTAGACGCGCAACAGCCCGACCCCCAAACTCAGCAGCGCCGCCCCCAAACAGAGAGCGAGTAACTGCTCGACCGCGCGCGCCCATTCTACGAAAAACTCGTCCATCACCAAGGACGCCCCGCCTCTACCTTCACCGTTTCGATCACCGGGCTCCAGCGCCCGAGCACCTGCGCCCGCAGGCCGAGGTAGGTTGTCCCTTCACCCACGACGATCAGGCCGCCACGCCGCAGGTCTTTCCAAACACGCTCCGTCGCCTCCTCGACCGTCGCCGCCCCGCCGATCGTAACCGGCCGCATCACCTGCCGCGCCGCGTCCCACGTCTCCGCCGTGATCGAATCGGGCGAGGCCCGGAGGTGGTAGACCGTCTCGACGTCGGGGAGGTTGCGCAGGCCATACCACTGAGGCCAGACGAACCGCCACCACGATCGAACTGTGAAGTGCTGCCCGTCGCACCAGTAAGTGAACCGCGCGTCCAGCGACCCGATCCCGTTACGGGGCTGCGCGTTGGGGTTGACTTCGACCAGACCGTATCGGTAGCCACGCGTGTAGAGCGTATCCTGTCCGTGCAGCTCTTTCTGGAACTCTCCGCTCGGTTGCCCAAGATCCATGTCCCACACGCGTGGCCAATAGAACAACCGCCCCGTCCCGCCTTGCCCCTGATGCGTAACCTGCGCCATGCCCTGCCCGCCTAAGAGCGCCGTGCCCGTTGCGAGCCGTACCCGACGAGGTGTGCTGTTCGGGTAGCGCGGATCGTGGTAGGCAGTGATCCACGCAACGTCCCATCCCTGGAGCCGGTCCGGCAACCCGGGACGCCCGAAGGCTTGCTCCTGGAAATAGTATCCGATCCCGTTCGAGCCGTAGAACCAGTCCCACCAGTCCATGTGACGCGAGGAGGCCATGAAGTTTTCCATCTTCATCCCGCTAAGCTGGAACCGCCACATCGGATCGCCATAGTTGGAGCCGTCGTTGACGAGCACCACCATCTCGGGATGCTCATTAACGAACGGACCGAAGTCCCTCCAGAACGAGAAATTCTCCATGCGCGTCAACAGGTCGTAAGGCTGGTTTCCATCTTCGGAGCAGCTACGACAGGTGCCCTCCGCGATCCCGTCACGGTTTGGATCCGCGTCGCAAAGTACCTCCCGCGAGACCGTACCGAGGCAGTCGCTGAAGACCTCCAGGATGAGCGCGTTCTGTGCCGCGCCCTCATAGTTGTCCCACGACCACGGCTCCCCGATCCCGGGTTCGCCGAAGCGATGAAGCAGCAACCACGGCAGGACGACCTCCGCGATCCATTCCGAAGCCCGCAGGCCCTTCGACGTCCCGTAGGTGCCGACCGGGCAGTGCCGCGTCCAGTTTAGGAACGTCCAGAAGTCGGAGCCGCCGTAGTCACGGATCCGTTCGCCCCTGGTGTTGTAGAGCCACCAGTCATTCTGCTGCGCGTAGAATCCGATCAGCCGTAGCGGGCTCCAGGTCGTGTCGGCGTGCCACCAGTCCGATTCGTCGTAGACCGCCCATTGAGGCTGCCAGGCATAGATGAACCTCAGATCGCGCTCGCCCCCTATCCGCGACCGGCGATCCCGAAGCTCCCTGTACATCTCGGGACGGTCGAAGGTCACCACGACGTCGTGCCAGGCGATCGTATCGCGCGCCGCCTCCGACCAGTGCCCGATCGAGTGCGTGTAGACGAGCGAGCCGGGGAAGCCACGCTTCCCCTTCGTCGCATCGACCGGAGCAATCCATCCCGCGAGCCCCTGAAGGAGTAGGAAACCGAGAAAGACCAGAAGACCGATCAGCAGCCGTTTCATAACGCCCTCCCTGGCTAGATTTCCAATGCGCCCTGCTCGTCCTGCGTGTCTTGTTCGTCCTCGTCCTCGTTACCTTCCTCCAGCCTACGGATCGCGACCTGTACCTTCCCGGGGTCTCGCTCGACACCAACCACGCGCCGCCCCAAATCCCGCGCCGCCTTCAAGACCGGCCCCGTCCCAAAGCAGGGATCCAGGACCTTATCGTTCTCGCCGCTGGAGGTTTCGATCATCTTCCTGACGAGCCAGACGGGCTTGCGCGCCCGCCCGTTGAGCTTCTTCTCACTACAGGCCGCGCCGACGAGCACGTTGTGGATGTACCCGCCCGGCGCGAAGCGATAGGCTTTGTCGTTGCCGTCCCAGGCACCGAAGACGCCCCCCTCGGCCGCGTTCAATGGATGCCGGAACCCGAAGGCGGGAGATGGATTGGTCTTGTGCCAGAAGAACGGCACCCAAGGGTGGAGCCCCGCGTCACGCGCCGCCTGGCGGACGATGTCAAGCCGCCAAATATCATAGAAGCACCACCAGAGCCCGCCAGGCTTCAGGAGCCGTTTGATCTGGACGAAGAGCCCGGAGAGGTCGAAGGGTTCGTGGTCCCATTCCCCGAAGTCGTGATCGCGCTCATATCCGCACTGGACGAAACGAGAGCGCCGCTTGCTGATCTTGTAAGGCGGATCCGCGATCACCAGGTCCACGGTCCCCCCGCGCAGCCCCGGGAGAACGTCCTCCCAACGCGCCTCGTAGACCTTGATCCCCTTCTCCTTGTAGGCGGCCCGAATCGCCATCAGTCGTCGGCTTCCTTGAGTCGAAGCCCCTTGATCGCCGTGAAGAGAAAGCGCTCGGAATTGTTGAGCACCGCCTGGTACGGCAGGTCAGCCGTCACGCCCTGAATCTCGATCGGTTTGAACTCGACGCCCGTCAGGCGGTCGTCCTTGCGGATGAACCCGTCGTGCGTCAGAAGCACGATCTTCTGCCCGATCAGCATCCCCAAATCAATCTGCCACTGAATCGTTACCTTGTTCGGCATCGGCCTCGCCCCCCTTGTTCCGCTTGACCTTGTTTGCGCATTCCTCGCTACACCACATCTTCGAACGCGGGATATCGCACCCGCACGAAAGGCAGCGCGCGATCTTGAAGATACTCAATCGGCCCTGCTCCCGTAGCTGCCGGAAGAGGGTCAACTCGTCGCCCACGCAATAGGGTCTCTCTAGTTTTTTCTCGGTGCTTCCCATGTCAAATCCCCTCCGCAGTCGTAGACCCGGAAATTGCAACATGGCTGCTGCACCCGCTTCGTCGGCGTGTCGCAATTGCGATCACGCAACTGAACCGACGGAGATCCGTTCGTGCCAACCCTGATCCGGACCGCCTGTTCTCCCGTCATGGCGTAAAGCTCGATGTAGGACACGCCTCCGTCAGAGACAGTCCAAAGCCCCCGCAACGAACCGCCCGCATCGACTAGCTCGAATCGCTGCGCGCGGACGACGCCCGAATCGGCCGTGGCGATGTGAACCTGGACCGCGAGGACGCCCACGAACACCAACGCCGCAATCCCCACCGCAACAAGAGACCCCACGTACCGACGGAGCCATCTCTGATGTCTAAGTAACTCGTTCATCTTGTCTCTCCTTTCACCGCCCGGAGGACCGCACGCAGGTCGGTTCGGAATGACTCCAATTCGCCCGCGTTACGGATGCGCCCGGGCAAGAGCGCTGCGGGATGATACGTCGCCAGCACCGGGATCGAATCCGCCTCGTCTCCAGTATCGCAGTCGGGCGGAAGCCAATTCCCCACGCCCGGGAGCCATTGCCCCCGCCAGCGCGTGATGCCGACCTCTCCCGTCAGCACCGTCAGAGCCGCGCCCCCAAGAGCAAGGATAGCCTTCGGACGCGCAGCCTGCACGATTTCCCGAAGGCGCGGCGCGCACGCCTCCACCTCATCCGGCATCGGGATCCGGTTGCCGGGAGGCTTGCAGCCGAGGACGTTCGTGATGTAGTGCGCAACCACGTCGTTCCACTGTACCTTTAGCTCCCGCATCAGTAGCTCGCCCGCAGGCCCGACGAACGGGAGCCCCTTCCGATCCTCCTGCGCCCCGGGAGCCTCACCAACAAGCACGACCTCGGCGGGAAGGCCGCCCTTACCATAAACAACATTCGTGCGCCCCTTCGCAAGGCGGCACCGCTTGCAGGTCGTCCAGTAGCGCATCAGGTCCACCGTCGCGCCCGCCCACTTCATCGAGCCCCGTGCCGAGGTAGGGTTCACTCTCACTTTCCCCTCCGCATCAAAGTCGAACTGGAAAACCGTAACGTCGTCAACGTCGCGTCCCTCCGAGGGAAAGTAGCCGCGCGCCCTCGTGATCGTAGAGACCGCCCCTTCGGGTAGGATCAGGTTTGCCGCGGCATCCACCTATCATCGGCCACCAACCACTCACGCCCAAGCACACTCACCGGCCGCGCCATCGTCGCACGGTTGAACGCACGGATCTCCGCCTCCGCCAGGTCCCTCATCTTGATCACGCCCTTACGGAGCAGGTCTTCGGTCCACGCCATGCGCGCAAGGCAGCAAGCGTCAGCGAGGTCACCGAGCACGGTGTTGACGCCCGCCTGCGTGAGCCCCTTGACGACCGCGACCACCTCGTCCAGCCCTGGCCACCAGCGCTCCACGACGGCCCCGATCATCTGCTCAGGCTCGGGATCCCCTTCGTGCGCAGAGAACAACTTGACGTCCATCGGATTGTGCAGTCGCAGCTTCGAGCCGGAGGTGAGCGCCAGGTAGCGCGCGATCCCGCTGATCGCCGCGATGTCGTGCTGCCCCCGCGTCCGGGAGCCGAAGGCGAACTCCTCGATCGCCACGAAGTCCGGCCGTCGTATCTGGAACCAGTGATCGAGTAGCTGCCCCCAAAACTGCAGCCGCGCGACGTGAAGGTAGTCGGGGTCCCTACCGCTCGCCTTCTTCATCTTCGCAACCGGGAGGTGGTGGCCGCACCCGAGCGCGCCCTTGCGCACCGCCTTCTGGACGTCCGTGACGTAACCGTACCAGGCAGGCTTGCCATCGTCGCCTAGCTCGACGACGGCCCCGTGATTCGTGCTCAGGTCGTAGCCGTGGAAGCGAGGCATTATGGCCGCAGCCCTCGTAGCACCGAATCTGCGTCCTCAAGGCTCCGATCGATCCTGTGGACCCGCGCGCGTAACTCGGCGAGCCGGTTCATCACCGCCCCAATGTGATCGCTCGGCGGAGGATCCTTCTCGGGATTCATCGCCTTCTCGACCGTCTTCGGTTCGTCGCGGTCACCGAATGCCGACGCGCGAATCGACCGCGCCCGCTCCTCCAGAGCAGAGACTACCTTGTCGGTCTCTTCGAACTCCGTCCAGACCGTGCGTGCTCGGCACGCGCCGTCCTGCCCGCCCTCGTACATTTCACTCCTCCCTTCTTATGGACCGCTGTCGACGTTCTCCTCGTCGGCGATCACTTCATCGTCGGCCTTGCCGCCAAGGTTCCCGAAGCGTGTCTCCCTCGGGATCCCGGGGACCTCGACGCCCTGCGCGAGCGCGGGGTCGGACGTCCCGTCTCCAATCGGATCCCCGCTCCCATCGCCGACCGTAACCGAGTCGCCCCCCGCCCGGTAGGCGACGATCGAATCCGATGCCGCCGCGAAGGCCGCCCGCGTCCCCATCCCGGTCCCCGAGTAGCCAGCCGACTGCGCCGCCACAAATCCGAGGTTCTGCCGTGCATCCTGGAGCGCGTTCTGGTCTGCCGCCAGGAAGACGAACTGCCAGCCCCGGACCTCGCGCCGCTGATCAATCATCGCCTGAACCTGATCGCGTTTGTACTCCCGGCTCGCGTTCTCCTGGCCGTCGGTCAGGATCACGACCACGACCTTCTCGGGCTGCTCCGCGTCGGGCAGCTTCTCGATATCCTCGTCGAGCGTCGTGATCGCGCGCCCAATCGCATCGTAGAGCGCCGTCTGTCCTCGCGGCGCGTAGGTGCTCTGGTCCAGGAACGGGACCGCGAGGATCTTCTCGGTCCGGTACGGCTCCTGGTATTCGTGATCGAAGAGAATCAAACTCAGCGTCGCCTCCCCGGGCGCTACCCGCTGCCCGTGGACGAATCGGTTGAACCCCTCGATCGCGTCGTCCCTGATCGCCGCCATCGATCCAGAGCGGTCGACGACCGCCACGATAGCTGTAAGTCCTACCTTCGGCATCTTGCCCTCCCTTACAATCCCAGGTCGCCCTGGCAGTTGTCTCGCGGTCGTGGGGGATCGGTCATTCGATACTCGAAGTCGCTCGTCCCCGGAACGCGCCGCTTGACGATGTTGAACCCTTCATCCCGTAGCTCCCGAAGGCGGCGCAGGCCCTCCGGAGCAGGCCGCTCCGGGGTGCCCGCCGCCCCGCAGACCTCCTGGCCGCCATGCCATTCCCCGTCGCACATCAGAAGCCGGACCCTATCGCGCCCCGCGTCACCCACGGGGCGAAACCTCAATGTCCCAACCCATCCCCTGTATGATCGAAAGCGCCTGCGCATGAAACTCCGGGGGCAGATTCTCGAAGTCGAAGACCGCGTCGACCGTCCCAACCACCTTACCGCCCTTCCGCTCCCTGAAAACGATCATGTCCACGAAGTGCGCCTTCGGCTCCGAGATCACCGTGACCGCCTGGCCGTCGATAATCACGACGCCCCGTTTACGCTCACCGCTCATGCCGCCTCCAGAATCGAGACGCCGCCTTCCTTCACCGCCCGGAAGGTCCGCTCGAAGACGTCGCTCATCGCAGGCGCGTGCGAGATCACCACGATCGAGTGCCGCTTCGCCCGCAGGTGAGTCAGTAGGTCCACGACGCGCGCCTGCCCGGTAGCGTCCAGGCCGTCGAGCGCCTCGTCCATGATCAGCAGGTCGATGGCCGCCCGCTCGCGCCGGGCAACCAGGTCCATCAGCGCCAGGTCGGCCGCGATGGTTATCTTCCTCCACTGGCCTCCGCTCGGCTGGACGTTGCCCGCGCCCTCGACGTCGACGACGATGCTGAACTTGTCTCGCTTGCCGCCGCCCTTGAGCGCCGCCTCGGTATCGTAGGCGACCCGGACATCCCCATCGCTCAAGACCTCCAGGTAGCCGTTCGTCAGGTCGGCAAGCTCGCCGATGATGTCGTCGAGGATCTGACTGCGCAGGCCCTGGTTGCCGAAGCCGCGCACCCAAAACTCCGCGACCGACACTGCCTCCTCCGCGCGGTCTCGCTCGCCCTTCGCCGCATCAATCTCGCCCGCCAGCCGTTTGCGCTCCTTCCCCACCGCCGCCAGCCTCTTCGACAATCGCTCTGCTGTCTGCTGCAAGGTCCGCACCTGCTCGGCGACCCCGTCGATCCCGACCAGGTCCCGCCGCGCCGCTTCGAGTCCATCCCTGATCGCATCCCGATCCTTGACCTCCTGCTCTAGCTCGCGTTCGTCCTCCTCGGCGCTGCTGAGTGCCTTCACCGCAGCCGCACGCTCCTTGTCCGCCTTCAATGCCTTGCTCGTATGCGCCGCCGCCGCCCTCTTCAGAGATTCGATCGTGGCCGCGACGGTCTCCGCCCCGGTCGGCGTCCCGCATTCCGGGCACTTGCCTTCGTCCACGAAGGCCGCAACGCGGTCCAGCTTCTCGGAAGCCGCGCGCGTCTCCGCCTGGCTCGTCTGCCGCAGTCCGGCGATCTTGCTCGATAGCTCCCGCTGCTGCTGCCGGAGCGCCCGCAGGTCGCCTTCGAGGTCACCGGACTCCTCCAACGTCGCCTCCGCCTCGGAGATTGTTTCGACCAGCGCCTGACGCCCCGCCGTCCGAACCTTGAGCCGTTCCTGCTGCTCCCGGTTCTCCTGAAGGTCGTCTTTGATGCCCTGAAGGTCCTGCCCCTGCAACGCGGTCTCCAACGGTACGATCCGCGCCGCCGCCGCGTCGCGCTCGCGCTCGGCTGCGGTCCGCTCAGCCTTCACGAACTCCAGCGCCAGGTCCAGACCGTCCAGCCGCAGCACCCGGAAGAGGATCGCCTTGCGCTCGGAGTCGGTCGTGCGAGGCATCGCAAACCGCGAGTGGTCGTCCTGCCCGTAGAGGACTGTCGAGCGGAAGGTTCGGAAGTCGAGCCCGAGCAGCGCCTCGATCTGTTTCTGCGTCTCGGTCATAACCGGCCGCGTGACGTCCTTGCCCGCGTGGGTCAGCGTCAGCGTGCCCTGCTTCTTG
>Ga0180437_10010529_pt1 | contig 11265 bp, 8 predicted proteins | sample SS_ome_4_FD_132410 | JGI IMG/M metagenome (GOLD analysis project Ga0180437, IMG submission 132410) | Hypersaline lake sediment archaeal communities from the Salton Sea, California, USA - SS_3_D_1 metaG | ecosystem: Environmental > Aquatic > Non-marine Saline and Alkaline > Hypersaline > Sediment... | reverse complement strand
CACAGCGTATACGGTTCTCCGCCGGCTGGCGGATCACCCATATTGCTGATTTTTTATGTTATTTGATAAAATACAGGTGGTATAAAAAAATCAGCAACATCGTATACGCTGAAACGTTATACGCCATTTGCTTTTTGGTCTATGATAATAAAAGAAATTTTTCGGTTTTGCTTTTGGCACTTGATAAGTAGTGAGTGAGTATGGTATAGTTTGGTTAGATTGGGGGTGATGAAAATGCATGAACAAAAAGGTGGTTATCAGCGGCCCCAAAGTCCACAGGACAACTGGGCAGCTAGACTTTACCAAGAGCATGATCTTGGGCAAACGCCATCTCAAGCTGACATTGAGCCAGTTGCAACAGAGCTGCTTGGGTCTCCTTTAACAGCTTTATCTGGCGCAGAGCTTGTCTTGGGACGAAGAGTTGATGCTCAAGAAAAAGATATTGCTCAAATCATAGTCACGCCGGGCTTCTCTCCTGAGGAGAGATACGGTTTGCTTTTGATGCAAAAAAGCTATGAGGAAATGTCTGCTCAAACTTAGACAACCGAAAAATTCTTTTATATTATTCAGAAAGAAGGCCAAAAAAGCAAACAGCGCATAACACGGTATATGCGGTTACAGAAAAAATGACACAGCTATTTATAAAAAAGAATCAAGGATGTGTCATTTTTCTTTCACCCAAACCCAGCTTTCTGTAAGTTGGGGATAGCTAACGAAACTCTGATAACTTTAATAGACTGAAGTGTCAACGTTACCTAACCTAACTCGCAGACCGCTGGACATCGTATATACCGAAACGTTATACGAAATAAAAAATTTTTATCCTCTTGTTTTATGGAGCTTAGACAATACAGCTGGTGAACAAGTCTTTAATGTACTCACTGGAAATGATAGACAACATTCTGATTTTGCTGCTCGGTTTTTTGGAAACGAAAGAGTTCTAAATATGCTTCTTTCTGGCACTGACAGAGTTACAAGAATAATCTCAGTCGATCCAGCTTTTGATTCACACAGGCCGATGTACGAAGAACAGATTCAAATTATTCAAAAAAGAGGGTTAAAAGCTAGTGATGTGATATGGGCCTTACATACAAAAGCGGGTGATTTAGCCCAAACGATAAACGATAATCTTGTTGATGGTCAATCCGTAGCAATCTATGAACCCGAACAGCTTGAAAGACTAGACACCTCTTTTTATAGTTTTAAAGGAAACGCTCAAGATGCACTACTAGGAGTTTTTGGGCACAAAGATTTATTTAAAAGCTAAGCAAAGTGAAAAATACATTAAAGAAAAAAAATTTACATCATATAACACAGTATATCTGGCTCACGCCACACTAGGCTGTTCTCCCATATTTCGCTCTGACTATTAAAATGCTAAAATATGGACAGAGCAAAACATCAGATATACCGATACGTTAGGGCAAACCAAATATCTCCTTAGTTTTTCTACAAAACTTTTCTTTAGAAAAGTCATTAGCTCTTTTTCGGGCAGCTTTTGACAACCTTTGCCAGAGCTTTTCATCTCTGATTATTTTTAAGGTTTGGTTTATTAACTCTTTTTTGCTTTGCCAAAAAAGACCGTTTTTTCCATGAGTTACAATTTCTTTCTGGCCGCCTTTTTTGATAATGACAGGGACGCTGCCAGCGGCCATTGCTTCCAGAGTGCTTAAGCCGAAATGTTCCATTTTTTCAGGATTTTTTTGCTCGCCTGCTCCAAAGCCGGTTGCATGCCAGTAAATTTTTGCCTGGCCGTAGTTTTTTTTAAGAGTTTTAAAAGAAGCTTGGTGTTTTACAGAGATGGGATAACCCTTGGCTGATTTTTTGACCCTTTGGGCATAAACTTCATTGTCCCTGCCCTTGTCGATTGAACCTATTAAGATAAGTTGCCAGTTTTTCAAACCCTGGTCGCACATTTTTTTAAAAACCTTAACGAGAAAGTCTTGGCATTTGCAGTGTTTTCCTCCAGTTGGCGTGAAAAAACGGCCGACATTTAAGATAATATTTTTTTTAGAAAGAGGTTTAAAGTGCTTTTTTTCTATTGCGCCATAATTTATATAATTGATTTTTACTCCCCAATTTTCTTCAATGATGTCTTTAGTGAATTTAGAGTTGGCTGTTTTTACTCTCCAAAAATAAAGTTTTAATCTGTTTAGAAAGCCATTTGTTGGTCTTTTAAAAGGGATCATAAAATGAGCAATATTCCGTTTGGCGCAAGAGATAAAAAAGCTGCCGTCAGTTACATAATAAAAAACATCATATTGCCGAGTAAATTTTAAACGCTGCCAGGCAGAACCGTTATCCTTTCCAAAGGGACCGTTTATAATATTTAGTTGTTTTAAGGCAAGATTATAAGTTTTAATGTATTTGCTTTTCAGCTGTTGTTTTTTAAAAGAAGGTTTGGGTTTCTCTTTTGGCAAGATTAGGTCAACCCGGTGGCCGGCTTCGATCAGACATTCGGCAATAGCCAATAGATGGCGCTCGCCGCCGCCGATATTTTCAGGGATGAAAGGGGAGTATAAAGCTGCCTTCATAATTCAAAATTTTTAATTTGTAATTTCAATTTGAAATTCTTTCTGTTGCATTTCCCACAAATAAACATAAACTAAAATTCTATTAAAACCTTGCATCCATGCCTCAAAAAAGCCAACTACCCCATCGCGAAAACCCTGCAACTTGATGTATCTTTTAAAAAATTCAGTTGTAAAGACTCTAAAAAGCCGCCACCAGACAACCGGCGGATGGCCTTTTTTATAAAACAGTTCTGCTTCCATCTTAGTCCAACGGATGCTTTTAGCCAAACCTTCAGAAACGTTTCTATGGCTTAGATGGATAAGGGCATTTTTTAGACTCCCTAAAGCTCCTTTAAATTTAGGCGATTCGTGGATCTTGCCTTGCCAACCGGTTAGCGCTTTTCTTTTAAACAATCGAGTAACATGGTCCGGCCAATACCCGCCGTGCTTGACATGTTTGCCAAAAAAATAGTTCTTTCTTGGTATCCTAAAAGCCGTATACATTTGAGATTTGAGACCTTGCTTGCCGGCAGGCAGGTTTGAGATTTGAGATTGAATCTCACCAGCCAGGGCTGATGAGATTCTCTCATCGGCATCGAGGTATAAAACCCAATCCCCCTTTGCCCTTTTGAGACCAAAGTTCCTTTGCTTGGCAAAACTATCTAGCTTTTTTTGATACACTTTTGCGCCAAACTTTTTGGCAATTTGCTTGGTTTTATCCTTTGAGCCGGAATCAATGACTATAATTTCATCGGCCAAATTTTTGATAGACTTTAAGCAATCTTTTAGCATTTTTTCTTCGTTTAAGGTCAGGATGATTATGCTTAGTTTCATATTACAAGACAGGCTTGTTAGATATTTTCAAGCCTGGTTTGAACGATAACTTCCCTTTCCAAGTCTTTTTAGCCAGAAATCTTTAACACCAATCCTTTCCCATTTCCTACCGGCCAATAATTTTTTGATACTTTCGCGAGATAAGGCTAGTTTTGTCCTAAAAGGCGCGTAGCGGAAGCCAAAAAGAAGCCGATTCCTTGTCATGTAATAGTCGTGCAAGGCAGAGCCAACACTTGAGCCGCCAGCGTTTTTGTGCCAAAGATAGGCTTTTGGTGTATAAAAAACTTCAATACCGGCGCTTTTGGCGCGTATGCAAAAATCGGCATCTTCCCAATACAAAAAGTATTTTTTATCTAAAAAGCCAATTCTTTTAAATACAAAGGGTTTTATCAGCATACAGCAGCCGCTGGCTAATTCTGTTTGGGCGAGTTTGTTGTATTGGCCGTGATCAACCTCATCAACACCTCGATGGTTGGTATAAACATTGTCCCAGTCAATCTTGCCGCCGGCGTACCAAATCACGCGGCCTAAATCAGCCTTTTTATAACGCTTTTTGTGGAATTCATAACCCTTTTCAAAGTAAATCTTAGGAGACAAGATGCCAATTTTTTTGTTTGCTTCTGTTTGGGCAGTTAAATTTATAAACAGCTTTTTTGAAACCTTAGTGTCGTTGTTTAACAAAATTAGATAGTCAGCGCCCCATTTAAGCGCCTTTTTAATGCCTAAATTATTGCCTCCGGCAAAACCAAGGTTTTTCTTTGGAGTATTTTTTATCAAAAAAACCTTAACGTCTAAATCTTTTTTCTCAGCATGAGAAACAGATTTTAGACACTCTTTTGTGTCTTTTATGTTTTTGTAGTGAAGGATAACTATGCCAATTTTTTTCTTTTTCGCCATAAAATTACTCCTAAAATAGAAAGAGCTCCTGTGCTTATTATACTGCCTAAAATAAAACTTTTGGGCTGGTAATAAAAAACAACTTTATGTTTGCCTTCAGGAACTAGGACTGATCTGAAAGTCTTTTTAAAAGGGACAATTTCTGTTTTTTCTCCATCAATCTTTGCTCGCCAGCCCGGATAAAAGTTATCTGTTAGGACAAGTTTTGCTGTCCTGGTTGCCTCAGTTTCTATCTCAACCTTTGAAGGCAAAAAAGAAACAATTTTTGTTTTGCCAATAATTTTCTCATTTTCATCAATTAAAAAAGCCCGGGGAAGGGCATTTTTGTTTTTATAAATTTTGGTTTCTTCAAACTGGCCAGCCAATTGCAAATTTTCATGACTTTCTTTGATAAAATCGTCAGGATAGCCGGTGATTAAAAAGCGCGTCCCTAAAAGATCTAGCCTTTCATCATCTATTTTTGGGATGGTAATTGAGTTGACAGCTTCCGAATCCCAAAACCGGGCATAGTTTTTCAAAACAACTGCCGTATAGCCGGAAGGGTTAAAGAGCTTATAATTTTCTGTTAAATTGACAGGCAGCATATCAACTTCCTTCTTAAACCGGGGAAAGTCTTTAAATTCATTTGCGCCAATTTCATTTCCTGAAAAGGGCGGCCTAGACCTTAAGTGGCTCCAATAAGACTGCAATCCGGTAAAGGGAATGACTTCGCCGGTAGAAATAATTCTTTGATAGCCAGCCTCTTTTTGCAAAAAGCTTATTATGCCGGGGTTGGGATTCATAAAGCCTTTTGGAATTATCAAAAATTCGTTTTTGCCAAACCAGAAACTCTCAAGGACCAGAAAGACAAAAATAAGCGGCCAGAGGCTTTTTTTGAAAAGAAAAAAAGAGAAGCTCATGAGGCCGAACAAAACAACAGTCAGGTTTTCATGCCAGAGATTTATAATAATCTTTAATTTTTCTTTGTTGTAGACAAAGGTATTAAGCGGCTTTTTTTTGAGGAACTCATATAAGAAAACAAATAGTTTGAGGCTGTTTTTAATAAGCCAACTTTTTTGCCATAAAGAAAGGAGTGCAAGGGCTAAAAATAAGATTCCTAGTTTTAAGCCTTTTTTGGCCCCTTTTTGTTTTAGGGCTTGATTAAAGACAATTCCGGCTCCTAAAATACCAAAAAAACTCCAAAAAACTAAAACTCTTGAAAGCGAACGGAAGAGTTTAAAAAAAGGCAATATGCGTAGAAAGTTATAAACTGGCAGCTGAGGACCAAAAGACATAGCAAGGGCTAAAAGGGCCAAAGAGAACAAAAAAACTATTTTTTTAGCCATAAAAATCATGCCTAGACCTAGAAAAAGTAAACTTAAAAACCCAATATACCCGCTGATGCCTCCTAAGCCGGTTTCCAAAAGTGAACCCGGGCCCCAAGAGGTGCCATTTTTTAATTGGCCGTAAAAATTGACCAAAAAAAGCCTTGGCAGCTCTAGAAAGCCGAAGCGGCCGTTTTTAGCAAAATCAAGACTGCTTGGCCGGAAAGCATTTTTCATCAGCTCCATGAATGGAAGAAGCTGAATTGCGGAAAGGGCGACAAAAGCCATTGCCAAAAGAGCCATTTTTTTAAATTTCTCTCTAAAAGTTATTTTTGGCAAGCAAAAGAGGGCAAAAAGGGCTAAAAATACCCATGTCCAGTAAACATACTGGGGGTGGCCGGAGAAAAATTGAAAGGCAGCCAGCAGGACAGTTAAAAAAAACCAAGAGAAGTTTTTGGTTTTTAGCCATTTGATAAAACCAAAAAATATCCAAGGGATAAAGCTGACAGTCAGAAACGAGTTAATATCATTTATAAGCGTTAGGCATGAGCCGCAAAACATAAAAGAAATACCGGCAAAATAAGCGGCAATCTTTTTAAGTTCTAAGCTTTTGGCAAAAAGATACATCCCCAGTCCTGCCAGAAAAAAAGCGGTTGCGGTGATGACATTTATGGCTAAAACTGGAGAAAATAAAAGATAAAAAATATTTATAAGAGATAAAACATTATTGGTCGGATCAGCCAAGTGGGGCAAGCCGGCATAAAGGTAGGGATTCCACAAGGGCAAACGGCCGCTTAAAACCTCGTTTTTAAAAAAAATCATTGCCGGCAGTCTTTGGGAAAGGGTATCGTAGTAAAATAGGCTTTTGTCGGAAAAAAGAACAGGGAAGAAAAAAAATAGAACAATTAGAAGAAAAACAAGCATAGCTTTTAGTATTCAACAAACTGCCGGGCTGGCAGTTTGAGAGCATTGTCAACTTCAACTTTGTCTTTTGAGCCGACAAAATAAGCCTTTATTTGACCATTGTAGAAAACACTAAAAAAGTTATTGCCGGACAGGGCTAGTTTTACCTCTTTTGAAGGCGAAAGGAGCAAGTCTTTATCTTCCGGCCGGTCGTAAAAAACAATTGCTTCTTTACTTTTAAGCTGGTTTTCAATTTTTTTAAGATAGTTAAAGACTCTTCTGGCAATACGCGGGCCGGTGCCGATCCAGTCAACCCGCCGGGTTATTTCAAGAGTTATGCTAGACAAGCTAATATAAACGGCAAATATAGTGTAAATCAGCAAACAGGCCAGCCTTTTTCTTTTTTTAAAAAATGAGGCTTTTTGCGCGCCATGAAGAAAGTGGCCCAAGATTATTACAATTCCTATCAAGGGGATTGTAAGGTAGGTAGTAAATTTATGCCAAGGCAAAAAGATAACCGGCGCCAAGGTACAGACAAACCAGATAATTGAGAATAGATAAGTAAAAATTTGTTTTTTGCCGGTTTTTTTAAGAGAGAAAAGGGCTGCTTTTGATAACAAAAGCACCAAGCTTCCAAAAAGAAAAAGGGCAAAGATTACTTCCTGCGGCCAGATTTTGAAAAGGTTTAGGTTAAACTTAAGGCCGGGGTGGAAAAACTCAAACTCGGCAAGCATCTTTGGCAAGCCTAGAGACCACAAACCATACCAGAGAAGACTATTTAAAGCGGCCTTGGGAGTAAAAACCCAGATGTAAGAGTCGCCTTCAACTAGACCATAATGGAAAACATGCAGATAAACATAAATTATCAAAAGAGTTAAAAAGGGTAAAAGTAAAAGGATGAATCTTTTTAAAGAAACTAAGGTTTGCTTTTTAAGCTTTAATAAAGCATAAACTAAGACCAAGCTTGGCACCAGCATGACGGCAAATTCTTTACAAGTTAAGGCGACTAGGAAACCGGTAAGAGAAATCCAGTAATATTTCAAGCATTTTTTCTCGAGAAATTTTATAAAAAAAATAATTGAAGTTAAGAAAAAAATCGCATGGCCCAGTTCTTGATTGGCGATAGAATAAAGGTGGGAAAAATGAGAGGCAGAAGTAGCGTAAAAAAGGGTAGCAAGATAGGCAACTGATAGATTTTTAGTTAAAGCCTTAATGAGATAAAAGACTAAAAAAATAACTATAAAAAACATCAAGAAACCAATTGCGTGCATGATGACTGGATTGGAATTAAAGAGGTTTCTGCCAAAAAAGTATAAAACCTGGGTTGTCAGCGGTCTATAATATCCCCAGCCTTCAGGAGCATTGGTTAAATCAAAAAAAGAAACAAACTCCCTAAAAGAATGGGCCTCAGCGATTTTGTAATGGAAGAAGTCATCATGGCTGTAGAAGTTAAAAAGCCCAGGCAAAAATAATAAAAAAGCAACGACATAGGTTAATATAAAAAATAAAAACTTTGGAAGTTTCATAACCCGATTTTAGCATTTTATACCCTTAAAATTCATGATATATTTAAATAGTCATGCTCGACGCTGTTTTAGTAAACACTTTTCAAGAAAATTTCCAAAAGGGCCTTTTTGCAATGGGCAATTCCCGGAAAAACCAGCCGCTGGATTTAGCCCTTGCGGCTGCTGTTTTAGAAAAAAAAGGTTTTAGGGTAAAAATAATTGATGCTAACCTTTTACGCATTTCCCACCAAAAAACTGCCAAAGAAATTGCTAAAGAAAAGCCCAAGATGGTAGTTATAAACACGGCTGCCTTGGACAGGTGGGAATGCCCCTTGCCGACTATCAAACAACCCAAACTGCTAGCTCTTGCTATTAAGAATAGGCTTCCGAAAGGATTGCTAGTTGCCGTTGGGCCGCATGGAACGGTTGCCCCAGAATGGGTTCTTGAGAAGTGCCCGGAGATTGATATTCTTGTGCGGGGTGAGCCGGTCCTAACCATCGGACAGATAGCCGAGAGCTTTCCTTTAACTGATAAAGAAAGGACTAATATTTTAGGTATTAGCTTTTTTAAAAATGGCAAGATAGTTAGCACTCCTCCTCGGCCATATCTTTTAAATCTTGACCAACTTCCTTTTCCCGCCTATCATCTTTTACCGATGAAAAAATACGGGCCGATGAGCGATCATTTTGACGGCGATAAATTTAAAGGAGAAGATTGGCCTTTTTCTATTATCCTAACGAGCCGCGGTTGTCCTGGGCTTTGCGTTTTTTGTTTTAAAAAGATGTATCAGGATAAAAAAACATTCCGACACCGCAGCCCGAAAAACATTGTCGACGAGATAGAGCTTCTTTTAAAAAAGCATAGTGTCCGGGCAATTTATATTCAGGATTTAAGTTTTTGCACGATCAAAAAGCAAGTGATTGATGTTTGTGAGGAAATTGTCCGCAGGGGGTTGAAGTTTTCTTGGGGTTGTGAGGCTCGTTTTGACAGCATTGACCCTGAAATGCTTGGAAAAATGAAGGCGGCCGGCTGTTGCTTTATAAACTTCGGGCTTGAAAGCGGCTCTGGCAGGATTCTTTCACAGTGTAAGAAAAACATAAAAATAAGTGTTATTGAAAAGGCAATCTCGGACTGCAAGAAAGCAGGGATTGCGGTTGGCTGTTTTAAACTTTTGGGCTTGCCTGGTGAAACCAGAGAAACATTTGTTAAAACCTTAAAGTTTATGATCCAAAATAAAATCAAGATTCCTTACCCTTTCCCCATAAATTTGCCTTTGCCTTATCCGGGAACAGAACTCCATCGGATGGCAGAAAAACAGTTTGGCCAAAAAATAACTTGGGAAAACGCCCCCCTTTTTGCCGGCTGGGCAGGAACAGACTTTTTTGAAAAAGTTACGCCTGCGGAGATTCAGAGGCTGACCTTTTTATACAAACTCAAGCAAGAGGGCAGAAAAATAAATAAGCATTATTTAAAACTTCTTTTTTTGGAAAAAATAGGCAAGTTGAAGTCTTTGCCTAAAAGGCTTTTTATTTCCAAAAACAAGCGTTTTCTCTCCAAAAGAAAGATGAAAACTGCATAAAGTGTGCCTCCAAGGATAATTGTTATGATAAGCTGCGGTAGATTTTTTACCCACATTTTACCTAAGAAATAAACTGCCAGTCCCATAGCTAGGGAAGAAATGGCCGCGCTTTTAATATCTGCCAAAAGATTAACTTTTACTCTTTTTAAATATTGCTTAATTGACCAGAGAGAAACAAAACCGGACAGGGCCCAGGAAAAGGCAGCGCCGTTGTAGCCCCATTTGAAGCTGAAGAAGGGGGTTAAAACCCAAGTGACAATAGTAATTATAGCCATAAATTTTAAGACGATCTTTATTTTGCCGATGGCGCTTAGGGCGGTGGTAGCTACAGAATTTATAATTCCCCACAGAAGAGCAATTGAAAGAAAGTAAACTGAAGGAATTGCCGGCAGCCATTTTGGTCCGCCGTAAAGATAAAGGATTAAGGGTTTTACTAAAGTGCAAATACCGGTAATTAGAGGAAAAGTCAGGATAGAAAGCAAGAAGTGGGTTTTGCTCAAGGCTTTGTTTAAAACTTTTCTTTTTATCTGGAGTCTTGAATAAACCGGGAAAGTAACTCGCATAACACTGTCTAAGACTTTTTTGGGCTGGTAAGAAAGGGTTTTGGCCCAGCTTAAATATCCAAAAGCGGTAGGCGAGCGCAAAATCAGGGCAACGATATTGTCCATCAGATTGTCTTTAAACCAGGCTAAAATGCTGTTTAGCTGAAAGGGGAGGCCGAAACGGACAAGAGATAAGGCATTTTTTTTCTTGACCCCTAAGCCTGGTTTCCATGGGGAGAGAATATAGATAACTATTACGCCCACCAGACCTCTTGATAAAACTGCCCAGGAAAAGCTTTTAACTCCCCAGCCATAGTAAGCTAAAGCTACCAAAACGCCGTTGAAAACCAAGGTTTCTACAATTTCTGGGACTACCAAAAGGTTAAAGTCTAGACGCCTTTCTAAAAGGACCGAAGGGATTGATTTTAAAGAGGCTAGAAATAGAGAAAAAGCTAAAGCTCTTCCCAGCCAAAGACCGTCATTGTCAAACTTTAAAAGCGGTTGGACTAAAGGCAAAAGCAGGAAAATTAGGATCACTAAAAAGCTTACCAAAAACTGCTGGATAGTAAAGGTAGTGACCAAATCGTCGCGGGTAATTTTTTCCTTTTTCTGGATTAAAGCGGCTGCCAGGCCGATATCTGAGAAAAAAACAAAAAGCAGAACAAAGTTGGCAACAATGCCGTAGACGCCAAAGGCTAAGGGGCTTAAAAAACGGGAGACGAAAACGCTTGAAATAAAGGTGATGATTTGCAAAAAGACCATGCGCAAAAGAAAGGTGGTTATACCCAAGGCTGATTTTTTCTTCACCACTTCAAATTCAATCTCTGGTTCTGGTGTGTTTGAAACCTCAACCATTTCTTCGCTCATATGGTTGTATTTTAGCCAAGATTGGGAAGGGTTTCTAGTCTTAGCAAACTTCTTTCTTAGAAAAGAAACAGTTTTTGTTTATAATAGAAGCTAAGGGGCGTATAAAACAATGAAAAACAAAAATTTATCTGTTTGTATTTTGGCCTTAAATGAGGCCGTCCATATTAGAAAAGCCCTTGAGTCGGTTAAGGATTTGGCGGGAGAGATTATCGTCACTATTGATGAAGCAACGACTGATGAGACGGAAAAGATTGCAAGAAGTTATACTAAAAAGATTTATAAACGACCACACAAAAAAAACTTTCATATAAATAAGCAGT
>Ga0180437_10010526_pt1 | contig 11266 bp, 18 predicted proteins | sample SS_ome_4_FD_132410 | JGI IMG/M metagenome (GOLD analysis project Ga0180437, IMG submission 132410) | Hypersaline lake sediment archaeal communities from the Salton Sea, California, USA - SS_3_D_1 metaG | ecosystem: Environmental > Aquatic > Non-marine Saline and Alkaline > Hypersaline >... | reverse complement strand
GAGGAGGGGGAGACGGTCGCCTGCTGCACCGACGGTGTCCACCCCGTCTCCTTCAGGCTGGAGCGAATCAACTAGAAATCATCCTCACGCAACCCTATTTTTTTAACAGCCAAGGCGTCTGGTCCGTCCGAATATTTTCGGCTGCCACGGTGAAACCCCTTTAACTACGACTCCCCTTGGTTCATTGATGTGGCTCACCAGACCAGATGCCAGTGGAATCCTTGACGACCCAGGAGTACAGCGCGCCCTCCCAAGATACGTTGATGTCGTAAGAGGGGAGAAGCAGGCTAAGCACCTCGTGGATAAGTCCATCGAAGCAGACTTCGGAAGAAGGGATCCCATCGACGAGCTGTGGAAGACCCACGACATCCTTCTGGAGGGATACATGGACGCCCAGAGATCCATCGACTCCTCTGGGCGAAGGCCCAAGCCGGCCGAGAAGTCGTGGTACGACCTCAAGGTGCTTCTGGGGCACCGCCTCATGAAGGAGTGTAGTTTCTGCGAACGCCGCTGCGGCGTCAACAGGCTTCGAGGCGAGAGAGGCTACTGCAAGGTGGGACGCAACTTCAGCCTCTACTCGGCCTTCCCTCACATGGGTGAGGAGCCCGAGCTCGTGCCATCAGGCACCGTGTTCACAGGAGGCTGCACCATCAGGTGCATCCACTGCCAGAACTGGGACATCAGCCAGTGGGAGAGCAGCGGCGCCTCTGTGACGCCTGAGCTCATGGCCGTCCAGGTGAAGGCCCTCGCCGAAAAAGGATGCAGGAACCTGAACATGGTGGGCGGCGACCCCACGCCGGTGACCTGGCAGTGGCTGGAGACATTCAGACGCGTGGACATGAACATCGCCACCATCTGGAACAGCAACAGCTACTACAGCGAGGAGGTCTCCCGGCTTCTCGCCGGATTCATAGACGTCTACCTCCTGGACTTCAAGTACGGCAACGACGATTGCGCCGCGGCCATCAGCGACGCCCCCGGCTACTGGGGGGCATGCACCCGGAACCATTTGATGGCCCATGAGTACGGCGAGCTCATAATCCGGGTGCTCGTGCTGCCGGGACACAACGAGTGCTGCACCCGACCCATCCTCCAGTGGATACACGACAACCTCGGCACCTGGACACGGGTAAACCTCATGTTCCAGTACCGCCCCGAGTGGAGGGCGAGGGAGAGGCCGGAGCTCAGCCGCAGACTCACCTCAGAGGAGGTAGAGGAGGCCCGAGAGATCGCAGCCGACATCGGTCTCAAGAACCTCGTACGCGGATGAGAAACTGAACATACAATCATAGCTGATGGGGCGGATGGATGAACACGATAAACTGGCACACCTTGAAACAATACGCATGGGGATGGTTCATACTCATGGTGATAGCCATAATCAATGGAATTGCCCGAAACAGCCTGTACGGCCCATACATGGAAGAGTTGACGGCCCACCAAGTAAGCACCGCAACCGGGATCGCCTTGGTGCTGGCGGCGACGTGGCTCATGAACAGACGCTGGGCCATACCTGACAAGCGCACAGCTCAAGCCATAGGAGTGATGTGGCTCACAGCCACCGTCGTGTTCGAGTTTGGTTTCGGCCACTACGTCATAGGGCACAGCTGGGACAGGCTTCTACGGGACTATAACCTCCTCGAGGGACGCGTATGGCTCCTGTTTCTGGCTGCCACGACGGTCATACCTTACATCGTTCAAGTTATGGATCACAGGCACAGGTAACCGTACTTAACCCTCTGCTAGTCCTTGAGGGAGTACAAGGGGCTCCCATCAGCCACGTTTATCTCCATGACAGCCCATTCTGCATACATGGTCACACTCAAGACTGAGCGCCTAGTACTCAGGGAGTTCACCATGGACGACTACGAGGCCGCCCACGCCTACGCCTCAGACCCCCGGGTGGTGGAGTACATGAGCTTCGGTCCCAACACGCCTGAGGACACCCGGAGCTTCCTTGAGAAGGCCATCGAGAAGCAGCGGCAGAGGCCAAGAACAGGTTATACGCTGGCTCTCACCATCGGAGGCCAGCTCATAGGTGGATGCGGTTTAACCGTCACAGACGTAAAACTCGGTGAAGGCGAGATAGGGTACTGCATGCGCCCCGAGCACTGGGGCCGAGGCATAGGAACAGAGGCCGCGGGGGCCCTCATCAGGTTCGGGTTCAAGGAACTGAACCTTTACCGGATTATCGCCAAGTGTGACCCCATGAACGCTGCGTCTTGGAGGGTCATGGAGAAGAACGGGATGTGCAGGGAGGGAAGGCTCAGGGAGAACGTAGAGATCAGGGGAGAGCGTCGTGACAGCCTGCTCTACAGCATACTGAGGCACGAATACAGCGGCTAGGCCTCCTCATCCATTAGGCGTTTGAGGTTCTCGTCAAGGACGTTGCCGCAGTTCCAACAAAGCGCCACATGCTCAGGCATCTTCGTGCCGCATTTTTCGCATACGATAATGTTTTCCTCTTTTTCATCCGACTCTATAAACTCATCTAGACTCAGCTTAATCAAAGATCCCCATACAACAACCCTATCTTACACTTAAAACGTTTTACAGGAAAACACACCTATTCAGAGGGTATCATCGACTTTGCCTAAATATATCGCATAAAAAACTCATGGAAAATCTTCTTTTTTCTATGTTATCGAAATTTTTTTCACTTTGAAACACGTTATTATGTTCAGTACGAGTGTACTATAGACACACCGTGAAGGGGTATATCCCCTTGATGTAAACCATGTCCCAGCTAAGAACGAGGCAGCCCATAGGGAACTACGAGTTTGAGGGACCATACCAGACAACCGAACGCTTGCCCGAAGCGGAAGGGCTTCTAGCCGTCATTACCAGCGATGGAAGGCAGAACTACCTCATAGACGTCATCCACACACCAAGCATCCTCGCCTCTATAAGGGAAAGCCCCAGACGCGGCTGCTGGGAGAAACATGACAGGGGCCTGCTTCTATACGCGTTCCTAAGAAGCGAAGACCTTGAGAAGGAGACCTACCAATCGATAAACAGGGAGATAAGGGCAGAGATACGTGGCATTCCCTGCAAATAAAAAACCTAACGCAGAAAACTTTCTAGATAAGTCCATGTTTCTAGGCGAAGAGGTCTTTCTCCAGCTCCGCTTTCTCCCTGGCAAGGGCACGGACACGGTTGTCGTACCCCTCCACCATGTCCTCGTACTTGGACAACACTTCCTTCATCTCATCGCTGTTCCTACGCACCATTATGAAGCTCTCTATGTCGTCTGGTGACCGGACCCGTATCAACCGTCCACCTGTCCTCGACTCCTTCAAGATCCGGAGGTTTCTCCTGACCCTCCTGTAGGTGGAGTCCGACTTTATTCGTTTTATCTCGTCGTCGATCTCCATAATCTTGATTAAGGTTGATTTTCGAGATGAAACCATCTTTTAATAATGGGTGATCCTAACTTAAATAACCGATTATTAACCAGTGTTTTCATATATATGGTTAGTTCTGTGAATACCTTTAAAAAACAGGCATCGTTATCTTTCCCCGTAGAAGCGTATTGAATTCTGGGTTTTGAAACGGAATATACGCTCCAGATCGATGTGACAAGAATGTCAAAGGATAACGTCGTTTACGTCGGCTCCAAGCCCATAATGAACTACTGCATGGCCGTCATCGAGAGCCTCAGGCATAGCGACTCGGTCGCTCTTAAGGCTAGAGGAAGGGCCATCAGCCGGGCTGTGGACGTCGCAGAGGTTACGAGGAACAGGTACTTGAACGGAGTCAAGGTCGAGTCCATAGATATAATGACGGAGGAACTCGACTCCCATGACGGAGACACTAGGAACGTGAGCGCCATTACGATTCTGCTGAGAAACGAAGAATAGATGGAGGTGAGACGGGTTGGAAGGTACTGTGAAGAGATGGCTGACCGGCCGAGGATACGGGTTCATTGATGTAGACGGAGACGATGATGATATCTTCGTACATCACACGGATCTACAGGACGCCTACGCGCTGATGCGGGGCCAGAAAGTAGAATTCGATGTCGAGGATACGCCGAAGGGCCCTAGGGCGGTCAATGTCAAGGTTGTAGGCTAGTAGTTTTAATCCCCATTGGTTGATGAACTACCCTACGTTATTTTTAAACAATTTAACGAAATCAGGCATAATTTAATGACATTATACTTAGATAATTCGATTCTTTTTCATCGAATATGTGAAAATATTTTATTTTATTTAAAAATACGCAATGTTTAAATGGTTTACTTCACATATTCTCGTCGCTAAACGAGTTCATCGGCAGCATTGCCTTACTTCGAGGGTCCCCCTCTGAGCTGAAAAACATGAAACCAAGTAACTATCGAGAAAAAAACGCTATGGCCTATACCAGGAAAGAGTACATGGGAGGCATCCCAGGCTCGAAGATCGTGAGGTTCACCATGGGCAACACGGCCCGTGACTTCACCCACACGGTCAAGATAGTAGCCAAGAAGGCGGGCCAGATAAGACACAACGCTTTGGAGGCCGCCAGGGTAGCCGCGCTCAGGCACCTTGAAGGAAGGCTTGAACGCAGGAACTTCCTGCTGAAGATCGTTCCATACCCCCACCAGGTGCTTAGGGAGCATAAACGGGTGAACGTGGCGCAGGCGGACAGGTTCCAGGAAGGCATGAAGAAGGCGTATGGGAAGCCTGTGGGGGTCGCCGCTAGGCTGAAGAACAGGACCACGGTCATGTTCACCCAGGTGGACGCGCCTAACCTGGAAGATGCCAAGGATGCTTTGAGGAAGGCAAGCAACAAGCTGCCTCTCCCGATGAAGATGGTGGTTGAAGCCAACAACTGAGGTGGAGAATATGGGAAACGGTTTGTTCACGGCGAGGATAAAGAAGAAGCAGAGGAAGAAGATGCGAAAGAAGAGCAAGGACTATGTTCTCCGCCTCAAGCGCAGAGAAGAAAAGAAGGACCTCCTCGAAGGCGCACCCATGGGCAGGGGCATCGTTCTTCAGAAGGTGGGTATCGAGAGCAAGCAGCCCAACAGCGCCATTAGGAAGTGCGTCAGGGTGCAGATAATCAAGAACGGCAAGCTGGCCACCGCATTCCTCCCCGGCGACGGGGCCCTCAACTACATAGACGAGCACGACGAAGTACTGATAGAGGGCATCCACGGCCCCAGAGCCCGCTCCATGGGCGACATACCCGGGGTACGCTACAAGGTTAGCCAGGTCAACGGTGTGCCGCTGAAACTCCTAGTACTAGGTAAGGCACAGAAGGCGGTGAGATAGAAGTGAGTTCAGGGATAACGCGGAAGAAAGGACAGAGCGGGAGAGCCAGATCGGTGATATGCTCCGCATGTGGGGCCAAGGTGCCCAGGGACAAGGCCATAGTGAAACGCAGGTTCGGCCTGCCTCTCAACAGGCAGCTGATGAAGCTGCTAAAGGAGCAGGGCGCTCGCATGCACTCAGGCAAGACCACGGTCTACTACTGCGTCTCGTGTGCTAAGCACAGAAAATACATCTAGAAAAGAAGAGACGAGTCACATGGGGAAGAATGAAGTAAAATGGGTGACGAAAGGCCCCTTGACCGGGTTCAGATGCCTTCAATGCAGGAACTGCGTCGAGTATGAGCTTACAGGGATGAGGGTGAGAATAAAATGCAGAGACAACTGCAACTACGTCCCCCAATCCGAGGCTCAGGAAATAGCCGTTCCAGCGGAAGACTAGTGATCATAGACTTATTTCCAGCGCATTCACTATTCCCTTATACCTGTTCCTGATGGTGACCTCAGTCACGCCCGCGGCCCTGGCCAACTCCTTCTGTGTGCACTTCTCGTCTCCCTGTATGCATGTTATGTATAGGGCCGCCGCGGCGAGCGCGGTGGGGTCCTTGCCCGCCGTTATCCTGTTTCTCTCCGCTTCCCTGAGCAGGTCTATGGCTGCCCTCTGAGTCCTCTGGCTTATGTTTGCCCTTGAAGCTATCTTAGGTACACGGTTCTGGGCTTTCGGTCGAGGGACATCCAGGTCTAGCTCGGTTATTATGAGCCTGTACGCCTTGGCTAACTCGTTCAGTTTGATGTTACCGACCTCGGATATCTCTTTAAGCCCTCTCTGGGTCTTGGTCATCCTGCAAGCCGCGTAGATAGAGGCCGCGACGATCATGTTGATCGACCGCCCCTTGACTAGGTTCGCGTCCAGGCTTTTCCTGTACGTAAGCGCCGCCTGCTCCTTCACCTGGTAGGGGATGTGTAGCTTGTCACAGTACTTGTCCATGGACGTCATGGCGGTCGTGAGGTTCCTCTGCTTCGAGGAGTTGACCACCCGGCGATGCCATTTAGCCATCCGCACCAGATCGTGTTTCCGTTCCATGGATATCTTCCTCTTCGTCTCCGTGTACACGTTGCCGATGGCCGTGCTGAGCCCTCTATCAGACATCGCGTAAGACAGCGGTAGACCGACTCTGCTGCGTCTCTCTTTCTCTTGTGCGTTGAAAGCCCTCCACTCCGGTCCCAAGTCCAGAGAGTCGTCTTCCACGACGTACCCGCACTCCCTGCATATCCTTTCACCCCTGCTGGGATCAACGACTATGTTACATGAACCACATTCGGGGCAGTTATCTGATTGGCGCTCTCGACTATCCATCTCATAGCACCTCCCCATGGACAAGCCCTATGATCCCTTCAGCCGTGAAAAACAGTCTTTCAACACGGCTTAGTCTGTTCAGCCTCATTAGATTAGATTCACGTGCCACGTTCATGATACCATGTTTAGGCGTATGAGACATCGCTCCACCTGTATTATCCGGTGATCCGTGCATTGGTGTCTAGTTTTCCTCCGAGAGTTCTTCGTCGTACTCGAGCTCGACCAGCTTGTTGAAGTCCTCCAATAGGACTTCTTTCCACTTCATCTGGGCGTGGAAGGTTGCGTCGTCGCTTATCCTTCTTACCTGACAGGCGTAACCGTCTTCGTCCTTGCCTTTGCAGTCGTCCTTCGACTTGGGGACTTCGCCACACTTCTCCTTGCAGAGGCTCATGGTCTTCTTCTGTATAGCATAGACGAGGTCGCTCACGCGGTACGACGGAGTAAACTTTGAGGAAACGTAATCGACGTTCTCGTTTTCCTTCATCAACCTTCGGGCCGATGAGGTGAATCTGTCGGCGAGTATCAGCGCCTCGTCTATCTCGCTCTCCTGTACCTCCTCTATCGTCTGATTCACTTTGTTCATGTACCCGGTGCCTGAGCTACCGTCCTCGTCCACCAGGGCCCTCATGAGCTTCTTTTGATCCTCTTCATTCGTTATGAAGTCCACACTTCCGACTTCATCGTTGTACTCCGGGTCTTCGTAGCCGTGAATAGTCTTCATTAGTTCCACGGTGTTCACCTGCCAATCGGTTTTCAACTCAATTTCCATTTTTAAGAGATACCCCTAGATAATTAGATACACATATATATGATGTCGGCGTTATTTAAGTCTATTCTGGCTATATTACGAATTATGGTTAAAAATTAAGAATAAAAAACGTTTTGTAGTTCCCTGAAATAATCTGTTTTTCATAATTTTTACACGAATTCCCTATTTTTTATATACCACCTCCATAGAAAATGAACTGAGAAAGAGTGAGACTAATTATTAACAAATGGTTTAGGTGCAGTGGATTCGTTTATATAGAGCCAGAAGAAGCGGACGCGGATGTCTTCTGCCATGGGGCCGATGTAAAACCCGGAGTTGATCCCCTAGAAGGACAGAAGGTTCAATTCGCCGTTGTTCCCTGCGGGAAGAGGTCGCGAGCCGAAGATGTATACCTATTGAAATAAAGAGCCCTAAGAGTAGTGAATCCCATGATTTGGCTTAACGTCGATGTGCCCTCTAAAACCGTGAGAGTCCACAAGGAGGAGTGCCGATACTGTAGACCCAACTCGTCCCTATTGAAGGGGTTTAACAAGATGGACAAGGAGGGCGGCTGGTTCGGCTTCGACACCTATCAGGAGGCAATGAAGTTCTACAGAGAAAACTTCCTAGATACAATGGCTTTAAAGACGTGTAAGGTGTGTAACTCCTAGTTCTATAAAACGTCCCCAAAATTGTTCAATCTTGATCTTAAATAGACAGTTTATCCTGTTCAGGTAGGCAGACCTTGCAAGGCTGCCAAATCATTACCTCCAAGTTATCGTCGTGGTACGTCTTGGCTTCTTTCACTGAATTGAACCGAAGCCATCCCCCACCCCGACCCAGCCTATCACGATCCTTAGCCAAAGAATCCCTCGGTTTACAGTACCTGCAACCCTCTTCGTGAAGCTTGGAGATGTTGGTGGGGAAATCGACGTTAAGCCAATACATGTATTGCCCCTACTGGTCTGCCTTATCGATTTTAACCAGGTTCTCGAAATCGATCTTCAGCTGCCTCACCCAGCCCCTCTCGGCATGGAAGTCCGCGTTGTCGCTTATACACCTGACGGGGCATACGAGCTTGCCTTTATCGTATCCTTTACAGTCGTCCTCGGTCTCAGGGGCCTTCCCGCACCTCTTTGTGCATAGCTTCACGGTTAGGCTCTGTATGGCGGAAAGCAGATCCGGTATACCCAAGTTCATCTTCGTCTTGGGTGTCACGATGGTGAAGTTGTCTTGCCGGTTCACGTAGTCAACCGCGCTTGGCGTATATTGCTCCGCCATGAGGATTATGTCATCGTACTCTGCTTCATCGTACTCGGATACTATGTGTTTCACCGACTCGAGGTTCGCTTTCTCTATCTGTCCATCTCTGTCGATGAATACCTTGACGATTTTATCGTCTCCATGTTTAGACTTGAAGTCGGCTGTGCGGTTGTCGTCGTCGTATCTAGAGAAGCTTACGCCGTGAAGCGTCTTTACTAGCTCTACCTCGGTGTCAAGCCAATCCGAATTTATTTTTAAAGCCATTTCTCTAAAAAGCCCCGATATTTCCTATGTAATAACATATACAATACAGCTATATAATCGATATGTAAGAAAAATACATTAAAAAAATAAATTTTTCACGATGAGGAGAGTAATTGGTTGAAGCGTATTTTTATTATTTCGAGGTTTATTATTGAATTGGAGTTTTTTAAGATCAGGCGTTAAATATAATTTCATCGTAACATCGTTGATGTTAATCTAGGTTTCAGAGGCCAGGGTGTCTGGAGACTGAGACGCCAGAACCCTCTCTTAACGCGTTTAATTACAATTAAGCTTGTTATGCAACGATGTTAACCAACCATCAGCGACTGCCAGCGTCGTCGAGTGTACATATAACAAGAACGCTTGTTTACCCCAGCGTTTTTATACCCCCTTCAAGTCATACTGCTAGAACGAGAGGAAAAACACGTTGGCATGGCACGACAACCTCACAAAACGCAAGAAGACCGGAGGCAAGAAACGAGCTTACCGGACCAAGCGCATACACGAACAGGGTAGACACCCCGTCGAGACAACTCTCGGTGAAACCGAGAGAAAGATAGTCACAGGCCGATCCAAGATAGAGAAAGTCAAGCTGGTGAAAGCCGATATGGTAAACGTCAGCGACCCCAACACAGGCAGGACGGAGCGTCTGCAGATTACCGACGTCATCAGGAACCCGGCCAAGGCAGACTACAACAGGAGAGGCGTCATCACCAAGGGCACCACCACTCGCACCGAGAAAGGCCTCGCCAGGATCGTCTCAAGGCCGGGCCAGGACGGCGCTCTCAACGCTGTCGTCGAGGAAGAGTAACCTTCTTAGCCGGAGAACCGGCAAACCTATGTGAAAAGCCTTGAGGGGAAGGGGTAAACTACGTATCTGGCCGGTTTACTTCGACGCTAGTTACAGCAGGGGAGAGGGGCGAAGGGTTCCACGATCCAAGGCTGTTAATGACCCCAAGGCGGAGGACGTCGAGAAAGCGGCTATGAGGCTGGGGCTCAACCCGATACTTGAGCCCACGGCGAAGTACAGCAAACAGCCTTGGAGGCCGGTCGGCGTAGTCCTGGTAGATAAGAGAGGCTCAAAGACCAAAATCATCAAGGAAATAGCCGAGGAGTTGAGGCGTTGAAGATCAAGGCTAAGCTCGGTGATGTGCTTCACCGTTCAGGAAGTAGCGGCAACCTCATAGTCAGGCTTGAGGCGGAGACACGCATAGGTGAGCCTGTGTATGACGATAAGGGGGGCCGGGTGGGCACCGTTTTCGATATCTTTGGACCCGTTGACGCCCCGTTCGCCTCTGTGAAAACCCGCGGGGACGAGGACGATTCCACTTACAAGGCGGTCTTCCTCGGAGAACATGATAGGAAGGGCAAGTCAAGGAGAAGGTCTGGGCGCCGCAGAAACCGTTCCTAGAGAGGGGTCAGAAGGTCTCTTACCGAGATTACTTCGCCTTCCTTGATGTACACTCTTGGGACCCTTCTACCCACGCCGCATGTTACCTCGTGGGCGATGGTTCCTAGCCGATCCGCCACCTCTTCCACCGTCGGGGCGCCGTCCGAGCCGTCACCGAAGAGCGTCACGGCGTCGCCGGCCTCTACCTTCCCCCCGTCCGTCACGTCAACCATGCATTGATCCATGCACACCCTTCCGACGACAGGAGCCCTGCGTCCATGGATCGCCACCCACCCGACGTTGCTCAAGCCCCTGCGGTAGCCGTCGGCGTACCCGACGGGAACCGTGGCTATCCTGCTCTCCCTGTCGGTGACGTAGGTGAGGCCGTAGCTTATACCGGTGCCCGGCGGGACCGTCTTGACGTGGGACACCTTTGCCTTCAGGGTCATGGCGGGGACGAGTTCCACTTTTTTTTGGTCTACGTGGGGCGAGGGGTAGATGCCGTACAGCATGATGCCGGGGCGCACCATGTCAAGGCTGTACTCGGGCATGTCTATGACGGCGGCGCTGTTGCTTACGTGTTTAACCGGGATGTCGAGACCCCTGTCGTCCAGCTCCTTGATTACGCGCATGTATCTGCCGTACTGGGCCCTTGTATATGTCTTGTCGGCCTCGTCGCTTACGGCAAAATGGGTGAACACGCCCTCGACCTTGATACCCGGGAGGCTGTCGATCTCAATTACTGCGTCGGCGGCTTCATCGACGCCGAAGCCCAGCCGCCCCATGCCCGTGTCCACCTTCACGTGCACCATGGCCTCAATCCCCGCGTTAACTGCGGAGCTGCTCAGGGCTTCGGCGTGGTCGAGGCGGTAAACGGTAGCCGAGACGCCGTGCCTTAAGAGCGGGGGATAGAGGTACTCAGGCACGTAACCGAGTACGAGGATTGGAGCCTCGATCCCGTGGCGTCTGAGATGCACGGCCTCGCCTAGGGT
>Ga0180437_10010524_pt1 | contig 11268 bp, 7 predicted proteins | sample SS_ome_4_FD_132410 | JGI IMG/M metagenome (GOLD analysis project Ga0180437, IMG submission 132410) | Hypersaline lake sediment archaeal communities from the Salton Sea, California, USA - SS_3_D_1 metaG | ecosystem: Environmental > Aquatic > Non-marine Saline and Alkaline > Hypersaline > Sediment... | reverse complement strand
GTCTTTATCAACGCCGTCGCCCGGCCCTCCACCGCCACCGCGCCCCAGTACAACGAGACCTCCACCCTCTTCTTCCAGGCCGTCCACTCCGTCCTCACCGGCGACGTCGACGCACTCACTGCCATTGAGGAGCTGGAGCTCGACCTTCAGGACCTGCTCGACTTTGAGGTAGGAGCCCCGTAGGCCAGAACTCTGCGAGGGCGCTCTCCAGCGCCCTACTCGGCGGGTCGAGGGGAAGCTAACCCCTCGACCCGCCGTAGCAAACCACCGTTGTACCGCGCGCCTTTGGTCCAGGCGGCTACGCTTGCATAGGTGTGCGGTACGACCCAGTTCTTTGCAAGGGAGCGTCAAACATGGCCAAAAAAAAGTCGGGGCTGAGCGATCTGGCCAAGCGTGAAGAGCGCCTGGCCTATTGGCTCCTTGTCCCAACCTTTTTCATCATCGTTGTGATCGCCTTCTACCCCCTCGGTTCGGTCTTTTACAACAGCTTCACCAACAAGATCTTTGCCAGCGCAACACCGACCGAGGTCGTCGGGCTCGACAACTATAGGCAGCTACTCAGCGTTACCATCAAGGAACTGCCACCGGTCATCGACGAGAGCACCGGCCAGCCGGCGATCGATCCGGAAACGGGTGAAATCCAGTACGAACGGGCCATCAACGTCCTGCCCCGCGAACCCAATCGCTACCGGGAGGTCACCCAATTCAGCCTGTTCGGCAACCAGTACGTCCTTGGCGCCACGGACCGGGACTTTGTCCGGGCCGTGTGGGACACGGTCGTCTTTACGGTCGTCACTGTGGTTCTGGAGCTTGTCCTGGGGATGGGCATCGCGCTGGTCATCAACGGCTTCCCAGCCAGGAGCGTTGCCAGGGCCGCGATTATGGCCGTCATGCTCGTGCCCTGGGCCATTCCCACAGCCGTATCCTCGCGGATGTGGCAGTGGATGTTCGGCCCAACGCGTACCGGATTCTTTAACGTTGTCTTTCAATACCTGGGAATTGGCAATGGACAGATCCCCTTCCTCACCGACGAACGATTCCAGCTTCCAGCCATGATCGTCATTGATGTGTGGAAGACCACACCGTTTATGGCGCTGTTGCTCCTGGCCGGCTTGGGGTTGATCTCAAAGGATATCTACGAAGCGGCCAACGTCGACGGGGCCAGCAAGATCCGCCAATTCGTCTCGATGACCCTGCCCCTGATACGGCCCACACTGGCCGTGGCGCTGATCTTCCGCACGCTGGACGCGCTGCGCGTCTTTGACGTCTTCCAGATCGTCCTGGCCCAGAGCCGCTACTCCATGGCGAGCTACACCTACTACCAGCTCATCGGCGCGCGGGCCATGGGCTACTCGTCGGCCAGCAGTGTCGTCATCTTTCTGCTGATCTTTGTGTTTGCCGTAGGCTACATAAGACTGCTAGGAGTGGAATCAGAATGAACAAGAACGCCAGAAACGTCCTAGGTCGCATTTTCTTCTGGTTTCTCTACGCGCTCATCGTCGTCTGGATGCTGTTTCCCTTCTACTGGGCGGTCAACTCATCAATGAAGACCGAGGCGCAACTCCAGATGACACCAGCAACCTTTGTGCCCCGCGATCCGCAGACCAACGATATCGCGGTGACGCTGCAGAACTATGGGGCCGTCTTCAGAAACGAGTCGTTCGTGCGAGGCCTGGTCAACAGTGTCATCGTGGCTGTCTCGGTCACCGTACTGGCGCTGATGATCGGCGCCTTTGCCGCGTTTGCACTGGGTAAACTGCGCTTTCGTGGCAAAACGCCCTCTCTCTACCTGATCCTGGCCATGACCATGTTCCCCCAGGTGGCGGTGCTGTCCGGGCTCTACGCCCTCATCACCTTCCTGGGCATCTCTGCCCGTCCCAGTATGATCGTCACCTACATGCTCTTCACGCTACCTTTCACCGTCTGGGTGCTGACCTCTTTTTTCAGAGGCCTGCCCCTGGAGATCATGCAGTCAGCAGAGGTGGACGGGGCCACACCCTTCCAGACCTTCTACATGATCCTCTTGCCGCTGACCATGCCCGCGCTAGTCACCACCGGTCTGCTGGCTTTCATCGCCGCCTGGAACGAATACCTCTTTGCCCTGACCTTCACCTCCATCGAGCCCGAAGCACGCACCGTACCCGTGGCCATTGCCCTGTTCACCGGGGAGATCGCCCGGCAGGAGCCCTTTGGCGAGATCATGGCCGCCGGGATCGTGGTCAGCATCCCGCTGGTCATCCTGGTGCTGATCTTCCAGCAGCGCATCATCTCTGGTCTGACTGCCGGTGCCGTAAAAGGTTAGACGCGCTTGCGCACTGCGTGTCGCGTGATCGGCTGCTGATCACAAGACACGCAGTACGCATACGCACAGTAAGAGAACGATGCGATACCTACCACTGGGCCGGAGTGGCCTCATGGTCTCTGAGCTCTGCTTGGGGACCATGATCTTTGGTGAGGATAGCCCGCGCAGCGCCGACGAGGCAACCGCCACGCGTTTGATCCACCAGTTTCTCGACGCAGGCGGCAACTTTGTCGATACGGCTGACGTCTATGCCGGCGGCCGTTCCGAGGAGATCACCGGCCGGGCCATCCGGAACCGGCGCGACCAGGTGGTGCTGGCTACGAAGGTGCGCTTTGCCACCGGCGACGCACCCAACGACGCCGGTCTATCCCGGCGCCATATCCTGGCCGGCTGCGAGGCCAGCCTGCGCCGTTTGAACACCGGGTACGTCGATCTGCTCTACGCCCACATGTGGGACCCTTTGACGCCCATCGAGGAAACGCTGCGCGCTTTCGATGATCTCGTCACCGCCGGCAAGGTACGCTACATCGGTGTGAGCAACTTTAAGGCGTGGCAGTTGATGAAAGCGCTGGGGGTCAGCGATAAGCATGGTTGGGCGCGGTTCATCGCCGCCCAATATCAATACAGCCTCATGGTGCGCGACATCGAACGGGAGTACTCTTCCCTGTTCGCGGCGGAGGGACTGGGCGCGGTGCCCTGGGGACCGCTCGGCGGCGGGTTCCTGTCGGGCAAATACCGCGCCGGCGAGCGTCCTGCGGCGGGCCGCATTGCCACCACGCCCGATCGCGATGAAGAAGCCTGGGAGCGGCGCGCCACAGCGCGGAATTGGCAGATCCTGGACGCCGTGGGCGAGATTGCCGGGGCGCGGGGCAAGACCTATGCCCAAGTGGCGCTGGCCTGGCTGCGCGCCCAGCCCACGGTCACCGCGCCGATCATCGGCGTCCGGACCCCAGAGCAGTTGGCCGACAATTTGGGTGCAGTCGGTTGGGAGTTGACTGCCGAAGAACTGTCCGGGCTGGACAAAGCCAGCGCCATCGAGGAGGGATATCCCTATCGCATGATGCGGCTCTATGGCACGCGCTAGCACCTGCTGGCAGGCACGACGCAAGATAACCGCCTCCTACCTCATCCAAAGGGCAGGCCATCGGATGATGTCTGCATTGAAGTAGGAGGTGGGTTTTTGACGCGTTCAGGAGTATGCACCATCGTGGGCAACAATCGTATCAGACAAAGCTGCCGGCCGCTGATGCTTCTGTGGCTGGCGGCAGCCTTGCTGGTCAGTTGTGGGGGAACAGGGCCAAGGCTTACCGAATCGGGAGAGTGGCAGACGTCTACGCCCGAGCAACAGGGCATGCTCTCCGAGCGGCTCGCGCAGTTATTCGCAGCCGTTGTCCAGCAGGATCTCGATGTCCACAGCATTCTAATCATCCGTCACGGCGCCATCGTGGCCGAAGGATATGCCCATCCCTACCAGCAGGACACGGTACACGAGCTGTTCTCCGTCACCAAGAGCTTTGTTTCTGCCCTGGTGGGCATCGCCATCGAAAACGGCAATGTGGCAGGCATCGATCAACGGGTACTGGACCTTTTTCCCGACCGAACCTTTGAGAACAGCGATGAACGCAAGCAAAGCATGACCGTCGAGCACCTGCTGACCATGACAACGGGACTGGATTGGACGGAGGGCCCTGCGATCTATGGGCAGATCTCTCGCAGTCCCGACTGGGTAGAGTTTGTGCTCGACCGGCCGATGGTCAGTGAACCGGGGCGTGAGTTCAACTATTGCTCGGGCTGCACCCACGTCTTGTCTGCGATCCTGCAAGCGACCGCTGGCGAGACGACCCTGGACTTTGCCCAGACCCATCTATTCGAGCCGCTTGGCATCTCGGACGTGATCTGGCAAGTGGACGCCCAGGGGATTGCGAATGGAGGCTGGGGAATGCAGATGAGGCCGCGAGACATGGCCAAGTTGGGCCATCTCTTTCTGAACGGTGGTGAATGGGAAGGGGATCGGGTCATCCCGGCCGGTTGGGTTGAGGACTCGACCGCAGCACAGGTTGAGACCGGAACTGAGTTGGACTATGGTTACCTGTGGTGGTCCTATCCACCCTTGCAGGCCTATGTGGCCCGGGGCTTGGGCGGCCAGCAGATCCTTGTCATGCCCGAGTGGGACGTGGTGGTGGTCTTTACCGCTCAACTCGACGACGATCAGGGGCTTTTCGACCTGGTCCAGGCCTTTGTGGAGCCGGCGGTTGTTTCGAACACACCGCTGCCGGACAATCCAGAGGGCCAGGCCGAACTGAAGGCGCAGATCGCAGCCTTTGAGCATCCATGAAGCAATGCCCAGCAGACCGTGGGCCCTTCTGGCACTTGTCCGCCACACGGTCTACTAGAGGGGATTTCCGGATAGATTTCGAGCAGTTTGCTTGATCCATCTGGCCGACAGAGAGAGGTTTATGTCCCTACACCGAGCACACTGCCATCTGGTGCAGGATGCTACGCAGGAACTGATCGCCTGGGCACGGGGAGTCCAAACTGAGGCAAGCTCCCCCTTTGCCGCTGCGCAGCAACTCGTCCGCCGCCTGGGAAGCCACTGCCGGGACGGCCGGGCCGAGATCGGCTTCTGGGCGCCAGAGCTGGTCGAAGGGGAGATTCCAACCAGCCAGATTTTGCTCGAGATCTTGACCCCCTGCGAACCGATCGACTTACGGGTTGACCAACAAGCCATCCTCTTCCGGCGGGAACGGGTCCCCCTGGCGCTGGATGGTGAGTATCTTTGGGGTGTGATCGAGGGCATAGAAGCCGGCAGTCGCGAGCACGTTGGTGCTTTTTACTGGGTCAGATACAAAGATAGAAAGGGGACGTGGCAGACCATCCACGATCCACTGGCCTATTCGGTACCGTTCGGCGCTTTTGCCCCTGCCGAGCTCTACGACATAGAACGGCTGGACCGGGAACGTGCTGATCGAGGCTACTTTGCCCGGCTGGATGCCCAACCTGATTTGGATGGCGTCCCTCGCATCGGTCCTCCGGTCAACATCCTGCAGATACATACCAACACCGCCTCACTTCCGGGCACATTGGCCGGTCTGGGCGACATCTACAGCACCATCGGTCACAAACTGCGCGCCGGGCAGTCGCTGACGCCGGCCGAGCAAAACTATGCCGGCTACGATGCGATACAGCTTATGCCCATCGAGCCGACCATCGCCTACGAAGCAGGGCCCCCCTTCTGGAAAATGACGGACGGCGACCCTACCGCGGAGGAGGTAACCGTCAATCTACGAAGGCCGGATACGAGCAACTGGGGCTACGACATCGTCATTGCAGCCTCCCCCGCGGCCAACCCGACAGTGCTGGGCAGCCGGCGCCCGGACGAGCTCGTGGACTTGATCACGATCCTGCACAACTTCCCGGGGAAGCCGATCAAGATCATCTTTGACATCGTCTATGGTCACGCCGACAATCAGGCGCTGCCCCTGCTCAACCGTCACTTCTTTGCTGGATCGGGCATGTATGGCCAGGAGATGAGCTTCGGACATCCGGTTGTGCGGGCCATACTGCTGGAGATGCAGCGGCGCAAGAGCAACTATGGCGTCGATGGGCTGCGGGTCGATGGCGCCCAGGATTTCAAGTACTGGGACAGTGAGGCACAGGAAATGGTCCACGACGACGAGTTCTTGACCCTGATGAACGACGTGGAACAAGAAGTGGCAGGCCAGCGCTATCGTCCATGGATGATCTTTGAGGATGGGCGCCCCTGGCCTCGCGACGACTGGGAACTGGCCTCAACCTACCGCGAGGTGACCAAACAGCATCCCAACGTCTGGCAATGGGGTCCCCTGACCTTTGCCCACAACACACCATTTCTCTTTACTTTCTGGATCAGCAAGTGGTGGCGCCTTGAGGAGATCGCACAGGTCGGGAGCAGGTGGATCACGGGATGCGCCAACCACGACACGCTGCGCCGGGGCACGCAGGTGGATCCCGCATCGCGCATCAATACCTACCTGGGGGACACCCTACCAGAGGTGTTCAAGAACGCGTACGACAACCCGGCAGCCAAGCTCCTGGACTATGCCTGCCTGCCGGGCATTCCCATGGACTTTATCAACGCCTCCATGCGCGCCCCGTGGAGTTTTATCCGCAACACCGATGACCGCTACAGCGTCAAGGTCATGTGCGAGGAAAGGTACTTTCTGGACTGGGCGGTAGACGGGGCACACTTTCAGCAGGAGCATGCGTTTCAACGGGTCAAGGCCCTGGGCTTTTCCACACTGGGTGAATTCCAACGCTTTCTACACACCCTTGATCATGCGGGCAAGATCGCCGGCTATGATCTGGCGGCGACCGTCGTGCTATTGCGGAGCGCGGGACCGGCGCTGGCCGGGCCTGCGCCCACGACCAAAGATCTGAAGGCACTGGCTCGGGCGTGGATGGACGACGTACACGATTACTGCAATGTGGCCCGGTACGTGGATGAGCAGGAGGCCGATCGCACCCAATTCAACCTGGCCGTGCGCGAATTTCGTCGCAAGCGACCCTGGCTGATGGAAGATCTGGGGCCCGGTGAGCACTTTGACCACTACCATCCCTGCGACGGCACCGTCTTGTTCTACAGTTTGCGCCGGGCGCCAGGCAATAGCGAGCAGGTGCTCTTTGTGGCCAACATGGAAGGTGCCCCACGCACCGTGAGGCCGGTCTCGGTCCCCCTTCCCGGCCTGCCACAGGACCGGTGGCAGCTTGCACTGTCCTCACCCGGCCTACAGGCGGGAGGGGCGGACCAGGAGACGACGCTGTGCGATAGCCAGGGTGCCGTCTTTGTGCGGCGTTGATCCAGAAGGGGCTGGCAAATACCTATCGACTGTGATGTCGTCGTTCTGACAGATACATGCAGTGACTTGTGGAGGGAAGACTATGGCAAACGTAAGGAAGAAAAAGGGTGTCATTGGCATTCTGACCGGTGGCGGCGACGTCCCAGGACTGAACCCCGCCATCCGGGCCGTTACCATTCGAGCCCTGCGAGAGGACTACCAGGTCATTGGCCTGCGGCGGGGATGGGCCGGGGTCATCGAGCTCGTCCGCGACAAAAAGGCCAACAACGGCAGAAACTTTGAGGTCCTGACCGAAGAAATCGTGAACAAAGCTGGGCGGACCGGCGGCACATTCCTGCACACATCGCGGACGCGCCCCAGCCACGTGCTCAAAGCGGAGGTTCCAGAAAACCTGCGCGACGTCTACCAGGACGATGTGAACGACCTGACCGCCGAGGTGCTCAAGAACCTCGACTTTTTGGGCATCGACTATCTGATCCCCATCGGTGGCGACGATACGCTCAGCTACGCTGTCCGTCTGTACCAGGAGGGCGTCAAGGTGGTCGCCATACCCAAGACGATGGACAACGATGTGCCGGGCACCGACTACTGCATTGGCTTCAGCACCTGCGTGACGCGGACCATCGAGCTGACCAACAACCTGCGGACCTCGGCTGGCTCGCACGAGCGCGTGATGGTCCTGGAGGTCTTTGGACGGTACGCTGGCTTTACCGCCATGCTGCCCACGATGGCCGGCGCGGCCAATCGGTGCGTCATCCCCGAATACGAGTTCGATATCGACCAACTGACAGAATTGTTGATGGCCGACCGGACAAAGAATCCTAGCCGGTACTCTATCGTACTGGTCTCGGAAGGGGCCAAGTTCGAGGGCAGCGAGATGGTCTTTGAGAACATGCAGAAGGATGCCTACGGCCATGCCAAACTGGGTGGCATCGGCGATCTCGTCTCAGCCAAGGTCAAGGATCTGTCACCCAAGTACAACAACGGGCGACCTGTCAACACCATCAACCAGCGGTTGGGCTATCTGGTTCGCGGCGGCAATCCCGATGCCATCGACTCCATCGTTCCCATGGCCTACGGAAACCTGGCACTGGACCTGATCCTGGGCGGTATCCACGGCCGCTTGGTCGTGTTGAAGAATGGCCGGTACGACAATATGCCCATCGATGTGGTCGTCAGCTCCAAAAAGACCGTCGACGTAGCCAAGCACTACAACACCGAACGGCTGCGCCCGCAGTACAAGCGGTTCGGCATGCAGCCCCTGTTCATCATGACCAGCGACTAGGGAAGAGGACGCCCATGCACATTGCTTTTCTGAATCCCCAGGGCAACTTTGATCCACAGGATCGCTACTGGACCGCACATCCAGATTTTGGCGGCCAGTTGGTTTACGTCAAAGAGGTATCCCTGGCGCTGGGCCGGCTGGGGCACCAGGTCGACATCCTCACCCGCCGCATCGTGGACCCCGATTGGCCCGGATTCGAGCGCGCCATCGATGGCTACCCTGGGGAACACAACGTGCGCATCGTGCGCCTGGCCTGCGGCGGCGATCGGTTCCTTCGCAAAGAGGAGCTGTGGCCCCACCTGGGCACAGAGTGGATCCCTCGCATCCTCGAGTTCTATGCCAGCGAAGGCAGCCAACCAGACGCGGCCACGACCCACTATGGCGACGGTGGCCTGGCTGGCGCATTGTGGCAGGCGCGAGGTGGCCCGCCCTTTACCTTCACCGGGCACTCGTTGGGCGCCCAAAAGTTGGACCGCCTCCTGGCTAGTGGGCAGCAGACCCTCACCGAACTCGACGCGCACTACCACTTTGGCCGGCGCATCGCCGCCGAGCGGGTGGCCATGAACCACGCGGCGCGGGTCATCACCAGCACACAGCAGGAGCGGATGGAGCAATACGGCCACCCCGCCTACCTGGGGGCCATCGACCCAGCCGACGATACCAGGTTCGCCGTCGTCCCACCGGGCGTCAACCTGCAGATCTTTGATGCCGGCGTTCAGGGTCCCGACGACGCGCGCATCGCGGACTTTTTGGAGCGGATGCTCGCCCGCGACCTGGCCCCGGAGAGGCATGATCTACCGGCCGTCCTGTGCTCCAGCCGACTGGACCCCAAGAAGAATCACGTCGGGCTGGCACGCGCCTTTGCCCACAGCCCCGAGCTGCAGGCCAGTGCCAACCTGCTCATCGTCGTGCGTGGGGCAACAGACATCCATAGCCGCGGGGGACTGACCGCCTCGGAACGGGCTGTGTTGGACGAGATCGTCGCCGTGTGCGAGGCCCACGGTTTGTGGGGCAAGGTCAGCGCCTTTTCGCTGGCCAGCCAGCAGGAGCTGGCCGCTGCCTACCGCCACCTGCGCGCCCGCCGTTCCGTGTTTGCCCTCACAGCGCTCTACGAGCCCTTTGGCCTGGCGCCCCTGGAGGCGATGGCTGCCGGGCTGCCTGCCGCTGTTACGCGCAACGGCGGCCCCAGTGAAAGCCTGTATGAAGAGGCTTCCGGCCGGGAGTTTGGCGTGCTGGTCGATCCTGCCGATCCGGCAGACATTGCGGCCGGATTGCTGCGACTGGTGGGGCCGGGGAACGCGTGGGAAAGGTTCCAGGAGGCAGGCCGGGCGCGCGTGCTGTCGCGCTATACGTGGGAGCGGACTGCAGCAGGCTACCTTTCGGCCATCGAGGATATGCTGGCCGGCCAGCCGGTGATGGGCGCTGCCAGCGAACTGCAGATCCCGGCCTACTTTTGGGAGCCCGCGCCCGAGACGGATCCTGGTTTCGACTTGTTGGCCGCGATCTGGCCAGCCGGTGGAGAATAGATAGGGCCTACCGCTCGCCTGAGCGGCTATGCCTGGAAAGATACGCATGCACGAGCTCAAGATTCCCCGAGTGTACCAGCAATTCCGGGACAACTGGACTGCGCACAAGCAGGACCTGCTTGGCGCCTACCAGGCCCGCCAGCGATCCTTTGTGCCCAACCTGTTGCCCGAACAGGCCGTCGGATTCTCAGCAGAGGAAACCCTGGCGATCCTGTACCAGCGCCTGGGCGAGAAAGCGGAGGCGGCCCTCGCCCACGCCGACCCCGATGTGGCGGCTAGCGAGGTGCCTGCATCCATTCGGAGCCCGGTCGCCGGTAGACCGGACGGCCACTGGCTGAAACATACCAACATGGTGGGGATCAACGTCCGGACCATCGGCAGCTTTTGGAACGCCGTCAAGTACGCACTCACCGTACCCGCCATCCATGATTCGATCCACCTCCTCCCAATATGGGAACCCGGCGTCGTCGGCAGCCTGTACGGCATCAGTAGCTGGAACCTCAACACCGAGTTCTACAGCCCCGAGCTCGCCCAAGCCCGTCCTGAGCTTGACAGCGTGGAGAAGCAGTTGAAAGTGGTGATGAACCTGCTACATGCCATGGGCAAAGCGGTGGGCATGGACGTCATCCCCCACACCGACCGCTTCTCAGAGATCGGACTGGCCCAGCCGCAATACTTTGAATGGTTGCAGCGGGAAGGCACTCAGATCGTCGATCATTCGGCGAACCTCCACCACGAGGTACAGGAACGGATCCTGCAATTCCTGGCGGTCCATGGTCCGGCAGTCCCGGACCAGGCCTACCCGCCATCCTGGCAGGCGTTCTTTGCGGAATCGTTCCCCGAGGAGCGCCGCCTGGAGATCCTGTTTGGTCCAGCAACGGATCGCCAGGGCCGCTCCCGGAGACGCAACCAACTGGTACAGTACCTCTATGCCTACGGCTACGAGCCGGTGCCAGCTACCATGGCACCCCCCTACCGGGGGATCGAGGTGGATCCCAACACCAGCTACACGGACAGCGAGGGCCTGGTGTGGTACGACTATCGCATCACGCACCCCGAGCCGATGTCGCGGGTGTTCGGCCCCCTGGCCCGCTTCAAGCTCTACGAGCGGGTCGACGACAATGCAAACTGGGAGATCGATTTCCAGCGACCCCGCCACGAGGTCTGGCGCTACATCTGCGAAAAGTACTACGACGCCCAGCGGCGTTACGGGTTCGATTTCATGCGCGGCGACATGTCACACGTACAGATGCGGCCCGCCGGCGTGCCGGCCTCCATCGACGACACCTACGACATCCTGCGAGCCGTCAAGAGGTACAT